>Ga0209382_10005356_pt1 | contig 16738 bp, 11 predicted proteins | sample SoiMetdeltSBSDD5_FD_187599 | JGI IMG/M metagenome (GOLD analysis project Ga0209382, IMG submission 187599) | Bulk soil microbial communities from a Populus tree surrounding site in Tennessee, USA - Soil MetaG P. deltoides SBSDD5 (SPAdes) (version 2) | ecosystem: Environmental > Terrestrial >...
CATGGTGTGGGAAGTAATTGAAAGTCTTCCGGTGCATGAAGAAATAAAAATGCATACCGGCAACTATAAAAAATACATTGAAAACTATAAAACGAGCCTGCGAAATATCGGCGAATGCGGTTTGCAGGTGGTGACCTATAACTTTATGCCCATACTCGACTGGATGCGCACCGATATTTCATACACAATGCCTGATGGGAGCAAGGCTTTGCGATTTGAAAAAAGCGCATTCATTGCCTTTGATCTGTTTCTTTTGAAGAGACCTCACGCCGAAAAAGACTATTCGAAATCAGAAATAAAAAAAGCAAAAGACCATTTCAGCAAAATGAGTGAGCAGGAAAAGAAAACGCTTTATCATAATACTTTGCTTGGATTGCCCGGGCGTGACGACAAATTTTCAGAAGAGGAAATTCGCGCTGATTTGAAAACTTATGAGAACATTGACGCTGCTTCATTAAAAGAAAACCTGTTTTACTTTTTGAGAGAAGTGGTACCGGTTGCGGAAAAGGCGGGTTTGAAGATGGCGATTCATCCTGATGATCCTCCTTACCCTATTCTCGGCTTGCCTCGTGTGGTGAGCACAGAGCAGGATGCTGTTGAGATAATCAATGCCGCTCCTTCGAATGCCAATGGGTTATGTTTTTGCACGGGCTCCTATGGCGTGCGCCGCGATAACGACCTTCCAGGTATGGTGAAGCGCCTCGGAGATCATATTCACTTCCTCCACCTACGCAACACTACTACCGACGCTGAAGGGAACTTTTATGAGGCTGACCATCTTGATGGAGATACAGACATGTATGACGTAGTGAAAGAAATAGTGTTGCTGATGAAACGAACAGGCATAGCTATTCCCATGCGCCCCGACCACGGGCACCAGATGCTTGACGATCTTAAAAAGAAGACGAACCCGGGATATTCCGCTATAGGCAGGTTGCGTGGTTTGGCCGAGCTGAGGGGTTTGGAGCTCGGGATTGTGCGGAGTTTGTGACATTCACAATAAAAAGGCTCCGGTTGTTCGCCGGAGCCAAATAAGAGTTTTTCAAATTCCGACTCTTCGCCGGCTGTTTCCCTAACGCAAAAACAACATCTCCCTGTACTTAGGCAGTGCCCAGTACTGGTCGCCGATGAGGAGCTCGAGTTTATCTACGCTATAGCGTATCTTATCAAAGAATGCTTCTTTAACCTGCTCAGAATAAGCAATTGCCTTTTCACGTGTATTTGTTATAGCGTTTACTTTCTTCCTCGCTTCGATCATCTTCTCAACCAGGTCGCTCACTTTGCTGATGTGCTCAGAGATCTTAACAAGAATCTGCTTCTGGTTAGCATATGCATCGCCATCAAGACCCACTTCCTTAAGTCCTTTGATATTTTCAAGCAATACATTCTGATAACGGATAGCAGCAGGAAGGATGTGGCTTGTAGCAAGCTCACCCATTATTCGTGCTTCGATCTGTACCTTCTTTATGTATTTTTCAAGTTCAATCTCATGACGGGCTTCGAGCTCAGCATGAGTGTAAACGCCGTTCGTTTCAAATATTTTCTTTGCCCTTTCAGTGACCATTGCATCCAGAGCGTAAGGCGTTGTGTGCACGTTAGGCAAACCTCTCTTCTCAGCTTCTGCATGCCATTCTTCCGAGTAGTTATTTCCTTCGAACAATACTTTTTCACTGCTTACGATATACTCGCGTATAACATGCATAATAGCGATCTCTTTCTTTTCACCTTTTTCGATAAGAGTGTCAACTTCTTTAATGAAGTTCTTCAGCGTTTCGGCCATGATGGTGTTGAGCACTGTCATCGCATTAGCGCAGTTTGCACCTGAACCTACGGCACGGAACTCGAATTTGTTACCGGTGAAAGCAAACGGAGATGTACGGTTTCTGTCAGTGTTATCGAGTAGCAGCTCAGGAATACTTCTGTGAAGATCGAGCTTCAGGATAGCTTCATCCTGTTCGTCGAACTTGTCGCCCACTCTCTGCTTAACATCTTCAAGCACCTTGTTCAGGTAGCCACCGATGAACACAGAGATAATAGCGGGAGGTGCTTCGTTAGCACCCAAACGGTGATCGTTACCTGCAGATGCGATAGAAGCGCGGAGAATGTCGGCATAGTCGTGCACAGCCTTGATGGTGTTAACAAAAAACGTTAAGAACATCAGGTTGGTCTTTGGAGTTTTGCCCGGTGCAAGCAGGTTAACGCCTGTGTCGGTGGCCATACTCCAGTTATTGTGCTTACCACTACCGTTGATGCCGGCAAATGGTTTCTCGTGCAACAGTACTCTCAGCTTATGTCTTTTAGCAACGCGGTCCATAATGTCCATCAGTAGCGTGTTATGATCAACCGCAACGCTAACTTCTTCGAAGATTGGTGCGCACTCGAACTGTGAGGGAGCAACTTCATTGTGCCTTGTTCTTAAAGGAATGCCGAGCCTGTAACATTCAGTTTCAAAATCTCTCATGAAGGCATAAACTCTTTCAGGAATAGAACCGAAGTAGTGGTCTTCCAGCTGCTGGCCTTTTGCAGGAGCATGACCGAACACAGTTCTTCCGCTCGCTACGAGGTCGGGACGTGCGTTGAACATGGCTTCGTCAACCACAAAGTATTCCTGTTCCCATCCGAGGGTCGCAGTAACTTTCGTTACGTTCTTGTCGAAGTAGTTGCACACTTCAACTGCGTTTTTGTTAAGGGCCTCGAGAGCCTTTAATAATGGAGCTTTATAGTCTAGTAGTTCACCTGTGTAAGAAACGAAGATGGTGGGAATACAAAGTGTTTTGCCTTCGCCGATGTCCATAATGAACGCAGGTGATGATGGATCCCATGCAGTGTAACCGCGCGCTTCGAAGGTTGCTCTCAATCCCCCACTTGGGAAAGATGATGCGTCGGGCTCCTGCTGAATTAGCGTATCTCCGTCAAATGTTTCGATAGGTGTGCCATCGCTTTTCAAAGTGAAGAAAGTATCGTGTTTTTCAGCAGAAGAACCTGTGAGCGGCTGGAACCAGTGTGTGAAATGCGTTACACCTTTTGATTCTGCCCACTGGCGGATTCCAGATGCTATCTGGTTAGCCACCGTACGGTCGATCTTCTTACCGCCTTTCACTGAACCGGCCAGACTCTTATAGGCCTCGTCGCTCAGAAATTCCCTTGCGACCTTGAGGGTGAATACATTTTCATTGAAAATTGCAGTGATCTTGGTAGAACGTCCCAAATCCTTTCCGTTTGTGGAAGAGGTGAGGTCGTTGATTGCCTTGAAGCGTAATGATTCCATTTAAAAAATTTTAGGAGATGCAAATAAACGATAAAATGACGGGCTAAAAAACTTTTTGAGGCCGGTTTTTGGTAAAAATTCCACATAAATTGTGTTGAAAACTCAGTTTTTTCCGGAACCACGCCTGATTTTTATGTCTTTAACCCTAAAATGCTAATATTATAATTTATTATAATTTTTCTTTTCACCCCATGTGGTAATGCTTGCCATACTGCATAATATCAGCAGCGCAGGGATAGCCTTATACCTCACTATGGCGCCGGGAAAAGGTACAATATAACCTATAAATATGTAGGTGGTTATTCCCAGCACAAGCAACATGAACACAACAGGCTGAAACAACCGCACTCTCCAGAAACTGTGCCTGTATACCACCGACGCAATAATAATTATCCAGAATACAACTACTTCCGCAGATGCCATCAATTGTAATATCCCCTTAGTTTCCCAGGGTACCGGCCTCAAAAAAGTGTTTCCGGCTGCTTGTGGTAATACCTTCAAATAGCTTACCGGAGATCCTTCGAGCTTATCCAGCCTAAATTTAGTGCCTTTTAGATTCGAAAACTCATTTTGTTTTGCAGCAATTATCCCCGAAAAATTGGTCGCCGGCAGGAAAAATATGAACAACGCAACCAAATACACCGAACCATACGCGAGACCAGGTCTGCCGAACCTCATATGTAAATAATATCCTATGCCCGCCATTGCTGCAAACAAAGCCACCTGTGGCCTGCAGATCAGCACCCCTGCAAAGCCAATCACAACCGTTACCGAACTGAATGCGGTTTTCCGGCCTCTTGTTAATCCGCGCAACAGCATCGATAAAAAAAAGAATAAGATTCCATCTACCCGTATACCACTAAGCCAGAATACGGCGGGCAGAAAAAAGAAAATGATGATGAAGTAGATTTTTTTCTTTTGTGGAAATACATCGCTCAATACTCTGTACAGCCAGTAGTGACCAAAGAATACAATGCCATTGAATAATACAACATTGAAATAGTAGTTTCCATTGGTTACAAGGTTCATCACGGCCATGGTTTTCACAACAAACACATACTGCAGGTCGTTCAGGTAAATGGCGATCACTTCATAAGCATTTGCTCCTGTTCGCAACGCGTTAAAGGGTGTGAACTCGTTGATGAAAAAAAGTCGTGGATTGTTCAGCAGCAACTCAGTTTCTGCAAGAGAAGCCCTGAAGAATTTCCAGGTGTCGTCGCCATTATAGAAATGAAGAAAAATATAACCGTATAGTAAACCCAAAATTACCTTCACTGCGAACGCTGCAAGCAGTAGTGGTTTATTCATAGTCAAATCTATATTTTTGGCATCAATATATGGGAATACGAAATCCGATAGCCTCAAATAAAACCATTGCTCTTGTATCCAATAGTGCATGGTCCGTGTTCAACTTCCGCCTTGATGTTATCCGCTGGCTGCTGAAAAACAATGTAAAGGTGTTGGTGTTTGCGCCGGCCGACAACTATGCCGAAAAACTTACCGCAGAGGGTTGCCGGTTCATACCCATCCACTTCAACAACAGGGGCGAAAATCCGTTAAATGACTTTCTGTTCTACCGGCGGCTTCGCAAATTATATCGCGAATACAGGCCCGATTTTATTTTTCACTATGTGGCCAAGCCGAATATCTATGGCTCGCTCGCGGCAAAAGCGGAGAAGATTCCCAGTGTTGCGGTAATAACCGGCCTGGGCTACCCATTCGCTAAACGGAATATTCTTTTCCGCATCATGCGCGCTCTTTACCGGAAAGCGCTCAGGCATACCCGTGAGGTGTGGTTCCTGAACAACGAAGATGCAAAAGTGTTCATCACCGAAAAAATTGTATCCATCGATAAGATGAAAGTGCTGCCCGGAGAGGGCGTGAACACCAGCCATTTTGCGCCGTCACCCCGTGCTCATTCTGAGCCTTTTCAATTCCTGATGAGCACGCGCTTGCTGAAAAGCAAGGGGATCGGACTTTATGCAGACGCAGCGAGAATTTTACAGAAGAAAAATTACCACGTAAACTTTTTGCTGATCGGTTTCTTTGAGAGCAATCATCCCGATTCAGTTTCTCCTGAAACCGTAAAAAAATGGGTGGATGACGGGCTTATAAACTACCTGGGATTTGCGGATGATGTTCGTCCTTATCTGCAGAAAGCTGATTGCATTGTATTTCCATCGTTTTACAATGAAGGTGTTCCGCGTTGTCTCATGGAAGCAGCAAGTATGGAAATCCCCGCGATTACTTCATATAATCGCGGTTGTAAGGAAGTTGTACTGAACAATTCCAACGGATACATCTGCAACCTCAATGATCCGTTTGACTTGGCCGACAAAATGGAAAAAATGATCAACACGTCACCCGAAGAACGCCAGCGCATGGGTAAAAACGGCCGGCAGCTCGTGTTGAAAAAATTCGACATCTGTAAAATCATAGAGGAATATTCGAATACCTTAATTTCGGCCTTTGAAACTCCAGGGGAGTTACATCCGACCCCTGATATGAATAATTCCGGATGAAAAAATCATGGAAGTAACAGTCAACACAGCAGCGCAGCTCAGGATAACCGCGGAAGAATTTGAACTGATCAGGCAAAAACTAAAAAGAACCCCCAACTTCAATGAGCTCTGCGCGTTCAGTGGCATGTGGAGCGAGCATTGCAGCTATAAAAATTCAATTAAATGGCTTAAAACACTGCCACGTGAAGGAAGGCGCATGCTTGTGAAAGCCGGGGAAGAAAATGCAGGTTTGATGGACATTGGCGACGGCTACGGTGTAGTGTTCAAAATAGAATCGCACAACCATCCCTCAGCGATTGAGCCCTTCCAGGGAGCAGCTACCGGCGTAGGTGGTATTCATCGCGACATTTTCACCATGGGAGCGCGTCCAATCGCATCACTAAATTCATTGCGTTTCGGCAAACTTGATGAGGCTAAAACGCGTCATCTGCTGGCAGGAGTTGTCCATGGCATTGGGCATTATGGCAACTGTTTCGGCGTGCCTACAGTAGGAGGAGAAATATATTTTGAAGAGAAATATCATACCAACCCGCTGGTGAACGCGATGAGCGTTGGCATCCTGAAAGAAGGTGAAACTGTTTCTGCAACAGCGAAAGGCATTGGCAACCCCGTGTTTTTTGTGGGAAGCGCAACAGGAAAAGATGGTATCGGAGGAGCATCCTTCGCTTCTGCCGATATCACCGAAGAAAGCACAGAAGAACTTCCCGCAGTACAGGTCGGTGATCCGTTCCAGGAAAAGAAGTTGCTTGAAGCCTGTCTCGAAGTTCTGCAGACAAAGGCTGTTGTAGGCATGCAGGACATGGGCGCTGCCGGTATTATCTGCTCCACAGCAGAGATGAGTGCAAAAGGTGAAGTGGGAATGAGGATCGACCTTGATAAAGTTCCTACACGTCAGAAAAACATGAAGACATGGGAGCTTCTGTTAAGTGAAAGCCAGGAACGCATGCTGATGGTAGTCCAGAAAGGAAGGGAACAGGAAGTGTTGAAGATTTTCGATAAGTGGGATCTTCCATGCTCTGAAATAGGTGAGGTGACAGACGACGGGCTCCTTAAATTTTATATGCACGGCCAACTGGAAGCAGAAATCCCCGCACATGAGCTTGTGCTCGGTGGTGGCGCCCCGCAATACGAAAGGGAATACCGCGAGCCAGAGTACCTGAAAAAAGTAAAAAGCTTTGATCCGTCTGCGATAGAAGTTCCCGATAACCTGAAAAAGATAGCGCATAAACTGGTGTCGCAGCCAAATATTGCTTCGAAGAGGTGGATTTACACGCAGTATGACAGCATGGTAGGTACCGGCAACGCGTCAACAAATGATCCCAGCGACGCAGCAATTGTTGTTGCAAAGCCCACCGGGAAAGGACTTGCATTAACAACAGACTGCAACAGCCGCTATGTGTTCGCGGATCCATACAAAGGAGCGATGATCGCAGTAAGCGAAGCCGCACGTAACATCGTATGCAGTGGTGGTCAACCTTTAGGTATCACAAACTGCTTGAATTTTGGTAACCCTTATGATCCGGAAGTTTATTACCAGTTTGTACAGGCAATAAAGGGAATGGGTGAAGCTTGCAGAAAGTTTGATACACCCGTTACCGGCGGTAACGTAAGTTTTTATAATCAGAATCCAGATGGCGCTGTTTATCCCACGCCAACAATAGGAATGGTCGGACTGCTGGAAGATGTGAACGATAAGATGACGATGAACTTTAAAAGCGAAGACGACATTATTTTCTTAATCGGGAAAAGCAGCGGCGATATCAACTCATCAGAATACCTGCAGAAGGTGCAAGGTGTTGAATTTAGTCCTGCCCCGGAATTTGAACTCGAGACAGAATTTGCAATGCAGCAGAAACTGGCATCGCTGATTAAGGAAGGTCTAGTCGAATCTGCACACGATGTAAGTGAAGGAGGATTGTTTATTGCCTTGCTTGAGTCATCTTTTAAAAATAATCTCGGGTTTGATGTGGTGGCTTCAGATTACAGGATCAGGAAAGATGGTTTCTGGTTCGGTGAAGCGCAAAGCAGGGTAGTGGTGAGTGTGAATCCCGGGAAAGTACTGGCATTCAAAAAAGCTATGGGATCACACCCGTACGAGGAGCTTGGCGTGGTAACCTCATCATTTATAGAAGTTGATGGACAGGAATGGGGAAAAATATCTGATTGGAAACACGAATACAATACAGCAATAGAAAAGTTGCTTGGAGTGAATGCAAACAACTAACGATGCGATAGTAGTTACAGGTGCCGCCGGTTTCATCGGCAGCTGTCTGGTAGGTTACCTGAACAATAAAGGGTATGAGAACATCATCGTTGTTGATGATTTTTCAAGGGCGGACAAGGCCATCAATCTCGAGGGCAAAAAATTTTCGCATAAGGTAGACCGTGATAAATTCTTCGATTGGTTGGATCGACATAAGAAACCGGTAAACTTCATATTTCATATAGGTGCACGAACAGATACCACCGAGTTTGATTATGAGGTTCACAGGAAGCTGAATGTTGAATATTCACAGAATGTTTGGGAGTATTGCACAGCGAATAAGGTACCACTGGTGTATGCATCGTCTGCCGCGACTTATGGCGCAGGTGAGTTAGGATATAACGACGATCACGAAGTGGTAGAAAAGCTGAAACCTTTGAATCCCTATGGTGTATCAAAGAACGAGTTCGACAAGTGGGTGCTTAAGCAGAAACAGCAACCTCCTTTCTGGGCCGGATTGAAGTTCTTCAATGTGTATGGACCTTTTGAATATCACAAGGGACGGATGGCAAGTGTGATATGGCACGCCTATAATCAGATAAATAATAACGGTGAGGTGAAGTTGTTCCGTTCACATCGTCCGGATTTCAAAGACGGCGAACAGCTCCGTGATTTCATTTATGTGTTTGATGTGCTTAAAGTGTGTTACTGGCTGATGAAGACCCAACCTGCATCCGCTATTTATAACCTGGGTACCGGCAAGGCGAGAACATTCGCCGATCTTGTTGGTGCTACATTTTCCGCGCTGGGCTTGAAAACCAATATCAGGTATATCGACATGCCGGAAGACATACGCGAAAAGTACCAGTATTTCACTGAAGCAAACATGAAAAAGTTGCGCGACGCCGGGTATGCTGATAGCTTCTATTCACTCGAGGATGGAATCCGCGACTACGTGCAGCAATTCCTCGTGAAGCGTTTCCCACCTATATTTACAAAATGAAAGAAAAGATCGCCATTATCGGTGGCGGCAATCTCGGAACTGCAATCGCAGAAGGATTGATCGCCAGCAGGTTTGCGAAACCCGCGGACATCATCATTACGAAAAGGAATACTTCAACACTTAAGCCGTATGAGAAGAAAGGAGTGAACATTACAAGCAATAACAGCGAAGCGGTGAAGAAATCGGGCATCGTGATTATTGCGGTGAAACCGTTCCAGGCTCAGGAAGTGATCGAAGGAATTAGAAAAGATCTTACCGGGTCACATATTCTCGTGTCGGTACTCACTGGCATAACAATCCGGGACATCGAAGAAATAGTTAAGAAGAAGCTGCCCGTTTTTCGCGCAATGCCAAATACTGCGATCGCTATCCGTGAAAGCATGACGTGTCTTAGTGCATCGAATGCTACCGATGAACAGGTAAAATATATTAACGATCTGTTTTGCACGGTTGGAAAGGTGGTGACCATTGATGAAAAGTTAATGGACGCCGCAACGGTGCTCGGTGCATGTGGCACCGCTTATGCTATGCGATATATCCGGGCAAATATCCAGGGTGGTATTGAGATTGGTTTTGATGCATCAACTGCCAGTCTGATTGCGGCTCAGACCGTAAAGGGCGCGGCGCAGCTGCTTCTCCAGAAGGGTTCGCATCCGGAATATGAGATTGATAAGGTAACTACTCCTAAAGGCTGCACTATAGCCGGACTTAATGAAATGGAACACAGGGGTTTCAGCTCGTCCCTGATCAAGGGTGTAGTGGCGAGTTATGATAAGATTTTGAAATCATAGATGTTTTTTGGCCGCTGGGTCAGGAATTAGCGCAAGTTGCCGGTTACTTTTCCACACCGTAATAACACACCCTTTCCCATTCGGGAAAATCGGTGTAATTTTGTATGACCTTCAGGATCTTGTTTCAGAGTTTATTCCCTTAGGTCGGCGAAAATCTTTTTTATATGGCGAAATACATTTTTGTAACAGGAGGAGTTACATCTTCCCTGGGTAAAGGAATTATTGCTGCCTCGCTGGCAAAATTGCTGCAGGCGAGGGGATTGAGGGTAACCATCCAGAAATTCGACCCATATATAAACATCGACCCCGGAACGCTGAACCCATATGAGCACGGCGAGTGTTTTGTAACTGAAGACGGCGCCGAAACCGACCTGGATCTGGGCCACTACGAACGATATCTGAACATATTTACCACACAGGCCAACAATGTAACTACAGGTCGTATATACCAGACCGTTATAAATAAGGAACGCGACGGTGCATATCTCGGAAAAACCGTACAGGTGGTGCCACACATAACCGATGAGATAAAAAGAAGAATGCTGTTGCTCGGACAGGGGAAAGATTATGATATCATCATTACCGAACTCGGCGGAACCGTCGGCGACATTGAAAGCTTGCCTTTTATAGAAGCATTACGTCAGTTGCAATGGGAACTTCCCGAGGAAGACACTGTTGTGGTTCATCTTACATTAATTCCTTATCTGAAAGCTGCAAAGGAACTCAAGACTAAGCCTACCCAGCACAGCGTAAAAATGCTTAGCCAGGAAGGCGTTCATCCCGACATAATCGTGTGCAGAACCGAAGAAGCGCTTTCTCCGGACATCAGAAGAAAAATCGCGTTGTTCTGTAATGTGAAGCAGGAAGCCGTTATCGAAGCTGCGGATGCTCCTTCTATTTATGAAGTGCCACTGGCAATGATGCGTGAAAAGCTCGATCTTATCTGCCTTAAAAAACTAAACATCACGAATTACAACGAACCCGAGCTAACAAAATGGAAAGAATTTCTTGATAAGCTGAAATATCCGAAAAGCAAGGTTACCATCGGCCTTATCGGGAAATACATCGAGTTGCAGGACGCCTATAAATCCATTCTCGAAGCATTTGTGCACGCAGGAGCAATGAATGAATGTAAAGTGCAGGTAGTAAATGTACACAGCGAATTCATCACCGAGCAAAACGTTGGCGAAAAGCTCGGTAACCTCGATGGATTGCTCGTTGCACCGGGATTCGGACACAGGGGCGTTGAAGGAAAGATCATCGCTGTGAAGTATTCCCGCGAAAATAATCTGCCCTTCTTTGGTATATGTTTAGGAATGCAGATGGCCGTGATTGAGTTTGCTAAAAATGTACTCGGACTTACCGAAGCGCATTCTACAGAAATGAATCCCGCAACCTGCGATCCGGTGATTGACCTGATGGAAGACCAGAAAAAAGTCACTGCCAAAGGCGGAACCATGCGTTTGGGTTCATATCCATGCGAATTGAGGGAAGGTTCTTTAGCCCGCGCGATATATGATGGCGAACCGATTATCAACGAAAGGCACCGTCACCGTTGGGAATTTAACAATAAGTATCTCGAGCGATTTGAGTCTGCCGGTATGATGGCCAGTGGCAAAAATCCGGAAAGCAACCTTGTGGAAATTATTGAATTGCCCTCACACCCGTTCTTCATTGGTGTTCAATACCATCCGGAACTTAAAAGCACAGTGGAAAACCCACAGCCCGTGTTTGTTAATTTCATCAAAGCTGCGAAGAATTATTCAGAGCATAAAAATCAGGTGAAAAACCCTGCACTTCAGAGCGAGATGATATAAAGGAGTGGCTAACCCCTATCTTTGCACTCCAAAAAAATCTCTGAATAATGGGTAGTATGGATCGCAATACGGTGATAGGCTTTATTTTACTGGCCGCATTACTGTTCCTTTATTTATTTCTCTCTACCAAAAGCAGCCAGGATCTGCAACGTCAGAAACAGGCTGAAGCCGACTCCATAGCACGTATTAAAAGAGTTCACGATTCTGCAACGATCGCCACTGATACCACAGGAAGATTCCCCAGCGATTCAGGCCATGTTGCTGCTCCTGCAACCGAACAACTCGTTACCGTTGAGAATGAGGTTTTCAAAATAAGCTTTTCCAACAAGGGAGGTCAGCCGCGTAAAGTGGAACTGAAGAACTATAAATCATTCGATAGCACGCCCGTTACTTTTGGGGGTCAGGAATTTGACAAAATTTCTTACGCCATAAATACAGGCCAGGGACAATCTGCGCAGGTAGGTGAATTATTCTTTTCTCCCGGCACCGTTACAAAAAATGCTGATAACAGTCAGACCGTAACTTTCCAGCTACCTGTAGCCGGTGGGAACATCATTCACTCGTACACGGTTCGGCCAAACAATTACATGATCGACTGGAACGTTCAGATGAACGGTGCCGACAAACTTCTAACGCAGGGTGCGTTCAACTTAACATGGCAGGCGGAACCCATGCAGTATGAAAAAGATGTGCTGTATGAGCGCCAACATACCAACATCTGCTTTTATGAGGATGATGATTTCGACTACATAATGTCGAAGAATTCGAAGCAGTTTGAAAAACCGGTGATGTGGGTGAGCGTCGCACAGCAGTTCTTCAATGTAACCCTTATCAACAAAAATAATTTCACTTCAGGTGACGTGAGCTGGGTTAAAGAAAAATCCGACAGCGTACGGTCTATTGCCCGGACAACAACTAACCTGCAGGCAAAACTACCGATAGGCGCCATGGCAACTGTTCCTTTGCAATTGTATTACGGTCCCAATGAATACCGGATCCTGAAGCAGCAGGCACCCGACATGGACAAGATCGTAAACCTTGGACGTGACTTCTACGCATTCGTAAGGCCAATCAACAAATACATTGTTATGCCCGTGTTCCAGTTGTTTAACAGTTTTATTGGGAGCCTGGGACTTGTTATCGCGTTTCTTACTTTATTTATCAGGCTGCTTACGTCACCGCTTGTGTATACCAGTTACCTGAGTGGCGCGAAGATGAGAGCGCTACGTCCTGAGATAGAAAAGTTGAAACAGAAACTCGGAAACGATCAGCAGCAGATAGGAGTTGAGCAAATGAAGTTGTTTAGAGAAGCAGGAGTTAACCCTTTGGGAGGATGCATTCCCGCGCTACTTCAGATACCGATATTCTTTGCGCTGTATAGTTTTTTTAATTCGAATATTATATTACGCGGGGTGCCGTTCTTGTGGGCCGATGATCTGTCAAGCTATGACGTAATCGTGCGTTTTCCGATTTATGTATGGGGATTGGGAAATCACCTCAGCCTCTTCACGTTACTTGCAGTAATTACGAGCTTTCTCATCTCCATATATAACATGAACATGACTCCGGATCAGAATAATCCGGCACTCAAGTACATGCCTTATATTTTCCCATTCATATTGTTATTTATTTTTAACAGTTTGCCTTCGGCTTTAACATGGTATTATACGGTGTCGAATGTTATTACACTGATTTTGCAGTGGGTTATTAACAACTACATCATTGACCACGATAAAATACTTGCGAAAATTGAGGCTAACCGTAAGAAGCCGAAGGTGAAGCCTAAGTGGCAGGAGCGCTTCGAGCAAATGCAGGAAACGCAAAGGAAACTGCAGGAGGCCAAGAAGCCGGGAGGCAGAAAGTAAGATTGATTTTTTATTGTGTATATTGTTAGCTGACAACTATTTAATTTAATTAGTCGTCTTAACCATATGAAAAACTTATTCAGTTTATTCTTCTTTCTTTTTGCAGCATATTCGCTATCTGCACAAAAGAAATTATCCGAATTAACACTTGTTTATGATGCTAAGGTAACTACCGGAAATGCAGAGCCGAAAATGGCTGATGCGTTCGATGGCGCCACTACTACTATATATCTTAAGGGCAACCTCAGCCGCTCGGAAATGTCGAGCGCGTTGTTTTCATCAACAACTATTCATGACGCTAAAACAGGTACCGCTGTTGTGTTACGGGAGGTTAGTGGACAGAAGCTGCTGATACGCATGTCAAACAAGGATTGGCAGGAGAAGAATGGACGTTATGAAGGAATTACATTTACGAACACCGGCGAAACAAAAGAAATCGCTGGATATAAATGCGTGAAGGCTGTTGCCAAGATGAATGATGGTTCTTCGTTCACTGTTTATTATACGCCCGATATCGTTCCTGAGAATAAGGAGTATGATTATCATTTTAAGAATCTCAATGGACTTCCCCTGGAGTACGAGCTGACGCAGCGTAACCTGACGATTCGTTACACTGTTTCGAAGATTAATTTGAATCCTGTGCAGGCTTCGAGGTTTGATATTCCTGCGAGTGGATATCGTGAGATGACTTTTGAAGAGAGTAAGAAGATAAGATAGATAATAAAAAAAGCCTTCATTACAAAGGCTTTCAAAGGGTGAAAAAATTTCAGATTACCTGCACAATTTAAACTTCAAATCCACCACATTCAGGTTCGAACGCAATTGATTCGAATTAAACGTCAGCTTTCGCTGATTATTCAACCTGTACTGGTTAGGAACAATAAATGTTGTGTTACCCTTCTGGTACGTAATAACAGAACGATACATGGTTGAATTTTTCAGGCTCGCGGTAGTATAAATAAAGCTGCCAGAATATGTAGGTTTAGACTTTAGTGTAAATGTGCCGTTTGCACGGATGGGTATAATTCCCAGGGTAGAACCTGACGATTTTTTCTTCCCGCCACCACTGCTTGCGAGCGCAATGATAACTAAGCCAAGCATGGCAGCACATACAAGCGATTTCTTGAACATGTGGTTTAGTTTTAGCGTAAAGATTTTATACATATCGTCGGCAAAGATATTATATTTTTTTAGGATTCCTTTAACCGTCTTTATAAAAATTTAGGAAATCCTTCACCTTCTAATTAATATATATACGCTTTATTAGTCCATATGGTTGCATCCATATGCGTGTAAACGATTGGTACTAAATAAAATTGTTTAAATGAGCCGATTGGCTTACTTTACGTAAACCTTCATTAAATACATGAGAGACAATTCGTTTGGTGAGGATAAAGACGAGATTAGAGAACTGATCAGGCAGTTTCAGAACTTAAGGTCCGGCCGGGCCAATTCCTTCCTTGAGGAAGATGCATTTGAAAAAATCGTAGACTATTTTGATGATATAGAAGACCTGCCACAGGCATTGGAGGCCGTTGAAATGGGAATTGAGCAATATCCCTACTCCGCTATGCTTAATATTAAGAAGGCAGACCTGCTCATTGCCACCCGCCGCTACCACGATGCGCTCGAAGTGCTGAATCATGCGGAACTGCTCGACAGTAACGATATTAATCTCTACATTCTTAAAACCGACGTATATCTGGCCCTCGACCAACAGGAAAAGGCAGTAGCGCTCCTGGAAAATGCTTTGGCCCTTTTCGACGGACAGGAAAGAATAGAAATGCTCTTCGAACTCGCCGACGTGTACGACGACTATGAAGAGTTCGATAAAATATTCGATTGCCTCAAGCTCATCCTGGAACAGGAGCCCACAAATGAAGAAGCTCTTTATAAGATCTGTTTCTGGACCGACTTCACCGGCAGGAACGAAGAAAGCATCAAGCTCCATCAGCAGATAATTGAAGAACATCCATACAGTGAACTGGCATGGTTCAATCTGGGCGCAGGATTCCAGGGCCTCAAGCTTTACGAAAAATCAATTGACGCTTATAAGTATGCCGTAGCCATCGACGAAAAATTCGACTACGCGTACCGTAATATGGGCGATGCATATATAAGGCTGAGAAAATATAAGGACGCCATAGAATCGCTTGAAAGGGTGCTTGAATTATCACGTCCCGAAGATGTGATTTACGAAGCGATAGGCCATTGCTACGACAGATTGAAGAATTACGCTCAGGCGAGATTCTATTACAGAAAGGCATCTCATCTTAACCAGGAAGACAGCAAGCTGTATTTTAAGATTGCCTGTACATATATCAATGAGGGCCAGTGGAACACTGCCGTGAAGCAACTGCAGACTGCATTGCAAATCCACCGGCTGCAGCCTGAATATAACCTTGCGATGGGTGAATGCAAAATGCAGATGGGTGAGTTCAAAGAGGCTATTCAGTATTTTTCCAATGTCGTAGCGCAGCGACCGAAAAACATTTCAAGCTGGGAGGCGCTTATCCGCTGTTTGTATATAGGCGAATATTACGACGAAGCAGTTGAGCAGGTAGATGCTGCAATCAGGCACACCGACAACAAACCCATATTTACATTTTATCTCAGCGCTATATATTTTGCGATGGGCCGATCAAAAGAAGGTTTGGTGCAATTGGAAAATGGAATGAGCAAAGCACCGAGGCTACTGAAAAAATTGATAGATTTGAACCCATCGATTTTGCAGCATCAGCAGGTAGTAGATCTGGTAGCCCGTTATAAAAAAAACAGGGCTATTTAAAACCTATAGAAACACTTCCCTATTTTTGCGGCGGCAATCAAAAAAAGCGTGAATGAACTTTAACCTTCTGCAGATACCCGAGAGAAATCTTAAACCAAGAAACCATGGCATCACGATGGTGATGGATAAAGGTCTCAGTGTTACAGAGGTTCATCATTTCATGAGTGTTGCAAGTCCCCATGTGGACATTGTTAAACTTGGATTCGGCACGTCGTTCGTAACTCCTCACCTCCGCGAAAAGATAGAAGCATATAAGTCTTATAGTATACCGGTTTATTTCGGCGGAACACTATTTGAGGCTTTCCTGATACGTAACCAGTTTGATGATTATGTGAGCGTTTGTAAAGATTACGGGATAGAATATATGGAAGTCAGCGACGGTTCGATCGACATCCCCCACGCAGAAAAATGCGGTTACATTGAAAAGCTCACCAGGTACGGAACTATATTAAGCGAGGTAGGCAGTAAAGATGCCGCGCAC
>Ga0209382_10005360_pt1 | contig 16727 bp, 20 predicted proteins | sample SoiMetdeltSBSDD5_FD_187599 | JGI IMG/M metagenome (GOLD analysis project Ga0209382, IMG submission 187599) | Bulk soil microbial communities from a Populus tree surrounding site in Tennessee, USA - Soil MetaG P. deltoides SBSDD5 (SPAdes) (version 2) | ecosystem: Environmental > Terrestrial >...
GGCCCGAGGCCGGGCCTGCGACGACCCTGGTGCCATTCATGCTGTTCATGTCGTTCCTCCATCTTTCGGTAACTGGCGTACGGGGTGTGTTGACTGGCACATGACGGTCCTGGCCCTCGGGGGCTCGGTGTTATCTGACATTTCGGTGTTCCGTCCTGTTCTGTCGGTTGCCCGGTAAGACCGCACCCAACTGGCGGATTCATTGGTGCCCCGGCGGCCTTCACCTGTACGTCGGAGCAGAGCGCGCCGGCGAGGAGGTCGGGTGGCCGGGTGCGGGCGCGGGGTTGGCGCCGCACCCGGCTCGGGTCATTCGGTTGGGTTGGGTTGACCTTGGCCTGTGCTGATGAGGCGGTGGAGGCTGTTGTTGATGTAGAAGGCCCATGCGGTTGAGCAGGAGTCGTAGCACTCGAACTCGGGGACCAGGCCCAGGTGGGTGAAGCGGACCTCGGTCTGATCGCCCTTGCGAGCGAGCTCGAAGGTGATCTCGGTTCCGTTCCACTCGGATGGGTCTTCGGTGAAGTCGAGATAGGCGTCCTGGACGCGCCAGACGACCCTTTTGTTGGGCGCGAGCTCGATGATCTGTTGTTTGGAGTAGTGGATGTCTTGGTAGCGGTAGGTGAACTCCGCACCGAGCTTGTCGGTGTCGCCGTCGATTTGTCCTGACCACCATCCGCGGACGTTGGTGATGGCGGCGAAGGCTGCCTCCGGAGTCTGGTCCACCGAGAACGCGGTGGTGAAATTCGTACTGGTCATGATGGTCGGATTTCGTCGTGTGGTTGGTTATGCGACGGCGGGCTGTGGCGGTACGAAGACCGCGTTCTGGCGCTCCATGGCCTTGGCGGCGCCGTTGTGCCACTCGTTGGCGACGGTCTGGGACAGGGCGTCGGGGAAGATGTCCTCCTCGCCGTTCTCGACGGCGTCGAGGACGGCTCGGGCGACGGACTGGGGGCTGGCTTTGGGGATTTCGAAGCCGCGGGTCATGTCGGTGTCGGTCGGTCCGGTGAGTACGGCGTGGACGGTCACGCCGCGGGCCGCCAGCAGCGCGCGCAGCGACTGCGACATGTTGAACGCGGCGGCCTTCGAGATCGCGTAGGACGGTGTGAGCGGGAGCGGTGCGAAGGCCATCACCGACACGTTGTTGACGATCGCTCCCTGCGAGCGCAGTAGCACCGGCAGGAAGGCCTGTGTCACGTCGTAGGTGCCGAACAGGTTGACCGCGAGGTGCTGCTCGAGGGCGGCGCGGTCACTCAGGTCGTCGTAGCCGGCGACGCCGGCGTTGTTGATCAGCACGTCGAGCTCGTCGACCTGTGTGGCGGCGGCCTTGATCTGTGCGGGGTTGGTCACGTCCAGTGTCAGCGGCGTGACTCGCGGGTCAGGGTGGGACAACGGCTGGCGAGTCGTGGCGTACACGCGCTGCGCGCCCCGCCGCAGGGCCTCCTCGACGAGGGCGTGCCCGATGCCGCGGTTGGCGCCGGTGACCAGAACGGTCTTGTCAGCAAAAGAGATGGTCATGGCTCGTACTCCAGTTCGGCTGTAGTTGTGGTGGTCGCCGGTAGACGATGCGTCCCTCGGTCATGTCGCTCTTCCTGTTCGCGTGGACGCGGCGGCCGAGTCGTCGAGGTGAGCAATCGGCCGGGTGAGCCGCTTCACCTGCACGGTGAGCGTGAGCGGGCCGACGCGCCGTCGAGCGGGGGGAGAGCGTGCCGGTCATGCCGACAAGCCCAGCTCGCGGGCACGCTGGCCCCAGTCCGGTTGCGTCCCGTCGATGTCGACGAACCCGTATGCCTTGGCGAGCTCCCAGGTCGACGTGGCGGTGCCGCTGCGCTGCAGCTTGTCTGCGTCGGCGGCGAGGGAGGCGATTGCACGTCCGATGTAGCGCGGCGTTTCGGAGAATGCGAAGTTCGGATCCCTGGCGATGCCGTTGCGCCAGCCGGCCTCGTCGACGCCGAAGTGCTCGAGGACGGCTTCGGAGCGCAGGAAGCCCGGGGTCAATGCCACGACGGTGACGCCGTGAGGGCGAAGGTCAGCGGCCTGGGCGACGGCCAGTCGGATCACCGCTGCCTTGGCGAGGTCGTAGAAGAGCGAGCCTCGGTAGCGGTCCGAGACGCCGTCGGTGACCTCGATGACGAGTGAGCCCGGTGTCTTGGCGAGCAGGGGCGCGGCGTGCCAGCTGGTGATGATGTGCGTCTCCACGGCGTTGCGCAGCAGCGCGATGCCGTTGATGAGGTCGTGCTGCCAGAACGGGGTGTCCCACTCGGTGAGCGGATCGCCGCCCCACACGTCGTTGACGAGGATGTCGAGTCGGCCGTGGCCGTAGGCGATGCGCTCGATCAGCGTCCGGACCTCCTCGGGTTCGGTGTGATCGATGCGAACCGGGATGCCAGTGCCGCCGGCTTCGTCGACGAGTCGTGCCGTGTCCTCGATCGTCTCGGGCCGGCCCAGCGGTGAGCGTTCGGCCGCCGTAGTCCTTCCCGTCACGTACACGGTGGCTCCCGCGGCGCCGAGCTCCACGGCGATCCCCCGTCCGGCGCCGCGGGTTCCTCCGGCGACGACGGCGATGCGGTCGTTGAGGTCCTTCGAGGTGGTTGTCATACCGAATAACTTACTTACTACACGTTCATAAAGTCAAGCTGCTATACTGGACCGGTGCGTACAGGCCGACCCCGGACCGTCAGCGACGAAGCGATCTACGAGGCGGTGAGCGCCGTGGTAGGCGAGGTCGGCCCGTCTGGCCTGACCCTCGCCGCAGTCGCGGAGAAGGTCGGGCTTTCGGCGCCTGCGCTGACCCAGCGGTTCGGCTCGAAGCGCAACCTCCTCGTCGCCCACGCACAAGCAGCCGCCGGCGGCATCGATGACCTCTTCGAGCGGGTCAGGAGGACTTCGCCGTCGCCGGTCACGGCGCTGCGAGCCGCACTCATCGAATTCAATTCCGGCGTCGACTCGCGCGAGACCTTCGCCAACCACCTCGCCTTCCTCTACCTCGACCTGACCGACCCAGAGCTGGGCGCCCACGCGGCGAGGCAGAGCAGGCTGCTGCGACGATCCATCGCACGACTGATCGAAGAAGCGATCGATGCCGGCGAGATGCTCGCGGCTGACCCCGCGGAGCTAGCCGACTCCATCTACACCGTGTACAACGGCGCGCTCGTAGGATGGGCAATCGACGGCAAGGGCAGTCTCTCGCGGTGGCTCTCGACCCGCCTCGACCGCGTCCTCGCTAGCCATCTGCGCAGCGCTTCGGCGCGCCCGCCTGAACCACCGGCCTGACGCCACCAGGCGCTAGACAAACCGGGTCCGGCGTGTAGCCGGGGTACTCAGCGACCTGTCGAGCGACGTCGACCGAGTCGAGTCGGGCGACGAAGTGGAGCGCGAGGTCGATCCCGGTCGAGACCGGGCCGGACGTGAGGGTCTGGCCACCATCGACGAATCGCGCGTCGCGGCGTACTTCCACCTCCTCAGATGCCGCACTCGCCGACTAACCTGGCAAGCCCGGCATCACCGCGGGGGCGCGGTGCAGGTAGGTGGGGTCGGTGAGTTGGGTGAGCACGAAGTCCGCGACGTCGGCGCGCGAGATCCGGGGCACGACCTGGGTGGCGTGGATGGTTTCGCCGTGCTGGTAGACGCCGGTCTTCGGGCCGTTGGTCAGCCGCGGCGGGCGGACGATCGTCCAGTCGAGCCCCGGTGCGCCGGATGATCTCCTCTTTCTTCGCATGGTCGGCGGCGACATTCCGCAACACGATGGGCGCCATCACGTAGCGACCAAGTGCGCTGAGCTGGTGGCGCCCTGCGGGTACGCCGAGAAACGACAGGTACACCAGCCGGCGTACGTCCGCCTCCAGCATCGTCGCGGTGATGTTCCGTACGCCCGTGACGACGGCCGGATCGCGGTGCAGCGGGGTCGCGGCGCCCAGGGCGCATGGCACCGCCTCTTGGTCGGACATTGCCTGGCCGACGGCGTGGTGGTCGGTCACATCGCCAGGTAAAGACGTGGACGCCGCGGTCGTTGCGAAACGCCGACGGGTTGCGCACGAAGGCCGTGACGGCGTGGCCGTGCCGCACGGCGCTGTCTACGATCTGTTGGCCGGTCAGCCCGGATGCGCCGAACACCAGGATCTTCACCGAATCTCCTTATCGTGCGTGCCGTTGAATACGGTGACGATGAAGAACTCCAGATGGCGGTGCACAAGGTCGCGACCGGCGAGACGGATAGCCGCGTTCGCTTCGGCGTGCAGGTACAGCAGCCGCACGTATGCGCTCGGCGCGAACAGCTCCCACGCCAGCTGATCTGGTGTGCCCTTTGCCGGATCGATGTGCCCCTGATCGATCCAGTGGGCGAACAGTTGGCCCAGTTGGCTTCGGACCCGCCCGGTCGCGGTGATGATGTCGGCATGTGTCTCGCCGAGCGCCCGCGCGACAACGCTGGCTATTTGCCGGGCCGGCGGCTGGTCCCAGCCACGCAGCAGCACCTCGGCGGTCGCCCGCAGAAACGTTGGCGGGTCACGGTCGGCCAACGCGGCGTCCATCCCGGACAACTGGCTCGCCAGCAGACCGCCATCGGCCCGCTGGAGCACCTCGTCGAATATCGCCTGCTTGCTCGGGAAGTGGCGGTAGAGCGCCGCCTCGCTGACCCTGACCACGCGCGCGATCGCCCGAACCGAGGTGCCTCCGAAGCCATGACGTGCGAACAGCAGCAGTGCGGCGTTCAGCACCGCGGCGCGGGTATCGCCCGCCTCGGCTGCCGGCGGGCGTGCCATCCGCCGGTGAGCTTCATGCGCCGGGCGAGTTCCCCTCGCAGTACGTAAGCGATCGTTAGCTTACTTTTCGAGATGGCCCGGGTCGCCAGGTGACAAGGTGATTGCCACACTTTGGCGGCGTCGCGATCGAGTGCCGCGGCGACACTTGGCGCCCTGCTTTGCCGCGCGCGACGGCCACGTACGCCGGTTGCGGCAGCGCATACGACTGGTCACGGGCGCCGGCTGACGCCGGCGGCCGTTGCTTCCGCCGCTCCCATAGCGGTGTGCGTCGGTGGATCAAGGCGCAACGTGGGGCAAGGACTTCGAGTTGATCTTCGAGCGGACCGCCACCCGTGACCGAAGAGGCGGCCCTGTCGACGCTACCGGGCGCCTCGCCTCGGGCAGCGAACGTCACGCCGGTTGGTGGTAGGCGAGGACGCGGTCGAGCCGCTTCGATAGCCACCGGGTGAGGCTCCCGGTGCCGTCGATGGCCCAGGTGACGAGGGCGCCGTTGTAGACGGTGTACACGGTGTCGGCGAGCTCGGCGGCATAGGTGGGGCTGATCTCGCCGTCGCTGATCGCCTCTTTCAGGAGCTGTGTGATGGCTCGTCGCAGGAGCCGGCTCTGTTTCGCGGCGTGTGCGCCGAGGTCGGGGTCGGTGAGGTCGAGGTGGAGCATCGCCAGATGGTTGGCGATCGCGTCTCGTGAGTCGATGCCTGCCGTCAACTCGAGCAGTGCCGCTCGCAGCGCCGAGAGCGCCGTCGGCGAGTTGCTCCGGGCTCGGTTGAACGGGTCGTCGATCCCGGTGGCGGCCGCTTCCGCGTAGGCCAGCAGCAGGCTCCGCTTCGACCCGAACCGCTGGGTCAACGCGGGGGCCGAGAGCCCGACCCGATCGGCCATCGCCGCGAGCGTCAACCCCGACGGGCCGACCTCGGTCACGACCGCCCTGACGGCCTCGAAGATCGCATCATCGCTGACAGTCCTAGGCCTGCCGGTTCGCATGGACTCACCCTAGCCGTTGACTTTATGAATGGAAAGAAAGTAAGTTGGCGGCATGACCAACACCCCGAAGAACCTCAGCGGCCGCGTTGCCGTCGTCGCCGGCGGCACCCGCGGGGCGGGCCGCGGCATTGCTGTCGAGCTCGGCGCGGCGGGCGCCACCGTGTACGTGACCGGTCGCACCACCTCCGGTGAACGCTCCCCCATGGGGCGGCGCGAGACAATCGAGGAGACGGCTCGCCTCGTCGACGAAGCCGGCGGGACAGGCATCCCGCTACGCGTCGACCACGCCGACACCGATCAGGTGCGGGCGCTGATCGAGCGCATCACGGACGGCCGCTTGGACATCCTCGTGAACGACATCTGGGGCGGCGACCCCCTCACCGAGTGGGACGTCCCGTTCTGGCAGCACGACCTCGCCAACGGCATCGCGTTGCTACGCAACGCCGTCGAGACCCACCTCATCACCAGTTGGTACGCCGCCCCGCTGCTCGCCAGCACCCCAGGATCGATGATCGTCGAGATCACCGACGGCGTCTCCGACCGCTACCGCGGCTCGTTGTTCTACGACCTCGCCAAGTCGGCCGTCATCCGCCTCGCCGTCGCACAGGCCGAGGACCTCCGGCCTCACGGCGTCACCGTCGTAGCGTTGACACCCGGGTTCCTGCGATCCGAGGCCATGCTCGAGCACTTCGGCGTCGACGAGGAGAACTGGCGGGCCGGGATCGACAAGGACCCCAACTTCGCGTTCTCCGAGACGCCCCGCTACATCGGCCGCGCCGTCGCGTCCCTCGCCGCCGACCCGCACAAACACCAGCACACCGGCACCGCCACCGCCACCTGGGAGCTCGCCAAGGCGTACGGGTTCGTCGACCTCGACAGGACACAGCCCGACTGGGGGCAGCGGGCACGAGACCTCGGCGTGTCGCCATGACCACGGTCGCTGCTCCCGCCGGCCGGCGGGCCGTGGTCTTGACCCTCGCAGTGCTATGCGTCGCCCAGTTCACGCTCATCCTCGACGTCGTCGACGTCAACGTCGCGCTGCCTTCGATCCGCGAGACCCTCGAGGTGTCCGCGGCCCGATTGCAGCTCGTCGCCGTCGCCTACCCCCTGACCTTCGCCAGCCTGCTGATCGTCATCGGCCGTGCCGGCGACCTGTTCGGCCGACGCCACCTGTTCCTCACCGGCGTCGCCGTGTTGACCGTCGCCTCGCTCGCAACCGGCCTCGCCAGCTCGGAATGGCAGCTGGTCGCAGCGCGCGCCGCCCAGGGCGTCGGAGCAGCGATGGTCTCGCCGACCGCACGCCCACCACTACACCGAAGGTTTGGCAGATGCGCGTGGACACGGCACTGACCTTGATCAACAAGGGCCTCACCTACCACCCCGGCTGGGTGGTCTGCGCGGAGGATTGGACGCACCGTTTCGAAGACACGGTGCGGGTCACCGTCTATCTGACTGAGGCTCGCCTCTCGGAGCGCGAGAACTCTCCGGACTTCACCAGGCAATTGGATCCGCCCGGGGCCCGGGCTCGGTTCCTGCTCACCGTCGGCGACGTGGCCGACGCCGCGGAACTGGTGTTCCGACTGGTCCGTATCTTCGAACGGAACATGTCGCACGAGATCCGGGAATTCACTCGGGTTCGCGACACCGGCTGGGCGCCGTTGCATCCACACACCATCGACGGCCGGGCCCGCTGGTCAGACCTGTCCGGCGATGATCCCCTGTATGACCTGACGTTCGGGGTGGCCTGACCCATGGACCACATCCCTGTAGGCGAGATCGCCTCCCAACTGCCGATGTTCATTGATCCGACCATGCTCTAAGGCCAGCCGATGGCGGCGTGGGCCAGTGACAGGTCCACGTGTCCCAGCGCGTCCATTACCTTCACTGACGCTTCGACCGTGGACGTCAGGAGCCGGCCCACCAGGGGTCGGGTTGGACGGCGGGTCTGCGGGAGTGGACCTGTGTTCGCTTGTCCTCAGCGGTGTGGGCCCAGGTGTTGATCATCCGGTTGAGGAGGGTGGTGAGGAGCTCGAGGTCGTGCTCGCTCCAGTCCTCGACGACGGCGGAAAAGACCTCGAGGCCTTTGTCGTCGAAGGCGCGTAGTTCGGCGCGGCCCTGGTCGGTGGCTTGCACCAGGTAGGCGCGTCCGTCGTTGCGGTCGCCGGTGGCGGTGAGGTGGCCAAGGGCGTGGAGGGCCTTGACCTGGCGGGTGATGGAGGAGGGGTTGACGTCGAGCTCGGCGGCGATGTCGGTGGGTCGGATGGGGCCGCGCTCGGCGGCGAGACGCAGCACACCGACCCGGGTGGCGTCGTAGACCTGGTCGCTGCCCCGGCGGTAGGCGTCAGCGAAGCGGGTGCATGCGGCGGAGGCCGCACGGAGCGCATATTTATTTGCTTGCATGGAGCAAACATATAGGCTGCGGCTGATGACGGCCGAGGCCCGGAGGGCGTTGATCGTCGGGGGCGGCATCGCGGGCCCCGTCCTCGGCATGTTCCTGGGGCGGGTGGGCGTGCAGGCGACGGTCTTCGAGAGCCGGTCTGGTCCCCGTGACGAGGCCGGCGCCTTCCTCAACCTGGCGCCCAACGGGCGTGCTGTCCTGGACGCGCTGGGGATCGGCGGTAAGGTTGACGCCGCGGGCACGCCGACCACGAGCATCGAGTTCGTGAACCACCGGGGCCAGCGCCTGGGCCGCAACCCCGACGAGCTGCTATTGATCAAGCGGGGCGCGCTCAACCGGGTGCTGCGTGAGCAGGCCGCCGACCACGGCATCCCGGTCGAGTTCGCCAAGCGCCTCGTCGCGCTCAGCGAGGACAGCGGTCGCGTGACGGCCCAATTCGCAGACGGCAGCGCGGCCACCGGCGACGTCCTGGTGGGCTGCGACGGAATCCACTCAGTGACCCGGCGTGCGATTCTCCCCGACGGGCCCCACCCCGCCTACACCGGCCTGGTCGGCACCGGCGGTTTCGTCCACCTGCCCGACGGTCCGGAACCAAGCCCGGTCATGGAGATGACCTTCGGTCTGCGGGCGTTCTTCGGCTATCAGGTCACCCCGTCGGGGGAGATGTACTGGTTCCAGAACACCCCCGAGCCGACCGAACCCCAGGCGACCAGCAGCGGCGACCACGGACCCTGGAAGGCCCGCCTCATCGAGCTGCACCGCGACGACCACGAGCCGATCCCCACGATGCTGCAGGCCACCGACGGCGGCATCGGCCTGTTCCCCATCTATGACCTAGCGACCCTGCCCGCCTGGCACACCGGACGCATCGCGCTGGCCGGCGACGCCGCGCACGTCATGGGCCCCCACACCGGCCAGGGCTCGGCCATGGCCCTCGAGGATGCCATCGTGCTGGCCATGTGCCTGCGCGACATCCCCGACATCCCCACCGCTCTCACCACCTACGAACACCAGCGCCGGTCCCGCGTCGAACAAGTCGTGAAGCTCACCCGCCGCATCGGCAACACCAAGACCCCCGGACGGCTCGGGCGGGCCGTACGAGACCGCATCCTGCCACTCGTGTTGCCCCTGGGGGTCAAGCAGACCGCCAAGGTCTACGCCCACCGCATCGACTGGGACCAGGCCATGACGCCCGTCAGGTGAACCCGCAGCTCCGACTGTCTGCACCTGCCTGGCCGGCCAGTTGCGTTGGTAGGGAGACAGCTGCGGCAACACGAGCGACCGATGAGCTCACCCGGGCCGGTGCGTCGCACAGCCGGTGGGCCACGTCCCGCCGATCCGCCGCAGCCACATCCAGGCCTGCCTGGCTCGCCCCAGGCCCTACCACTACATGTGACAGCTGGAGCAGCCAAGGGCATACCCCATACGTACGTTCGTGTCGTTGGTGGTCGATTGGGAATGGCATTGGCTGAGCAGTTTCGCGGGCTGGCCGACGGCCTGGTGGTCGCGCAGGTGGCGCTGGTGTCGGATTGGGGCGGTGCTGATCCGGGCTGGATCGTGTACCTGGCGGGTCGCTCCCAGGCACTCGACGGACGGCTGCCTACCGAGTTCGACGCGATGGCAGCCGCCGAGGCAGCGCTGTTTCGGCCGGAGGGTGGCAGCTCGGGCTAGTGCCGCGTCAGACAACGTTTGCCCTGTCCTCCAACGGCACATGGGTGACGCCGCAACGGATCCGTCGACCGCGCGTTCTGGGGCACTCTGGGAGCAGGGATCGTCGGTTCAGCCGCCGTAGCGGAAAGTCATGACGGAGGGCGTCGCTGCGGCGCCCGTCGAGCACTGACCACGGGGTCTGGTCAGCCGGCTCGCTATCCGGTGACGGGGAGTGGTTCGGCGAGGTGCCGCGGGCGTGAGCGGTCTTCGTTGAGGATCGGCTCGGCCGAATACTGCGCGATGTAGACGCGACGGGGGTGGTCGGTGGTGTTAGGGCCGGCGCGGTGAAAGAGGGTGCTTGAGAAGGCGACGAGACTTCCGGCGGGCACGATGACCGGATCGCCGGGGTCGTCGCCGACGTAGCCGATCAGGTCGTTGGTCTCCTCGTCCCGACGATGTTCGACGACGTTGCGGGTACCGGCGCGCGGGTAGGGCAGCAGGTAGACGGTGCCGTTGGCTTCGGTGACGTCGTCGAGAGGGATCCAGCACGTGAGATACGGCGGATGCGGATAGGGAACGAAGCCTGAGTCCTGGTGCCACCCGAACGTCATTCCGCGCTCGGCCGCTTTGACGACGAACTGCTCGTTGAACAGGTAGGCGGTGTCCCCCAGCGCCGCGCGCGCGGTATGCGCCATGAGGTCTGAGAAAAGGAACCGCTTGACCGCTGGGCTCTTGTCGTACGCATGGACGAAGTAGCGCCGGCCGCGGTGGCAGAGATCCAGCGTGTCGACGCCGAGGCGGGTCATCTCGTCGTCGCGTTCGTCGACGAAGCGCTGGCACTCACCGCGCAGGGTCTCGAGATCGGCCGGGGGCACGGCGTCTTCGACGACGAAGTAGCCCTCGTCGCGAAAGCGGCGGCGTGCCTCCGCCATGGTGATGCGCGGAACCGAGACGGCCATTCTGTTCCTCTCTCCACACGGGTGATCACAGAATCTGCGCTGCTGACCCCGATGTCCTCTCACCAGGCCGCGGGTTCCTATCGTTTCTTGCGATGGTCGAGGATCTGGGCCTTCGGGCTGGCATCGATGGACGGGTGGTTCGACACGCGTCGGGCGACCTGCGGCCCCGCGTCCACCGCCACGCCGAGTTGGAGCTCGACCTGGTCGTGCGAGGCAGGGCCTCCTACCTGTTGGGCGAGCGTCGTTACGAACTCACAGCCGGCACCCTCACCTGGCTCTTTCCCGGCCAGGAGCACGTCCTCGTCGACGAGTCCACCGACCACGCGCTGTGGTGGGCGGTCTTCCGGCCCGGCCTCGTAGCACGAATCGCGACGTCCCCTCACACCCGACCCCTACACCAGAGCGATCCGATCGGTCGGTACTCACGCCGCCTGGACCCGCACCGGTTTGAGCGCCTGAGTACGCTCTTCGGTGAGCTGCGCGAGGCCGAGGCGGTCGACGACACCCTCTTCAACCTCGGGCTGTCGTACCTGCTGCTCCGGGCCTGGCAGGCCTTTCTTGACAGCGACGACATCGTCGGGGGCGTCGATGTTCATCCAGCGGTCGACAGGGTCGCTCGTCTGCTGCATGCCGACCCCGACGCCGGCAGCCTCGCCGACCTGGCCCGGGCCGTGGGGCTGAGCGCCTCGCACCTGAGCCGGCTGTTCGCCACCCAAATGGGCCTCTCGATCAGCCGCTTTCGCAACCAGCAGCGACTCCAACGCTTCGTGCGTCTCTACGGCAATGGTCGGCGCACTTCCGCGCTTGCAGCGGCCCACCAGGCCGGGTTCGGCAGCTACGCGCAGTTCTATCGAGTGGTCCGCCAGGAAACCGGCCGCAATCCCTCTGCATTGCGCACCGCAGCCGCCGACGTCCGCCTGAGCAAAACCACACAGGTGGACCCCGTCGCCTAACGACCGCTCGCGCCGCCTCAGACGGCTGACGACGACGCTGCCCGGCCCGTCGCCCGTGGCGTCGACCGCTTCGACATGCCGAGGCGAACGTACATACCGCGTGCGTAGAGCACTCGGCCGAGCTACTGCGGGCGCCCCGCGTACGAAGGCCGGGAAGCGTCCCATAACTGCCACGCCGAGATTGCGCCAGGCTGCCCCCGACCGCCGGCTGGGTGGCCCTGCCACACCGCGACTTCCGCCACGATCGGTGAGTGTGTGCATCACGGGTATCGGCGTGAAGTCGGGCGGCCTGAGTGTCAACGCGCTGGCCTCGGGTGCAGGTGGACCGAGCGGATCACCGGAGGACGGCCTCGGCCGCGGGCTGCCGTCAGATGGAGTAGTCGACTCCGGTGAACTCCTCGGAGACCGTCCACAGTCGCCGCTGGGTGTCGGCGTGGTGGGATTGGCGGCTGGACGCGACCGCGATGGGGTGACCCCGGAGCTCGCGGAAGCCGTCGGGCCCGTAGTACTGGCCGCCGACCACGGCGGGGTCGGTGGCGGCGCGGAGCGTCGGCAGCGCACCCATGGCGGCGCTCTGTGCGATCAACGAACCGAACGCGGCGTTCAGCGCGCGCACCGCCAGCGGCGAGTTGCGGACGAGCTCGGTGTTCGATCCGCCCGGGTGGGCGGCGACCGCGATCGTGGTGGCGCCGGCCTCGGCAAGCCGGCGCTGGAGGTCGTAGGTGAACAGAAGGTTGGCGAGCTTCGACCGACCGTATGCCGCGACCCGGCTGTAGTGGTGCTGGAAGGCCAGGTCGTCGAAGTCGATCCGGGCCCGGATGCGGTGTCCGACGCTGCTGACCGTGACGACGCGCGAGCCGTCGGCCGCGAGCAGCCGGTCGAGCAGCAGGCCGGTGAGGGCGAAGTGGCCGAGGTGGTTAGTGCCGAACTGCAGCTCGAACCCGTCGGCCGTGGTGCTGCGCGGCGTGTACATGACGCCGGCGTTGTTGATGAGCAGGTCGATTCGGTCATGACCGGCCCGCAGCTCGGCGGCCGCGTCGCGCACCGAGTCCAACGAGGACAGGTCGAGTCGCTGGACGGTGACATCCGCGCCGGGGCTGGCCGTAGTGATCGTGACCGCGGCCTGCTTGCCCTTGTCGAGGTTGCGGACCGCGAGCACGACGGACGCGCCGTGGGCGGCGAGTGCCTTGGCGGTCTCCAACCCGAGGCCGGTGTTGGCGCCGGTCACCACGGCGATGCGGCCCGTCTGGTCCGGAATGTCGTCGGTCGTCCACTTGTCGTCGCTCACGGGTCGTCCTCCAGGGCTAGCATTCGGGGCGTGCGTTCCGTTTCCCACTATACGGAACGTACGCCCCGTTTGCTGGTGGAGGAGTGAGTGAGTTCTTGGAGATCGAACAGGCACCCCGGAAGTTGCGCGCCGACGCAGCTCGGAACCGCGCTCGCTTGCTCGACGTGGCCTATGAGGCGTTCGCGGCCGAGGGGCTGGCCGTCCCGATCGACGAGATCGCCCGCCGAGCGGGCGTCGGGGCAGGCACCGTCTACCGGCACTTCCCGACGAAGGAGTCGCTGTTCCTGGCCATCGTGGCCAACCGAATCGCACAGCTCGCCGACCACGCCCGGGCGCTGACCGCCGAGCGCGACCCGGGCGAGGCATTGTTCGCCTTCCTGGCCACGCTCGTGGCCCAAGGCGCCACCGACCAGGGGCTGGTCGAAGCGCTCGCAGGTGTCGGGTTCGATCTCGCCGACGCCGCGCCCGACGCCGAGCAGCGCTTCATGGCCACCCTCGGGGCCCTGCTTGACCGGGCCCAGCAGGCCGGCGCCGTGCGCCCGGACGTCGACCTGCACGACCTGAAGACCTTGCTCGTCGGCTGCCAGGCCATGCAGCGCTACAACAGCGACCCCGACAGCACCGGCCGCCTCCTCGCGATCATCCGCGATGGTCTCGAGACCCGCCCGACATAGCTCGTCCGCACTGTCGAGGCCACCCGCCGGCGACTCCCGGACTCGCCGGTCGAGTACCAAACCGCCGACTCGCTGGACCTTCCGGCCGCATGGATACGGGGTTCGGCGGCGTGGTCGGGCGGCGACCAAACCGGGGCGCACCCGGGACGGCGATCTGCACCCGACTCCCGCCATCGTGCTCCAGTCCAGAATCGGTGATCTGGACGGGCTGAGAAGCGTTGATCCGGCGCGCGACGCCCGGCCCCGGCATCGAGAGGGTGTCCCAGAACGACGCTCCTTCCCGAACCTGCACGCGCCCCACAACGCCGGCAGGGTGACTCCCTTCGGTACATCGGGGACAACGTGACGAAGCTCGTACCCGATGCCGGCAGGGTCTCGTTCAGGAGGCGACGGCCACCGTTGAGGCGTCCGCCGCCTTAACGGGCGGTGGGGAGTCGGGCTGCGCGCGCAGGAGCCGGATAGCGGCGACATCCATGACGGCGGCGGTCAGCCCGTGCACGCCGAACGCCGTGGCAGGGGATCCCCCTCGGCGCAGAACGATGACCATGTCGCCCCACGGCGTGGACGACCCGGCCAGGAGACAGGCACCGAGCGCCCGTGGCGAGCCCCACCGCCACACCGTGAGAAGCACGAGCCCAGACGAGATGTCACGCACTCCCTTGATGGCGGTGAGCGCCCGCTCGTCACCGGCAGTGACGCCGAACCCAGCGAGGCCGGCCTCGGGTCGCACCAGGAAGCGAGCACCGATGCCCATGATGGCGAGCGCACCGGCAGCGGCCAGGGCACGGGCGGTCCGGATCATCGTCGTCTCCTCCGGCGGGCGTCCCAGACGACGCCCCATTCGCAATCGTAGCGCCGAGATCCCATCGGGCTTCGCCGGCGCGCCCCCACAGCGATGACCTCTCGACTGCGGCTGAGGGGGCATCCCAGACCGAAGGTTTGCCGCCGCAGGTTGCCTGGTCTTCCGATTACAAGGAGGACCAGCCATGACCACGATCGAGTCGGCAGCGACGACCATCCGGATGTCCGGGGCCAGTATGAGGTTGAGGAGGCGCAGCTTGCTGCGATCTCGTTCCTTGCCCGCTACACCGGCCGCACTCTCGAGGCGTACCGCCACGACCTGCGCGGCTTCTTCCAGTGGGCCACCGACCACGGCATCGCCGTCATGGACGCGAGCCGTGCACACATCGAGCTGTTCCGCGCCTGGATGGAAGACTGCGGGCTCGCAGCCTCGACCATCGACCGTCGGCGTTCGACGGTCTGTGGCTTCTACCGGTTCGCGCACATCGACGGGCGCATCCGCTCGAACCCCGCCCAGTACGTCCGCCGACCCCCAGGCGGGCGCCGCCTCGAGGACGGCTGACGGGTCTATCCCTCAGACGCTCGCGGGCTGGATCGCTGCGAGCTCGGCGTGTTCCTGTTCACCGCGGAGCAGTACGACCGTGATCACGCCGCGCTGTCCGTGCTGCTCGGGCTGAATGGGCTGCGCGTCAGCGAGGCCTGTGCGACCAACGTCGAGGACCTCGGCGTCGAGCGTGGCCATCGCACGCTGCGGATCGTGGGCAAGGGCAACAAGCCCGCCACCGTGCCGCTCGTACCCAGGAGAGCACGCACGATCGACTTGGCCGTCGGTGAGCGCCACGACGGGCCGATCCTGCGGCGCCGTGACGGCCAACGCCTCGACCGGCGCACCGCCCACCGGTGGGTCCGGTCGATCGGGAAGCGTGCCGGGCTCGCGGCGTTCACCCGCACATGCAGCGAGCCGCGTTCATCATGGCCGCGCTCGACGCGGGTGTCCCGCTGCGCGACGTCCAGATCGCCGCCCGACACGCCGACCCTCGCACGACCACCATCTACGGCCGCCGCCGCCAGAACTTCGACCGCCACGCGGCGTACGTCGTCGTTACCTTCGTGGCCAGCGGTTGATCTCGGCACCGGCCTCAAGCGGCACTTTGAGGACGCGCCCAGCCGACGCACGCCGGCGTTCGGGTCCCGCGTTCGGGGACGCTGTGCCCGCGGTCAGGCGCACCCGAGCCGTCGTTATGGCCGCCCTCGTTCAAATGACCGGCCCCCGGCTAGGACGTGGTGTAGCTCGCCTAACGATCGGGCGGCGGGCTCGGGTGTGAACGTCACCGCCGTGGAGAGGGGACCATCGTCGAGCGCGGTGACCTGAAGTGCCGGAGGACCGTCGAGCCCTCTGTCGGGGACGCATGGAATAGATCTCGTGGTCGGAGTCGTCATTGGGGCAGGACGTCGGTGGAGTCGATCCTCTGGTAGGTGGTGGGTTGGCCGTCGGTGTCGAGTGAGGTCTGGAGCCATTCGTTGGTGCAGACGGCGGGCAGGAGGGAGCTGGTGGTGCCGCTGCATTGGAACGTGACGCCGCCTCCGCCGGGGAGGTCCTGTTGTGGCATCGCCTTGATGGTGGCGGTGACGGCTTCGGGGGTGATGTCGCCGGTGATGCCGTCGAGGGCGGTGGCGAGGGCGGCCATGGCGGTGTAGCCGCCCATGGCGGTGGGGTCGTCGACGTGGTTGACGTCGTCGCCGTAGGTGGCCATGACGGCCTGGTAGAGCTGGTAGGTGGGATCGTCGGTGGCGCCCATGGCGACGCTGGAGGCGACCTGGATGCCGTCGAGCACGTCGCCGGGGACCGCTTCGCGGGTCGCGTTGGTGATGCACTGGGAGAGCGTGGCGATCTTGCCCTGGTAGCCGACGGCGTTGAGCCCGTTGAAGGCGGCGATGCAGAAGGCGTCGTTGCCGGTGACCTGCACGACTCCCACACCGCTGTCGGCGATCTGCTGCATCTGCGAGGTCATGTCCGCCGTGCCGGGCGGGATCCGGATGACGTCGTAGTCGAGTCCGGCTTGGTCCATGACGGCGGGGCCGAGGGTCTCGAGGGCTTGGACGGCTTGGGGGACGTCGATGAGAACGAAGGCGACCTTGTCGGCCTCTTCGTCGTTGGCGACGGTGATCGGTAGCCCGAACAGGGCGGTGAGCGGGTTGACGATGGCGAACGAGGACTGGTCGTCGACGAGGGCGCCCTGGCTGCTGGTCTGGAAGAACATCGTCGGGA
>Ga0209382_10005361_pt1 | contig 16724 bp, 18 predicted proteins | sample SoiMetdeltSBSDD5_FD_187599 | JGI IMG/M metagenome (GOLD analysis project Ga0209382, IMG submission 187599) | Bulk soil microbial communities from a Populus tree surrounding site in Tennessee, USA - Soil MetaG P. deltoides SBSDD5 (SPAdes) (version 2) | ecosystem: Environmental > Terrestrial >...
CTTCGACGCGACCCGTACGACGCTGACCGTCTGGATCGATCGGCTGCAGGCCGAGACGGGGGAAGGCTTCCCGGAGAAGGTCACGGCCTTCAGGCCGCAGATGGCCGTGCACGGCCGCTATGGCAAGCCGTGTCCCGACTGCGGCTCACCCGTTCAACGCGTCGTCTATGCGGCTAATGAAGCCAATTACTGTGCCACCTGTCAGACCGGCGGACGACTGCTCGCCGATCGGTCGCTCTCACGTCTGCTTCGCGAAGACTGGCCGCGAACGCTGGACGAACTCGAACGGCGTCGCAAGGGAACGTAGCCAGTCAGGCGGCGCGCCGCGCTTCGAGATTCAACCGCCAGTAATCCAACTCGAAAGGAGGGACGTCGTCCGCGGCCTGCTCGGTCACCCGAGCGATCAAATGAGTGCGCTGCGTCGCGTCGGGGAGGAAGGCGAGATACGGCCGGCAGATCACGTTCGTGATGAAGGTTGCGAAGGCATCGGCATCGGGAAACACGACGGGAGCCGACTCGAGGCTCGTGCGAACCTGATCGAAGCCGGTGTCGGCGAGCCGGCTGGCGGTCGTCTCCGCGTCGGCGAATTCCCAGGGCTCGCGCCACGCGGTGAACCACGCGGCGAACTCCTGGTCCGCTCTCAGCCGATCGAGTCGCTCGTGAATGCGGCGCAGGTTTGGCCCACCCCCGCATTGCGCGACGAGTCGTCCGCCAGGCTTCAGCGCCCCGAACAGACTGCGGAAGAGCCGAGGGTGATCGAGGACCCAATGAAACGTCGCGGTGCTGAAGATGGCGTCGGCCTGTTCGTGCACCGGCAGATCGGCGGCGTCCGCGATGGCGACGTGGATGCGACGCCCGTGACGGGGCTGCAGGAACTCGCGGGCCACCTGCACCATGTTCGCTGAGAGGTCGAGCGCCACCACGCGACCGTGTGGCAGCCGTTCGAGCAGCTTGTCGGTGAGCCGGCCCGTGCCGCACCCGACATCGAGTACCAACTCGTCGCCGTTGAGCGCCAGACGATCGAGCACCACGGTGCCCCAGTCGAACTGCGGGTTCGAGACACGGTGATACGTTTCCGCATTCCACTCGCGCATGAAATATTCTTTGGCACAATAGCCTTCTCCACGCCATCGATGCTGTCCAGGACCGTCGCGTCCCTTGTCGTTTCCGTGATTGGTGTCCTCGGCCCGCACACCGCAGCGGCGCAATCGGTTGCCGAACTCCGTTGGGGCGGCGACGCCGAGGGTGGCGCGCCGTTCGTCGAAGCGGACCCGGACGATCCGTCACGAGTCGTCGGGTTCGAAGTCGACATCGCCGGGCTGCTCGCGGACGGTCTTGGCCGCGTCCCCCGCTTCATTCAGTCGGGCTTCACGACGCTGGACGCTTCGGCGCTGCGCGGCGATTTCGACATCGCACTCAGCGGAATCGAGGACAGTCCCTCTCGCCGCGCGCGCCTGGCCGTCACCATTCCGTACCATCAGTTTCGCGAGGTGCTCACCGTCCGTGAGGCTGATGCTGCACGATTCCGAACACTGGCCGATCTCAGAGGGCGTCGTGTCGCGACGCTCGGGGCGACACTCGCATTCGATCTGCTGACGCGGGCGCAGGTCGATCACGGAGTCGTTCCCGTGACGTACGAGGAGGACGTGCATCCGTACAGCGACCTCGCGCTCGGGCGCGTGGACGCGGTGCTCCTCGATGATGTGCTCGCGGAGCGGCGTGTTCGTCAGAACCCGGGTCTCACGAATCAGCCCACTGACGTGGGTATTGGTTATTACGTCGGCATTCTTGCACCGGAAAACGCGCCGCTGCGCGACCGCATTGACGACATCCTCAAACAGGCGATGCGTGACGGCCGCCTGGAAGCGATCTTCCGCCGGTGGCAGATGTGGAACGACGATCAACGGCGTCTCTACGCGCGGTTGACCAGCGCCGCATTGCCGCCGCCAACCGTCGAAACGCCATCGCCTCAGATGGGCGGGTGGGAGACCGTGTGGCGCTACCTGCCGTCGTTGCTTGGCGCAGCTGCGATCACACTTGGCCTGTCGTGCTTGTCGATGGCGCTCGCCGTCGGGGTTGGTGTCGTGGTCGCGAGTGGGCGCGTCTATGGCGCGACGCCGCTGCGGTTGCTGCTCACTGGATGGGTGGAAGCGATCCGCGGCACACCGCTCCTGCTGCAGCTGTTCGTGATCTACTACGGCCTCGCAGCGGTCGTCCAGTTGCCGGCACTCGTGGCGGCGTTCGTCGGCCTGGGGCTGAATTACGCCGCATATGAAAGCGAGATCTACCGCGGTGCGCTCAATGCGGTGCCGGCGGGGCAGCTCGACGCGGCGCGGACGCTCGGGTTCAGCGAGCGCCAGACGCTCTGGTTGATTCGTGGGCCGCAGGCGTTTCGACTGGCGCTGCCGGCGATGACCAACGACTTCGTTGCGTTGCTGAAGGACAGCTCGCTCGTCTCGGTGATCACCGTCGTCGAGCTGACGAAACAGACGTCGATTCTCGCGGTGAACATCGGCAGCTGGGTCGTGCCAGGCGCCGTGTGCGCGGCGATGTATCTCGCCATGTCGCTGCCGATCGCGCATCTCGCCCGGCGGCTCGAGCGTGGATGGAGCCGGAGCAAGCCGTGATCGCGCTCGAAGTCACAGGTCTGCGGGTCCAGCGAGGGTCGAGTGCGGTCGTGCACGACGCTTCCCTCAGCGCCAGGCGAGGCGAGATCGTGGCGATGATGGGCGAGTCCGGATCAGGCAAGACGACCGTGCTGCGGGCGATCGCCGGTCTCGATCCACCGGCGGCGGGGACGATCGCCATCGACGACCTGCGCATCGATGCGTCGCGGCCGCTCGGTCGTGACACGCGTCGCGAATTGCACAGGCGTGTCGGCATGGTGTTCCAGTTCCATCACTTGTTCGAGCACCTGACAGCCCTTCACAACGTCTGGCTGGCACCGGTCCACGTATTCGGACGCGCGCGTGCAGAAGCGGAAACACGGGCGCGTGAGCTGCTCGATCATTTGGGAGTTGGCGGCCGCGCGGATGCGTTCCCACACGAGCTCTCGGGCGGTGAGGCCCAGCGAGTGGCGATTGCCCGGGCGTTGGCGGTCGGGCCGCCTGTTCTGTTGATGGACGAACCGACGGCGTCGCTCGACCCCGCGCGCCGAAACGAACTCGCTGTCACACTTCAGAAACTCGCCGCGTCTGGAACCACACTGGTGATCGCGACCCACGATGAAGACTTCACGGCGGCGTGTGCGACGCGAGTGATCAAAATGGAAGCGGGCAGAGTGCTCTAAGCGGGAAGTGTAGGCCGGGCCTTTCAGGCCCGGCTGGAAGTCCGTCGACAACCCCACTGATAGAATCACAAGATTCATGGCCACGGACCCACGCGTTACGACGGATTCGCTCTACGTCGAGCTCGACACCAACCGCAAGATCCGCGTTCGCAACAAGCTCTATTACCGCGTCAACCACTGGCCGATCTGGATTTTCGTGTTCTTCATCGCGCCCGGGCCGTGGACGTTCGATCTCTTCGAGCACGGGTTCGACGCGCGCCTGATGACGTGGCTCGCCGTCGTCCTTGTCGGAACGGGGATCGCCGGGCTGTGTGGCCGTTTGCCGGGCTGCGAGCCACGGCCGTACATCATCCGGTTTACCGAGGATCGGCCGAATCCGCTGTATCGCCGCATCTGTTACACCACCGCGTGGGGTGAGGTCGTTGCGTTCGCCGTGCTGAACACCGCAGGGCTCACCTGGGCGCTGATCACAGGCGAGTGGCGCCTGAAGCAGATGTATCTCACGGCGTACTTCCCAATCGCGGGCACGGTGTGGGTGCTCGGCGCGCTGGGTCTGCTTCCCCGCGTGAAGCCATCGACCAAGAACGAGGGTCACGAGCGGCGCTACTTCTACGGATCGGTGTGGGCCGTGACGATCGCGCAGCCGATCCTCTGGCTGTTGTGGAAAGTGCTGCCGCAATCACGCATCACGGACGCGGTGAAGCTCATGGCGTTCGTCGGCGTACTCGCGTTCGTCGGTCATCTCTCGCGTCGCGGCGTGCTGCCGCGCACACGACCGATCGTTCCCGGTGAGTGGGCCGTCTCCGATTGATCAGCGCTGATCATCTGCGTCTGATTGCACTGTTCTGTTCTTGGACGCGGCCTTACAAACCTAGGAGAGACATTCGATAGAGGAAAATCCATTTGCGCCGCGATCGAGCGGTGCACGCTTCTGCGATCGCGTCTTCGCGCCCTTCTGCTCGAACATTCATAGTTGAGACTGCGTTCAGCTCGTCCGTATCCTGGATCTACCCCCCATTTCGATACAGAAGGTGAACGCATGTCCCGCAAGTGTGCATACGTTGTTCGGTCCGTCGGGGCCCTCCTGTGCGCCCTCTCTGTCGCATCGGCGGCAGCAGCACAGGGGAAGCCGACGCCGCAGGTCGCCATCAACACGGCGGCTGTCGAAGGCCATACGCTTACACTGACCGGCGCGAATTTCGGCGGTGCGCCGACGGTCTACATCGTCGATCAGCGGATCCCGTTGACGTCGGTCTCGCCCGATGGCACGCAGCTGATGGCGTATATCCCGTTCGCTCCGCTCGCCGACGGGTCGTACCTGGTGCAGGTCTCGAAAGGTCCTGCGACCACTCAGAATGCCAGCTTCATCGTCTACGTTGGTGGTGAGTACGGGGGCAGCAGCGTGCCTGGTCCTCCGGGACCCGCTGGCCCACAGGGCCCGGCAGGACCGCAAGGACCGCCCGGACCTACCGGTCCTCAGGGCGCGACTGGACCCCAGGGACCGCCGGGACCGCAGGGTGCCACTGGTGCGACCGGAGCGACTGGCGCAACCGGCGCCATCGGTCCGCAAGGGCCTGCCGGACCTCAGGGTGCACAGGGTCCTCAGGGTCCACAAGGGCCGCAAGGATTTCAAGGCCCCGCGGGCCCGCAGGGTCCCGCAGGACCGTCGGGAGCGGCTGGCATCGAGATGCTGATGAAAGTCGGTCTCGGTAACGACCCTGGCTCTTCATGGGGGTTCCTCGCAGACCCGGTGGTCGTCTCGATCGCGACGACCGGTCAGAAGGTGCTCGTCACGTCGAGCAAGGCGTTCGGCACGTCGTCCGATCTTGGCTCTTGGGAGGGGGCGATGGATCTCGATCTGGCGATCTGTCACCAACTCGACGCAGGCTCCATCACGGTGGTCGGCGGCGGCGTGTGGGATCTTCGCGCGGCGCGCGATACGCGTCAGCTGAATTCGCTGAGCGCGACGCTGACGAACCTGACGCCCGGGACCTACAACATCGGACTCTGTGGCAAGTCGGACGACGCGTCGAACTGGAACTCGAACGAGTTCAGCTATACGACGGCGTTCGTCACGCAGCCGTAGTCACGAGCGGTTCAGAGTTCAGGGTTCATGGTTCGCCTGTTCCGGGTTCGTTGTTCTGGGGTTCAACGTTCGGGTTTGCGGTTCGCGTCGATAAGAGGTCGCGAATCGCAAACCTGGAACCGAGAACCTCGAACATCATCCGAACTCTGAACGTGGAACCGTGAACCGATGAACGCTGAACACTGAACGACAGCGAAGCTATAATCGCTGCTCTGATGACGGCGGCGATCGATGCACTGACTTCCCCCACGCTGAAACACCTCCGTGAGGCCTGGTGGGACGACGCCTTCACCAACTTCCTTGCTGAAACGCTGAAGCCAAGACCTGGCAATCGGATTCTGGACGTCGGCTGCGGTGAGGGCCAGGCCGAGGTGGCCATTGGCCGTCTGCAGATCTCGCAGGTTCGTCTCGTCGGCGTCGATCTGATCGTCTCGAAAGTGATTGCCGCGCGACGGGAGACCGCCTCGCATAACCAGCGCGTCGAGTTCGCGGCCGGCGATGCGTCCCGGCTGCCGTTTCGCGACGGGGTGTTCGATTCGATCTATTCCATTGCGGTGCTGCAGCACGTCACCGATGTCGCTGCGGCGGTCGCCGAGTTCGCGCGCGTCACGGCGCCGCGCGGCCGCGTCGTCGCGGTCGAGCCCGACAACGGCGCCCGATACGGGTTCAGCTCGACGCCGGCGGGGCGGCGCGCGTTCGAGCTCTCGGCACAGTTCTTCATCGCGCTGAACGGCCCTCGCAGCGATCACGCGGTCGGCCCCCATATTCCTGCGCTGTTCGCACGCTACGGTGTGGAGCCGATCGAGGTACGGCTGTTTCCTGTGTCGCAGACGTCGCTCGGTCCTCCCGAAGCGGGCGTATGGGCCGCGCGTCGCAGCAGCGTCGAACAGGCGCTGAATCGTGCCGGATCCGACGCCGCACGGTGGCTTGGCCGGGAGTACCTCGAGGTCCTCGCTGCCTACGAGAAGGAGGCGAACGACGCCGGGCCGAGCTTCGTGGAGATTCAGAACACGCTGCTCTTCGCGACGGTGGGTCAGAAGGCGGACTGAACACAATTACATGGCGCACGGTTACGAAGGCTGGGACGACTACGCCCCATTTTATGACTGGGAAAATGCGCGAACGTTGGGCCGTCGCGATGTGCCGTTCTGGCGCAACCTCGCGCTGAATACCGGCGGACGCGTCCTCGAGCTCGGGTGCGGCACTGGACGCATCAGCCTTCCGCTCGCGCGAGCAGGGGTCGATGTCATCGGCATCGATCGTTCGGGCCCGATGCTCGATCGGGCGAGGACGCGTGTACGTCGCGCCAAGCTGACCACGCCCGTGCAGCTCGTGCGCGGCGACATTCGCGCGGTGCCGTTCCAGGGACCCCGCTTCGCGATGGTGATGGCGCCGTACGGCATTCTGCAGTCACTGTTGCGCGAACGCGATCTCGCGTCGACGTTGCAGGAGGTGCGCCGCGTGCTGCTGCCCGGCGGAACGTTCGGGCTCGAGCTCGTCGCCGACCTGCCGTCGTGGCAGGAGTACCGGAAGCGGCTCAGCCTGACAGGCTGGCGTCATCGCCGTGGCGGCGCTCACGTCACGCTGATCGAGACCGTGCGTCAGGATCGGGCGCGGCGGTTGACGATCTTCGATCAGGAGTTCATCGAGCGGCGGGGACGCTCACGCCGCACCCAGCGGTTCGCGCTGACCTTTCGCACGCTCTCCATTCCTCAGATGGCTCGCCGGCTTGAGAAGGCCGGCTTCAGCGTCACCGCGCTGCTCGGCGATTATCGCGGCGGACCGTGGGACCCGCGGGCCGAAGTCTGGGTCATTCTTGCGAAAGCGCCGTAAGGTCGGGCCGGACCAGCGTGGTAGAATGTGCGGTCGCATTTCCCCGCTTTTGCTGGAGTTTTCCCATGTCTGGCCATTCCAAGTGGCACACAATCAAACACAAGAAGGGTGCCGCTGACGCCAAGCGCGGCAAGGCGTTCACTCGCATCATCAAGGAGCTGACGGTCGCGGCCCGCAACGGCGGGGGCGACCCGAACAGCAATCCGCGATTGCGGACGATCATCGCCGACGCCAAGGCGAACAACATGCCGCGCGAGAACATCGAACGCGCCATCCGAAGAGGCTCGGGCGAGGAGCCAGGCGTCTCGTACGAGGAGATCACCTACGAGGGCTACGGACCCGGCGGCGTAGCAATGCTCATCCGCTCCTTGACCGACAACAAGAACCGCACCGTCGGCGAGATTCGGCACCTCCTTTCGAAGTACAACGGCAACCTCGCAGCCGAGAACAGCGTCGCCTGGATGTTCGCTCGTAAAGGTCAGGTCATCATCGAGAAGGGCAACACTGACGAAGAGCAGCTGCTGAGCGCCGCGCTCGATGCCGGCGCCGAAGACATGAACGACGATGGCGGCGCGTGGGAGATCGTGTGTGCGCCGGAGAGCTTCGAAGGCGTGCGCGACGCGGTGAAAGGGCTTGGGCTCGAGCCGGCCAGCGCCGAGATCGCGATGATCCCGCAGAACTACGTCAAGCTGCAGGGCAAGGACGCTCAGGTCATGCTCAAGTTGATGGAGGCGCTCGACGAGCACGATGACGTCCAGCACGTGTGGGCGAACTTCGACATCGAGGAGAAGGAGATCGAGGCCTCCCTGGCGTGAGGATTTTCGGTATCGACCCCGGCTCGGGACGCACCGGGTACGGATGCGTCGAGACCGACGGGCGTCGATACCGTTTGGTGGCCTGCGGCGCGATCGCATCGACCGCTGGCGATCCCTTCCCGCAGCGTCTTGCGCGAATCCATCGAGAACTGAGCCGGTTGCTCTCGACCTGCCGCCCCGAGTGCGTGGCCGTCGAGAACCTGTTTCACGGCATCAACGCGCGCAGCGCGCTGAAGCTCGGGCACGCTCGCGGCGTCGCGATGCTGGCCGCGGTCGAAGCCGGTTGTGAGATCGTCGAATACACCCCCGCCGAAGTGAAGCGCGCGGTGGTCGGCTACGGGCGCGCCGACAAGCGGCAAATGCAACAGATGATCATGATGCTGCTCGGGCTCGACGCGGCGCCCTCGCCCCACGACGCGGCCGATGCACTCGCGGTCGCGATCTGTCATTTGCATTCGGCTCCGCGGGCTGGATCTGCGCGGGCGGGTCTAAAGACCCGCCCCTCTGCCTTGCCGAAGTCCTGGCGGCACTACCGGCCACCCACGCCCGGATGATCGCGTTTCTTCGCGGCCGCGTGCACCACAAACAGCCGAACCGGGTGATCGTCGACGTCGATGGCGTCGGCTACGACGTGCACGTGCCGCTGTCGACGTTCTATGACCTCGGCGACGAAGGCGACGAGGTGGCGCTGCGTACCTACCTGCACGTGCGCGAAGACACGCTGCAGCTGTACGGATTTCTCACCGAGCTCGAGCGCCAGGTGTTCGAACGCCTGATCGCGATCAGCGGCATCGGTCCCAAACTCGCGATTGCGGTGCTCTCCGGAATCGAGACGCGCGATCTGGTTGCGGCAGTGCAGCGCGGCGACGTGGCACGACTGACCGGCATTCCGGGGATCGGCAAGAAGACAGCGGAACGGATCGTGTTGGAGCTGCGCGATCGGATCGCTCAGCTGGGTGTGCCCGCTCCGACCAGCGCGTCGCCAGCGGTGTTGCCGGCCGATCGGCTTCGAACCGACCTGCTCTCGGCGCTGCAGAACCTCGGATATCATCGGCAGCAGGCTGATAAAGCCATCGACGCCGTTGTGACATCGACCCCTGAGGCCACTTTGGAGCAGGCGCTTCGCGGCGCGCTGCGCGAGCTGATGCGATGAACAGCCCTGCCGATGCGAATGCGGCCTCGATCGCCGAGGCGTATCTCGACTCGGAGTTCAGCGAACACACCGCGGTCGTCGAGCGTACCCGTGCGGTGGTGGCAGGACCGTTCGCGCGTCTGGTGTCGGTCTGTTCGGCCGCGTTGCGGTCTGGCAACAAGCTGCTGTTCTTTGGCAACGGCGGCAGCGCCGCCGACGCGCAACATCTGGCGACGGAGCTCGTTGTCCGCTATCGGCAGAATCGTCCCGCGCTCGCCGCGATGGCGTTGACGACCGACACGTCCGCGCTGACCGCGATCGGCAATGATTTCGGGTTCGACGAGCTGTTCTCCCGCCAGGTCGAGGCGCTATGCCGTGCCGGGGATATCGCGATCGGCATCTCGACGTCGGGCAATAGCGAGAATGTGATTCGCGGGCTGCGCGCGGCCAAGGCCGCCGGTGCTGTCACGGTGGCCTTCACTGGCGAAGGCGGCGGCCGCCTCGCCGGCCAAGTCGACCACGGCATCTTCATTCCCTCGAAGACGACCGCCCGCATCCAGGAGATGCACCTGGTGCTGGGTCACACCCTGTGCGCGCTGCTCGAACGAGAAGTGGAGCAGTGACGGATCGCTTTCTGGCCTCCGGCCGCGCCGATGAAGAGGCTCAGTACGAAGCGGGGCTGCGGCCCCGCACCCTCGACGAGTACATCGGCCAGGACCGATTGCGCGACAACCTAGGCGTGTCGATTGCCGCCGCGCGCGGCCGTCGGGAAGCACTCGATCACGTCCTGCTGTATGGACCGCCGGGGCTCGGCAAGACGACGCTCGCCTATGTGATCGGCAATGAGATGGGCGTGCAAGTCCACGCGACGGCCGGGCCGATCATCGAACGTCCCGGCGATCTGGCGGGAATGCTCACCGAGCTCCAGCACGGCGAGGTGCTGTTCATCGACGAAATCCATCGGCTGCCGCCGGCCATCGAAGAGATCCTCTATCCAGCGATGGAGGACTACGAGCTCGACATTATGGTCGGGCAGGGGCCGGGCGCGCACTCGGTCAAGCTGGAACTGAAGAAGTTCACCCTGATCGGCGCAACCACGCGTGCCGGACTGCTGACGTCGCCGTTAAGGGCGCGCTTCGGTATCGTCCACCGGATCGACTTCTACACGGCAAGGGATATCGAAGAGATCGTCAGACGCTCGGCGCGCGTCCTCGGCACGGCGATCGACGGCGACGCGGCTGGCGAGATTGCGCGCCGGTCGCGCGGCACGCCGCGCATCGCCAATCGCCTCCTCCGGCGGGTGCGCGACTACGCAGAAGTGCGCGCCGACGGCCGAATCACCGCGGCGGTCGCGCGCGACGCCCTGACGATGCTCGAAGTCGACGATCAGGGATTCGACGAAGTCGATCGCAAGCTGCTGCGGACGATCATCGACAAGTTCAGCGGCGGGCCGGTCGGCGTCAACAGCATCGCCGCGGCGATCAACGAAGAGCGCGACGCCATCGAAGATATCTACGAGCCGTTCCTGATTCAGGCCGGCTTTCTCGATCGGACGCCGCGTGGCCGTGTCGCCACGTCGCGCGCCTACGCATACTTCGGGCTCACCGCGCCTGGGAGGGACTCTCGACTGTGGTAACTGCATCGCCGCGCCCGGTGTGCCGGGCGCGCATTTCCAGTCTGGCGACCTACGTGCCGCCGCGGGTGCTCACCAACGCCGATCTCGAGAAGATGGTGGATACGAGCGACGAGTGGATCCGGCAGCGGACCGGCATTCGCGAACGCCACATCGTCGATTCCGGCGTCGCGACGTCCGACCTGGCGGTCGAGGCCGCCCGCGTCGCCATTCAACGCGCCGGCCTGACACCCGCCGACATCGACTTCATCGTCGTCGGGACGACGACGCCGGACATGTTGTTTCCGAGCACCGCCTGCCTCGTGCAGCACAAGATTGGCGCCACCAACGCATGGGGCTTCGACCTGTTCGCCGCCTGCTCCGGCTTCACCTACGGAATCACGACGGCCGCGCAGATGATCGGCACGGGCGCCAGCACGCATGCGCTCGTCATCGGCGCCGACGTCATGTCGAGCATCATCGACTACACCGATCGTACGACGTGCGTGATCTTCGGTGACGGCGCTGGTGCGGCGGTGGTCGAGGCCAGCGGTGACCCCGACATCGGCATCATCGACTTCGAGAACTACGTCGACGGCAGCGGCGGCAACGCGCTGTGCATGCCCGCGGGCGGAAGTCTTCGGCCGGCGAGCGTCGAGACGATTCAGCAGCGGCTGCACTACGTCAAACAGGATGGCGGCACCGTGTTCAAGTTCGCGGTCCGCAACACCGAGGAGGCGTGCCGTCGCATTCTCGAACGTAACAACCTCGACCCGAGCCGCATCGATCTGCTCGTCTCGCATCAAGCCAATCGCCGCATCATCCTGTCCGCCGCCGAGAAACTCGGGCTGCCGGAGGAAAAGGTCGTCATCAACATCGAGAAGTTCGGCAACACGACGGCCGCGACGATCCCGCTGGCGCTGGCCGACGCCGTCTGCGATCGGCGTCTGAGGCGCGGGGATCTCCTGTTGATGGTGTCGGTCGGCGCCGGATTCACCGTCGGTGCGGTGCTGTTGCGGTGGGGACTCAAAGAGTAAATGGGGTCGGGAGTCATTTTACGAAACTCGTAAAATGACTCCCGACCCCATTACAGTTCCGACCACCGTCGACAACGTCAACATGACGGTCGACGGTCGCAGCGTCCGGCTCACCAACCTGCGGAAGCTGTTCTGGCCCGAGCTGAACATCACCAAGGGCGCACTCATCCAGTACTACGCCGACGTCGCGCCCTACCTGTTGCCCCACATCCGCGATCGGGCGATGGTCATGCGCCGCTATCCGAACGGGGCGGCTGGCGGCCAGTTCTTCATGAAGGAAGCACCCAGCCCGCGTCCGCCATGGATCCGCATCTGCGCGATCGATCACGGCAAGGACAAGGTCGTCAACTTCCCGGTGATCGATGACCGGCCCTCACTCCTCTGGCTGATCAATCTCGGGTGCATCGATCTCAATCAGTGGTACTCGCGCTGTGACGATGTCAGTCGCCCCGATTACGTGCATTTCGACCTCGACCCGAGCGAGGGTGCGACGTTCGAGCAGGTACGCGAGTGCGGGTTGATCGTTCGCGACGCGTTGAAGACGCTCGGCATGACGCCATACGTGAAGACGACCGGTTCGCGCGGGTTGCACGTCTACGTACCCATCGTCCGCGGTCCCGAACAGGATCTCGTCCTGACGTTCGCCAAGACGCTCGCCGGTGAGCTCGCGGCGCGCAATCCCAAGCTGATGACCCTCGACTACCGCGTGGCGAGACGACCACGCGAACGAGTGCTCGTCGACTACAAGCAGAACGCGTGGGGACAGACGCTGGCGAGCATCTACTCGGTGCGGCCGCGTCCGCTGGCGACCGTGTCAACGCCGCTCACCTGGGCCGAGGTCGCAAAGGGCGCTGACATCGAAGACTTCCGAATCGACAATGTTCGGGCCCGCCTCAAGAAGCGTGGCGACCTCTGGGAGGAACTGCTGTCGCCGAAGGGCCGGACCGATCTCGGTGCGTTCTTCGGAAAGCCTGCCGCCCGCGGTCGACGCAAAGGGACGTCGTGAATGTCAGTGAGTTCGACTTCGAGCTTCCCGTCGAGCTGATCGCGCAAAGTCCTCCCGCCGAACGCGGGCAATCGCGATTGCTCGTCCTCCATCGCGTCGACGGCCGTCTCGATCACACGACCGTCTCGCACCTGCCGGATTACCTGCGTGCCGGCGACCTCCTCGTTGTCAACGACACTCGTGTCTTTCCAGCGCGGCTGCTTGGACGACGCATGCCGAGCGGCGGTGCGGTCGAATGCCTCCTGTTAGGACGACAGAGCCAAGAAAAAGCCACTGGGGCCCGGGATCTGGGCCCTATGGTCTCAGAGAGCTGGGACGCGTTGATGCACCCCGGGCAGAAACTGCGGCCCGGCTCAGAAGTCGTCTTCGAAGGACCTGGCGAACCACTGCACGGCCAAGTCGTGGCGCGCCACTTTCATGGCCGCCGAACGATTCGGCTGTGGACCCATGACGCCGGCGGAGTCCACGCTGCCATCGACCGGCTTGGGCACATGCCACTGCCGCCGTATATCTCGCGCGCCGACGAACCATCCGATCGCGACCGCTATCAGACGGTTTACGCGCGCGAGCGCGGCTCGGTGGCGGCGCCCACGGCGGGACTTCATTTCACACCTGCTCTGCTCGAAACGCTGGCGGCCCGCGGCATCGAACGCGCGGCCATTACGCTGCATGTCGGCTATGGCACGTTCAAGCCGGTTCGGGTCGAACACGTCGAAGAGCACGAAGTCGATCCAGAAACCTACGAGGTGTCAGCGGAGGCTGCTGTCGCTCTGACACGGGCGTTGCGCGAGCGCCGCCGCATCATCGCCGTCGGCACCACGACCACGCGCACCCTCGAGACGCTGATGCCGTCGGCTGACGGCAGCTTCGCGGCAACTCGAGGCAGCACTCACCTGTTTATTCATCCAGGGCATCAGTTCCGCCTCGTGTCCGGCCTCATGACGAACTTCCACCTTCCGCGGTCGTCACTGCTGATGCTCGTCGCCGCCTTTGCCGGCCGCGACCGCATCGTGTCGGCCTACCGTGAGGCTGTTCGAGAGCGCTACCGCTTTTACAGCTACGGCGACGCGATGCTGATTCTCTGACGGGGCTGAAGGAATAAATCGAGGTCGTTAGGGATTTCTCCTCACCACTGGCGCGGAACCGGGGCATCGCATCTGTCTGGTCGCGAGCCCCGTTGCCGGGATCGCGTACCCCGGCGCTTCCGCATTTTCTCGATCGATTGGTGTGCGATGCGAAGGAAACGTTACATCGCTGCGGCATCATCGCAAGGCTGAGTTCAACAGCACCCCAGTGAGTTCAGATGAAACGAATGGGCCCCCGTGTTCACCATGGGGGTGAACGTCGTTTTCACAATGAGAGGTTCGAGCGGGAGGTTTTGGAAATGGAGAAGTCCACTGTCATGCTGGGAACGAGCGCCGCGATGCAAGCGGTCGAGCGTGAAGTTGCCGTCGCCGCCGCGTGCAATGCCAAGGTGCTCGTGACTGGCGAGAGTGGGGTCGGTAAAGAGCTCGTCGCGCGGATGATTCATGAGCAAGGCATCCGGCGAGTGTCGCGCTTGGTCGCGATCAACTGCGCCGGGATGCCCGACACGCTGCTCGAATCCGAGCTCTTCGGTCACGTCCGTGGCAGCTTTACGGGCGCTTACCGCGACAAGCGAGGCTGGCTCGAAACGGCACACGGCGGCACCATCTTCATGGACGAGATCGGCGAGATGAGCCTGCGTATGCAGGCCATGCTGCTGCGATTTCTCGAGACCGGCGAGATTCAACGGGTCGGTTCGGATCGGCCACTGCCGCCCCTCGACGTCCGCGTCGTTGCTGCCACCCATCGCAACCTGCAACAGCACGTCAGCGACAAGACATTCCGGGAGGACCTGTACTACCGCCTGAACGTCATCCACATCGAGGTCCCTCCGCTGCGCGCACGCCGAGCAGACATCCCGATGCTGCTCTCGCATTTCCTGCGGACGTTTTCGCAGGCGCATCGCATGCCGGCTCCCGAGGTCACGGCTGAGGCTCGGCAACGGCTCATCAGTTACAACTGGCCGGGAAACGTTCGCGAGCTCAAGAACGTCGCCGAGCGTCTGGTCGTCGGCGCCCGTTCCGGAAGAATCGACGTCGGCGTGCTTCCGACGGAGTTCGCACCTGCCCCGGTCCTGCCATCAGTGACAAAGCCGACCGGCACGGCGGTGCACTCTCCGTCGTCGACACAGCAGCGGCTCGATCAGCTGATGAAGGACCGCGTCTCGTTCTGGTCCGTGGTGCACAAGCCATTCATGGATCGCGACCTGACGCGCGACGAGGTGCGCGAGCTGGTGCGCGTCGGGCTCGAGCACACACGCGGCAATTACAAGCTGCTCGTGAGCGCGTTCAACATGCCGCCCCAGGATTACAAACGCTTCCTGAGCTTCCTGCGGGCGTATCAATGCCACGTCTCGTTTCGGCCGTTCCGCATGATCGATGGTGGCCGCGGCGAGCACGCCGAGATGAGGTGCGCATAACGTTCACCCCCGGCTGGGGGATTTGACGTTGCACGTCGCTCGACGGCAGGCGTACCATCGGCCACGCGTGCCACGTGAACCGCGACACGAATTCGACCGGGCGTACGTCGATCGACTGGCAGCCGGTGACCCGGAGACGGAGCGGCACTTCACGCAATACTTCGGCGAGCTGCTCTCCATCAAGCTGCGGTCTCGCCTGAGATCGCCGGCGCTCATCGAAGACGCGAAGCAGGAAACGTTCTTGCGCGTGTTGAACACGCTGCGCCAGAAGGGCGGCATTCAGTCGCCCGGTGGCTTCGGCGCCTTCGTGAATACCGTCTGCAACAACGTACTGTTCGAGCTGTATCGGGCCGAATCGCGCGCGACGCCACTCGAGGACGACGTTGGAGCGCGGCTCCCCGACCAGAGCGTTGACGTCGAGACGACGATGACCACCGATCAGGAACGGGCACGCGTGCGCGACGTCATCGCCGCGCTGCCGGAAAAGGAGAAACAACTGCTGCATTGGCTCTTCTTCGAAGAGTGCGACAAAGACGAGGTGTGCCGACGGTTGAACGTCGATCGGAACTATCTCCGGGTGCTGCTCCACCGGGCCAAGCTGCGCTTCAAGACGGAATTCGTCGGATCATGAAACGGCTAAGGGTTTTCCCTCACTAACTGATCGAAGGCGATGACACACCAGCAGGCAGTCGACGGGATGGCTTCGGAGCGGTACCTGCTCGACGAGATGAGCGAGGTCGAGCGGTTCGAGTTCGAGGCGCATTACTTCGACTGCGCCGAATGCGCCGACGACGTGCGGCTCACGCATGTCATTCGCGAGGAGGCCCAGCGCGGCGCCGCCAAACCGAGCGTCGCGTCTAGCGATGTAGTGTCCGGCTTTAGCCGGACTCCTGCCAAGGTCCTTCCATTTTGGAAGCGTCCAGTGATTGCCGTGCCATGGGCTGCGGCAGCAGCGCTGGCGTTGATGGTGAGCTATCAATCGCTCGTGACAGTTCCGGAACTGCGAAGTGCCGTCGCGCCCGAATCGCTCGCGCCGGTGATGCTTCGCGGTGCGACACGCGGCGCAGTCCCCGTCGTCGCGATCGCTGATGGCCAGCGTTTCGTGACACTCGGTGTCGATCTGATGTCACCACCGTCGACCGGTTCACTTCGATATGAGCTCGTCCGTGCGGGACGTCCCGCAATCCTGTCTGGCACCGCGCCACTCCCTCCACAAGGCGCGCCATTCATGCTGCTCATTCCGGCAGCTGAGCTTGAGCGTGGTGCACAGTACTCCTTGATCATTCGCGCCGACGCGACGAATGCAGTGATCGGCGAGTACAACTTCGACGTATCCTAGCGGGACTTCTTTCATCAGCTGAAACGGGTTCCCGTTCGCGGCGGCGGCCGTGAGCGTTCGAGATTTCGTATG
>Ga0209382_10005362_pt1 | contig 16724 bp, 17 predicted proteins | sample SoiMetdeltSBSDD5_FD_187599 | JGI IMG/M metagenome (GOLD analysis project Ga0209382, IMG submission 187599) | Bulk soil microbial communities from a Populus tree surrounding site in Tennessee, USA - Soil MetaG P. deltoides SBSDD5 (SPAdes) (version 2) | ecosystem: Environmental > Terrestrial >...
GACGAGCAGTGCCAGCGCGAGGGAGTGGTGGACTTCGCCGAGTTGCTGCTGAGAAGCTTCGAGCTGCTGAGTAGGAATGAGCCTTTACGCGAGCACTACCGCGCGCGCTTCCGCCACATTCTGGTGGACGAGTTCCAGGACACGAACAAGCTGCAGTACCGCTGGCTGAAGCTCCTCGCCGGGCCGCTAACGAGCCTGTTTGCGGTAGGCGACGACGACCAGTCGATCTACGCCTTCCGCGGCGCCAACGTCGGCAACATGGCCGACTACGAGCGCGACTACAAGGTGGCGAAGGTGGTGCGCCTGGAGCAGAACTATCGCTCGCAGGGCAACATCCTCGACGCCGCCAACGCGCTCATCGCCAACAACAAGAACCGCCTGGGCAAGAACCTGTGGACCGCGGCCGGCGCCGGCGAGCCGCTGCGCGTGTTCGAGGGGCAGTCGGACGTGGACGAGGCGCGCTGGATGGTGGAGGAGATCAAGGCCCTGCAGCGCGAGGGCTCGCGCCTCGACCAAATCGCGGTGGTGTACCGCTCGAACGCCCAGTCGCGCGTGCTGGAGCACGCCCTGTTCACCGCCGCGCTGCCCTACCGCGTGTACGGCGGCCTGCGCTTCTTCGAGCGCGCCGAGGTGAAGCACGCGCTCGCCTACCTGCGCCTGGTCGCCGCCCCGGCCGACGACAACGCCTTCCTGCGCGTGGTGAACTTCCCCTCGCGCGGCATCGGCGCGCGCACTGTGGAGGCGCTGCAGGACGCGGCCAAGGCGGCGGGCACGAGCCTGTACGAGACGGCGCTCGCCGCGCCCGGCAAGTCCGCCCCCTTCATCGCGCTCATCGAGTCGCTGCGCGAGGAAACGCAGGGCCTCACGCTCGCCGAGACGGTCGAGCAAGCGCTGGCGAAAAGCCGCCTCATCGAGCACTACAAGACCGAGCGCGAGGGGGCCGACCGCATCGAGAACCTGAACGAGCTGGTGAACGCCGCCGCCGCCTTCAGCCTGCAGGATGCGGCGGTCGAATCGGGCGAGGAGGCCGACCCGCTCACCGCGTTCCTGACCCATGCCGCGCTGGAGGCGGGTGAGCACCAGGCGGGCGAGGGCCAGGACGCGCTGCAGCTGATGACCATGCACTCGGCCAAGGGCCTCGAATTCAACGCGGTGTTCGTCAGCGGCCTGGAGGAGGGCCTCTTTCCCCACGAAAACAGCCTGCTGGAGAAGGACGGCCCGGAAGAGGAGCGCCGCCTGATGTACGTGGCGCTGACGCGCGCGCGGAAGCGCCTGTACCTCTCCTTCGCGCAGACGCGCATGTTGCACGGGCAGACGCGCTACAACCTGCCTTCGCGCTTCCTCGACGAAATTCCGCAGGGCTTGCTCAAGTGGCTCACGCCGCGCTTTGCGCAGAAGCCCAAGCCGGCGGTGTCGCACTTCACCGCCGGCTCGTTCACGCGCGCGCCCAAGCGCGACCCGCGCTTCGGCGGCGCGCCGGCCGGCACCGGCGGCGCGGGCGGCGCCTTCCGCATCGGCCAGAACGTGAACCATGCGAAGTTCGGCAGCGGCGTGATCGTGGACGCCGAAGGCCAGGGCAGCGACGCGCGCGTGCAGGTCAATTTCGGCCGGCAGGGCGTGAAGTGGCTGGCGGTGGCGGTGGCGAAGCTGCAGGCGGCATAGCGTCCACCTCCGCGGTGAGGGGCAGGGTGCGCTGCGCCGGGAAGCGGACCGCGAAGCGGCTGCCGGCGCCGGGCGTGCTCTCGATGTGCAGCGTCGCCTGGTGGCGCGCCAGCGCGTGCTTGACGATCGCCAGGCCCAGCCCCGTGCCGCCGCTCTCGCGCGAGCGGCCGCGGTCCACGCGGTAGAAGCGCTCGGTGAGCCGCGGGATGTGCTCCGGGGCGACGCCCACGCCGGTGTCCGCCACGGCGAACTGCGCGCCGAGCGCATCGTCGCTCCACAGCAGCGTCACCTTGCCGCCGCGCGGCGTGTAGCGCACCGCGTTGCTCACCAGGTTGCCGAAGGCGCTGGCGAGCTCGGCCTCCGACCCGGCGAGGTCCACCGCCGGCCGCCCCTGCAGCGAGATCTCGTGCCGGCCGCCCGACAGGCCGAGCGCGTCGGCGTGCAGGCGCTCGAGGAGAGGCGCCACGCGCACGCGCGCGGCGGCCGGCGGCGGCGCCGATTCCAGCGTGGAGAGCGTGAGCAGGTCCCCGATGATCCCCTGCATGCGCGCGGACTGCTCGCGCATCATGTCGAGGTAGTCGCGCTGGCGCTGCGGGTCGAGCTTCAACTCGCGCAGCGTCTCGAGGAAGCCCGAGAGCACGGTGAGCGGCGTGCGCAGCTCGTGCGAGACGTTGGCGACGAAGTCGCGCCGCATGGTCTCCAGGCGCTCGGCCTGCGTGACGTCGCGCGACAGCAGCAGCCGCTCGGTGCCGCCGTAGGGAATCAGCTGCAGCACCAGGGCGCGGCCGGGGCGCGGCTCGACGCGCAGCGGCGCCGCGTCCTCGCCGGCCCCGAGGTAGGCCACGAACGCCGGCTCGCGCACCAGGTTCGCGATCGGCTGCCCGAGGTCGGCGCGGGCGTCCAGGCCGAGCTGCGCTTCCGCGGTGGCGTTGCACCACTCGATGCGGCTTTCGGCGTCGAGGATCACCACGCCGTCGGGCAGCGCCTGCACCGCGCGGCGGAAGCGCGCCAGCGCCTCGGCGAGCAGCGCGCCGCGCTGATGGGCGGAGCGCTCCTGCCGGTGCAGCGCCGAGAACACCTCGAACCAGCTGCCCGAGCCTTCCGGCACCTCGCCCGGCCGGTGCCCAGACAGCCACTCGGCGAGCCGCGCCAGGTTCAGCAGATGGTGCGCGAGCAGGGCGGCGAGCCCCGCGGCGAGCGCGCCCCAGCCCCAGGCTGCCCCGCCGGCGGCGCCGGCAAGTCCGGCCAGCAAGGCCAGCGCAGCGAACGGGACGACCGCGCCGCGGGCGATGCGCCTCACGCCGGCCGCAGCGCGTAACCCGAGCCGCGCACCGTGTCGATCAGGCGGTCGTGCCCCGAGGGCTCGAGCGCCTTGCGCAGGCGCCGGATATGCACGTCCACCGTGCGCTCCTCGAGGTACACGTGGTCGCCCCAGACCTGGTCGAGCAGCTGGCCGCGGGAGTACACGCGGCCCGGATGCGTCATGAAGAACTGCAGCAGGCGGTACTCCACCGGCGAGAGCTCGAGCCGCTGCTCGCCGGCGCTCACCAGATGCGCCGCCGGGTCGAGGCGCAGCCCCGCGATCTCCACCGGGTCGCCGGCGTACTGCGGTGCGCGCCGGCGCAGCACCGCCTTGATGCGCGCGATGAGCTCCCTGGGCGAGAACGGCTTGGTGAGGTAATCGTCGGCGCCGGCCTCCAGCCCGGCGAGCTTGTCGGCTTCCATGGCGCGCGCCGTCAGCATCAGGATCGGCAGCTCGCGCGTGCGCGGGTCGGCGCGCAGGCGGCGCGCGAAGTCGAGGCCGGACTGCCCGGGCAGCATCCAGTCGAGCACCACCACGTCGGGCAGCTCGCCGCGGATTGACTGCTCCGCCTGCTCGGCGTTGCCGGCGCGCAGCACGCGGTGGCCGGCGTGCTCGAGGTTGACGACGACGAGCTCCCGGATCTGCGGCTCGTCCTCGACCACGAGGACGGTGGCGCTCATGCCTCCAGCTGCTCCGGGTTGGTGTGCCGCACGTCGGTGCCCTTGACGATGTAGATCACGTACTCGGCCATGTTCTTGGCGTGGTCGCCGATGCGCTCGACCGCCTTCGCGATCCACACGATCTCCAGCGCCATGCTGATGGTGCGCGGGTCTTCCATCATGTAGGTGATGAGCTGGCGCAGGATGGAGCGGAACTCGCTGTCGATGCCGGCGTCGGCGGCGATCACCTCGGCGGCCGCGTCGGCGTCCAGCCGCGCGAAGGCGTCGAGCGAGCGCTGCAGCATGGCGATGGCGAGCTCGGCGGCGTGGCGCACGTCGACTGCCAGCGGCACGCTCTGCGCGCCGCGCTCGTGGATGCTCCTCGCCATGCGCGCGATCTTGCGCGCCTCGTCGCCGATGCGCTCCAGGTCGGTGACCGTCTTGGTGATGGCGAAGATCATGCGCAGGTCGCCGGCGGCGGGCTGGCGCTTGACGATCACCTGGCTGCAGTCCCCGTCCAGGGCCACCTCCATCGCGTTGACGCGGTGGTCCTCGGCGATCACCTGCTCGATCAGCGCTCGCTCGCCCGAGCCGAAGGCCTCCAGGGCGCGGCGGATCTGCGACTCCACCAGCCCGCCCATCTGCAGCACGCGCGAGCGGATCGAGTCGAGGTCGAGGTCGTACTGCTTGGAGGCGTGCTCGGTCATCCGAAGCGCCCGGTGATGTAGTCCTCGGTCTGCTTCATCCTCGGCTTGATGAACAGCTCGTCGGTGACGCCGGTCTCGATCAGCTCGCCCAGGTACATGTACGCCGTGTAGTCCGACACGCGCGCCGCCTGCTGCATGTTGTGCGTCACGATCAGGATCGTGACCTGCTTCTTCAGGTCGTGGATCAGCTCCTCGATCGACGCGGTGGCGATCGGGTCGAGGGCGGAGGTGGGCTCGTCGAACAGCAGCAGTTCCGGGTCCGTCGCCAGGGCGCGGGCGATGCACAGGCGCTGCTGCTGGCCGCCGGACAGGTTGTACGCAGGCTGGTGCAGCCGGTCCTTCACCTCGTCGAGCAGCGCCGCGCTCTCCAGCGCCTGCTCGACCTTCTCCGCCATCCTGCGCCGCGACACCTCGCCGCGCACGCGCAGGCCGTAGGCGACGTTCTCGAAGATCGACTTGGGAAAGGGGTTGGGCTTCTGGAACACCATGCCGATCCGCATGCGCACCTCGATCGGATCCACCTCGCGCGAGAGCAGGTCGGTGTTGTCGGGGTGCAGCACGATGCTGCCCGCGTAGCGGTTGCCCGGGTAGAGATCGTGCATGCGGTTGAAGCAGCGCAGGAAGGTGGACTTGCCGCAGCCCGAGGGACCGATCAGCGCCGTGACCTGCTGCTCGTACACGGTCAGATTGATCGACTTCAGCGCGCGGAAGTCGCCGTAGTAGAAGTCCAGGCCGCTGACCTGCGCCTTGGGCGCCAGCGCCACCTTCCTTTCCCGCATCAGCTCGGTGCTCATCAGCGTATCCGGTGCGGACATCTTAACGCTCCTACCATTTGATGTTGCGCCGCAGGCGGTAGCGCAGCCAGATGGCCAGGCCGTTCATCGCCAGGGTCATGATCACCAGCACGAATCCGGCCGCCGCCGCGTTGACCTGGAACGCCGCCTCGGGGCGCGAGGTCCAGTTGAACATCTGGATCGGCATCACCGTGAACGGCGACAGCAGCCATTCGAAGGACAGGAACGGCGGCGCCGCCTGCACCGGCGAAGGCGGCAGGAAGGCGATGAAGGTGAGCGCGCCGATGGTGATGATCGGCGCGGTCTCGCCGATGGCGCGCGCCATGCCGATGATCACGCCGGTGAGGATGCCCGCCGAGGAGTACGGCAGGATGTGGTAGCGCACCGTCTGCCACTGCGTGGCGCCGAGGGCATAGGAGCCCTCGCGGATCGCCTGCGGGATCGAGCGGATCGCCTCGCGCGTGGCGACGATCACCACCGGCAGGATCAGCAGGGCGAGGGTGAGCCCCGCCGCGAGGATGCTCTGGCCCAGGCCGAACTGGTACACGAAGAGGCCGAGCGCCAGCAGGCCGTAGACGATCGAGGGCACACCGGCGAGGTTGGTGATGTTGATCTCGATGAGATCGGTGACCCAGTTCTTGCGCGCGTACTCCTCGAGGTACACGCCGGCGGCGACGCCGAGGGGCACGGCGAAGAAGGCCGTCACCACCATCACCAGCGTCGAGCCGATCCAGGCCGAGAGGATGCCCGCCTCGCCGGGCCGGCGCGACGGGAACGAGGTGAAGAAGCTCCAGTCGAGCCGGCCCATGCCGTTGATCGCCATTTCGGCGAACAGGGTGGCGAAGGTCAGCACGCCGATCATCAGCGCGAGCAGGCCGACGACGGCGAAGATCGCCTCGTAGCGCTTGCGGCGCCAGAGGTTGTCTTTCAATAGGCCTCCCGGAAGCGCTTGCGCAGCATGTGCCCGGCGATGTTGAACACCAGCGTGATCAGCATCAGCGTCAGGCCGGCCGCGAAGATGGTCTGGTAGCCCACCGAGCCGTGCGGCAGGTCGCCCAGGGCCACCTGCACGATGTAGGCGGTGATGGTGGCGGCGGGCTCCAGCGGATTGAAAGTGAGGTTGGGCTGCATGCCGGCGGCCACCGCGAGGATCATGGTCTCCCCCACGGCGCGCGAGATGCCCAGGATGTAGGCTGCGGCGACGCCGGAGAAGGCCGCCGGGAACACCACGCGCAGCGCCGTCTGCAGGCGCGTCGCGCCTGTCGCATAGGAGCCTTCGCGCAGCGCCATCGGCACCGCGCGCATCGCGTCCTCCGAGATCGAGGCGACGTAGGGGATGATCATCACGCCCATCACCAGCCCGGCGGCGAGCAGATTGAAGCCGGGCAGCCCGGGGTAGATCTTCTGCAGGAGCGGCGTGACGAACAGCAGCGCGAAGTAGCCGTAGACGATGGTCGGCACGCCGCCCAGCAGCTCGAGGAAGGGCTTGGCGATCTCGCGCAGCTTGAAGGGCGCGAACTCCGACAGGTAGATCGCGATCACCGTGCCGAGCGGAATGGCGATGGACAGCGCCACCAGCGAGCTGGTGAGCGTGCCCGAGAGCAGCACCATGATGCCGAAGTGCGCGTCGTCGAACAGCGGCGTCCACTGCCGGTCGGTGAGGAAGTCGACGATCGGCACCTGCTGGAAGAACACCACCGATTCCTTCACCAGTATGTAGACGATGCCCACCGTGGTGAACACCGACACCAGCGCGGCGGCGAACAGCACCGCCTCGATGGCGCGCTCGCGCATGATGCGTAAACGGCGCGCGGCAAGCCGCGCGCCGTGGTGTTGCAGGGTAGCGGTGCTCAGAGCCTGGCTTCCCGTCGCAGCAGTTCCTCGATGGTGACGCCGACCTCGGCGACCCCGCCGAACACGGTGCCTTTCTTGCCCTTTTGCACGTGGTCCCAGGCGGTCTGGTAGGCGCTCGCCGGCAACGGCACGTACTTCACTTCCTTGGCGAGCTTGGCGCCGTGGGTCATGTAGTACTGCACGAACTGCTTCACTTCCGGCTTGGCGAGCGCCTTGGTGCTGACGTAGATGAAGATCGGCCGCGCCAGCGGCGTGTAGCTGCCCTTCTCGACCGCTTCCAGCGAAGGCAGCACCGCCTGGCCCTTCTCGTTGACGATCGGCACCGCCTTCAGCTTGTCCTTGTTCTCCACGTAATAGGCGAATCCGAAGTAGCCCAGCGCATTGGCATCGCGCGACACGCCCTGCACCAGCACGTTGTCGTCTTCCGAGGCGGTGAAGTCGCCGCGCGAGGACTTGGACTTGCCCACCACCGCCTCGGTGAAGTAGTCGAAGGTGCCCGAGTCGGCGCCGGGGCCGAAGAGCTTCATCGGCGCGTCGGCCAGGCGGCATTCACTTGGTTCCAGCGCATCACCTTGCCCTGCGCGCCCGGCTCCCACATCTTCTTCATCTCGGCGACGGTGAGCTGCTTGAGGAAGCTGTTCTTCGGGTGCACCACCACCGTCAGCGCGTCGAAGGCCACCGGCAGCTCGATGTACTCGATGCCGGCCGCCTTGCAGTCCTCCATCTCCTTCCTCAGGATGGGGCGCGAGGCGTTCGACACGTCCGTTTCGCCGCGGCAGAACTTCTTGAAGCCGCCGCCGGTGCCGGAGATGCCCACCGTCACCTTGACGGCGCCCTTGCCCGCTTTCTGGAAATCCTCGGCCACCGCCTCGGTCACGGGGAACACGGTGCTCGAGCCGTCGACCTTGACGATTTGCGCATGCGCGGGGGCCGCGGCGGCCAGCGCCGCGGCGATCAGCCAGGTTCTCATTTTCACTCTCCTTGTCACCGTGTTGCGCAGGCTAGCGGCCGATTGTTGCGGCTTCATGACGGCGCGAGGGCGGCGACCGCGAGGTAGCGCGCCAGCCTGCCTGCGGCCATGCAGACCAGCGCCGCGAGCCAGTGCACCCGCAGCCAGCCCGCGGCCACGCAGAACGCGTCGCCCACCAGCGGGAGCCAGGCGAAGAGCAGCGCGGGCGCACCGTATTTCCTGACGAGTTCGAGATGCGGCAACTCCTTGCGCGGGAGGAACCGTCCAAGCAGGTAGCTGGTCATCCCGCCCGCCGTATTGCCCAGCGTCGCGAGCGCTACGGCGATCCCGGCATTGCCCGGATGCAGCTTCAGGTAGCCGAACAGCACCGCCTCGGACGAGAACGGCACCAGCGTCGCGGCGAGAAAACCGGCGACGAGCACGCCGGCGAGTCCGCCTTCGGGCGAGAGCAGGGTGTCCACGGAGCGGTGTGCTAGGCTTTTTGCGGTGAAACGCGAAGACTATCTGGAACGCATCCTGCGCGCGCGGGTGTACGACGTGGCGATCGAGTCGCCGCTCGAGCTCGCGCCGGCGCTGTCGCGGCGCCTGCACAACCGCCTGCTGCTCAAGCGCGAGGACCTGCAGCCGGTGTTCTCCTTCAAGCTGCGCGGCGCCTACAACAAGATGGCCAACCTGCCGCGCCGGCGGCTGCGCCAGGGCGTGATCGCGGCGAGCGCCGGCAACCATGCGCAGGGCGTGGCGCTCGCAGCGCAGAAGCTGGGCTGCCGCGCCGTGATCGTGATGCCGGTGACCGCGCCGAAGATCAAGGTGGACGCGGTGGCGGCGCGCGGCGCGAAGGTGGTGCTGCACGGCGACTCCTACGACGAGGCCCACGCCCACGCGATGCAGCTCAAGCGCCGCCAGGGCCTGAGCTTCGTGCACCCCTACGACGACCCCGACGTGATCGCCGGGCAGGGGACCATCGGCATGGAGATCCTGCGCCAGAGCGAAAAGCCGATCGACGCGGTGTTCGTCGCGGTGGGCGGGGGCGGGCTGATTTCCGGCATCGCCAGCTACCTCAAGCACCTGCGCCCCGGCATCCGGGTGATCGGCGTCGAGCCCGCCGACGCGGACGCGATGACGCGCTCGCTGAGGGCGGGCCGCCGCGTCAAGCTCGATCACGTCGGCCTGTTCGCCGACGGCGTGGCGGTGAAGGAGGTCGGCCGGGAGACCTTCCGCCTGTGCCGGAAGCTCGTCGACGGGATGGTGCGGGTGGACACCGACGAGATGTGCGCGGCGATCAAGGACGTGTTCGAGGACACGCGCGTGGTGCTGGAGCCCGCAGGGGCGCTGGCCATCGCCGGCGCCAAGGCCTGGGTGGCGAAGACCGGCGCCCGGGGCAAGACCCTGGTGGCGGTGGCCTCCGGCGCGAACACCAATTTCGACCGCCTGCGCTTCGTCGCCGAGCAGGCCGAGCTCGGCGAGCACCGCGAGGCGGTGCTGGCGGTGACGATTCCGGAGCGCCGCGGCAGCTTCCGGCGCTTCCTCGAGGCGCTCGGCAACCGCAACGTCACCGAGTTCAACTACCGCATGTCGGGCCCGAGCGCGGCGCACATCTTCGTCGGCGTGAGCGTGGCGGGCCGCGCAGAGACCGCGCGGCTCGCGCGGCGCCTGGCGCGCGCCGGCTGCCGCACCCTCGACCTGTCGGACAACGAGATCGCCAAGGCGCACGTGCGCCACATGGTCGGCGGGCCGGCCGCGCTGGCGCGGCACGAATTGCTCTACCGCTTCGAGTTTCCGGAGCGCCAGGGCGCGCTGATGAAGTTCCTGCGCGCCATGAATCCGTCCTGGAACATCAGCCTGTTCCACTACCGCAACCACGGCGCCGACTACGGCAGCGTGCTGGTCGGCATCGAGGTGCCGCCGCGCGAGATGGGCGATTTCCGCAGGTTCCTCGCGCGCCTGGGCTATCCCTGGGCGGACGAGACGCGCAACCCGGCCTACCGGCTGTTCCTCAAGTGACCGCGCGCACCCTGCCGCTGGACGAGCGCCTGCAGCGCTATGTGCTGGAGCACGGCGCGCGCGAGACCGCGGTGCAGCGCGAGCTGCGCAGCGTCACGCAGCGCCTGCCGCAATCGAGCATGCAGATCGGCGCCGAGCAGGGCGCGCTGATGCAGATGCTGGTGCGCGTGATGGGCGCGCGGCGCTGCCTGGAAATCGGCACCTTCACCGGCTACTCGGCGCTGGCGGTGGCGCTCGCGCTGCCGCCCGCCGGGCGGGTGATCTGCTGCGATGTGAGCGAGGAGTGGACCGCGATCGCGCGGCGCTACTGGAAGCGGGCGGGCGTGGCCGGGAAGATCGAGCTGCGCCTCGCGCCCGCGCTGCGCACGCTCGATGCGCTGCTCGAGGAGGGTCGCGCCGGCAGGTTCGACTTCGCCTTCATCGACGCGGACAAGGCGAACTACCAGAACTACTACGAGCGGTGCCTGCGGCTGGTGCGCCGCGGCGGGCTGATCGCGGTGGACAACACCCTGTGGGGCGGCAGCGTCGCCGATCCGCGCAAGAAGTCGGTGGACACGCTCGCCATCCGCGCCTTCAACCGCCAGCTGGTGCGCGACCGGCGTGTGGAAATTGCCCTGGTTCCGGTCGGCGACGGCCTGACGCTGGCCCAGAAGAACTAGGCGGCAATCGTAATACTTGGCAAAGCGGGCCGCAGAGGGCAAAGCAGGCGGGCCGCGGCGGACGTATAGTGGCGCGCATGGTGCGCGTCTTGCCGTTCGGCCTGACCCGGATCGCCAAGGCGAGTTTCGAGGCCCTGTTGCGGCCGCACGTCGAGTTCCTCCACCGTCTGGCCTGGCGCTTCACCGGCAGCACGGCCGACGCCGAGGACCTGGTGCAGGACGTATTGCTCAAGCTCTACGCCCGCAGCCGCCAACTGGCAGCAGTCGAGCAGCTAAGGCCCTGGCTGGCCAAGGTGCTCTACCGCACCTATGTGGATTTTGTCCGCCGGCAGGCCCGCTCGCCGGCCTCCGGCCTGGCTGACGATGCGGGGGGTGACGAAGCCCGCCTCGACGCCTTTCCGGCGGCCGAAGACGGCCCGCCGGAGCTTGCCGAGCGCGGCGAGCTGCGCGAGCGCGTCCTTGCCGCCCTGCGGCGGCTCAACCCCGAGCAGCGCGCGGTCGTCGTGATGCACGACATCGAGGGCTACGCGCTCGAAGAGCTCGAAGGCATCCTGCAGGCGCCCCTCGGCACCCTCAAGTCGCGCCTGCATCGGGCCCGCCAGCAGCTGCGCGCCCACCTGGGGATGGAACCTTTTGCCGCCTCCGAGCGTGTTAAGCGCTAGGAGGGAATGCCATGGATTGCCGGAACTTTGCGCTGCGGGTGGACGATTGGCTGGACGGGCGGCTTGGCGCCGCCGAACAGGAGCCGTTGCGGCTGCACCTGCAGAGCTGCGAGGGCTGCCGCCGGGGCCATGCGGACGCGGAGTCGCTGCGTGCGGAAATGCGCAAGCTTGCCGCACCCGCGATGCGCCCGGGCTTTGCGGCGCAGGCGCTTGCCAAGGCCGTTGCCGCTCCGGCAGGCGCGGCGCCGGCCATGGCGCTTGCGGCCAGCCTGGCGCTCGGGGTGGGCGTGGCGGCGATCCTTTTTGCGGTTCGCCCGGAACCGGCGCCGACGGTGTCGCTCAGCGTGCAGCAACCCGAGAGCATCCATCTGGTGTTCAATTCCGCGAAGGCGCTGCAGGGTGCGACGCTGAGCCTCTGGCTGCCCGAGAACGTGCAGATCGTTGGCTATGGCGACCGGCGCGAACTGACCTGGAGCACGGACCTGCGCGAAGGCGCCAACCTGCTGCAGTTGCCGCTGGTGCTGCAGGCCAGGGCAAACGGCGAATTCGTGGCGGTGCTGTCGCACGGCGAGAGCAGCAAGAGGTTTCGACTGAAGATCGAAGCAAGACCGCAGGGGTAGGAAAAGGAGTCAACCGATGAAACGACTGACGATTATTGCTGCCGGCGCGGCGCTCGCGCTGGCGCTGCCCGGCCTGGCCTGGGCGCAGCAGCGTGACCTCGAGGTGACGATGGACGTCGTGCCGGCGAATGCCGCGTCCGACTCCGCCACCAAGGTGATCGAGCTGCCCGCCACCGCGTCCGACCGGGCACGTGAACGCTCGGCGTTCGGACACAGCGTGGCCAACAAGGCGCGCGAATCGCGCGGCGAACTCGGCCGCGAGTTCGGCCAGTCGGTTTCCGAGGCCGCGCGCGAGCGCGGCAAGCCGGCCACGCCCGGCAAGCCGTAGTTCGGCGCAGTACTGAACATCGCGGCCGTTCCGGCGCCGCGATGCAAAAGGGAGGGGGAATGGGGGCAGGCAAGGGGTGGCGTTTTGCGTCCGCAGTCCTCGCAACGGGAATCGCGGGTCTTCTGTCGGCGGCGAGCGCGTGCGCGGCGGCAGTCATCTCCGAGATGCAGGGCGACGTGCGCGTCGCTGCGGCGAGCGCCGATACCCGGCCCGCGGTGCGCGGCCAGCGGCTGCTGGCAGGCAGCACGGTGAGCACCGCCGCCGGTTCCCGCGCCATCCTGAGCTTCGACGACGGGCAGATCGCGGCGCTGCACGAAAACACGCAGTTCCGCATCGACGGCTTTCGCTATCAGCTGGAAAAGCCGCAGGCCGATCGCGCGGTGTTCGTCCTGCTGCAGGGCGCCCTGCGCATCGTCACCGGCGCGCTGGGGCAGCGCAATCCGGCCGCTTTCCATCTGCGCACCGGGGAAACAACGGTCGGCATCCGGGGCACCGACTTCATGGTCGTGAAGGTGAATCCCGTCTACCTGTCCGTCCTCCAGGGGCGCATCGCGGCGACGAATTCCGCGGGCACCACGCTGTTCGGGGCCGGAGATTTCGGCGCGGTCGCGAGCGGCAAGTCGCTTGCCGCCGCCGTGCGCGAGAACGCCTTGCCTGCCGGGGCCTCGTCGGCGTTCGGCCGCCTCGGCGCGCTGCCCCTTGCGCCGCCCGCGCCGCCCGGCGCGGGCGGCGTGAAGGTTCCCGCGAGCGCGGTGTCGCAGCCGCAGGACCCCGGGGCCTTCGGGCGCGAGACCGCCGACAAGGCGCGCGCGCTGAAGGACGATCTCGCGCGCAAGGCGAAGAAGGCGGCGGCCGAGCGCGCCCGCGACCCGGCAACGCGCCCGGGCAAGGGGCCGCAATAGGGCGTCGAGTTTTCCCCGCCGGCCGGGTATGCTTGCGCCGAAGCGCATGCACCTCCGGGCGTCCCGCTTTGGCTTCGTACTTGCGCTGTTCCTCAGCCTCGCGGCGGGATCCGCCGGCGCAGCCGACCGCACGCAGGTTTTCGATGACGCGGTAGCCGCGTTCCGCGCCGGCGATTACGACGCGGCACTGCGCTCGTTTCTCGTCGCGCGGAGCCTCGGCCTCGACACGCCCGGCCTGCGCTACAACCTCGGTGTCACCTATTTCCGGCTGCAGCGCTACGCAGAGGCGCAAGCCGCCTTCGAGGCGCTCTCGCGCGACCCGATGTGGAGCGCCCTCGCGCACTACAACCTGGGGCTGGTGGCGCAGCGCATGGGGGACCTCAGGCAGGCGCGCACGCACTTCGACCTGGCCCACCGCGCGACCACCGACCCGAAGCTGCGTACGCTGGCCGGGGTCGCGCTGGAGCGGGTCGACGCCGCGACCCTGCCCCCGCGCCCCGGCACCCTGGTGTCGCTCGGGGGCGGCTACGACAGCAATCCGGCGGTGTACACGGAGAATACGGCGGCCGGCGGCGGCGGCGATTATTTCGGCGAATTGCTCGCCGTGGCGACCCGCAACCTGAGCGGCAATACCGCCCTGGGCTGGAATGGGCACGGCGCTCTCATTTGGCGCAAGTACCTCGATCAGGGCGAGTTCGACCTGCAGGGCCTGCGGGCCGGCATCAGCCGCGACACGGATTCCGCGAACACGCAATTCAGCCTGGGCGGCAACTATGGCCTGGTGTATTTCGACGGCAAGCTGCTGGAGCAGGCCGCTTCGCTCGAGCTGCAGGCGCGCACCCGCCTGGACGCCGGCCGCGACCTGCGCGGGCGCTATCACCTGGCGCGCGTCGACGGCGGCGGCCATTACCGGCAGCTCGACGGCTGGCAGCATCGGGCATCTGCGGACGCGGGGTTCGGCTGGGGGCGCGCGCTGTGGCGCGCGGGCCTCCAGTTCGAGATCGAGGACCGCCGCGACCTCGCGCAAGGGGGCGAGTTCCTCAGCTATTCGCCCAAGCGGCAGCTGCTCTTTGCCACCGCGGAGCTGCCCGACGTCGCGGGCTGGCAAGCCGACCTGCGCCTGGAGTACCGCGCCAGCCGCTACCGCGACCCGTATCGCCTGGACGGCGGAACCCGCGTGGTCGAGCGCACCGACGATCGCACCAGTGTCGCGCTGCGCGGCAGCCGCGGCGCGGGCGCCGGGCGGCGCGTGTTCGTCGAATTCAGCTACTACCGCAACGCATCGAGCATCGACCAGTACGACTACCGTCGCGGCCAGCTGCTCGCCGGCATCGAGCTCGATCTGGAAAAAGCCCCCTAGTCGCCCCGCAGGATGCGCTCGTCGGCGTAGCACACGGGCGAGGCAAGTTCGCTGGCCGGCCCGGGCTCGCCGAGGAAGGCGAGCGCGCCGCCGTCGCGCCGGTACACGCCGCGCTCGGTCACCACGTAGTCCATCGGGATGTCCCAGGCTTGCGGATGGATGGTCGGCATGCGCGCCAGCTCGTAGCTCACGCCGATCGCCAGCGGTTTTTCCCGCAGGCTCGCCAGCGTGCGGTCGAAGAATCCGCCGCCGTAGCCCAGGCGATAGCCCTGCGCGTCCCAGCCGTTCATCGGCAGCAGCACCGCCTTCGGCGCGAGCTCCCTCGAGTCTGCCGGGTACGGTATGTCGAGCGGGCCCCTGGCGAGCGCGATTCCCGGGTGCCACTCGCGGAACGCGAGCGGCGTCTTCGGCGCCACCACCACCGGCAGCGCGGTCAACGCGCCGGCCGCGCGCAGCGTTTTAGCCAGGTGGCGCGCGTCGTACTCGTTGCGGATCGGCCAGCAGAACGCGAAGGTGGCCGCCTTCAGGCCGGGAAAGCCGCGCTCCAGGTGCGCGTCGATCCGGCGGCGGAAGCCCTCGACTGCCCGCGGATCGAGCGCCTCCCGCGCGGCGAGCAGGCGCTGCCGCTCGGTCTTGCGCCAGGCCTTCAGCTCTTCCGGTCGCATGCCACGTGCTATTCTTAGTTCATGATTTATAGGCGTTTCCTGACTATAGCACTGGGCTGCGCGACGTTTGCCACGGGTTCGGCCAGCGGAAACGACGAAGCGGTGCTCGGCGCCAACGCCGCTTTCCGCGCCGGCGACCCGGACAAGCTCGCGCGCCATGCCGCTGCGTTGAAGGGGCATACGCTCGAGCCCTGGGCGGAGTATTGGCGCATCCGGCTGCGCATCGAAGAGGCCAGGCCGGCCGAGGTGCGCGGCTACCTCGCGCGCCACGCCGGCACTTATCTCGCGGACCTGCTGCGCGCCGACTGGCTGAAGGAGCTCGGCCGCCGCGGCGCGTGGCAGGACTTCGAGCACGACCTCGGGCCGCTGGTGCAGGACGACCTGGAGATCCAGTGCCACGCCTGGAGCGCGCGCCTGGCGCGCGGCGACGAGAGCGCCGCTGCGGAGGCGCGCGCCGCGTGGCTCGAGCCGCGCGAGCTGCCCGACGCCTGCCTGCCGCTCACCGAGCGCATGGCGAAGAACGGCGGTCCCTCCGCCGAGCGCGCCTGGCAGCGCGCGCGGAGATTGCTCGCGGCTTCGCAGCTGAGCGCGGCGCGGCGCACGCTCGGCGCCCTGCCGGCCGCGGAGCAGCCCGACGAGCGCCTGCTGTCGCAGGCGGCGACCGCTCCCAAGCGGCTGCTCGCGCAGCCGCCGCGCGACCTGGAGCGCCGCGCGGTGCGCGAGATGGTGCTGTTCGCGCTGACGCGCCTTGCGCGCAGCGACGCGCGCGCCGCGGCGGAAGTGCTCGAGGGTGCGCTCGGCGAGCGCCTGCCGGAGGCGGATCGTGCCTACCTGTGGGGGCAGGTCGCGGCGCAGGCCTCCTACGAGCTCGACGCCGACGCGCTCGCCTGGTTCGCGCGCGCCGGCGCCACGCCGTTGAGCGACGAGCAGCTCGCCTGGAAGGCGCGCGCCGCACTGCGCGCCGGCGACTGGCAGGTCCTGCGCGAGGCCGTCGCGCCGATGTCCCCCGTGGCGCGCCAGGACATGGCCTGGACCTACTGGACCGGGCGCGCGCTCGCCGCGCAGGGCGACGCCGAAGGCGCGCGCGCGCAGTTCGCGCGCATCGCCGGCCAGCCGCTCTACTACAGCCTGCTCGCCACCGAGGAACTCGGCGGCGAGGCGGGCATCGTGCTGCCGCCGCGCGAGCCGACGGAGAAGGAAGTTGACGATGCGCGGCGCAACGTGGAGCTGGCGCGCGCGCTCGAGCTGTTCCGCCTCGGGCTGCGCACCGAGGCGACCAGCGAATGGATCTTCGCGGTGCGCAACCTGGACGACCAGCGCCTGCTCGCCGCCGCCGAGCTGGCGCGCCGCGCCGCGGTGTACGACCGCGCCATCAACACCGCCGGCCGTACCGAGCGCCTGCACGACTACCGCGTGCGCTACCTCGCCCCGTTCCGCGACGTGTTCCGCGAATACGCCAGGGCTTACGACCTGGAGGAGGCCTGGGTGCTCGGCCTGGTGCGCCAGGAAAGCCGCTTCATCGTCGATGCGCGCTCGGGGGCCGGCGCCACCGGCCTGATGCAGCTGCTGCCGCATACC
>Ga0209382_10005363_pt1 | contig 16715 bp, 17 predicted proteins | sample SoiMetdeltSBSDD5_FD_187599 | JGI IMG/M metagenome (GOLD analysis project Ga0209382, IMG submission 187599) | Bulk soil microbial communities from a Populus tree surrounding site in Tennessee, USA - Soil MetaG P. deltoides SBSDD5 (SPAdes) (version 2) | ecosystem: Environmental > Terrestrial >...
CCGTCGCGTAGCGATCGGCAGTCGCTTTCTGCAGCGCCTTCGCCACGATGTTGTCGAGGTCACCGCGCAGGATGCGTGCGAGATGCACGGCGGACATGCCGTACATCTTCAGCATTTGCGTATCGACGTGTAGTGCGGCATCGCTGAGCTGCGACGGTTGTGCGTCCACCAGTGCCTGCATCTGCTCCACTGGAGTGACGGCATCGCTCGCTGTCGGATGGCGGCCAACCAGCAGCACGTAGAGCAGCACGCCCAGCGCATATACATCGGTGGCAGTCGTGACCTCCGCCCGCTGCAGCTGTTCGGGCGCTGCGTATTCCGGGGTCATCGCAGCGCCGCCGAGACGCGTCATCTCGCTCGGCGCAGTGGTTCGTCCGTCGCCTTCGAGCAGCTTCGCGATGCCGAAATCCAAAAGCTTCGCGCTGCCGTCCTTCGTCACCAGGATGTTCGAAGGCTTCAAGTCACGATGCAGGATGAGCCGGCCATGCGCATGCGACACGGCCCGCAGCACTTGCAGGAACAGTCGTACGCGCGCCTCGACACCGAGACCCTGCGCGTCGCACCAGACATCGATCGGCTCTCCTTCGACATACTCGAGCACGAGATAGGGCTGTCCCGCGGCGACGCCGGCGTCGATCAGGTGAGTGATGTTCCGATGCGAGAGTTTCGCGAGTGCGTTGGCTTCGTGCCGCAGGCGCTCGCCGCCGCCCTGACCGAGCGATGCGAGGTTGAGCAGCTTCACTGCCGCTTGTCCTTCGTAGCGCCCGTCGCTGCGCCGTGCCAGCCAGACACTTCCCATGCCGCCGTGACCGAGCGGCCGATCGAGCGTGTACCCGCCGAAGCTGCGGCCCGCGAGCTCCGTGAGACCGAGCGGATCGATCACGCTGTCTTCGAGAAAGCGCTCGCTGCGCACCGCCGAGTGGTGCGACAACAGCCCGGCGATGTGATCGCCCAGCGAAGCGTCGTGCGCACGAATCTCGGCGAGCCGCACGGCACGCGGGCCCTCATCGAGGTCGAGCAATTCGTCGAGCAATGCGCTGACGGCTTCCCAGCCTGCGCCTGTTTTGTCGGGCATGAGCACCCCGGGCCAGGTCTTTCGAGATGGATGATAGCCAATTGCGACCTGCGACATGTTTTCCCGGGTCGCGCAGGGCTAGGTTCCGCGTCTATCTGTTACCCGGGAGATGTCCATGCCGAACGGATACTGGTCAGTGATTCCGCTGATTGCCCTGCTCACAGGCTGCAACACGATGGGCCGCATCACCGTGAAGGACTACACGGCCGCATCCGGCCAGCGCGTCATGGCCGGACAAGCGGAGCCCAAGAGCGAATATCAGTGCCGCAAGCTGCTCGAGGAAGAGCACGACTGGGGCATGAAGGAGAGCGTCGACAAGGCGGGCGCGATCGAGCGACTGACTCAGGCGGCGGTGCAGGCAGCACCCGGCAAAGGCGCGAACTACGCGTATTTGCATCTCCCTGGCGAAGCGACCGTCGGCATCGTGGACGTGAACGCGTTCAACGATCCCGAAGTCGTCTATTACCAGTGCGCCAATCTGCCGGCGCCGAAGTAACCGCCGAGCGTCTCCCATATTCCAGGGATGGACACTGCCGCGCGTAGCTGCAACCGTGCAGCTATGCGCTCGATTCTCAAGGTTGCCCTTGCGGCCCTGGCGTTCGCCTTTGCGTCGTCGACGGCTACAGCCGATGAGCAGGCTGTAATCGTCAATGGCGTGCAGTTGCCGAATACAGCGGTCATCGCCCTGCAGCTCGCGTATCGCACGATCATCCCTAGCGGTCGCTATTGGTACGACCCGGATTCGGGACTGTGGGGTCGTGAAGGCGAGCCGCTCGCCGGGCAAATGCATGCCGGCCTGCAGATCGGCGGCTCTCTCAAGTCGAACGCTTCGAACGGCGACACCGATGTCTACGTGAACGGACGTCGGCTGCCGCGCCCGGAGCTGCATGCGCTTCAGCAATTGGTGGGGCCGGTGCGTCCGGGGCGCTACTGGCTCGACCCGTACGGAAACGCCGGCTTCGAGGGCGGGCCGCCGTTGGTCAACCTGGCGCAGGCGCGTGCGCGAGGCGCACAAGGCTATGCCGGTTGGAATAACAACACTGCCTTCGGCAACTGGGGCGGCGACGGCAACTGCTCCTATTACAACAATCCGAACGGCGACAGCATCCTGATCGGGGAATGCTGACGACGGTCGGGACCTTCTGTCGAAGGTCGCGCATTAAGCTGCGAACGGGCATGCTTGCACCATGCAACTCATACGCAGCGCACTCATCGTCGTCTTCGCTTCGTCATTCGTCGCAGGCTGCAAACAGCAGTCACCGATGGTGTACGTGCTCGACGGCCCCCAAGACGTGACGCTGACCGCGTCGGCTTCGGCGACGCAAGTGAAGGCGGGTGAGACGATCGTGCTGCATGCCGAGCGCCGCGTCGTCGGCAAGTGGAAGCAGATCCCGCGCGACCAGCTGACTCCGGGACAATGCTGGGTCTACACGCCGCCGCCGGAAATGGAAGAAGAAGTCGCGGACAACGTCGACTGGGACATGGAGCCGGAAAACGCGATTCGCCTCGACAACACGTTCCGCATGGACCACACGCGCGTCGGGACCGTCATGATGAGCAAGGGCCGCATTACGCTGCGGCCCTTGACTGCCCTCAAGTGCGAGAAGGATCGGGTCGAGGAGGGGCGGCCGATCCACATCGACGTGGCCTGACTTCAGGCCGCTTGCGCGCTTTGCCTCTCGACGAGGTTCTTCAGGCTCGCGAGTCCCTTGGCGAATTCGCCGCCGACCATCTTGTCGCTGCTGAAGACGAGCCCGCACAGCTTGTGGACGAAGCCGCACGTGCCGGTCATCGCCCAAGTGACGGTCGTGGTCGCGCCTTCGCTCACGAGCGAGAACTCCGCGGTATTCGTCGCAGTGAACGGCTTCAGGAATTCGAGCCGCATCACGACCTTCCGCGGCGTCTGCGCTTCGACGACGGTCATGCGGCCCTTGCCGGCGCGGCCGGTGCTGTCCCATTCGTAGGCGGCACCCGGGCCGCGGCTCGGGCCGGAATAGACGAGCTGCGCGCTCGGGTCGGCGGCGGCGAACGGATTCCAGGTGTTGAACTCGCGCAGGTCGTTGATGCGGGCGAACACGGCATCGGCATTGGCGCGAATGCGCTGCGAACGCTCGATGCGGAAGGCATCCGGGCGCGAAGCGACGTATGCAACCAAGGCAGCGAGCAGCGCGACGAGGCCGAGCAGGGCGAGGGTCAAGGTGGTCATGGAAGTCTCCCGAATAGCTCCGTTGGGTGGTTTGAGGTGTCTACGCCTCAAGGACGGACGCCACCCCGCGCAGCCGACAGCGATTCGCTATTTCTTGTTCTCGCCGGGGAGCGGCGCGCCGGTCGGCCACAGCACTTCGACCGTGACCTTCGGCGAGAATTGGGAGCGCCCGTAGCGATCGCAGGAGAGCTGCTTGCGCAGCACTTTGAAGCCGAGTTGCCGGGCGAGGCTCGGGAGCATCTGTTCCAGCAGCTCGCAGTGCTCCGGCCGCAGGCGGATCGTACTGTTCGACAGCGTCACTTCGCGCCGTTCCGCCGGAAACACGATCGGGTCGTTGAGTCCCATCGTCGGATCGCCGGTCACGCGCGAGATGAGATCGCGGCGCGACTTGTCCTTGTCGATCTCCGCCATCACCTCGGGCGTTGCCTCGATCGGGAACATCACCTTCACGCGCACGGTCGAGAACTGCCGATGGTTCTCGCCGTCGTTGCGCAGGTGTTCCGCCGGATCCTCGTGATGCCAGCGGTCCCACTGCGGTGACGTGTCATCCGGTATCAGGAAGAGCTCGCAGTCGTTGACCCGAACCTGTACGTCGTCGCGCGCACCCAGCGCTCGCAGAATGACTGCAACGTCGCGGCGTAGCTCATCGCACGCGAGGAAATTGGTGACGGTGCGATAGATGAAGTCGACTTCGCGCAGCTTGAGGACCGCGGGGACTTGTCCCTCCGCGGCCGCTGCGCGATTCATGATGAACGAGCTGGTCACCATGAACGAGCTGGCCGCGAGCAGGAGGAGCGCGAACTGCCGGACGTGCGGCAATCTGTGCGGCATGGCTGGCGAAGTGGTATTGATGTGCGTCCGACTGTACTCCGAAAGGCACGGCGACGAAAGCCGTGAAGAGTTGTCATGAGCGACGCTTCGCGCGCACGCAAGCCCGTTGTGGTTGTGGGCGCGGCTGGTCATCGCGATCTGCATGCTGACGGCGTGCCGCAGCTGCGCAGGCACGTCGACGATTTCCTCGCCGACGTGCGACGCCATCTGCCGGACACCGAGTTGCGAATCATGAGCGGCATGGCTCACGGTGCAGATCTCCTCGTGGTGCGTGCAGCGCTGCAGGCCGGATGGAAGATCGATGCAGCGCTGCCGCTGCCGTTGCAACGACACCTCGAAGACTTCGACAGCGACTCTGCAGCCGAGTTGCGCGCAGTGCTCGCCGATCCTGCAGTGACTTGCACCGTCTTGCCTGCGCCCGCCGGCGCGGATCTCGACGCGAAGCACGGCTCGGGCAGAGCAGTGTTCTACTCGAATCTCACGCAGGCATTGATCGACAGCACCGATCTGCTGCTCGCGATCTGGGATGGCAAAGAGTCGTCACGTCCTGGCGGCACTGCCGACACGGTCCAGCGCTACCTCGAAGTCCGATCGCACTTCGTCTACTGGATTCCGACGCAGCGGAGCACCGCTGTTGACAGTGCATCGGGTGTTCCCACGTATTTGTCAGGCGTCGGCGGCAGATTGCAGCACGTTGGTAGCAAGATGCCTCACGCACTCGAACGTCAGTTGCAGTCGGTTCATCTACGCTCGCGTCCGTAGCGACATACAGCGACGCGCACACTCGAAAATTTTCTCTTTTTGTCCGCATACGACGACGGCGCAGCGCTTCTCATCGCGCGCCGCTGCGGGCAGACTCCGCGCGCACTAGAACTATTCCAGCAGCGGGGAGGTGAACACTTCAGCACAGCACTGCGGGCGAGTCCCGCGTGACCTTCGAACGGTCTCAATATTTACCGGGGATATGACATGACTACTCCTGTTACTGAATCAGGCGACGCGTTCGTCGCGCCTGCAGGGTGCCCGATGCACGCCAAAAAGGCGGCAGAAGGAGTGAGCCGCCGCGGTTTTCTCGGCGCACTCGGCGCCGCCGGTGCAGTCGCACCGGGCGTGTGCATGATGGGCGTCGGAGCTGCGGCCCACGCGGAAACTGTAACCACCACGCTGCGTGAAGATCGGTTCGGCCGCATCTTTCGCGATCTGCCGCCGTTCGCGACGCCGAGTGCGCAGCTCATAGCGGCGCTCAACGAGCTCGGCAAGCCGGGCGGCATCATGGATGCGAAGGATCCGCTGGAAGTCGGCCCGGTGCGGCTCATCACCGAGCCGGCGCTCAGCCCCAACAACCCGGACAGCACCACGATGACGGCCGGCACGACGTTCTTCGGCCAGTTCGTCGATCACGACGTCACGTTCGACCTGGGCTCGGCGCTCGGGACGCCGACGCGGCCCGAGGATTCGACGAACACGCGCTCGCCGGCCTTGGATCTCGATTCGGTGTATGGCGGCGGACCGGTGCGCAGCCCGCAACTCTATGGCCGGCGCAGCTTCCGCGAGCCGCTTGCCGGAATCAAGCTGCGCGTCGAGCACGGCGGATTGTTCGAGGATCTACCGCGCACAGCGGACGGCACGGCGATTCTCGGCGATCCACGCAACGACGAGCACGTCATCCTGGCCGGCCTGCACGCAGCGTTCCTGATGTTCCACAACGAGGCGGTCGACTACGTCGCCGCGCGCAATCGGCGGTTCAGCACGGACGAGACCTTCCGCGAAGCGCAGCGTCTGACGCGTTGGCATTATCAATGGATCATCGTGCACGAGTTCCTGCCGCAGATCATCGGGCAGTCGCTCGTCAACGATATCCTGTCGCGCGGTCGGCGCATCTATCGGCCGTCGGTCGGCTTCATGCCGGTCGAGTTCCAGGGCGCGTGCTATCGCATGGGCCACAGCATGGTGCGGCCGTCGTATCGCGCGAACCTCGCGGGCGACAACGGCGCGCCGTTCTTCGCCTTCATCTTCGATCCTTCGCAGGAAGGCGCGACCGATCCGACCGATCTGCGCGGTGGCGTGCGAACGCCGCGACGTTTCGTCGGCTGGCAGACGTTCTTCGACTTCGGCGATGGCGCTGTCCGGCCGAACAAGCGACTCGATACGACGTTGTCGACGCCGTTGTTCCAACTCCCATTGCAGACGATTGCCAGCGGCGACGGACCGCAATCGCTCGCGGTTCGCAATCTCCTGCGCCACATCACGTGGTCGCTGCCGTCGGGACAATCGATCGCGCGTGCGATGCGTGCGCCGGTGCTGTCGACCGGCGACCTCGCGGATATCGGTGCACTCGGCGCAAACCTGGGCCGCTCGACGCCGCTGTGGTTCTACATCCTGCGCGAGGCGCACGTGATGGCGCAGGGCCAGAGGCTCGGCCCGGTCGGCGGCCGGATCGTCGGCGAGGTTTTGATCGGCCTGATGCAGCTGAATCGCAACTCGTACCTGAGTGCGAATCCGCGCTGGCGTCCGACGCTGCTCGATCGGCTGGGTCAGCAGACTGGCGACTTCAAGATGGTCGACATGTTGACGTTCGCCGGAGTCGCGCCAGCGCAGCGTGGACAGTGACAGCACCGGGAGGGGCACGGACGGCAGGTCATTGACGACCTGAAGTCGCAACGCCCGGCGTCAGGCCAAGGCACGGCTCAGACGCCGGGCGACAATGCGAAGTTGTGGGAGCAGCTCCTTCGCATCCAGCAACTCGAAGTCCACGCCGGCCATCAGCATGAAGGCCGTGAGAGCTTCGGGTGTTGGCGCGCCTATGCTGAGCACGCAGTGCTGCGCGTCGAGCGGCTCGAGCGCGCCGATCCAGCTCGGGATCCTTTTCGTCAGCTCGCCGACGGACCCCGCGAGCTTCAATCGCGCACGACACGCGTACGGCTCGTACGAAATCGATTGCGACACGAACTTCACGACATCCTGCGGCAGCTTGCGCGGAGTGAAGTGCGTGCCGGGCTCGACGACGCGGCCTATGCGATCGGCGCGGAAGGTGCGCCAGTCCTTGCGTTCGACGTCCCACGCAACGAGGTACCAGCGTCGGCCCGTGTGCGCGAGGCGGACCGGCTCGATCTGCCGAGCCGACTGACGGCCGGCGCGATCCGCATAGTCGATCGTCAGCTTCTTCTGGTCGCGGCACGCTCCGGCGATCTGCATCAATGAATCCGCCGCGGGCACTTCCTGCGCGCCGGGCAGCGAGACCGTAACTGAATGCAGCGAGCTGGCACGCTTGCGCAGGCGCGCTGGCATCACTTGATCGATCTTTGCCAGCACGCCCATGGCGGCTTCATCCATGTGCGCGATGCTGCCCGCGGCCGCACGCAAGGCGACGGCGACCGCCACTGCTTCATCGTCCTCGAGCAGCACCGGTGGCATGGCTGAGCCGGGCCGCATGCTGTATCCGCCACCGAGACCGGGTGACGCGTGAATCGGATAACCAAGCTCGCGCAGTCGCTCGACGTCGCGACGCACGGTTCGGCCGCTGACCTGCAACCGGTCGTACAAGTCGCGCGCCGTCCAGTGCCGACGCGATTGGAGCAAGGAGAGCAACCGCAGGAGGCGAGCGGACGTGGTAATCATGGCCGGCAGTCTAGCGACACTTGCGGCCAGAAACTGGCCGCAATGGTCGGTAGGCTATCTGCCATCGATCAACAAGGAGATTGTCCATGGCCCAGCAAACCGTCACCGGCGCCTGTCACTGCGGCAAGGTGCGAATCGAAGTGGATGTGGATCTCGCGGCCGGCACCGGGCGCTGCAACTGTTCGATCTGCGGGAAGCTGCGCGCGTGGAGCGCCATTGTGAAGCCGCACGCCTTCCGACTGGTCGCAGGGGAGAACGACCTCGGCAGCTACGAATGGGGCGCGAAGATCTCGGCGCGCAGGTTCTGCAAGCACTGCGGCGTGCACGTGTTCGGATGCGGCCATCTGGAGGAGGTCGGTGGTGACTTCTGCAGCGTCAACGTCGCTGTGCTCGACTTGGAGCCGGCTACGCTGGACACGATCCCGGTGCGTTATTTCGACGGCCTCCACAACAACTGGATGTCGACGCCGGAGCACACCCGATATCTATAGAGCCGGTGAGCGACGAAAGGACGCTCTTGCGCGACGAATGCCCGCAAGACGATGCCCGCGCGAGCACTGTCCTCCTTAGTATGTAGCGACGGGGGTGCGGGCCATGATCAAGTGCGTAGGCGTCGGGTTGCTGCTGTTCTTCGTCGCGACTGCAACGGCTGCGCCGACGCCGGAAGTCACCGAGGGATTCGTCACCGCCGAGAGCGGTGTCGAGCTCTACTACGTCAAAACCGGGCGCGGTGCGCAGACCGTCATCCTGCCGGCACGGCTGTTCACGTTCGACGATCTGCGCTGGCTGGCCGAGCGCTACACACTCATCTCCTATGACATGCGCAACCGCGGGCGGTCGTCGCGCATCGAGGACCTGAGCAAGATCTCGCTCCAAGCGGACGTCGCCGACCTCGAAGCGATCCGCCGGCATTTCGCCGCCGAAAAGGTCCACCTCATCGGCTATTCGTATCTCGGCCTCATGGTCATGCTGTATGCATTGGACCATCCGCAGCACGTCGACCGCATCGTGCAGCTCGGCCCGGTTCCGCTGAAATTCGGCACCGAGTATCGCGGCGAGTACGTGGCGAACGATCGGCAGCAGGTGATCGATCAGAACGGCGGGCCGCGATTGCGGGAGCTGCGCGCAAGTAACTATCACACGACGCATCCTCGCGAATATTGCGAGGAAGAGTGGCGCGTCGTGCGCTTCATGCTCGTCGGCGATCCGCAGCGCGTGGACCGGCTCGGTCCGGGTCTCTGTGATCTTCCCAACGAGTGGCCGGCGAACCTGTCGCGCCACATGGAGCGGCATTTCGTCGGTTCGGTGCAGAAGCTCGACGTGCCACGCGAGCGCGTCGCGCAGCTACAAAATCCCGTGCTGACGATTCATGGGACCAGCGATCGCAACGCGCCGTATGGCGCTGGCCGCGACTGGGTCTACCTGCTACCCAATGCACGCCTCGTGACCCTGCAGGGTGCAGCACACCAGGCATTCGCCGAACGGCCCGAGGCGGTCCGGCCTGCGATCGACGAGTTTCTGCGCGGCCGCTGGCCGGCCACTGCCGAGAAAGTGACCAGCGACCCGCGCCTTTGAGCTTTCGGTCAATTGTTGTGGCGGGGAGCGCGGCGGATGATCCGGGCGCGTGAGAACTCTCATAACGCTGAGCGTGCTGCAGACGATCGGCATTGCCGTGCTCGTTCTGCATGCGCTTCGCGAAGAGCATCACCCTGTCGCTGACGCCCATCCGGCGCAGTCGCCGGCGTCGACGTCTGCATCCGTCGAAGCCCCGCGCATCGACGAGGAGCGCCTGCGATCCATCCTGCGCGAAGAGCTGGCGCAAGAGCACAATCGGCCAGTCGCCGCTTCCTCGCCGGCCCCGGCGCCGCCTCGCAACCCGTCCGCTGCGGAGCTGCAGCAGCGCGACCTCGTCGCGCAGCAGATCGAGGCCTATCGCTCCGTGGGGACGATCACCGATGCACAGATGCAAGAGCTGCAGGCCGACATCGCGAAGCTCGACGCGGTGAGCCGCAAACAGATGCTCAGCAAGCTGACCAGAGCGCTGAATACCGGGGACATCAAAGGTCGTTTGTAACCGAGGGAGTCGATCATGCGAATGAAACCCACGCGGATGAAGAAAGGCCTCGCGCTCACCGTGCTCGCGCTCGCCTCGTCGGCGGCGCTCGCGGGATTGGTGACGGATCAGCCGGTGACGGTCACGCTCAATGGCGACGGCTCGGGCAACGCGGCCGGCAGCATGACCACTGCACGATTTTCCAAGAACAACGTCGAGTTCATCGGCTGCGGGGTGCGCCGTATCGATGACGGTGCGGGCGGCGTGATTCTGTTTGCATTCTGTCAAGCTGCCGATGCGGCCAACGTCCAGGGCTTCTGCAGCACGGACAATCCCAACCTGATCGCCTCGATCGGCGACCAGGACGACTTCTCCTTTATTACATTCTCCTGGAACGCTGCCGGGGAATGCCGCTCGATCGGCAACTCGACCCAGTCATTCTACATCCCGCCGAAGTAGGCCCTGCCTGACCTCCCGCCGCGCTCGGGGCGCGGCGGGTTCTCAAGTCCCCGCGTCAGGACTATGCTTGGGTCACTCAGGGGGACGTCTTGGCGCTGTCCAGCCGTTTCGACCCGCGCACTACGCGCAAGATAGTTGGCATTGCTGCTTCGGCAGCAGTGCACCTCGCGCTATTGCTCCTCATCATGTTCGGCGGCAGCCAATACGGCATCGACTCCGGCGACTCTCCGGCCTCGAAGCTGGTGCTGCTGGAAGCACCGGACGCCGAGCAACGGGAAGGCGAGGATCTGCCGCCGATGCCCGCCGGCTCGACCGCGCCGAGCGACGTCGAGCTCGAACAAGCCTTGGCGAAGTTGGCGCCGCCGGCCAGCGACGCGATCGACGATCTGGCGGTCGAGCCGGGTCCGATCGATGCTGTCGAGGCGCCTGCGTCCTCGCCCATCGCACTCGTGGCCAGCGAGAGTCCCGTAGCGACTGTCACGATGACGTCCGCCGAAAGAGCGGCGCTGTCGCGTCGACTCGAGCAGCTCGCCGCGGAGGCGCTCAAGGCGTCGCGCAACGAAGTCACTTGGGAACAGGACGGCAGGCAGTACAGCGCGCTGTTGATCCGCGAGCGCGCGAACGAAGGCACTGCTCTGGAGCGCGTGACCGCGCAGGTGAGCGCTTCCGATCACGGCAAACAGCTGACCACGCTGGTGAACCTCAACCGCCTGGCGTTCTCGCAGTTCTCGCAGATGATCGATCGCTGGGATCCGAACGTGCAGCTGCACGACGACGAGATCGTCGGCCGCTTCCACACCAACTCCCGCTTCAACCTATTGGCCGACTCGCGCAAGGCGCCGGTGTTTCTCGGCAAGGTGACGACGACGGCGCGCGGCTTCAGCAACGAGTCGATCGGGCGGCGGCGCGATTCCGATATTTTCCGCGGCGGCCTCGAGACCGGGACGAGCGAAATCGAGCTGCCCGAGTCGTCGGCGCCGTTCCAATGGGCGCCGCGCGACGAGCACGCACGCGTCCACGAGCTCGCCACGGACACGCGCATCCGCTTCTTCGCCGACGGCAGCTATCGCTGGACCGACCTCGACACAATGCAGTCGCAATACTTGAACGATCCGGCCGATCATCCCGTGTACTTCATCGGCACGCGCAAGGCAGTGCTGCACGTCGAGGGTGTCGTCGCCGGCAAGGTGTTGCTCTATTCGCCGCGACTCATTGTCATCGAAGGCAATCTGACGTACGCGACCGATCCGCGCGACGACTCCGGCTCCGACGACTACCTCGGTATCGTCAGCGACCGCGTCGTCGAGATCGCATCGCCAGGTGTCACCGGCGGCGGCGACCTGGAGATCGACGCGGCAATCTACGCGGGACACCGCTTCGTCGTGACGAGCATCGATCACGTGCGCACGTCGACGCTGCGAATCTACGGCAGTCTCGCTGCCGGCACGATTTCGGCGACGGAGCCCCGCTACGCAACAAAAATCGAGTACGACACGCGTTTCGAGCGCCAGCGTCCGCCCGGCTTCCCCTCCACGAATCGCTACGAAGTCGCCAACTGGGACGGGCAGTGGACCCAGCGCTGACGCGCTCTGGGTTGTTTCCGGACGGTTTCACGAGATTCTCACGGCGGCTCAGCCGCTCCCTTTACGCACGTCACCTACAGTCACCATGCAACTGAGGTGACCTGTCTTGCATTCGATCGAGATCAACCGGCGGCCCAGCCGCATCCACGCGCATCGCGAAGCGAACGCAATCGCAACGCTCACGCTCGCCTTCAGCGCCGATCCGGCGAATCGCTGGTGCTGGCCCGAAACCGCGGAGTATCTGGCGGGGTTTCCGCAGTTCGTCCGCGGCCTCGGCGGCAACGCGTTCACGGCGGAGTGCGCCTTCGAGATCGGCGGCGGCGCGGGCGTCGCGCTGTGGCTGCCGCCCGGCGTCGAGCCCGATGAGGAGGAGCTGATCGCGATCATCCAGCGCAGCGTCCACGCGTCGCGGCAGGGCGATCTCTTCGAGCTCATCCAGCAGATGGAGCAGCATCATCCCAAGACGCCGCATTGGTACTTGCCGTTCGTCGGCGTCGAACCGATGCAGCAGAACCGCGGCCTGGGCGCGCTGTTGCTGCGGCCGATCCTGGAGCGCTGCGATCACGAGCGGCTGCCGGCCTATCTCGAGTCGACCAATCCGCGCAACGTTCCCTTCTACGAGAGCCTCGGCTTTGCGCAAGTCGGTATGATCCGCTCGGGCACGTCGCCCGAGATCGTACCGATGCTGCGTGAGCCGCAATGATTCATCACTCTTTTCGGCGTCCCTTCGCTCTCATCGTCGTCGTCTCACTGCTCGCAGCGTGCAAGCCGCAGGCGCAATGCGAGCCAACCGCAGCTATCGATGCTGCAGCCGAGCAGCAGGCGATCGTCGATCTCATCGGCCGCATGGAAGCTGCATGGAATCGCGGCGACTTCCGCGGCTACATGGAGGGTTTCGCGAACCCCGATGTCGTTTTCGTCTCGCGCGGACAATTCCAGAAGGACTGGCAGGGTACGCTCGATCATTACATCCGCGACTACGGCAGCTCGACGCAGACGCGCGGCACGCTGCACTTCTTCGACATCAAGGTCGAGATGCTCGGGCCGGATGCGGCTCAGCTGATCAGCCGCTACAAGCTCGACCGTCCGCAGCACCCGCAGGACGGTATCAACACGCGCCTGATGCGCAAGCGCGACGGCAAGTGGGTCATAGCGCTGAACCACGTTTCATCGCGCGAGACGCAATAGCTCGTCAGCATCGCGCGTGAGCCGATGCTGCTGGCCGAGTGAATTGGACAGGGCTTCGACCGAGCGTCGCGCATAGTCGGCAGCTGCCGACTTGTCGCCGCGCGTGCGCTTCACTGAAGCAACGACCAACAACGCTTCGCCCACGTCGGCACTCTGACGCGGCTCGCGCGCGATCGATTCCGACAGCCGCAACGCGGCCAGGGCAAACGATTCGGCTTGCTCCAGCTGACCTGCCTTCGCGTAGACCTGCGCCGCCGTCGTGAGTGCAGCGCTGAGGAAAGGCGCGGGCGCGGCCTGCGGATACCCGAACTCTGCGAGCGACGCGTCGATCGACGAGCGCGCCTGCTCGATGTTTCCTTGCAGCAGCTCGATCTCAGCTTGCGTTCGATAGAGATCGGCGAGGCGGTCACGATTCCCCGTCGCATTAGCGCTCCACGCGGCGCGCACTTGATCCAGCATCGACCGCGCCTCAGCGTACTTGCCTGCGAGCATGAGCGAGCGCGCGAGATGATATTCGGCGACGATAACCCAGAACTCTCCGCCGAGCTCGCGTGCCTGATCGCGTGCAGCAGTCAGGAGCTTGCGCGCCTCGTCCTGGCGATCCAGGCGATTCAGCACGATGCCGTAGGCGACCGCTTGCTGAGGCGTGGCGGGCTGATTGCCGCGCAGCCGTTGCGCGCGGCGGATCGCTTCGGCTGCAGCCGCTTCTGCCGCGCTGACTTCGCCTAGTCGCATCAACAGCGACGCTCGATTCGTCGCGACCGTAACCCGACCGAGCGTGCCGCCGCGGCCGTTGCGATCGAGCGCCTCGGCCGTAACGTAGTTCAGGGCGAGCGCTTCGCGGAAGCGGCTGGTGCGAAACAGCACGCCGCCGAGATCCGTCAGAACTGCGTGATACAGCAGCCCGCGCGTGTTCTGGCTCTGTTCGAGCAGCTGCTGCGCCTTGCGCAGGTTCGTTTCGGCGGTAGCGAAGTCGCGATCGTTCTCGGCCATGTCGGCCTCGGCGCGCAGGCAGTCGACTTCGGTCACGACCGGAGGATCGGGGAGACGCGCGAGCGCCGCACGCGCACCTTCGAGATGTTCCTTGGCTGATTCGTGTTGATTCGCGTCGAGGGCCGCCCGCACCGTCGTGCATTCGACGTCGGCGAGCAGGTCCGGATCGTCCACTTCGCGCGCGATCGCCAACGCCCGCGCCAGCACCTGCGAGGATTTCTCGGTGTTGCCGAGGTCCATGTAGCGACGCGACATCTGCATGAGCATGTGCGCCGCGAACTGCGGGTCCGCGCCGTAACGACGGTCGAGCAGCTGCACGCCTTTATCGACGAGCTCGAGCGGCGAAAGCGGCCGGCCTTCCGGACCGACTTCCTCGAGCATCAGACTCATGAACTCGCTCGACGCTTCGGCGCGCTGCGCCTGGAAGCGCGCCTCGTCCCGCTGCCAAGCGAGCTGATGCGCCTGCCACGCCATCATCGCGCCGAACACGATGGCAGCGATGAACACACCCGCTGCGAGCGTGAGCGGCAGTCGATGGCGCGCAGCGAACTTGCGCATGCGATACAACGTCGAGGGCGGGCCTGCGACGACGGGCTCGTCGACCAGATGACGCCGAATGTCGGCGGCGAGCTCGGCGGGCGAGCCGTAGCGGCGATTACGGTCCTTTGCCAGCGCCTTGAGCACGATCCAATCCAGATCGCCGGCCAGTCGCGCCGCGAGTTGCCGTGTGGTGAGGCCGCGATTCGCTGCACTCTGCTGCGGCTCGGGCGCAGACACACGCACGCGCACGCTCGGCGCTGCAGGATCATGTGTCAGCAGCTCCTGCACGAGTGTCGCCGGCGTCGCGTTCGGATCGGATGTCTTGAACGGCAGCGCACCGGTGAGCAGCTCGTGCAGCACGACGCCGAGCGAGTACACGTCGGCGCGCGTGTCGACGTCGAGGGGCGAGAGCTGCGCCTGCTCCGGGCTCATGTATTCCGGCGTGCCGATCAGATGCCCGATCATCGTGTGCGCGCGACTCGGCTGATGATCGAGCGCCACGGCCTTGGCGATGCCGAAGTCGATCACCTTGGGGCTCGGCTTGCCGTCGATCTCGGTCACGAGCAGATTGCCGGGCTTGAGATCGCGATGAATCACGCCTTTGTGATGCGCGTGCTGCACGGCTTCGCAGACCAGAACGAACAGCGCCAGGCGCTCGTCGATGCCAAGCCGGTGCTGGTCGCAGTACTTCGTCAGCGGAATGCCTGGCACATATTCCATCGCGAAGTACGGCCGGCCATCGTCGGTCGTGCCCGCCTCGACGATGTGCGCGATGTGCGGATGACTCATCATCGCGAGCGCCTGGCGTTCCAGCTCGAAGCGCGCGATGACCTCGCGCGAGCCGGTGCCGGCCTTGACGATCTTCACCGCGACACGACGTCGTACTGGTGCAGTCTGTTCGGCGAGCCAGACTTCGCCCATCGCGCCTTCGCCGATTCGTTCCAGCAGATCGAACCCGCCGATGCGGCGCGCTGTCACGATCGGTGACTGTTCGAGCGAGCCGCTCCGCTCCGCGGAGTCATGCGCTCGCAGCAGGCGCAATATGCGCTCACGTAACCCAGCGTCGCCGCAATGCGCTTCGAGCCACGCTGTGCGCTGGCCAGCGGCGAGGTCCATGCACGCTTCGAACAATTCGCGTTCGGTCTGCAGCGTCACGCGGAGGAGGTTCCGGAAACACCGATGCGCTCGCACAGCCACGCGCGTGCGAATGCCCAATCGCGCTTGATCGTGATCGGCGAGACGTCGAGCGCGCGGGCGGTTTCCTCGACGCTCATACCGGCGAAGAAGCGCAGGCTGACGACTTCGGACAGGCGCGGGTCTTCCTTGGCGAGAACGTCGAGCGCGTCGCTGACCGCGAGTACGTCCAGATCTTCCTCAGGCGCCTGAACGTTGAGATCAGCCAGCGTGACGCGGGCGCCGCCGTCGCGCTTGTCGGCGAGCTTCTGCCGTGCGTGATCGACCAGGATGCGGCGCATCGCCTGCGCGGCGGCGCCGAAGAAATGCCGCCGGTTCTCCCACGTCGAAGCTTCCGGATTCAGGCGCAGGTACGCCTCGTTGACCAGGGCGGTCGGCTGCAGCGTGTGGCCTGCGCGCTCGCGGCGCAGCCGTGACTCGGCCAGGCGCCGCAGCTCGTCGTAAACCTGCAGATAGAGCTGCTCGAGCGCGGCGCGATCGCCGGCGCCCGCCGCACCGAGCAAACGGGTGACATCCCCATCGACCATCTTTTTTGATCCCCTTCGCCGGAATTCTACGCATGCAGTGGGTGAAAGACCTCAACCCCCCAACGGAGATTCACCCATGACGACCTCGAACGCGTCCCTTCGTATCGCACGCTCGCTGTTGCTCAGTGCAGCAGTGACGCTTGCCCTCGCAGCCTGCGGTGGCGGCGGCGGCGGCTCCGGCACACAGGCCAGTACGCCTGCCGGCGGCTCCGGCGATCCGGGCCCGGGTCCCGGCCCTGCACCCGGCCCCGCTCCGGGTCCCACGCCGGGTCCCGCTGCTGGCGGCTCCGGCAAGCCCGTCATTTACGTTGCCGACCAGACGACCGCCGGCATCGATGAGCTGTACATGGTCGATCCGTCCACGCCGGGCGGCTCGGTCAAGTTGAGCGCGCCGCTGGTCGCAGGCGGCAACGTCTACGACTTCGCGCTCAGCCCAGACGGCAAATCC
>Ga0209382_10005364_pt1 | contig 16714 bp, 10 predicted proteins | sample SoiMetdeltSBSDD5_FD_187599 | JGI IMG/M metagenome (GOLD analysis project Ga0209382, IMG submission 187599) | Bulk soil microbial communities from a Populus tree surrounding site in Tennessee, USA - Soil MetaG P. deltoides SBSDD5 (SPAdes) (version 2) | ecosystem: Environmental > Terrestrial >...
GTTGAGGTTCTGATCGGCCATCAAGATGCCGTCGCGAGCATTGAGGAAGGACGGGCTGCAGGGGGTAAACTTCATGCCTTGCAGGACCAGCCTGTCGGCGATGGCGGCTCCCAGTGTTTGACGTAAATCCCACAATGCCGCAGCCCAGACTTCGCCGTCGCGATGGACCTCAAAGCCTCCGACTCCCAGGTCGGCGTAGGAATCGTGAACCGGATTCGCGGGAACTGTGTAGGCTGCGCGGCGAATACCGTTAGTTAAATTGTTGGTGACAAATTCGCCGATGACGCCATTATTATTCATAGTGGCTGCCCAGTAATCAGACCAGCCTTCGCCCATAGCGCCCGCTTGCGTTCCGCCCAAACAGCTCGTGTTTGCCGGCCCGCCGACCAGACGATTCGAAATTCCATGTCCAAACTCGTGAAAGACAACATCACTGTCGAGGTCGCCGTCGCGGTCATCATTCAGATCAGCCGTTCCGCGAGTGAAGAGGAACATCTGCATGCGCGGGCGCTGTCCATCGGGCGGCGTCCCAAAGTTGGCGTTGTTAGTCCCCGATCCATCCTGCGCTTCTGCCCTGACCGAATCATTGCCGACTCCGCCACGCCCGAAGTTGTTCGTCTGGAAGTTGCCGGCCGCTTCTGTGAACCCGAGCCGGTAGGAGAAATCATGTATGATGTTGTTGAAATAGAAGAGATTGGTCACCGCGGCCGCTCTTTGGGTCCGCGGATCAACGCCCAGAGTGAATGGGAAGGTGAAGTCCTGTATGGACGAGAAGGCGTGTCCGTTTTGAAGATCGGCCGTATTAACCGCGTCCGGGGCGTTATTTGCATCGCTATCCAGATAGGCTTCGACGTTATTGCCCGTAGTCACTGTCGAAGTCCCCATCCAGCCGGCAGCCGTGTTGATCGTCGTATCCCCGACGAAAGATTCGAGCGTGCGTTGACCCAGCCCATTCACCCGGAAGACCGTCCCCTGGGCGACCTCCGCGTAGAGGTTATGGCGCAAGAGCAATGCTCCCGATTTCGCGTCGATGGCCATTTCGTACCATTGGCCCGGCCCGACGTCCACGTAAGAATGCCAGGCCAGCACGGCTCGCGGCCCGACACGCATAATTGTCATCTCAGAGAGAACATCCTCGAGATTCTCGCCGAACGGGTTTTTATAAACAGCGCGGTCGCCTTTGGCTGACCGGCTCACCATCATGTCGAACGAAGCCGGAGCCTGTCTGCCCGCGAACTGAAAAGCCCTCTGTATCCCTGCGCTCTCGGAAACCACGGGAATGGTACTGATTCCGGCGGCTTCAGGAATCACCAGTCCTTGGTTGACTGAGATCACCTGCCCTTTGGTGATGGCGACTTGAACCTGCCCTTGAAAGACACGAACGTCGTCGATCACTTGTTCGTAATTTAAGAAGGTCGTGCCTTCGTCGTTATCCTCATTCAGCAGTCTCATCTCGAGGATTTGGCTTCTATTGAGTCCGAACATGGCCGTATGCTCGGCGAGAAAGCCGCGCGCGATCAAATCCGGCTCGCCTGATTGGGGAGCGGAGAGCGGCGCCTCAGGATTGAAAACCATTTTCAGCAGACCGACGTCGTTCATCACCACACGCAAATTATCACGCGTGTCGGGAGAAAATCCCGCACGAAAAGATTCAATAGCGCTCTGCATTACCTGTGAATCGGTGGCGGCGACCGCCGCGCCCAATTGATTCATTCTGTCCGGCGCTACGGAGCGAACCACATCGCGCACATCGTAGTCGGTTAGATCCGGCGAAATCGCTTGGTTGCCCTGTTGCTGTTCGGCCGCGCGTTGATTCGCCGCGACTGGCGCCGAAGCCTGCCAGATCGATGTGAAAAAAATCGCTGCAGCCAGCAAAAGATAGAGAAAGTTACGCATTATTTTGACCTCCTGGTTTTCGAACTGTGATGGGTGCCTTAGCCACTTTCACATTCCGAGTGGCGTGTTTGAGCGCAGTCGGCGCTTGCGATTCCCCCCAATGTCTCCGGTCACAGCCTTGACTTGATTGCTCGCGGCCAAGACATTGCCCGCGACGTCTCTGGTCCGTATGGTGAAGGCGCCACTCGAGCTGGATGCGAGCGCCGACGCCGTAAAGTTGGTCGCAGACGTTAAATGGGAGCTAGGGAAGATCTGGTTGGGATAGCTAACGAGGGAATATTATAGTTATGAAGATAAATAAACAAGAGTTATGAGGATATAAACAGGACAAAATATGATGGACTGTGGCTTTGGAACCGGGGCCGGAACATAGAATCGCGCGTCATGCTTCATCCGTCCAAAGCATTGCGCGGCGTCGGTCGCAGTCGCAACCCGAGTCGGCCAAGCAACGCCTGGTCGCGATCGTGCTCCGGATTGGGCGTGGTTAGCAGCCGGTCGCCCATGAAGATCGAATTGGCGCCGGCCAGAAAACAGAGCGCCTGCGCTTCGTCCGAGAGCGAGAGCCGGCCGGCGCTTAACCTCACCATCGAGGCTGGCATCAGGATGCGCGCGGTCGCGATCATCCTCACCAGTTCTATGGGGTCGGTGTCAGGTTGTTCAGCCAGCGGCGTGCCCGCGACACGCACCAACAGGTTGATCGGCACACTTTCGGGATGCGGGCGCTGGTTGGCGAGTTGTTGAAGCAGACCGTAACGATCCCCGCGAGACTCACCCATCCCGATGATACCGCCACAGCACACGGTGACGCCGGCGCGGCGCACACGATCTAGTGTCGCCAGCCGGTCTTCGTAAGCGCGCGTGGTGATGATCGAGCCATAGAATTCCGGAGCAGTGTCGAGGTTATGGTTGTAGGCGGTCAGCCCCGCCCGGGCCAAAGCTTCGGCTTGCTCATCAGTCAACATGCCGAGCGTGCAGCATGCCTCCATCCCCAAAGCGCGCACGCCACGCACCATCTCAAGCACACGATCGAACTCCTTGCCTTGGGGCGCGTCGCGCCATGCCGCGCCCATACAGAAGCGCGTCGCGCCTTGCTCGCTCGCCTGCCGGGCCGCATCCAGCGTCTCGTCTACGCTCAGAAGCGTGTGGCGCGTAACGCCGGTTTGATAACGAGCTGATTGCGGGCAGTAGGCGCAATCCTCAGGGCAGCCGCCGGTCTTAATACTGAGCAGCGTGCAACCTTGTACCTCTGCCGGATTGTGATGGCGGCGGTGCGCGGTCTGCGCCTGAAAGATCAGGTCGGGCAAGGGTAGGTCGTAGATGATTTCGATCTCGCCGACTGTCCAGTCGTGGCGCAAAGCGGCTACGTCAATTGGAGCCATGCGGAATGTTTCTCCTTGATCAATATTCGACTTTTCCGAACGGGCCGCTTCATTATTGGAGTCATTCCGAAAAATGTCCACTGTATTGATGGGCGCCCACTTACGCAATCGGGTGAATTGAACAACGCCTTCCATTCCCCGATATTTTCAGTTTAAACTCCAATCTCGATCAACTCATGACTATTTCAACCAAATTTGTGCGACGGCTTCGCTCTGCGCAATTCTTAATTGTGGTGGGCCGCTCGCTGGGATAGAGCCATAAACATTCCGTATTCTGATTCTATGTCGGACGATCATGTTGAAGAAGCTGTAAAGCGTCGGCTCTCAGTGTTTCGGCAGAACGACGTGGATACCACTAATCAGGCTGTAGAGGAATTGGCAGCCTTGGGCAAAGCCGCAGTATCTATTTTGATAGAGGCGCTCTCAGACCAAAATGCCAAGGTGCGAGAGGGAGTCGCCAAGGCTTTGGGAAAGATTCGAGATCCGCAAGCGACGCCTGCTCTTGAAAAAGCGTTGCGGAATGAACAACTGGCGCCTGAGGATGAAGAAGGAGATGACACTGACGCTCGGGTGGAGGCCGCGCTTGCCCTTGGCGCTATCGGCGCCTCTAGCTCCTTTGAACCTCTTACCGCGATGCTCGCCGAAGCCCTGGAAACGGACTGGACGCTTTCTTGGTACATAATTGATGCGTTGGGCATGTTAGGCGATACAAGAGCTGTTCCATTGCTCGTCGATGCCATGGAGCATTCTGATTTCGACGTGCAAAAATCCGCCATGTATGCCCTTGTGAGTTTCGGACAAGTGGCCGTGGCGCCATTGGTCGATATCGCGATTGACAAAGAAAGCAGAGGACGGACATTGGCTGTCCGCGCGTTAGGAGACATCGGCGCCCCCCGCGCTGCGCCGGCTCTGGTTCGTGTGATAGAAGATCACGGCAATCCTTGGTTTCTGCGCGCCGGAGCCGCAAAGGCATTGGGTCAAGTTGGCGCCGATGAAGCCTACAATCTCCTGCTACAAGTATTCAAGTCAGGTAATGAAGACGAGAATGTGCGTAGGTGCGCGGCAGTTGGATTGGGCCTTCTGGGTGATCGACGCGCTTTGGAGCCACTACTGGCAGCCCTGGAAGATGTTGATTGGCCTATGCGGCACAGCGTAGCAGAGGCCCTTGGATACTTGGGAGATCAGCGAGCAATTGAACCACTAATCAAGTTATTGAGAGATCGCCGGGATGAGGTAGTGTTGCTGGCAGTGCAGGCCCTGGGCAAATTGGGCGCCGCGCGGGCAGTCCCTGAGTTGACTTGGCTACAAAGCCATTGTGAAGATCGCTTCCTAAAAGATTTCATAAAGTCCGATGTGGCCGAGTCTATCAGGAAGATTGAAGAGCCTCGGTCAGAATGAAGTTCTCCTGCGCCGACTTGGCCTCCTACGCGGCTTTTTTGAACACCGCAGACAAATCAAGCTCTGTCGTCGGCAGGGCCATCTCAACGACCTGATAATCGCCCGAAGCTTCGGCGCCGGTCGCGTGAATGCGGAATTGCGGCCGCAATCTCAGATCGTCGCGCAGAGAATGATAGACGCTGCAATATTTGCTGATCGAGATTGTGATGGCGCGTACCAGGTTGTCGGGTGTGATCCCATCGCCCCACACGTCGAACAGCATTCTCGCGCCGGTCAAATAACTCGGTTCCGTCCGATAGGGGTCGGCCTCCATAGTCACTTCGAACTTCGCGGCCGGCGTTCGCATCATCTCCAGAATCGAAATCACAACGACGGACGCGCTTGCGCCCAGCGATTCGAGCAGCAGTTCGGCCGGGCTTGCGCCAGAATGCGTGTCGGCGTCAATTGCGGTCTCAATTCCGCCGGCGTTCACGCCTGTGAATCTCGACCAGCCATTCCATTTCAGTTTTACTATCAGATCATTCATTGGGTTTTCCTCTCACTGTGTGTGGCCAGCGCGCAGGTGGCTCGGTCTGGGAACCCCATCCCGGTTCCTCGAAAGCTGAGTGACTGGGCTGGCTTACCGAACCGGAGGTCGGTGTCTAAAGACAACTTTAGACACCGGCCCCCTTGGAAGTGGAAAAAAGTTTTGATTCGGTCAAGTTTCAGGATACTTCCTTCTCCCCGTTTTTATGGACGAAACATCAGGGCGGAAGGCGCGGCGGCGAACCCTCTAACCCGTCGCACGCCCGCCTACCACAGCTCGCTTTCCGCGAGTCACACCCAGCTACTACTGCGATGAAACACTGCTGGTAGTGGTTGTCGAAGCCGTTAACCCCTTGCTGACGAGAATCGCCACTTCAACCCTGCGGTTTTGCCGGCGACCATCGCGCGTGTCGTTTTCAGCCACGGGCTTCAGCTCGCCGAATCCGAACGGGTTGATCATTCGATGGAGCGGGACGTCATGATTCTCCGCCAGGTAGCGGATCACCGCATCGGCGCGGCGCTCACTCAGCGTGCGGTTCTTCACCGCGCCGCCGTCTGCCGACGCGTAGCCGGTCACCTGAATGAGATACCCCTTCTCGCCCTTTGCCTGCGTCGCGATTTCATCGAGAGCCGCCTTGGCTTCGGCCGAAAGCACGGCGCTGTTAACCTTGAAGTTCACAGCGATGTTCTGTTTGGCTTCGTAGTTGTCGATTTGTGAGATCCGGTCGTTGGTGGACTGAATTTCGGCGCTGTTGGCTTTTGCGGCGGCTAGCGCCTGGTCGGCGGTCTCCTGAGCTGCTTTGGCTCCGCCACGCGCCGTGTTGGCGACGGCGGACAGCTCTTCGAGCTGGCCTGACAGACGTTGAGCGTTCTGCTCGGTGGCGGTTATCCGGTTCTCAGCCGTATCCATACGCCCTTCGGTACTGGTCACACGCGTTTCGACCGGGGCGACGCGCGATTCGAGCGAACGCGCCACGCCGAAATCGTCGTCGGTGAATTTGATCTTCTCGGCGACCAATTCGCCCGCGTCATTACCGCGCGCTTCAACATCGACTTCCAGCCCACGCAGCAACGCGGTGACCGGATACGCCTTGGCCTTTCGGAACGGATTGCCCTTCCGCTCAGTCATCTTTGTATAGCTTGTCAGTCTCACGGCGACGTCCGCTCCGGCGGAGTCGCGGACGATCATGCTGTCGGCTTCACGGCTAACGATGACGCCGCTGATCTTTTGTTTTTGTCCGGCGGCGACGCGGATGGTCGCGACGGCGGGCTGCGATTGACTCTTCATCTTATCTGACGTGGCCGCGTTTTCCTGTGTCTGCGCGGCGGCCGGCAGCCACAGCGCGAAGGCGGCCAACAAAACGGATAGCAATCGAAACGACCTGGTATTCATCATATAGTCTCCTCCGATAGTTTCTCTGAAAATCACTACTGTAGAGTTCCAACCTCCGGCCGAGATAAATCGCAAGTGATGTGCCTGAGTTAAGACGAGGCGGGAAAGGAGAAGCGCCCTGTTTCCGAAAGTGGGCGCATATTGAATAGATACAGGTCATTTACAGCGCCTGGGGAGATCCGTCAGCGTGCGATTCAGGATATGTAGGAAGGTTGGAATATGGCGCCTGCTGTATAAAAGTGATGCATCAATTTGGCGGAATGAGTTTGAAAACCAATCTAAATCGAATTTGACGCCAGCCCTACCCGCTGAGATTTGAACGCGGGGAAAACTTTCTCAAGGTTTTGATTGTCCATCACGCCGACCAGAACTTCAGCCAACACTGAACGATAATCGCAAAGGACCTTCAATCCTTCAGGGCCAAGCAGCGATTCAGTATTCACACTCAGACCAGGAGCGCTCAGATCGGGTTTGGCGCCATGAATCTTTCCACCGTTGATCTGCGGGCCAATGGCCATCATCGCGAACCCTCGCCCGTGATCTGTGCCGAACGAGCTGTTTTCGTAATCTCTGCGGCCGAATTCCGTCATCACGATCACCGTGACGCGGTCGCGCTCGCGATTCAGATCGGCGTCGAAAGCGGCGAGCCCGCGCGCTAGCAGGTCAATCCGTTCAGCCTGCAATCCGCCGGTCGAGCCTTGAAAAAAATGCGTGTCCCATCCGCCGAGGTCAATGCAGGCGGCTTCAAGCCCGACACGGGCTTTGACCAAACGCGCGATCTCGCGCAAACCGGCGCCAAAATCATCGTCGGGGTAGACCGCGTTGTTCTCTGCGTTATATGGCTTGTTTCTGAACGCTTCTACCCTGTCGAGCAGATCGAGCGTCGAGCGTCCGGGCGCGGCAAGCAACCCGACCTCCGCGCCGTACATTGACGATAGAGCATTGGAGACGGCAAGCGGGTTGTTCGACGGAACGTTGATTTGAATTTCATCGAGCGACCTCATCGCGCTGGCGGAAGGCGCGCCTCGCAACGATTCGGGGATCGTCGGGCCGATGGCCACCGCCGAGAGCGGCGTCATCTTTTTGCCCGCGCGCGAACGCAGGTGGCGGCCGAGCCAGCCCCCGACGGCGCTGCGGCCCTGCGATTCGCCGCGCTCCATTTGGTCCTGCGCTTCGAAATGCGATCCGCTGGTGTTGTCCGAACCAACGCCCTGCACAATGCCCAGCCTTCCCTCTTTGAACAGAGGCAGCAGCGGTCGCAGCTTCGGATGAAACGCGTAATAGTCATCGAGCCGGATCGCGGCGTCTTTCGCTTCATCGTTGCCATTCGGCGGCGGGATTGAAATCGTCGGGCGAAGTTTGTAATAACGATCATCGCCGTAAGGCGCGATCAGATTGAGCGTATCAGCGCCGCCTCGCAAGAAAACGCAAACCAGCGTTCGCTCGCCCGCGTCGGCTAAGGCCGATTCGTGGCCGATGGTCACTTGCCGAAGAAAGCCGCGTCGTGTGCTTAGACTCATGCTCAACACCTCACCCCGGGAGCGCAGGCGGCCTCGCCCGCCTGGCTTCGATCAATTGGTGTTTAACGAAAGCAATCAGGCGAGGCCGCCTACGCTCCCAGGGCTATTCAGTACGCTGGAACGCTGGTACAGTACCGCGCGCGTAAGCAAGCGGCCATCTCATAAGTCAGCCGCTTGCTTACGCGCGCGGTACTGTACCAATCAGTATCTTTGAAACGCGGGCGAAGCCAGAATCAACCCGAACATCTCGGCCTTGCGTTCGTTCGTGTCAATTCCCTGTCCCGCCGCGTAATCGTTCAGCGTTTTCAACTCGGCCTTCGTCCCCGCCCGCCCGATGAAATGCGGCAGCAGTTGCGCCGGACCGGAGCCCCCGACTGCGTTTATCAAACGCTGCGGCTCGACGTTCACGGACGGAATCTGATTCGCCGCAATCGCTAGGGCGAAATTCCATCGCCACAGCAGCGTGCCGAGCCACGGCGTGGCCACATCCGGATAACCGTCCGGCGTAGGATGTTGAAACGGCGCCTGCCCCATCCGCAGCAGATATTCAATGAGCGGCTTGTGGGCATGCGTATCGGCGCCCGCCGCGCGCAGGCAACTGGCTATAAAATGAAATGGCCGTTTGAATTTGACTCCCCGCGATGCTTTGAATTCGTCGGAGTGCAGAACTTCGCGCAACATCGTCTTGATGTCCCCGCCGGTTCCAGAGAAGACTTTGGCCACGCGATCAACCAACGTCGCGGGCGGTTGTTCCGAAACCAGTTTTTGCGCGAGCTTCGTCGCGATGTGACGAGCGGTCGAAGGATGGTCGCAGACGATCTCGATCACGCGATCTAAATCTCTCTCTCCGCCGCCTGCCGGGATCCGATACCCGAGCACAGTCTTCTCGCCGTCGTCGTGCCACGCGGGCTCGAAATAGACCGTGCCTTTGCGCCACTTCGTTCGCAATCGCCATCCGGTCAAACAGCGCGCGACTTCGTAAACGTCGGCTTGCGTGTAACCTCCGTTCACGCCCAACGTGTGCAGTTCCAGCAGCTCACGGGCATAGTTTTCATTCGGGATGTCCTCGGGCCCTGCCTTCCTGTTCTCCTTTCCGTCGAGATAAACAAGCATCGCGGGAGAGAGGGCCGAGGCGCGTATCAAGTCGCGGAATTTGCCGAACGCATGCGCGCGAATGACCAGGCGGTCGTCGGAGGGTTTGAGGTAGATGGAGTCGCCTTTTTCGAGATTGATGTTCAGATGATCGGTCCAGAATCCGACCATCACCTCGAAGAGTTGTCTCCGGCTGTAGACCGCGCGCAGCAGCGTGTGGCGTGTTATCTCTTCACGCAACACCGACTTTTTGTATTCGTAACAGGTTCCGGGTTCGTGATGGAGAGTTTCAAACCTTCGCGCCCGCAGGTCGCACAACGCGTCGTCAATCTTATCTGGCGCAAGCTGCTCTTCGATCCAGGCCTCGGCGGTCATTGCCCGAACGCGATCCAGATCGCCAGGCCACACGCCATACGAAGCCCGCGAGAGCAAATGGAACGAAGGGTCAATCTCCGCTCCCCCGGCCACGCTGACGCGCTCGGGGATTGTCTGGCCAAACTCTTTCGTGACGCGGCTGATGACGCGCTCGCATCCGACAAGGGCCGGAGACGCCGAAAGAGCGCCGCCCGCCACAGCCGCCACTTTCATCCATTCGCGCCGTGTAGTCGTCATTGTTCCGCCCCGAATGTGGGCGCTACTCCCAGCTCGGATGTCTCAACGGGAGAGGCAAGCGCCTGTCCGGACCGAACTCGCGGCGCCGCAAACGCCCGCAGCATCGAGAGCAGATTCGCGCCGCAGCCAATTATCACCGCCACCGGCAAGATCACGAACCATCCGAGAATCGGCAATAAAGAAGCCAATCCGAGCGCAACGCCTCCACGCAACGTCGCTCGCCACGGTTGCTGTGGATCTATATTTCCGGAAGGCCTGGCCAATCTTTCTCCAACAACGGTGACCAATCCGGCTACGCCGCAATTCGCGATCATTAGATATAGACAGACCGTCGCCACAGCCGCGATCTTTCCCGCCGGGCCGAAATTGCCTAACACCGCCGCCGCAAAGATCATCACGGCGGTGATCGGCAAACCCGCGAGGAAAGGTTTGATCAACCCCTCGCCGCAAACCGCGGCGGCCTTAGCCACCGCGCGCGGCCACAGCCCGCGACACAATACCCACAATCCCGGAAAGGCCAACAACAGCCCCAGGACCACGAAAAAGATCGCCATCGTGTCAGCCATCAGCATGGCAAACCCCTCCCACTATATTTGATTGAGATCGTCAGCGATTTGACATTGTGGTGAACGGTATCGTGAAAGAAAAAGTTCAGACTGGATGATTGGTGAACTGGAACCTAAGTTTTCTTGTGCTTAGCGTTTTTCCCGGTCGAAATAACCGTCATTAGCGTTATCCAGTTTAACTATAAACGTTAGGAGACAGCGTATAGAGTACCGGCTTTAGCCCACAAGCGCCAACTTACGGATAAACGAATTGGCACCATGACTTTAAGCCGCCATTTTCAAAGCTTTGTTCGCCACTTGTGTAGGTTGACGCAACCATATGACGACTTCCGCTGGGAGCGATTGCAGGCGGCGTTTGCGCCGACGCTCAGCCAGCATACGCAGCGCCGCTGGCCAGGACTCTTCAACCCAGCATTGCTCAAGCGTGATCAACGGCGCAATCTCTCGTTGAATCATTTTACAGACTCTCCACCAAGTCCCGCTCCGCTCTTCGTCCAGGCGCGTCCACTCAGGCCCACAACGCCTCCTAGCGCGCCGCTCCACCAAAGCGGCGTAAATGAGTTTGCCCAGCATCCAGACCTTACCCAGCACAGAGCCTGCGCGCGCCCTCAATTGGTCCAGATGGAGCAGGCTTTTGTATCGCTTGATCAGCAATTCGACTTGCCAGCGCCCCCGGTACAAGGCCAGCACAGTCTCTGCGCTCAGGACCTCCGGCGAGATGCTCGTCATCACCATCACGAACTCGGCCAGCAAGAGAGTCGTTTGCTTGGGCGTGTAGCCGCATTTTTGTCCCTGACGCCGGCAGCGCCGCCGCGCTGCTTCGGCCGTTTCGCCAGTCAACCGCTGAGCGTGAATCCAGACCGGGTAAGTTTTGCCCGAAGGGGCGGTGAATTGCGCTTCGAACGTACGTCGCTCGCCCGACTCACAATCGGACAACGCTGCGGCGACATCCAGCGGCTTCCCATCTCGATCCTGGACCGGGAGTTGGTGCGGGTTGTAACGAACGATCACTTGGCCGCCGCATTCCAGCAAATGCGCCACGCCCTTGCGGTGGCTGTAGCCGCGATCGGCCATCACCACCTCACCCGGTTGAAACGTGAAATTGTAGAGTGTCTCGCCCGAGCGTCGGTCAGTGAGATGGACGCAGACCAGTTGCAAACTGACCAGGCTCAACATCAGGTGCAACCGCCAAGTGGTTTTCGTCTCACCAGGCGCGGTGATGTCAGTGGCGTCGATCACCAGCAAGCTCAGCCCCGAGGGCAAAGCAGGCAACTCGTCTCGCTCAAGCAATCTGGGCAGCAAAGCCTCCAACCAGGGCTGGCAGGCTCGGAGGCGCTTGCTGACGGCCTCATCGCTGATCGTCCTGATGGCAGGATTAACCAAAGTGATGTTGGCGGCGACTTCGCGTCCCGAGTGATCCAGTCCGGCATAGAGCAAGACAGCGCGCAACAGTTCCGCTACGGTTTTGATTTTGCGCGCCCGGGCAAAAGCCTTGAACTCATGCGCCAAGTCCGCTGTTTCCGGCGGCAGGTCTTGTAGCAATCCGGCGAAGATGGTATTTGGGTCCGGGGATGGAGACGGCTTGGTTTTTTTTGTTGTCACAAACTATAAATGCCAAACTGAAACCATCCTCTTCAACTGATTTCAAAGAGCTTACGCCTTAAGTCGGCGCGTATGGGCTAAAGCCGGTACTCTATACGCTGTCCTTCGACGGTTGTAATTTCATTGGATGTGTCGATATCACTTGTTCTTATTTACACATACGCCAAGAAGCTTAGTTTACGGTTTACTCACTCACTGTTTGCGCCCAACCGCAAACAGACTCTGCGAGGAGCGCACATACATCACGCCCTCCGACAGGGCCGGCGTAGCCATCAGCAACTCACCCATCGAGTTGGTGGCGAGGTGTGTGAATTTCCGGCCCGCCGCGATGACCAGCATCTCCCCGTCTTCATTTGAAAGATATAGCTTGCCGTCGGCGGCGACCGGCGAGGCGCTGAAGCCGCTGCCGACGACCGCCAGCCGTTGGCGATAAACCTCCTCGCCATTTCGCAAATCATAGGCGTCAAGCAAGCCATTGTTGGCGAGTACGTAAAGGATGCCGTCATACGCGATCGGCGTCGGCATGTAAGATCCACGCCCCGTGCGACTCCACACGACGGCGTCGCTCGTGGTCTTGCCTTCGGGCAATGTCAGGTCTCCGCGCGCGCCGGCTCGCACGACGAAGATCGGACGTTCAGGGGCGCGGCCGCTGGCGATGACGAACTTGTCGTCGGCAAAGAGCGGCGTCGGCGCGGTGATCTTAGAACTGCCCCCCAGCCGCCACAATTCCTTCCCGGTGCGGGGGTCATAGCCGCGGATGTAATTCGAAGCGTTGGTCACCAGTTCCGGCCCCGCCGAAGTCTGCGCCACGGTCGGCGTGCCCCACGATGGCAGCTCGTCGCGCTCGGTTTTCCACACCTGCTTCCCGGTGTCGGCGTCCAGCGCCAACAAGAATGAATCGTCTTGCGTGTCGCATTGCAGAATGACCAGGTTGTTCCAAATGATGGGCGAACTGGCCGTGCCCCATTCGTATGTCGGAATGTCGTAAGCCCCCAGGTTGAGTCGCCCCAGATCCGCCTTCCACAGAAAGCGCCCGTTGACGTCGTATGCATAGACCCCCTGCGAGCCGAACCACGCCACGACGATGCGCCCGTCGGTGGCGGGCGTGGAGCTGGCGTAGGTGGATTTGATGTGGCGCTTTTCGCGCGGCGCGCCCTCGTAGGCCACCCGCTCCCAGAGGATTTTACCGGCGCCTTTGTCCAGCGCGTAAATCATCCATCGCTGAGAGGAGCGATCCTGCGAGGCGTCGCCGTCGCCATACAGCCCTGGTTTGAAGCCAGCCTTGGGGTCGCTGCTGACGGCGCTGGTGACGAAGATGCGTTGTCCCCAGACGACCGGGCTGGAATGCGCAAGTCCGGGAATCGTCGTGCGCCACAGAATGTTTTCGCCCGTCTTGCCGTCCCACCGGTCAGGCAGGTTCTGCCGCTCGGCGACGCCTTCGGCTTGCGTCCCGCGAAAAGAAGGCCAGCTCCCTTTCGCCGCATTCGGCTCGGGGCGTTTGGGCGGACGCGCGCCATTGGTATTGGATGTGACGGTGATGCGGCGTGGTGGGATGACTTTGGCTTCTTCGGCAGGCGACCAGATACTGTTGTTCAGAATCATCCGGCGCGGCACGCAATCATCCGCGACGAGATCGAAAGAGACATGCTTGCCTTCGAGCCGCACTCGATAGCGACCAGGTCCATCGCAGCCCTTTGGCGCTTTAGAGGTGACCAGCTCAATCTCATCTCCCTTAAGCTTCCAGTCGCCGCCGAGCGCAGGCCAGCCGGCGCCTTCCAGCTTGAACGCGCCGCCGGAATCGAAGCGCGCGGAAAAAACGCCGAATTTCAACGGCGTGGAAGGGAGTTGTACATCTGTTTGCCGGCTTGCGCCTGCCGGGATTGAGGCGCTGAAAACTACAATCGCGCTCGCCAACGCGAGCGCGAATCCAAGTTTGCTGAAAGACATTCTTTCCATTTGAGGAGCCGCCTTTGTGTGAATTGAAATCGGATTGTTGATGCGCGCAACCATCATGCGTATCAGTGAGGCGTTCGTAAAGGGCCGCAGGCCGCGACGACCGTAGCGCAACTGGCAGTTTGCGAGGCGCTCGCCGAAAACGTAATGAGGGAGACAACGCAAACTGCCAGTTTGCGCTACGGTGGCCGCCCAGACTTCGGTTTGGCGCATCCTCTGTTGTATGATTGGCGAAGCGTTCGACGTTATTTAAATCAACCGCCGTCACAACACTCGCGTCAATCAATAATGGAAGGGGAAAAGACTTGTCCGGAATATATTTCGCGCTACTGCTACTGATGTTCATCCCGAGCCTGCGACAAAACCCCGCGGCTCAATCTCAAACCAGCAGCGAAAAACAGCGAACGGCGACCGTCTCGGGACAGGTTATTTTGGGCGGCGAGCCTCTGGGCGGCGTCACGATTCAATTCCTCCCGAAGAGAGGGTCCGTTAAGGCTGGCCGGGAGGAACCTCTTCAAGCCGTCGCCGATGAGCTAGGCAGATATCGGATCACCGGGATTCCGGCGGGAATCTATCGCGTCGACGTCCCGTCCGACAAATTTCTGATCGCCGGGGGACTCGGGTACATAAAGCGGCAAAGCATGATCAACATTCTCGAAGGCGAGAAAGTCGAACAGTTCGACATTGTCCTCAAACGAGGCGGCGCGATCACAGGGCGTGTCATTGACGCCGACGGCCGCCCGCTAACCGGGCAGGTGGTCGATTTGACACTGATCAGCGATGATGGGCGGCCGCAGCGTTCTCCGTACGACCCGGAGGCGCCAAGGATGACTGTCGTGGTCGGCTCTGGCTATGCGATGGGGGAAACATATTTTTCGTACACTGTGACGCCGCCGATGAGGACGGACGAACAAGGCGTTTATCGCATGGCTCTGCTCCCCGAGGGACGTTATCTGGTCAGCGCCGGAATGACGGAGTCGGCAAGATGGTTCATGCGTACGGAGCCAAGCGTCTATTACCCGCAAACCTATCACCCCGGCGTGAGCGATCCATCCAAAGCCCGTGTCGTAGAGATCCGTGAAGGCGCGGAAACAGCGGGCGTCGATATTGTCATTGCTAGAGCGATGAAGACCTATAATATCAAGGGGCGCGTCGTGAACGCTGAAACTGGCAATCCAATCGAGGGGATTGGAATCCACTACACCGGGCAAGCGAAGGACGGCGACCTTCATGTATCCGACTTACGGCAAGCGCGGTCGAATGCGGATGGGGAATTTCAATTTCAAGGCGTCTTTCCTGGCAAATACAATATCTATCCGGTAAAGGGCGGGGCGAATGAGTATTTCGGCGAGCCGGTGTTCTGTGAAATCACGGACGGCGACGCGGGCGGAGTTGAAATCAAGCTGCGACCAGGCGGCTCCATCAGCGGGGAAGTCATAATTGAAGGGGCGAATGATCCTCTCGCTCCGGCCGCTCAGGAAAAGCCGCCGCGGATCTTCATCGGGAGTGCCATCAGAGATACAAAGGGCGCCGTTTTGCAGAGCGTGACGACCAAGGTGAAAGACGACTGGAGTTTTCGCATCGCCGGGTTGCGGCCGGGCAAACTCTATTTACGTTTGGTGGAAGACCCGCTCTCCAAAGTTTTCTGGATCAAGCGCGTCGAGCTGGGCGGCCAGGGCGAGAGGATCATTACGGACGGCCTGGAAATCGGCCCGGGAGAAAATGTGTCGAATGTGCGAGTGATTCTCAGTTACGGCGGCAGGACGCTTCGCGGCGAAGTGAAAATAATCGGCGGCGATCTTCCGCCACACATGGGGATCGACGTCCACATCAATCGCCTGAACAAATTCGAAGCCGAAAACACGCAGTTCGCCTTCGTCGACAAGCGCGGACAGTTCGTCTTTTCAAACTTGATCCCAGGCGAGTACGAAGTCCGGCTGAGCGTTATGCTTTTTCAACCAAGCAAACCTATGAGCAGGCCTATGGATAATGCTATCTCGAAATTGATTCTCAACACCAGGCAAACGGTATCCATTGGCGGCGCCGGAACCGGCGGTGAATCCGGCGACGCCACGGTGACGCTCGTAATCGACCTGAGCCAAAAGGAAGGCAACTGATAAAATGAACACTCGTCGCCAATTCCTGATCAGCGCTCCACTGAGCGCGCTCGTCGCGGCCAGCGCATGTCGCAGCTCTGCGACGCCGACCGACCCTTCATCGACGCCCACGACGGCCGGAGCGCCGCCGACTTTCGGAACCGGAGCCGGTTCCGGTCCCGAAGTGACGACGCAGACATTCGCCGAGGCGGAAAGGCTGATGCAAATTACGATGACGCCGGCTGAGCGGCAACAGGCCGCCGGCTCGTGGCGCCAGTCGCTTGCGCAGTACCTCGAGCGTCGCACCGGGCCGCGTAAAGTGGCAATCGCGGACACCGACGCGCCGGCCACACTCTGGAACCCGGCGCTTCCGGGCGTGACGGCGCTGTCGACGCCAGATCGGTTCGTGCGATCCAAGGCCGAGGGGACCGACGGCGGGGCGCTGCCGTCATCCGACGACGACATCGCGTTCGCCTCTGTGACGCAACTCTCCAGGTGGATCGAGTCGCGGCGGCTAACTTCCGAGCGTCTTACGAATATTTATCTCAGACGCATCGAACGGCTGGATCCGAAGATACGATCGATCATCACGCTGACCAAAGATCACGCCCTCGCCCGCGCGAAGGCCGCCGACGCCGAGATCGCCGCCGGCAAATATCGCGGGCCGCTGCACGGCATCCCG
>Ga0209382_10005365_pt1 | contig 16714 bp, 23 predicted proteins | sample SoiMetdeltSBSDD5_FD_187599 | JGI IMG/M metagenome (GOLD analysis project Ga0209382, IMG submission 187599) | Bulk soil microbial communities from a Populus tree surrounding site in Tennessee, USA - Soil MetaG P. deltoides SBSDD5 (SPAdes) (version 2) | ecosystem: Environmental > Terrestrial >...
TGATGAAGGTGGAGCACGCCTTGACGCTCTACCTCGGTCTGGGCCTCGATCCCCCGCGCCTCAGCGCGACGCCCTCATAGCTGGCGACGTGCTCAGCTGGAACCGATCGAGTCTCTCCAGTCGGCAGCCGCCGCACGTAGCTGGTCAACGGTTCCGATGTAATGACGCGGCACAAGGTTCGCGCGGCGAGCAACTGTGGGGCGGGCGGGACTCGAACCCGCGACCGAGGGAATGTCAGCAACGTGGTTGGACGCGGTGGCATACGAGTTCAAGTGGTAGGGCGTGGGTTCGGCGAGGTGCTCAGTGGCTTATTGGTTGCTGTACTTCGCTGCCGTACTAAGCAAGGTCATGACCTCTCGCTTGTAAGTCCTGGGCATCTCGTTGGCATGGCGTCCCGCAAGACGCCAACTCGGGCTTCGGTCTGCCGTTTCGTAGCGGATCGTTCATGATTGTCTCGCTACGTTGCTACAGGCGCTGCTACACGGGGGCGTGAGTCGGGCTGGTCCCAGCGCGTCAGCGGCGTCGGGGCCTGGGCACGGCCTACGCTGTGGTCTCGTTGTGAGACGAAGCTGCGGCGGAGGACGCGTGGACGAGCACATGTTGTGGTCGATTCGCTCCTCGGCGGATTAGCGCAGGAGTGAACGAATACTGACGAAACGGAGGTATTGTGACACCGGAAGAAGAGCTTCAGAACTTGGCCCCGGAACCGGAGGTCCAAGTCTGGAAGGCGGATGAAGACGGGGTGCTGCGTCTGGTGCTTGCCGAGAGCGGGGCACAACACGACGATCGGTTGGCCGTCGCCGAGATATGGGCCGCCACCGAGGCCGAGCAAGACAAGTAACCAATCCGTATCGGAGCTGTTGATCATTTGCCGTCGCTCGCGCGGGCGACCTGACAGGGCGCAGGTGCAGGTCGTACCCCTCGGCTAGACCGTGCGGTTCACCGCAGGTCCGCGATCAAGGCCTTTACCCACGTGCCTGTTGCTCCTCTCCGGGCAAGGCGTTTTGATCGTTCAGCCCATGTTCCGGATCATGACCGCCGGACGACCGTAGAACCCAACCCCGGCCGAATGCCGATCTGATGTTCCGTTGACTACTTCGTAACTCGTACGGATGATGAGTCTTGCTCAAACCTGGACAGGCTAGGCTAGCGCCTTAGGGTGAGAGACCATGTCAGTTGAACCGTTGCCGCAATAGTTTCTCGGATGCTTAAGGGCAGGGATGGCAAAGTTCGTTGAAGCGCAAATTGATGGCTTGGCAGGCAGGCCCCAAGTGATCAACGTCAAGTTTCACTCTGACCTAAATGTCTTTTGGGGACTAAATGGATCGGGTAAGACTTCCTTTTTGAAGATACTTCATAGCGCGTTAACGGGCGAGGTCAGTGGGATCGTTCGAGTTCCATTTAAGAGCGCCAGGGTATCGTTTGAAGATGGGTCCGGATCTGGGAAGATATACACTCGGTCAATTCGCAAGACCGCGCGGATAAGCGATCTTGGACGCGAGGAACGCGAGCTACTGGAGGTACTGGAGCAGGAAGGAGCGTCCGAGGCGGAACGGGAGAGGGTCTTCCTAGACGTCGCTGGAAAGCTTCAATGGAAGACAGTCCCTGAAGTCCCAAGGGCGTCGTCGCGACACTTCTTCCACGGCTATCTTCCAATTTCCCGGATGACCGATCTGGCTCGTAGAAATCCGTACGCGACACGCCGCGAACCCACGGGCCTTTTGAACGAGGCGATCATCGACGAGGAGTTCGCGCGACAAACAGCTGCATTGTGGCGAGACTATAGCAACACGGCGTTGACTAGGATCAGGCAAGCTCAGGAAGAAGGGCTTGCTGATGTACTATCTGCCATCCTCACTGGTGAGCGAGGCAGGTCTCGGGCAAAGGCTGCAATTCCTAGTGATGTGGCGTTCGAACTAGTAACTTCTTTCTTCCGCGGTCAACGAATTGCGCCACAACTTACTTCCTTCGAGAAGTTTGCTGAAAATTATGATAGAAATCGGCTGCTCCAGGACGTGGTGGAACGAATTTCTGACATTCAGGCCTCAATTCGCGAAGCTCAGGAGCCGGAGCGACGACTAGTTGAGATGTTCGATAACCTCTTTCCGGCAAACAAGCAGCTTATACTCGATTCACGCGTGGGCGTTGGGTTTCGAATTGGTGGCGAGAGAGTTCCACTTGAGTCACTCTCTAGCGGCGAGAAGCAGATCGTCCGGTTGCTCTTAGAGTGCCTCGCGGCGAGAAGTCACGCCATCCTTATCGATGAGCCGGAGCTGTCATTGCATGTTGACTGGCAACATCGCCTGGTGTCATATATGCGCCTTGTAAATCCCGAGGCACAGCTGATCCTGGCAACTCATTCCCCTGAAGTAATGGCCGATGTTCCAGTCGATAAGGTGTTCGAGCTTTGAGTAGAAAACTGTCTTATACGGCCGAGGCATTTGCCGCACGTGTGCGCATGTCTAAGGAAGCCGCTCTCTTTATAGTCGTCGAAGGACGAGACCTCGATACGCCTTTCTACGAGGGAATTGCCAAATCAAGTGAACGCGTGCGTGAAAGGGGCTATCAAATATGGCTGATAGAACAGATCACGCGCCAGGTCCCCGATGGCAGTGGATCAGTTTTGGACGTCACGGCCGGTGGCAAGATTGCTCAAATACAACTGTTCGAGTTTTATAAGGACACCGATAGCCTGAGTGCAACAAATTCAGCCGGCAAGAGAGCGATCCTATTTTGTATCGATAAAGATTTGGATGATGTCGCTAAAATCTTGCGGCGATCGCCGCATTTAGCGTACACGCCAATGGCTGACGTCGAAGCGTCTGTATACGCCTTCTCAAACCAGGCCGCTGGCCTGGCACGCGCAACCTCTCTCAGCGAAGAAGATGCCGCCGCCTTCTTGGCCCAGCACCCGGATTGGATGGGTAGCCTTGCGAAGTTGTGGAGAAGATGGATCGAACTCTGCGCCTTGGCGATCGCGCACAGCGCATATTGTCATGTCGGCACAACCAAGCCTTCTAAGGTCAACACAGAGACATATGGCGTCCTAGATTCCGCAGAAGAAGCGATGGCTCTCGCGGTTATCCGACAAAAATCCCAGATACCGCTGCAACGCCACGCGTCGATGGAACGGAGAGTTCTCAATCGCGTAGATAGGATGTTCGTGGCGGACAAAGGCCGGCGCCTGGTGGGCAAACATTGGCTAATCCCTTATCTCATTTACTTGCTGAAAGATTACTTCGGCAGTGCCCCGATTGGAATATCGAACCTGAAGCATAAGGCGCCTGTCGCCTTCTTGGATGCACTCGACTTCAAAGGTAGTTGGGCCTCCCCCTACCGACGGAAGTTCGAGGCATTGGTATAGCCCATGCCCTTCCTGACACGCCATCCGGCAGATCCAGGCATGGCGCATCCTGCTGGCCATCCCGTCTGCTGTCGACCCGCCCACCGGGGAGCGGGCCCGGGCCCGCCACCGCCACCCCGCCACTAGAGCGAGGGACAGTAACCACGCTGGCGGTGGTGGGCCCGGGTCTGCTCGGCTTGCCCGGGTCGACAGCCGGCGAGGTGCGCAGAGAGGCGATCTTGCTATCCCGGAGCTGGAGCCCCCCGCCGGAGGCAACACCACCTGCTGCGCGTAACGCGCGCTATGGCGCGGCGTGGTGACCACGCCGCGTACCCACCCACGACCAAGGCCGGCGGCCGGCCCCCGATCTACTTTCGTGTTTACCATTTACCGTTGATCATCGGCGGCCCGGGGCTTGCATTGCGCGCCAGCCGACGGGCCTGGGGTCATGATCGCCCGGCCGGTTAAGGCCGGGCGATCAGTGAACGCCCGCTCGGCGGCGCGAGCGGCCCGCTTGCGGGCCGCCTTGAAGACGTACAGAAAGTTTGCACAGACCGGGCCGGCAGTCGGCCGGCGCTGGCTGGTCCAGATCCCTTGTCAGCTGAGGACGGAAGGCCAGCGGAGGGTGACAACTACGGAGTCCGCCTCCGCCTGCCAGGAGTGGTCGATGCCCGGACCCCACACCACGTAGTCGCCCTGTCGCTCCAGGGTCACGCTGCCGACGGAAAGATCAAGGCGGAACCGGCCACTGATGAGCAGGAGCATCGTCGTGCGCATCTCACCGGTGTACCACCCGTCGCGTCGTTGGCCCGCGGGGTGAACGCCCCACTTGACCTCGACATCCGGAGTTGAACGGACGCTGTCGGTGGGCTCGATGAAACTGCCGAGAACCCAGCCGCGGTGCTCATTGCTGTCGTTGGCGGCGTTGCCGGTGTACCAGTTGTCTGCCACTACGTCTCCTGTTCGGTCAGCGGCGAGCTTACTCGGTCGCCGCCGGTCTCTGAGAGGCGTCGAAGCCCCTGCGTGAAGGAGAACAGGCCCTCGTTGCTCCAGGCCGGGTCGTGGAGGAGGCTCGTGAGCCCGTCGTGGTCCCGACTGGAGTACAGCCGTAATCCATCGGACTCCCAGTTCGCTTCAACTACCCCTCCGAACCGCTTCCACCACTCTTCGTCGTCGATCACGACGAGTGACGCAAACTCGAAGTTGCCGCTGACGAGATTCAGCCCGAACCCGGTGCACTCCATACGCCAATGATTGCTGTCGGCACGCTCGATGAGCCACCGCATCGGTACAGACAGCCGATCGATGTTGAGTGGATCGGCGAGGCGTCGCTCGGCGGTCGTTGAGTCGATGTCGGTACGTCCAAGCAGTTCCTCTTCGAGCTCGCGCTCTAACGTTGCCGAGATTTGCGCATCATCGCTGAAGTCGATGAGCGGTTGATGGAACGCCTTCGGAATGACCGCTAGCCGACGAGCAGCGTTTAGCACGCGGCTCGATCGTTCCTGGACGAGCAGCACGTAGTCACGCTCGTCTCTTCGGTGACCCCTGGGACGGGCAGCAGCAAACAATGCGAGTGGCCCGCCAGCGCAGAGCCGTCCATCGACGTTCGTGACAGACTCGACGTCCGGCAAATACCGAGCACGAAGCGGCAGAGTCGCCGTCGTCATCTCAGCACCGTTGACCAAAGCATCCAGTAGCTCGCGTTCGAGCAGATCCATTGTCAACGCGTAACTGCCGAAGTCGGTCAACGCGACGGTTCCGGTGAACGCACCTTGCTTGACGGTATGGCTGACGAGTTGGTATAGCGGTCGGTTGACTAGACGTGTGTCTGTGCTGAGCACCTCCGCGATTCGTACAGCGGCAGCGTTGGCAGTTGCAGCGTCCAAGCGGTCGATCACTGGTCCTGTGCCAGGGTGCAGAGTGAGCCGATCCTCGCCCTGCCCGAGGACCAGTCGGAGGTCCAGCCATTCTGGTCGCGTGAGGACGCTGGTTGTGATGGCCTGGCCGCACCATGCCTGGTGCAACTCGTAGTCAGACGACTCGATGTCGTAGAACCGGGCGAGAGCGGTAGCGATGGCCATTCGGCTGAGTCGTCCTCGCTTACGTCCACCGTCGCGGAGTGCCCGGATGTCCAGCTGTTGCGCCAGTGTGGATACTCGCTGCCGTGCTTCTCCGTCGGGCCATCCAGCATGGTCGTCGAGCCAATCCAGTACGTCGTTAAGGTCCGGATCATGGTCGAGTCGCAGCTGCGCGTTTGCTGCGTAGACGTCGTCGCCGGTAGGTGATCCCGTGCTCGGGTGCACGTTCGGCGACTCTCTGTCCCTTGACGCCAGTAGCAGGCCAAATCGGGCGTGGGCGTCTGCTGGCGCACGGGAAAGAGCAGTGTCTAGGGCACGCTGCAGCTCCGAGACGGGTACGAGATTTGGATTGGCATTCCACTTGGCTACGGCCCGGACCGACGTCCCGAGGGCTTCAGCGAATGCCTCGTTGGTCAGCCGAAGCGCGTTTCGTAGCGCGTTGGCGTGACGCCCAGTCCAGGTCTCGACGACCTCCACAGTCGATGACTCCCTTCGGGCGATGAGACGGCGTTCGATGCCGTCAACGATAGCAACGTGCGACCGAAGTGCACTGCAGGTGCGCCGCGGGTTCATCGCGGTTTTTCGTGTAGTCGGCTTGCATTAACGGCACAGCACGCGTTTCGCCCAAGCGGATCGTGAAGCAGTCCAGGGCGATCGTCCATAGGGGACGTGCTCACTAGTCAGGAGGTACATCGTGAAGTTGTACGTGGACACCACGGGCAAGCAGGTGCAGGTGTCGAAGGACACTGAGCCGAAGACGGACCAGAACGGCAATCAGCGGTCGGAGAAGGGGACGGGCCGGCTCATGTGGTCGACTCAGGTCTTCGTGCTGGACGAGACCGGCGGCGAGGTCATCGCCATCACTACGGCGGGTGAGAAGCCGAACGTGAAGGTGGGTCAGCTCGTGGCCGTGTCTGGTCTGGAGGCTATCCCGTGGGCGACCAACGGGCGTAACGGCGTGGCGTTCCGCGCGACCGAGCTGAAGCCGGCCAGTCCGAACGGCAAGTGATCCTTCAGTACATCGGCTGTGTCTGCCCGACATGGCTGTCCGCAACTTCAGCGGCGTTGTCCGTCCGCTGCTACTGAATCACCGGGGTTGATTATCCGGGAGCGGTGTTGGCTCCCCGCGTTTCCCGGCCCGGGTGGTCACGACCGGTGGCCACAGCCCCGCAGAGCTGGCGCGGGGTCGGTACTGGCTGCCATACCTGCCGACCCCGTGCCCTCCAACCAATCCCTGGACCCCTTGGAAGGGGGATTCGTCGTGTTCAAGTCTAGCCCCCGGCGCCTGTTGCGGCGTCGAGCCCAGGTCGGCATGGTGAGCGTGCTGGAGGCCCGGGTGCTGCGTGCCTCGGCCCGTAACGCCCGGCTGGCGTTCTTCCTGACCCTGTTCGCGGTGGGCCTGTTGACCGCCACCATCATCGCCGACCGGGTGCACCCGATCCTGGCCCTGTTCGCCGGCATCGCCGCCGGTATTGTCTGCGGCGCCGCCGCGTGGCTGCTGGTCCGCTCGTGGCCGATTCTGCGGCTGATCTGGTGGTGGACCCCGGAAATCCTGCTGTCCCTGACCGTCGTGTACGGCTGGACCGCCCTCGCCACGCACACCCACTCTGTTGTGCGGTTCGCAATCCTCGCCGTCGTGGTCGGCGTCCCGGCCGCCATCGGACCGATCCGGCGCCGCATCATCGCCTGGGCCTGGTGCCTGATCGTGCGGCACCGGCTGCGGGTCTGTTTCGCCGAGTTCATCATCGCCAACCAGTCCGGCACCCTGCCGCTGATCCTTCTGGCCCGCCCGACCCCGGTCGGGGAACGGGTCTGGATCTACCTGCGTCCCGGCCTGTCCCTGTCCGACCTGGAAGCCCGCCTGGACAAGATCGCCGTGGCCTGCCACGCCATCTCGGTCATCGTCGAGCGGGCCTCGCAGTCCACCGCCGCCTACCTGCGGGTGGACATCAAACGCCGCGACGTGCTCAGCGCCGACGTCGGCTCCCCGCTGGTCGGCCTGGTCGACCCGGACACCCCTACCATCCCCCGCCCGGTACCGGACCTACCCACCGCACTGGACCTGCCCGACATCGACAAGGCCGCCGTCTGGGGCAGACCACCGCGGGCTACCGGCCCATCCCGTACCCCGCCAGCACCGGCGACCAGCTCGCCCGCTGCCACCGCGGTCGTCACCGACGTCGACGACGTCACCGACTGGATCTAGCCATGCCGAAACTCACGCAGTCCTTCTACGACCGGGAAACCGCCCGGCTACGCACCATGCATCGCGTCGCCATCGGCTGCGCCCGACTCGTCAACACCGGCCAGGTTCCCTGTGTGCACGGCCCCACCTGTGGAGGGCATCGCGGCGAAGCCGTCGCCGTCCTGTTGGACCTGTGCGCCACCGTCCGCGCCGACCTCGCCGCGCTCAAGCAGATCGGCTGCTAACCACAGCGGTTCATCGTCATCTATCTCCCGTCTGGGCGCGGGGTGCCTCCCCCGTGAGCTGCCCTGCGCCCTCAACACCATTGGGAAGGAACCCATGCCTGCCACGCCCGCCGACCCGGACCCGGTTCCGGTCGGCCCGACCCTGTCCATGTTCGACCCCATCTACCTGGGCATCGACGAGTTCGGCGCCCCCGTGTATGTCGAACTCGTCTACCGCAACCTGCTCGCCGGCGGCGAACCCGGCGGCGGCAAATCCGGCCTACTCAACGTCATCGCCGCCCACGCCGCCCTATCCATCGACACCCGCTTGGTCCTCTTCGACGGCAAACTCGTCGAACTGGGCAACTGGTCCGACATCGCCGACGAATTCGTCGGCCCCGACCTCGACCACGCGATTGCCACCCTGCGCCGCCTGCAGCAGGTGATGAACAACCGCTACGCCTGGCTACGCGCCCAACAACGCCGCAAACTCCTGCCCGCCGACCGGTTGTCGGTGATCACCGTCATCGTCGATGAGATCGCGTTCTACTCCGCCACCATCGGCGAAAAGAAAGACCAGGACACCTTCATCGCGCTGCTACGCGACCTGGTCGCCCGCGGACGAGCCGCCGGCATCCCGGTCATCGCCGCCACCCAACGGCCCTCCTTCGACATCATCCCCACCTCGTTGCGGGACCTGTTCGGCTACCGGGCCGCGTTTCGCTGCACCACCCCGAATTCCTCCAACATCGTGTTGGGTCACGGCTGGACCGAACGCGGCCACAACGCCATGGACATCGCCCCCACCAACCAAGGCGCCTACCTGCTCCTGGCCGAAGGCGGCACCCCCCACCTGGTCAAAGGTGCCTACCTGACCGATGAACACATCGCATCCATCGCCGACTACGCCGCCTGGATCCGCCGACCCCGCCACCTCACCGACGAGGCTGCCCCGGCCCCACGTCAGGACTGGAGGACCGCCGCATGACCACCACCACGGTTCGTTGGCCGTCCACATCGCACCTGCGACGCCACCTCGCCACCCGGCTGCGGCACCTCGCCACCGGACTACGGTACCTCGGCGCCCAGTGGCGCGCCGCACGCGTCCGGCTGCACCTGCCCCGCCGCTGCACGGTCACCGCGATCCAATGCACCCGCTGTCGCACCTGGGTCAAACCCCGCCGCTACAGCGTGCGGTACATGGCCTGCCCGCCATGCACCCGAACCCTGGCCCACACCGCCCGCACCCGGCTGCGCACCCAACGGGCGCACCACCACCCGTAAACGGCCGACAGCACCGGCCAAAGCCACCAAGCACAGCCCGGTGCTGTCGACCCCACCACCAACCCCGAGAGAGGACGTGGCTTCATGCACCCTACCCACACCCCGCCCCACGCCGCCGATCCGACACCGGCCGACATCCTGCGCTACGCCGCCCTCTACCTGCAGCGGCACGGCTGGCACCAGGGCGACATGTTCACCAACCCCGACCTGCCCACCCCACCGGCCTGCGCCCAAGGCGCCATCCGCATGGCCGTCTGCGGCTCCCCCACCATCGTCTACACCACCGACACCGCCGCCCAGGTCGACACCGCACTGGCCGTGCTCGCCGACTACCTGGTCCTGCACGGCTACCTCGACCCCGACGACCACGACGAGGACTGCGACACCCTCATCGGCGACTGGAACGACACCCGTGGTCGCACCCTGACCCAGGTCACCGCCGTCCTTCTCGCCGCCGCCGACGACTGGCAGTCACACCACAACGGCGGTGCCACATGAGCAGCAACACCGTCAAGCCGGCCTTGACAGCAAACCGGCCAACCGACGTCGTGGACAACCAGCAGTACGCCGCGTTCGCCCGACGCGTCCTACGCGCCTACAGCCGCCGCGTCGCCGACGGCGACATCGAAACCCTCCGCGACCTCATCCACCTCGCCGACGACATCGAAACCGCGATCCGCGCCGCCGTCATCGGGCTACGCCAGGTCGGCTACTCCTGGGCCGAAATCGCCGCCCGACTCGGCGTCACCCGCCAAGCCGCCCACCAACGGTGGGGAGGCGACCGGCCATGACCCGACCCACCAACAACGCCACCACGAAGACCACCACGGCCAAGAAGGCCACCACGGCGAAGAAGGCCACCCGTAAGCGGGCCACCGTCAAGGCGCCGGCCCAGCCCGGCCGGCTGCCCGCCGCGCTGCGGATCACCGGTGAGGTCCTCATGGACCGGCCACCACGACCCGGCGCCGCAGCGCACCGCCGCCTGATCGTCACCGACACCGACGACGGCATCACCCGCAGCCCGGCCTACGGCCTCGTCACCGCCGCCTGCCGGCCCCTGACCGATACCGAGACAGCGCCACCGTATGCGCAACTGTCGGCCGGCTGGGCCGACCACCACTACCACGCCACCGCCTGCCCGGACTGCTTCCCCCAGGCAACCAGGGAGGCGAGGCTATGACCACCGCTGTGGAGCATCTGGGCTCGGCCATGCTGGCCGCCGCCGAAACGGCCGCGCAGCTGCCCTCGCGCACCGGCACCGTGTACCTGCTGCACTTCGACCGCCGCTACCGCCACGCCGGGCACTACACCGGCTGGACCACCAACCTTACCGACCGCCTCGTCGACCACCACATCGGCCGCGGCGCCCGCCTGGTCGCCGTCGCCCAAGCCGCCGGCATCGGCTGGAGGCTGGCTCGGATCTGGCCCGGCGTCACCCGCAGCTTCGAACGTGCGCTCAAACGCCAAGGCGGCGCCGCCCGCCGCTGCCCCCTGTGCGGCATCCAACCCCGCCCCCACCGCCGGGCAGGTGCGCGATGACTCGCCTATCCCTGCAAATCCAGGTCGCCCAGATCGAACACCTGCTGCGGCACATTGCCGAGGACTACTACACCGGCGCCAAGGCCTACCACATCCTGCGCACCACCGGCCACCCCGACCGGGCCCTCCTGCACGGCCGGCTCAAAACCCTCGCCCAGGTCGGTAACAGCCTCGCCGACACCCTGGGCTGCCGGCGCCCCACCTGGCAACTGTTCTACGAAACCGCCGGCAAAAACCCGCACAACCCGGTCAACCCTTTCCAAGCCGGCGGCGGCTGTCAAGGCTGCCCACCAGTCGCCGACCCCACCGCCGACCCCAGCACACCACCGGCAGGTGCGGCATGAGAAACACCCTCACCGCCGGGCGAGGCTGGGCCTACCTCGGCATCACATTGGGCGGCCTGGTCTCCATCGCCGCCAACGTCGCCCACTCCTACGTCCCACCCCTTGGCGCCCCCCTGGGCTGGACCCCACCGGCCGGCGCGGTCGTCTCCGCGTTCTTCTGGCCCATCTTCCTGTTCCTCGCCCTGGAAATCCTGGCCCGCACGCGCTGGCCCAAAGGCTGGGGCTGGCTAGCGCTACGCTTCCTCGGCCTCCTGCCGGTGGCCATCGTCGCCGGCGTCGTCTCCTACCGACACCTCTCCGGCCTCCTCACCTTCTACGGCGAAGACCCCCTCACCGCCACCATCGGCCCCCTGGCCGTCGACGGACTCATGGTCGTGGCCACCGGCGCCCTGATCGCCACCAGCACCCACCGCGTAGCGAAGCCAGCGGTCACATCCACCACAGTGGACACCCAGCCCGTCGACCTGGCGCCACCACCACCGATCGAGGCCCCACCGCTGCCGGCGCACCTTCTGCCCACCGCCCGGTTCGCCACCATCACCCACCAGCAGACCACCGGCCGGGCCATCACCGGCGACGAGCTCGCCGCCCGCCTGAACATCCCCACCACCACCGCCGGCCAACTCCTGACCGCGCTGGCTGCCGAAGACGGCATACCGGCCTCGGTCAACGGCGCCACCCTCGCCGAGGCGACGCGATGACCATCTACGCCATCACCGTGCACCAGCGCACCCACACCTGCCCCGGCGACGTCGACCCACACCCGGTCGACACCCTCCAACAGGTCGTGCACGTCACCCCCGGCGGACCCTGCCGCACCCCGGCCGTCATCCGGCTGAACGGCACAACCACCACGGTCGCCTGTGGCCGCCGCTACCCGCACCACCGGCAATGCCCGGCCTGCCGCAACACCGTGGTCACCCTGACCGCCACCACCGAACACCTCGGCCACACCCCAGCCCACCGGATCACGGTGCCGGCCGGCTACGCACCCCACCCCTGCACCGTGTGCCGGCGACCGCTGGCCGCTGTCCTCGCCCCCTCGGGGCGGCACATCCTCTGCCACCACCGCCCCACCACCCGTAGGGGCGCGGCATGACCAGCTCGACGCTGGAGATCACACCCCGGAGCGTCCGGGGTGCGGTCTCGAACGCCGAACATCCCGGCCCGCCAATGTTCTACCTGGGCACCCACCAAGCCGGCTGGCTCAACACCACCACCGTGCCGCTGTTCATCTCCGACCGGCGGCTACGCGCCTACCGGCAGCTACCCCGAGCCCGCACCATCTGGGCGCTGGACTCCGGCGGGTTCACCGAACTGGCCACCCACGGCAACTGGGAGCACGGCCCCAGCCCGGCCCGCTACATCACCCACATCCGCCGCTACCGCGACCAGATCGGCCAACTGGCCTGGGCCGCACCCCAGGACTGGATGTGCGAACCCTGGATCCGCGCCAAAACCGGCCTGTCGGTCGCCGAACACCAGCGGCGCACCGTCGCCAACCTCCTGCAGCTGCGCGACCTGGCCCCGGATCTGCCCATCGCCCCGGTCGTCCAAGGCGACACACCCGACGACTACCTGCGCTGCGTGGACCTGTACACCGCCGCCGGCATCGACCTGACCGCCGAAGCGCTGGTCGGGGTCGGCTCCATCTGCCGCCGCCAAGCCACCACCGACACCGGCGCCATCCTGACCCGACTCCACACCCACGGCATCACCCGACTACACGGCTTCGGCATCAAAACCCTCGGCCTGCGCCGCTACCAACACCTGCTCGCCTCCGCCGACTCCATGGCCTGGTCCGCCGCCGCCCGCCGACAACCACCGCTACCCGGCTGCACCACCCACCGCAACTGCGCCAACTGCCCCTACTACGCCTACCACTGGCGCCACCACCTCCTCGCCGCCCTGCACATCACACCCGCGCAACCCGCCCTATTCGACCTGGCCACCAGGCAGGCCGGATGACCACGCCAGCCCTGTCCGCGAACCGGCCGGCGACCTCGACCGGCGACGGTGCCGCCGCACTCGCCTTCGCCCGCGCCACCCAACCGGGCTTCGACGACTGGCTCGAACACATCCGGGCAGCCGCCGGCTGCACCCGACCCATCCGCCTGGTCGGCGACCTGTACACCGTCACCCGCACCGGCACCTCAGCGGCGGTGTTGGACCGCCGGCACACCGACCAGCTACCCGACCGGGCCATCTACAAAGCCTGCGGCACACGCCTGGCCACCGTCTGCCCCTCCTGCGCCCGCACCTACCAGGGCGACGCCTACCAGATCCTGCGCTCCATGCTGCTCGGCGGCAACGGCATCCCCGACACCGTCGCCGCACACCCGGGCGTCTACGCCACCGGCACCGGGCCCTCCTTCGGCGACGTGCACACCCGGTACGTGAAACGGCACACCTGCGCCAACCGCGACCGGTGCGACTGCCGACCCGAACCCTGCCACGCCCGCCACGACCAACCCGTCTGCGGCCACGGCACCACGATGGTGTGCTGGGCACGCCACCAGCGCGACGACGCCCGCCTCGGGCAGCCGCTGTGTCTGGACTGCTACGACCACACCCACCAGGTGGTGTGGAACCTCTACAGCACCAAGCTGTGGCACCGCACCAAACAGACCGCCGAACGGTGGCTGGCCCAGCTGTGCCGCGCGCGCCGCATCCCGTTCATCACCGTCGTCGACCAGGCCGGCCGGACCCGTCGGCTTGCCCCGGTCCGGCTGGCGCACGGCAAGGTCGCCGAAATGCAACGCCGCGCCGTCATCCACTTCCACGCCTTCATCCGCCTCGACGGCATCAACCCCCACGACCCCGACGCCACCGTGCCGCCACCGGCCGGCATCGGCGTGCAGGACCTGGCCGCCGCGCTCCGCCACGCCTTCACCACCACCACCCTGGACACGCCGCCGCACCCCGACCGGCCGGGCGGCTGGCCCATCACCTGGGGAGATCAGGTCGACCTGGAGCCCATTACCCTGGCCGCAGACGGATCCCTCACCGACCAGAAGATCATCGGCTACCTCGCCAAATACGCCACCAAATCCACCGAGATCACCGGACACACCTCCGGCCGCCTCCACGCGGACCGCATCGGCGACTACGCCGACCCCGACGGCAACCACACCGCCCGCCTCATCGACGCCTGCTGGCGCCTCGGGCGACCCACCCACACCCCCACACCCCTGCGCGATCGGCCACGTCGCGAACCCGGTCAACCTCGCCCGCCACGGCCACGACCAAGCGGCTACGCCAGACTGCGCCGCTGGGCACACCGCCTCGGCTACGGCGGGCACTTCCTCACCAAAGCACGCCGCGGCGTGGCCCGCTTCGGCGTCCTGCGCCAACGGCGTATCACCTACCGCCGCGCCGAAACCACCCGGCCGACCGAGCCGACCATCCGCACCGCCGACCACACCGGCGAGGAAACCACCCTCGCCATCGGCGTTCTGACCTACGCCGGCAGCGGCTGGCACACCCTCGGCGACGCCCTCCTCGCCAACACCTCAGCCGACCTCGCCCGACGCCGACGAGTAACCGGCCGCGAAGAACTCGCCCACGAAACCGGCACCCAACAACACACCCCCGCCGCGCTGGCCGCCTGACCCGCCCCGGTCAGTGCCCGCGTCGGCCCGTACCTTGACAACTCCACAGAGGACAAACCACCGGTCAGGCCGGCGGCGCATGCTGCGGTTTGTACAGGCGGGTCAGATCCTTCCACTGCCCACCCGCGCTGTCCTTCAACCGGCGCACCAGATTTTTCGCCTCATACTCCCGCATCGCCGGCCACTGCATCAGCTCAACCTCGCTACCACCATGGCGGGCATGCACCACAAACCCGTCCCGGGACTGCTGGTACAACCACACATCCCGCCGCGCTGTCCGACCGTACTTACCGTTCCACCACCGGCCCACCAACACCATCAACCGATCATCGAACACACGTACGACCTACACAAGCACGTCGACGTCGACACGCAAGGAGTAGCCATGCCCACACCCGCCCCGGCGGTGGCCGCACCCCCGGCCGCCGCTTCCTCGAACGCGCTACATACGAAAGGAGAACCAGTCCCATGAACACTCCACCGGTACTGCTCACACCCAAGTGGTACTCACCCGTCGAAGTCGCAGCCGTACTCGGCTACGGCCTCTCCAAAGTCAAGATGAAGATCGCTACCGGCGAACTACGATCCATCAAGGACGGCAAGTACCGCCGCATCCTCCCCGAATGGGTCGACGACTACATCCGCGACCAGATCCACCGCAACGAGGCGGCCTGATGACCGCCAAACGCAGCCGGGCCAACGGAGAAGGCTCTATCTTCCCCTACCGCAACGGCTACGCCGCCTATGCCTGGGTCACCAAACCCGACGGACTACGCACCCGCAAGTACGTCTACGGCAAGACCCGGGACGACGTTCATGCTAAATGGATCAAGCTACAGAAGGCGGCGCAGGAAGGCCCGGTCGTGACCAGGTCGATGTCCTTCGCTGCGTACGCACGATACTGGCTCCGCGAGATTGTGGAACCGAATCTGTCGCCCACGACGCACGCCACCTACGAATATGTCGTGCGGTGCTACCTAGTGCCAGGACTCGGCGAGAAACGGCTTGACCGTCTACAAAGGAACGTCCGGGACATACAAACTTGGATCAACACGGTCGGGCGGACCTGCCAATGTTGCGCCCAGGGTAAGGATGCCCGGCGGATCGACCATAAGCGACGCTGCTGTGCCGTGGGTCAATGCTGTGGCGACCTACCGTCTCCGTCCACAGTGGCCCATATCCGTCGCGTACTTCGTACCATCCTGGCCCAGGCCATCATCGATGGCGAGGCAACTCAAAATGTGGCTAAGTCAATCAAGATCCCGGCGGTGCGACACCACAAGCGCAAGGCATGGACCAGCGAGGAAGCACGCCGCTTCCTAGAATCGGCCCGGGCCGACGATGACCCGCTCTACGCCGCCTACGTCCTGGTCCTCGTGCTCGGCCTACGTAAGGGCGAGATGCTCGGACTCGGCTGGCCCAGCGTCGACCTACTGGCCGGCGAGCTGACCGTCGACTGGCAAATCCAGCGCGTCGGTCACCAGATCATTCGCCGCGAGACCAAGACCGAGTCTTCGACTGCCAATCTCCCACTACCCGCCATCTGCGCAATGGCACTGCGTCAGCGCCAAGTCATACAGGCCGGTGCTCGCCTTGCTGCCGGCGACACCTGGCATGAGTCGCCATTGGTCTTCACCACCCGGTACGGCACACCGATCGAACCACGCAACTTCAACCGATTCTGGGACCGTCGCTGTGTCGCCGCCGGCGTACGCAAGATCACTGTTCATGACGCACGGCGGACCTGCGGCTCGCTCCTAGCCGATCTCGATGTACATCCTCGGGTAGCCATGGTGATCCTGCGGCACGCCCAGTTCGCGATCACCATGGAGATCTACACCCAGGTCTCCTCGAAGGCCACCCGGGATGCCCTCAAGCGGCTCGGCGAGAGCCTGGAGTGACCATGACCTACTGCTGTACTGCCCTGCTGTACGGGCGTCGCCACAAGATCCAACGGGGGATAGTCACCTCGGCTGAGCTGCACAAACGTGGGGCGGGCGGGACTCGAACCCGCGACCGAGGGATTATGAGTCCCCTGCTCTAACCCGCTGAGCTACCGCCCCGGGCACCCGCGCCGACAGGAGCACTGCCGGCTGCGGTCGCGCG
>Ga0209382_10005366_pt1 | contig 16713 bp, 18 predicted proteins | sample SoiMetdeltSBSDD5_FD_187599 | JGI IMG/M metagenome (GOLD analysis project Ga0209382, IMG submission 187599) | Bulk soil microbial communities from a Populus tree surrounding site in Tennessee, USA - Soil MetaG P. deltoides SBSDD5 (SPAdes) (version 2) | ecosystem: Environmental > Terrestrial >...
CACTCCGATGAATCGTCAAACCAGTAATCCTGTGGGCACGCGACGGGAATGCAGTGCGCCTGGGCGTGGGTATCGCCGGGGGTATCGCGTGCATCGCACGCCCCCACGCTTCGTCGATTCAACGATCTACGTTCGCCTTCGAATCCGGCCCGGGGAGCCATCCCGCGTGAAATAGCAAGTGTCCTCGGGCGTGCCGCTGGTGCGACGCGTGTACAGGCCGACGATTCCGTTCGGCGTCGCGATGTAGTGGCGGTACTGCGTGTTGGTGGGACGTGACCAGCTTCTCTATCAAACCGCCGATGTAATGCGTCGTCCGATATAGTCACTCTGGATCAAGAGCCCAAGTCCCCTCCTTTCATCTCTGCAACGCTTGCGCTGCCCTGAAAGCGACCAGCGGAGCTCGGATATACCTTCGTGCAATCGCAAGTCCGGCTGCGTCTGTTGCAATGTCGTGCATGAAGCACCTCCACGTACGCGAATCCCAATTGGGTCGATTGGATCCTCGAAGAGGTAACGCCCAATGGAGATCGAACTGGCTCATGTGATCGACTCGCTGCCCGACATGGTCTGGGTTGTTCTCGTTCTGCATTCCGCGCGATCGGCGTGTCGGCGATGCAGGCGCTGGCTGAGGACCCCCAAATGATTCCCGAGTCGACAACACCCAATCGGGACTACCCACAAATGGCGGCGGAGCGGGGCCGGATCGAGCCCGCACCGCGCAGAGTCCGGGGCTATTTTGACAACCTGCTGGTCTTCGACACGACCCGCGCCCGCTATGTCTGGGAGGTACCGTATTACCCGCAGTACTACATCCCAGTGACTGACGTTCGCATGGAACATTTGTTTGACGAGGATCACCCACAGCGGCTGCAGTTGGGTCCTTCACGGCTGCATTCGCTCGTGACCGACCGGCGCACCAGAAGCGGTGCGGCGCGCGTCTATGACACCAATGGCGGTGGCCCGGTCGCCGGCTACGTGCGGTTCGAGTGGGAGACACTCGACTGGTTCGAAGAAGACGAGCGAATCATCGGTCACCCACGCAATCCGTACGTGCGAGTTGACGCACTACGCTCGCAACGGCACGTCAGAGTCGAGATGCAGGGCGTGGTACTTGCGGAGACACGCAGTCCCGTACTGCTATTCGAAACGGGATTGCCGACGCGCTACTACTTCAACCGCACAGACGTCTTGTTCAAGCATCTTGAGACCAGCAACACGCAGTCAGTCTGCCCCTACAAGGGGATCACATCGGGCTATTGGTCTGCGCGAGTCGGCAACACGCTTCATTCGGACGTCGCTTGGACGTACGACTACCCGCTGTACCAAGCGGCGCCGATCACCGGCCTTATCGCCTTCTACGACGAAGTCGTCGACACCTTCCTCGACGGTGACAAACTGCCGCGACCCCGAACCCATTTCGTCAAGTGAGAATGCAATGACGGTTGTGCACAGGTTGAACGATATCAAGGTGTCCGACGGCGACATCGTCGCGCCGGCACTCATCCCGCGGGCCTTGACGGCGGGCGAGCTTGTCTTCTCCGATCATGCGACCCAGGTTTTCGAGGCGGATGGTGGCACCATGTACGTCGAAAGCGGTCGTCCGGCCCGGGGTAAGTGGTACGTCGACGACGACGGTCATTTCGGTTCGTTCTGGCCGCCCAGCTATCGCGCTAGTTACGACCTCCACTGGATCGTCGAGGACGGCGCCATCGTAGGGCTCCGCTTCACCGAGCTCGGCGGAGGCTCTCGGTTCGACGGTCGCTATCGGGATTGATGCCGCGTCACAGCCAGCGCAGTTTTCTGAAGCGAACGTACAAGCCCACGCAAAGCGACGCCATCACGGCGATGACAATGGCAAATCCATATTGGGCGTGCAGTCCCGGTATGAGTGGAAAATTCATGCCGTAGATGGCGGCGATCGTAGCCGGAGCGCCCAATATGGCTGCCCAGCCCGCAAGTTTGCGGGTGCTGGCTCCTTGTCTCTGCTGCTCGAGCAGAGTGCTGGTCTCGAAAACGGCGCGAATGACATCGATCAGGCCGGCGATCATTCCATCCAGGCGCATGAGCTGGTCCTGCACGTCTCGGAAGTACGGCTTGGCGGCACTGCCGATGCATGGAACCTCCAGGTTGGTCAGCTTGCCGCACACGTCCGACATTCTGGTCAGCACGTGCTGCAGATGAATCGCCTCGCGCCGCAGCCGAAACAAGCGAGTGACTTCGCTGCGGTCCAAAAACGCATCGACGAGCCGCTGCTCCATCGCCAGGACGTCGTCCTCGATCATCTGCACGACCGGGAAATAGCTGTTCGCTACGAAGTCCATGATGGAATGCAGGATGAAGTCAGAGCTGGGCCGCGTGGACCGCGCTCCCGTGGGAAACCCGTCCGCTGCCGGCACGGGAAGGGAGTCTCTCTCGTGGCGCACGGTGACGATGTGTCTCCTGCTGACGAAGGCATCGATCCCTGCGTATTCGATCTCGTCACCCCTCAGTCGTGCGGTCTTGAGCACAACGAAGATCTGATCGTCGTAGAAGTCGACCTTCGGAATCTGTGTGGCCCGCATCGCGTCCCTGACCGCAAGGCTATGCAGTTTGAATCGCTCTTGCAGAGCGGCGAAATCGCGGTCGAGGGGATTGAGCAGTTCGATCCAAATGACGCCTGAGTCTTCGTGCTGCAGCATTTCGGCATCGAGCGTTACATGCTCGAGCACCTTCCCGCCCCGAAAAAGCGTCGCCCTCACCTGACCCATATACGTCCGCTGCAAGTCGAACTCTGGTGCCGGAATCCAAGCAGAGGCTTGGCAGCAGAGCCAGTAGACGTAGGTATCGATCAGTACTTAGGGACGCTTCGGGCTAGGCCTCACTGCGCCTCGCGGCAACGCACTTCACGTCCGGGAATCATGACGCTGCGCACGTACACCGCTCGGGTCAAAAACTGTGAACTGCACCAGGATTTCGATAGAGCGACGGTGTATGTCACAGCGCGTGATGCACGTGCCCTGTAACGACGAGATGTGCAGAAGCAGCGAGGAAGGACGCCATGAACTTGTTTGGATGTCTGACAAGGAGTTTTGTGCTCTTGATCCTGTCCGCCAACCTCGCGTTCGGCGCATCCACCTCGACCTCGACGACTGTGACAGACGGCAAGAAAGTCACAACCAAGGTAAGAACCGAAAACGACGGCACCACGACCACGACCGTGACCATCAAGGACAAGGATGGCTCCGTCGCCGTCACAACGACGGTGACGGACAAGGATGGCAATATCGTTTCGACTGATGATCCGCAGGCACGAGCCAAGGCGGCCGAGGCGGCCGAGAAGAAGGAGCTGTACGCAGCCGCGCTCGAGAGTTCACCCAAGCGCGGCCCGCATGATCCGATTACGCTGGCCCTCTTCCAGACGGTCGTGAGTGACGATTTGCGTAAGGTGGCCACCAAGCAGGGAGTGTTTCCTTACCTGCGCAAGGAATTTGAGAATGACTCGGTGATCAAGATCATGGATCAAAGACGCGTGGACGACTACGCAAAGGACCATGATTTCAAGACGGGCAAGACCACTCGATTCTCGTCCTTCGACGATGATCCTGAGTTTCTTCCGAGCGATGTGTATGTCGAATCTTTTGCGAAGATCGAAGAGAAGGTCGGGATCAACCGGGCCACCAACAAGGTCGCCAGCGCTCCGTTCCTGGTCTATCGGGCAGTGATTTATTCCGAGTACAGCGACAAGACGTGGGAAGTGAAGGAAGAGGGTTTCGTTCTTCAGAACGCTGAGGTTACCAGGAGCTTCGCGGCCAAGATCAGCGACGTGGTCTTGAACCAGGTCGCTGCCACCATTCCGGCCGAGCCAGATCAGTTCCGCCGCGCAACCGCCGGCATGACAAAGAAACAGGCCGACGCGGCAGAGGCTCTTCGGAAGCTGTTCACGAAAAAGCAGAAGTGATCGTGCAGTTGAGTGCCATCACTCGTGCAATACGGGAACGTCCGTGACCACCGTTAGGGACGGCGTCGGACCCTGAGAATCGCTCCACGAGCCGCCGGCCGATCGCTCTGCCAGGATTCCCATGAACATCCCGCGAAGTCGCGCTCGCTGGCGTGCGACCTAGGATCTTTGCTCGAGGAGCAACTTGTCGACGACTCTCTCAACTTCCACGTCATACTCGTCGCTGTCGATGGGCTTCAGGACATTCATTGCACGAGGCGAGGAGACTTGGAGCTCGTCGAGTGGAGCAGGACAAGCGGAGAAGATCACCGTGCGGACATTCGCCCTGAGAGCAACACGACTGAGCCGGCGTAAGACCGCCTTGCCAGGCTCGCCTGTCGCAGCGAGATCTACGATGAGCAAACGCGGGAGTTGCGGGAGTTCACTCGGCCAGAAATCGAAAATGAGCCCGGCCGCCACCTCAGCACCCGAGACATGAACAGTTGAAAGACCAGGCGCCCTGCGGCGGATAACGGCAAGCGTTCTCCGCGCGTCCGACTCGGAAGGCTCAATGACGAGGACATCGATTGGATTTGTCATAGCGCAGCCCGCGTCGAGCACTCTTGCTCAAATGGGACACGAGCAGGGGCCGAAAGGAGTTCCTTTCCACTTGTTACGTCAAGTGCCAACTCTCGCGAGAGCCGGGTCGATCCTGAGCATCAGGACTGCTTGATTGGATACGGGCCCTCGGCGAATACCTCGGCGTGATACCCCTTGGAGCCGATCGCACGAGCCAGGGCGTCCGGATTGATGTGCCACGCGCATACGTAAGCGAAGCGGCACCGCCGAATTCCTTGAATCCGACCACGCCGGCTAGTTCCCGCTAGGTCGCACCTGGTTGACGAACAGCACGGTCTGATCGCCGATCACGTTGCCCGAACCGAGCGTTACGAGAACGCTGGTGCTGCTATCGATCTGCTGTCCATTCAGATACACGGCGATCTGCTTGTACCCAATTGGCATTTGCTCCGCGACCGTGTAGCTGCCGGCCGTGAGTCCGCAGATCTGGGCGTCGGTGGTTCCCAGATCGTTGGTGGAATACGAGTTCGTAGAGCCGATCGAGTCCGTCACAAAGATCTGCCAGTTCCGGCCGGGCATTGTCTCCCCGTTCACTTGCACGAGTTGCTTGTCGACCCTGATGCAGAACGTCCTGCTGCTGCCCTGAGCCGTCTTGAAGGTGTCCGTCTTCGAACGCGATGCGATGAAGCCGTGGAAGCAGCCTGGGACAGCGCTGCAGTCGTTGGCCACGCGGTTGGGATCGCCGAAGAACCCGCCGCCCCTGAGCGTGCCGTCGCCCGCGGGCGTGACCCACACCTTGTACACACCGCTGCTGTTGGGTGTGTCGAGAAACGGTGCATCGGGTGCGGCGCACAGCTCCACGGTGCGTGCTCCGATGCTGCCGTGATCTGCTTCGACGTACGTGGCGTGCGTACCAGTCGGACAATTGCCGGTGATCACACCATTCGCCACGCTGATGCACCGGTTACTGACGGGGTCGGTGCTCAATAGTGTTCTGCCGGAAGCATCGGTGACCTGGAAGTAATAGTCACCATCAGCGAGGCTGGCCGCGTTCGGCGGGGAGTTCGGGCCGGGCCCGCCATCCAGATACACGCCGTTCGCGCCGCACTTGCTGAGATAGTGCGCGTTGCTATTCACGGCATTGCCGCTCTGATCGGTAGTAAAGATGGCGCCGGGAAGCGCTCGTGTCGCTGCGTGCGCGGATGCGACCAACAGCGCGGCGCTTACGCAGGCACTCAGCCGAGACGAAATCGTCATGATGGACTCCCGCTCGATGTATCTGTTCGCTATCGGGCCGTCATGCTTTGCGCGTATGTGCAGACAGTCAATGCGCAAACACCTGCTGCAGCGATTATTCTTCTGAACTGAGACGCGCTGCAGATTTGGCTGGAACGTTTCGAAGAGTTCGCACGTGTTACAACAAATACAGCCGAACGCCTGACCAGATCTTCATTGGGTTGTTTTGCGCTGACCCGTTGCGTCCTACGGATGAGGTCACTGCAGGAACCGCCTGAGTACCGGCTCGTTGGCCAATCGCAGCATACGGCGTGCCGCGGCGACTGACTGACGCGAGCCACGCAAGGCGATTTGGCCATTTCTGTTGGCGTCAAGGAGTCCGCAGTAACCCAACCAGACTCTCGTGAAGGCGCCGAGGTCGGCATCCACCACCAGGTCGACCCTCACTCCGTAGTCCTTGACGCAGATCTCGATGTCTTCCGGCCGCAGCAACAACCACCAATAGCGCAGTTTCCGATGGACTTTCGGCAGTCCTCTGAACTCGAAGCGAATGACGAATCCCTGCTCTGGTATGTCCGCGGGATCGACCTGCCCGCGCAGCGCCCACATGAGCAGTTGCGGGTCGAGATCGTCGGGGCCGATCGATTCTTGTCCCCAACGCTGACCCCATTCGCTCATCAGCACGATCAGGGGCCGAAAATCTTCGCCGGCTGCGGTCAGCCGGTAGGTATGTCCACGTCCCTTCTGTTTGGGGTCGATCCGCACAACGCCCGCAGATGCCAGCTCCCTGAGGCGTCGTACCAGCATCGTTCGTGAGATCAGCGGCATGCACTTCAGCAGATCGCCGAACGTTTTCGTGCCATGGCACAGCTCACGCACGATGAGCGGAGACCAACGGTCGCCGAAAACCTCTGCGGTTTTCGCGACCGGGAGGGGCTGATGCGGCGATATGTGTTTCTTGTTCTCGCGATGACAAGTGCGACGACCCTTCGCGCCGATCCTGTAGTCGAGTGGAACGTCCGGGCAAGCGAGGTCATCACAGCATCGCGGCTATCGAGCCCGGCCATGTATCGAACGGCGGCCATCGTCCAAGTTGCCGTACTCGAAGCGGTCGGTGGGATCAAAGCGGGCTCTTCCGACACATCTATCGACGCGGCAGTGGCCGCAGCGACCCGCGGGGTACTTGTCAGTCTCATCCCGGAGCAGGAATCGACGATCGAAGCTGCGTATCAAACGGCATTGCACGCACTGCCCGAAAGTGCCGCCAAGACCAGCGGAATCTCGGCAGGAGAACGCGCGGCGGCGCAGGTACTCGCATCGCGCGCCGACGATGACTCCGTGCCCGATACCTATCGGCCGCATGCAGCGCCCGGCGCCTACGTGCCGACGACGTTGCCTGCCGGCACAGCCTGGAGCAAGCGCAAACCATGGTTCCTGGCGCGTGGGGACAACCTTCGGCCCGACCCGCCGCCGCACCTCGACAGCGATATCTGGGCACGAGACTACAACGAAGTCAGACTGCTCGGCGGCAGAGTCAGCATGCAGCGCACTGCCGAGCAGACTGCGATCGCGCGTTTCTGGTCGGCAGTCACGCCGGCTCTGTATTTCGCTGTCGCACGTTCGGCAATCGATACACCCTCACGCCGGAATGCAGTCGCCGAGAATGCCCGGCTGCTCGCGGTCGTCGCAATGGCGATGGACGACGCACTGATTGCAGTGCTCGATGCCAAGTACACGTACAATCTCTGGCGGCCGATCACGGCGATCCGCAACGCCGACCGCGATGACAATCCGCGCACAGACCGGGATGCGGGCTGGCTGCCACTGATCGAAACTCCGTTGCATCCGGAATATCCGTGTGGGCACTGTATCCTCGCCGGCACCGTGGGCACCGTACTCGAAGGGGCTGTCGGTCGCGACTCGATGGGGAAGCTGTCCTGCGTCAGTCCCGCCACGCCGGGCGTCGTCCGCACATGGGCACACGTCGAAGACCTGATGCAGGAAGTCGCGCTCGCGCGCGTTTACGCAGGCGTCCACTATCGCAATTCGACTGAAGTCGGCGTGGCGATGGGTAAGAAGATCGGCAAACTGGCTCTGACGCGGTACAGCCTGGCGCGCTGATGCTGTGCGGGGACGGTATCAAACCAAAGCTCTCCTCGTGGTACGAGATCGCGCTCTTCGATATCCGCAAGCCATTGCGACCATGCACGCGGTTGCTGAGTGACATGGATGAGCACGTTACGCGTCAAGTCACGGGGCTTGCGCAGTCCGTTCTTAAAGGGCCGGCGAGCAGACCGGGAGACTGCGAACGCAAAGGATGGGCTCGAGGCAACCGACGCATCGAATTGGCCGGATACTCGGGGCCGCTGCTCCTCCGCGGTGCGCGTCGAGGTGTTCGAGGTTGCCAGCCAAAAGGTTGTCTTTGACAAACAGCGATAAGAGATCATTGACCAAATGCTCAACTACTCCGTAATGATGGATCGCTTTGCCGAACTTGCGGCAGGTCCCGCTGCAGCGGAATTGACAGAACGCTGAAGGACATCGCACACGGTCGGCGCCTCTATTGCGCAACGTGGGATTCTGTCAGCCGTCGCTCCCGCGGCAACGGCGACGAGCCCTCGAAGTCAGGCGCGCAAACTCGTTTGCGATGCGCTGACGCGAGCGGGCTCCCGTTCCAAGCCGAAGTGTCGCGTTCGTCGATGCACAGAGGAAGACGACTCGCGCGGTCAGCGTCTTGCGCTCGCCTGTTGCCGCGTTGATGACGTGGTCACAACGCATCGCGATGCGATCCTTGCCGGCAAAGCGTAACCGGGAGAACAACACCGAACCTCTGCTGGAGCAGTTCCATATCACGAAGATCCTTTTCCGTTGGGACATACCCTTGCCCGTGACACTGGACCTGCGCATCCGGGGAGAGGCAGCGCACGCTGCAACCCATGACTTGGCCCATCCCGGCGAACGCACCAGGAGGAAACGGCCAGCGCCGACCGTCTCCGAGATTGAAGATCCCGAAGCCTCGGCTGTCGAAGTCGATCGGGTGAACATCGATCTGATTCCCGAGATCGTTCTCAAGAACGAGATGAGTCGCAGCTCCACCCGCCTTGAGGCGATAGCCAATGGGTAGCAGAGCGTCCTTTAGCTTGGTGACGTCAGCCGCGTTCAGAATGAGATCCAGGTCCGAGTGACTACGGGTCTGCTCGCAGAGCAGAGCATCCACGCCCCACCCTCCATCCAGCCACACCCGAACGCCCTTCCTTTCCAGCATAGTGAGTGCTTCAACAACTGCTTCAGGATTCATCCCTCAAACCTCGCTCGCCACGCAACGGCTGAGTCAAGCGGCCAGGTCTGCCGCATGAAGCTCGCCGAGCGCACATGATTTCTTCCGCGCGCTCGGTGCGCCAACCACTCGAGTTCCATCGTTAGCTCCACGCGCCCTACGTGCGCGATATCTTCCGATCGAGGAAGTCGCGCATGAGAAGGGCAATCTCATCCCCTTTGTCCTCGAGCGCGAAGTGCCCCGTGTCGAACAGATGCAGCTCGGCCTTTGGCAGGTCGCGCAGGTACGGGTGCGCACCCTCCACAGGGAAGATCTTGTCGTTCTTGCCCCAGACGATCAGCGTCGGCGGCGAACGGTCGCGGAAGAACGCCTGGAACTTCGGATACAGCGTGACGTTCGTGCCGTAGTCCTTGAAGAGATCCAGTTGGATCTCGGAGTTGCCGGGGCGGTCGAGCAGCGCTTGGTCATGGATCCACGCACTCGGGTCGATGCGCGACGCATCGCTGACACCGTTCGTGTACTGCCATTTCGTGGCATCGAGCTTGGTCAGTCCACGCAGTGCCTCGCGATCCTGCGCTGACCCAGTGGCCCAGTACGCCTTGATCGGATCCCAGAACTCGCGCAAACCTTCGTCGTAGGCGTTGCCGTTCTGCACGATCAGCGCGGTGACGCGCTCGGGATGCTTCAGGGCAAGGCGATACCCGACGGGCGCACCATAGTCCATCACATAGAGGGCATAGCGCTTGGCTCCGAGGTCGTTCAGCAGGGCATCGACGATGTCCGCGTACTTGGCAAAGGTGTAGCTGAACTTGTCGCGGGCCGGCATGCTGCTATGGCCGAAGCCCGGATAGTCGGGCGCAATCACGCGATAGCGGTCCGACAGCGCCGGGATGAGGTTCCGGAACATGTTCGACGAGGTCGGGAACCCATGAAGCAGCACGACGACCGGGGCGTCGGCCGGGCCAGCGTCACGGTAGAAAACGTCGACGCCGTCGATCTTCGCTGTGCGATACCGCGTGCCGGCGTTGGCAAATGCCGCCGGCGCCATGTGCATGCTGCGCGCCTGGTCGCCGCCAGCGGGGTTGGCCATCGACACGTGCGTGAGGGTGAGAGCCGCCAAACCGGCGGCGAGGAACAGCTTGGAATGTCGGGACATGGCAGTTCTCCTTTGTCGTAACGGTGTGCGGTCAACTTCGCACGGAGTAAAGCCTGGTCAGATCGGCCCCACCTCGGGCCACCTTCTGAACGGCTCGACGAGCTGCGGAAGATAAGCAACCGGGTATTCACTGCGTCCGCCGATTCCCAGCTCCGCGGACCGCCTCGGTGCTTGGTCCTTCCGATAGTGGAACGTCCCCACAAGGAGATCCCACAGGGTTGTGAACAGCCCGAAGTTCACGTCGCCTTCGCCAGGTCGGTTCGTATGGTGAAAGCGATGGACTTCGGCGTTCGCAAAGACATACTTCAGCGGGCCCGTCCGATAGTCCGCGTTGGAGTGCTGGAGCAGCAGCTGGACTGCAACGCAAAGCGCCAACGCACTCGCCACTGAAGTCGGCATGCCCATCAGCAGCAGAGGTAGTGAGCCGCCGAGCGTTTCAATGCCCTGGTGAACCGGGTGCTTCATCAGGCCGTTCAACCCGTACATGCGTTTGACGCTGTGATGCACCGCGTGGAATCGCCAGAGAACGCCCCACTTGTGGCTCGCGTGGTGTGTTGCCGAAATACCTACGTCCAGCACGATCGCCGACACTGCGACCTGCAGCCAGAACGGCCAATCGCTGGGCCAGCTTCCCTCGAACAACGCCATGGACGCGAGCAAGGGCAAGAGCAGCACGCCGGCGTGGCTCAGCACTGAATTGACGGCAAAATGGGCAAAATCCCGCGTCGCATCGCCATGGGAGCGGTTCCAGGCAGACTGATAGGGGATGAGTCGCTCGATGACGAACATCAGAGCGATCGCCAGCAACAACACGAGCATCGCGCAGGCCCATGTCGCGCCTTCTCCAATCAGGAGAATGATCGTGCCGTTCATCCCGAGCAGGAATGACGGGAATGTTCCGTAGCGAGCGAGCGATCGGATCAGTGCCATGCGCGTGCTCCGTTGTTGGGGGCATGATTGCCTGGCTCGCATGCTCGGCGCTTGAACAAACCTGCGATTGATCTATGCGCGCAGAACCTGTTTTCCGCATATTCCTGTGGAGCCACCGCCTGCTCCTGCTGGGTCGTGGATTTGGTGCTGACCTGCACCGCCATCATGCGGCGCAACTGTGTTGGGCATTGGATGGCGCGCTCCGGTTGCGCCCTGCCAGTGGCTCGGCCTGGCGGGAAGCGGCGGGCTTCTTCATCGCGCCGGACCAGCCGCACGAACTGGACGCGGGCGCAGTGCACGTTGCGTTGCTGTATCTCGATGCGCAGAGCACCGAGTACGCGGCTTATATCGGAACCGGCGGCTACTCGAACGTCGACATTGCCGAGTTGCCGGCACTCCCAGAGACCAGTCCGCTGAGACAACTCATGGCGTCCGGTGGTACCTGCGCTCAAGCCGAGGAAGCTGCTCAGGTCATTCTTGGCCTGCCCGCCGACGTTGGCAGTTCACCGATAGATCCCCGGATCGCGCGGGCGCTCCGGTGGATCGATGGCAACCTGCAGGGTCCGATCCGCATCACCAGGGTCGCCGAGGTCGCCGGCTTGTCAGAGAGCCACTTCGCCCATCTCTTCGTCAAGATGACTGGCGTGCCCGTGCGGCGTTACGTGTTGTGGCGACGGCTTGGCGCCGCCGTTGCAGCCGCAACCCGCGGCGCGAGCCTGACCGAGGCGGCCTACGCTGCCGGTTTGGCGGATTCATCGCACCTGTCACGTGCATTTCGCTCAACGTTCGGTCTGGCGCCTTCATTCTTGTTCGAGCATCGCGCGCTGCTTGACGGCCAGGTTTGCGAGCGCGCGACTTCCAGCGTGTCGCACGAATGATCAAGATCAAGATGGAGCCACCCTTCGACGCGAGATCCGGCGGGCCGCTCCTATTCACGCTCGGTTGAGGAGCAAATGGTCGTGCGGGTGTTCACTCGGCCAGTAATCGAAAATGAGGCAGGCTGCCACCTCGGCACCCGACACAGAAGTTCCTCTGGCACTTGTTACGTCAAGTGATCCAATGGACTCACGCTGCTCGCTGCGCGCCCCTCAATCATCATCGCGAATCGTTGCCTCTCTGCGCAGTGAACGAAGGATCGAGCGCGCTGGCGCGTCAAAGAAGAGTCAGATCGCTTCGTGAGTTTCGCCATGCACCCTGCCGGCGGCCGGTTCGCTCTTTTCGCCACGCTCATCGTCATCGCGTGGCCTGCATACCCGCAAGAGTCGCGCATCGATCTCGGACTGAGCCTGGCCGTCGACGCCGCGGATGGAACGCCTGCAAACGACATCCCGGGTGTGGGTGTCCTGGGCCGCTACACGCTGAACGACAAGTGGACGATCGGCGTGGCGGTCAATCGGACCGAATACGACTATGAGGAACCGGCTGCGATCGTCGGGATCGCGCAGGATCCCACGATGGAGGTCATCGACGCGCGCACCGAAGCGACCACAGTCCGCGCCTGGATCGAGCGCTCGCTCACCGATGCAGGGAGACCGATGCGCTTTTTCCTCGGTGCAGGCGTCGGCGCGGCGTTAACGGATGTACCCGATGTCACCGGCCCGCGCGCGGACGGCGGCACCTTCGACATCCGGACAGAAGTGGATACTGAGATCATCGCTACGGTCATCGGTGGTGCGCGGCGTATGTTTGGCGAACGCTGGTCTGCCGAAGTAGCCGTGCGCGCAGAACAACATTTCGCTGACTGGCGCTCCACCGACCGCGTCAGCGGTGCGCAAGGCAGTATCGGTGACTATCTCACCTGGGGCATTCAGTTCACGCTTGCGTATCGGTGGTGACAGACCGTGCCAAAACCTCAAAGCGTCCTGATGCCGCCCACGAGATGCAAACGCATGCACGCGACGGAGTAACCATGCGAGAAACCCAAGGTCGTTGTGCGTGGGTACCGCTGGGGGTATTCGGCTCGGCCGGCGCACTGTCGACGTCTGGGTTCAAGAAGTTATTATTGACTTAGAATCCGGTCCGGGGAGCCATCCACTAACGTCCTGCGCGTTAGCTCGAGCCTCATCTTTGGCCGTGGGAAAGCTTTTGAGCAATGCATACGACGTGATCGTCGTCGGCTCGCGTTGTGCCGGCTCGCCGACCGCGATGCTGCTGGCGAGAAAAGGCTATCGCGTCCTGCTGGTCGACCGGGCAACGTTTCCCAGCGACACGATTTCAACTCACGTTGTGCATCCCCTCGCCGTTTCCGCCCTCAGGAGATGGGGATTGGCCGACGCTCTGGCTGCCACCGGGTGCCCGCCAATCGCCACATATGGATTCGACTTTGGAGCGTTCATGCTCGCCGGTGCACCGGGAACGGCAGATGAGCCGATAGCGTACTGTCCAAGGCGGATCATTCTCGACAAGTTGCTCCTCGATGCCGCTGCCGCTGCCGGCGCTGAAATCCGGGAAGGTTTTGTCGTAGAGGAGATCGTGGCCGAAGATGGACGCGTCGTCGGGATCAGGGGCTGTTCGAAACAAGGTACGAGGGTCACTGAACGCGCTGCCGTCGTTGTCGGTGCAGATGGAAGGAATTCGATCGTCGCCGACGCCGTTGCTCCGCAAAAGTACAACGAACGGCCGACTCTGCTTGCTCCTTACTACATGTACTGCAGTGGCCTGCCGATGGGTGGCCGATACGAAACCTACATGCTGCGCAATCGCGGCCTGGCAGTCGCACCGACCCATGATGGTCTGACCATCGTGATCGTGGCGTGGCCGTACAGCGAATTCGCCGCCAATAAGCACGATCTCGAACGCAGCGTTCTCCAGGTGATCGAGCTCGCGCCGGAATTTGCAGAACGCTTCCGTGCAGGAAAGCGCGAGACGAGCGTGTTCGGCATACCTACGCCGAACTATTTCCGCAAACCTTATGGTCCGGGTTGGACACTGGTCGGTGATGCCGGTTACATCAGAGATCCCATCACGGCACAGGGCATCCGCGATGCGTTCCGCGACGCCGAAGCCTGTGCGCTGGCACTGGATCAATCATTTGTCGGCGCGTCCTCGTATGAGGCCGCCATGGGCAACTATCAACAAGCGAGAGACGCGAGCGTGATGTCGATGTACGAATTCACGTGCCAGTTCGCAACGTTGCAGCCACCGCCTCCCGAAATGCGGCAGCTTTTCAGAGCGATGCGCGGCAATCAGCAGGCGATGGACGGTTTCGCACGAATGAATGCGGGCACTGTGTCGCCGGCGGAGTTCCTGGCGCGGGACAACCTCAGTGCGATCATGGCCGCCGCGTCGGCGCGGAACAATCGATGAGTCAATCGACGGTTGCGGGCCGCATTCGCGCCGGCATGGGCGGCTGGAATTACGAGCCATGGCACGAGACGTTTTACCCGAAACATGTTTCCAAGAATCAGGAGCTGCACTACGCCAGCCGGCAAGTCACCGCGATCGAGATCAACGGCACGTTCTATCGATTGCAATCGCCGGCAGTGTTCGCGAAGTGGCGCGACGAAACGCCTGATGACTTTGTGTTCTCGCTCAAGGCGCCGCGCTTTATCGTCAACCGTCGCGACCTGCGCACCGCGGCTGAAGGCCTGCCTCGTTTCATCAACAGTGGCCTATCGCAGTTGCAGACAAAGCTCGGTCCTCTCCTCTGGCAATTGGCGCCGACCAAGCCGTTCGACGCCGCGGAAGTCGACGCCTTCCTCGGCATGCTGCCCGGGGAGGTGGATGGAATCCCCCTGCGCCATGCTCTTGAGGTCAGGCACGAGAGCTTCATGACACCCGAGTATCTGCAGATCGCACGCGAACATCGGGTAGCCACGGTATTTGCAGATACGGACGAACATCCGAGCTTCGCGGACGTTACGGCCGACTTCATCTATGCACGCCTGATGCGCACCGTTTCTACAGAGCCGACGGGATACGCAAGGACGGCACTCGCAACGTGGGCCATGCGCGCTGGACAATGGGCATCCGGCGAGGACGCGAGTGGCCTGCCGCGAGTCCAGAAGGTCGGTCGCAAGGACGGGGTGCGTGACGTCTTCATGTTCTTTATCAGCGGAGCGAAGGAACGCGCACCCGCTGCCGCGCAGCACCTCCTCACTCTGCTGGACCGGCGGTAACGGCTTTTCCGGACACCTCGTATCGGTGCGATGATGTATCCCATAGGGAGCATTCGGATGAAAGACACGTTGATACACCAAGGAAGATTCCGACCGTCCTTCTCCACTAACCAAATGTGCTCGTATTTGTTACGAGGTTGAGAGAGCGTGCGCAACACGTGCCCCCTGAATTGGCACTCATGCTCTGCTGGATAGGCAACGCCCTCCTTGACCTTCTTCGGCGGCCATTGCGGGGGAACGTAGCGAAGGTAAGCTCCCAGATTCAAGGCAAAGGAGAACATCGTTACTCCGAGGACCTCAGCGTTGTAGCTATTGAAGGACTGAAAATTGACGACGTCGATCTTCTGAGCTCCATGCCGCCACGCGGTGCGCGATGAAGTTCGCGCGAACCCGTGCTCTCTGAGCAACGGCCAGAATCTCTCGGTTATCGCTTTGCTATCCATGCTGTCTAACGTCCGCCATCACGCGCGTGCGTCCTCGCACGCCGCGTGCATGGCTTTGTTGGGCCTCCTATTTGGACTCCGGCTATTTGCATGGCTGCTTCGCCTGCCTAGCTTCGGGTCCTCGGGTATGTGGCTCGCTTCAAGCTTCCGGGTTCGTCATCGTAACAACATGTCACGAACCCCATTATCCCGCGTCCGCGTTAGACGTTTGAACGAGCAACTGGAACCCACCGTACGCCATCCGTTTCGCATCAAAACCTGAGTTGGTTGAAGCGATCAACTTCGCCATCCTTGGGTCGGCCGCGACCTTCTCGTTCGCCAGATCACGTGCCTCACGAGAATCAAAGACCACCCAGCCAAATACGATGGTTTCTTCCTCCGTTGCTGCCATTAGATCAGTGAACGAGCGCGTTCCCTCCAATTTCAAATCGTCACCGACATACTCCCAGTAGTGGAGTGCGCCATGTTCCTTCCAAATCTCTGCAGCCGCCTGGGCAAGACGCTTGTACTCGTTCAGGCGCTCGCGCGGAATGGGAAAGACGAATCCGTCGATGTAGTGAGCCATATGTGCTCCTATAGCGGGAACTGATCTCGTGTCTTCAGCAGCCCAACGCTGTGCTTGTGCCGCGCGCAAACTCAGGTGGAGTGAGGACGCATAGGTTTCGAGCGAGATCTTCCCCACTTTAGTTGACACCTCTGCGGGATAGATTCCGTTCATACGTCGCTGGCGCCACATAGCCGATTGATGAGTGCAGTCTACGCTCGTTGTAGAAGCGGATGTACTCTCCGACTGCTTCATACAGGTGTCTCTCATGAGCGAACGAGGTGGCATGGATCACCTCTGATTTCATCGAGTGATAGAACGACTCCATGTGTGCATTGTCGTTCACCCGCTCGTTCATGCTCTGCACGATTCCCAGCTCCGCCAGACGATCCCTGAAGACATAACCCGCATACTCGCTGCCGCGATCACTGTGGAAGATCAACCCCGGCCGTGGGTGGCGGCGATGCACCGCTCGATCTAACGCTTGCAGCGTTAGCTTTACGTTCTTCTTCGG
>Ga0209382_10005368_pt1 | contig 16705 bp, 8 predicted proteins | sample SoiMetdeltSBSDD5_FD_187599 | JGI IMG/M metagenome (GOLD analysis project Ga0209382, IMG submission 187599) | Bulk soil microbial communities from a Populus tree surrounding site in Tennessee, USA - Soil MetaG P. deltoides SBSDD5 (SPAdes) (version 2) | ecosystem: Environmental > Terrestrial >...
GACGATGAGCCTGACCGCTGATACTGAAATGCTCGAGGCCGTTTGCGAGCGCAGCAGCGATCACTGGGCCAACCTTTCGGATGCCGCGAGCACGGCGGTGAAGATTCCGCGGGACGTGCTCGCGCGGTACGTCGGCCTGTACAAAGGTATTTACGGAAGGGCCGAGCGGACGTACGACGTGTCGCTCTCCGGCGATCAATTGATCGCCAAGATCGTCGGCCCTGCGATCGAAGGAGGCCTCGCCGCCGCCGGCCTCGAGGAGGGCGCGCCGCGCCGGTTGGTGCCGCTCACTCAGACCGTATTCGAAGGCGACGGACTCGCCTATCAGTTCGAGATCGGCGACACGGGCCCGGCCACGGCCCTCATCGTAATCCACATCTCCGGCCCCTATAGATACGCGCGCCAGCCCTGACTATTTTGCGTCGAGGGACGAGCCAAGGAAGAAATCGCGGCCGTCCGCGAACGTGACTTTGTGGCCATTGGCCTTCGCGGTGCCATCCTTGGACCGGTATCCCTCAATCACGAGCTCGGCCCCGAGCGGGAAGTCGGTCTTTCGCAGTCCTCGACGCAGCAGCGTGTTCGGGGCGCCGGCTTCGATGGCCCAATTCACAACCTTCCCATCATCGCCCTTGACGTCAATGTAGATCCATCCGTGGGGATTCACCCAATCCATTCTCGTGAGAGTGCCGCGCAGTTTCACGGGCTTGCTCGCGTCGAACTCCGCTGTAAATGAGTGATGGGCCACGATCGGTCCCGACGACGCGAACACGGCAGCCAGTCCAACCGCCACGAGTACGGATCTCATGTGTCAATCTCCACAAATCGTGATCCCTACTTGGTGGGGCGCGGTGGGCCCTCCGATAGGGTCCGCACCTTGTAGACCGTACCAGAGCCGACGATGTAGAGAGTTTTCCGATCCGGCCCGCCGAAGGCGAGGTTTTGCGGTTTCCGGATATTGCCGTTTTCGGCGCCCCACTGGACGGGCATCACGCCAAGCAGTTCGCCGCGCGGACTGAAGACTTCCACCCCGGCGTTGGTCGCCGCATACACGCGTCCCTCGCTGTCGACCGCCATGCCGTCGGCGCCGTTGTCTTCATCCCACGACGGGTCTTTGTGTCCCGGAATTCGGACGCTCTTATATCTGGCGAAGTTGCGGCGGTTGGAGATCGTCCCGTCCGGCGCCACGTCGAACGCCAGCATATACACGCCGTCCTTGTTGTGGACGTAGAGGGTTTTTTCGTCGGGACTCAGAACGACGCCATTCGGTCGGGGAACTTCGTCGATGATCCTGGTGACGTGTCCGCCCGGAGGAAGGTAGTAGATGCCCTGAGTGTCCGTGAAGTAGACGCCTCCGCGCTTGTCGAGTGCCATGTCATTCAAGGCATCGAACGGTTTGCCCTGGTAGTTGTCCGCAAGCGTTGTCACCTTGTCGGCGGGATAGAGCACGCCGACCTTCTCGTTTCCTCGTCCGCGCTGCACCGAGATGAGGCGCCCCTGTAGATCCCAACCCATGCCGTTGGTCTGGTTCGAATTCTCGACGAACGTCGAGACGTTATCGGACGCGTCGACTTTGAGGATGCTGTTGGGGCCGCTTACCAGCATGCTTCCGTCCTGCATCGCCACAGGGCCTTCGGTCCGTTGGAGTCCGGCCTCGACGAGCTCGATTTTTGTTCCGGCGGCGACCACGCCAGGGATGGACGTGGCTGTGAAACTGGCGGGCGGCGGAGCTTCCTGACGACCGCCGCGTTGCGCGAGCGCGGAGGTGCTGATCAGCACGACCACGGCGACGAGGCACGTCTGCCTCATAGGGGCCCTATTACGGAGTGGCATGTGGCCTCCTCCTTTATAGGGGACGAGCATACAGCTATTCGCTTCCGAGATAGGGCAGCAAGCTGTCCGTCGCCAATATCGCGTCCAGCCAAAACTATTGATCTTGGTATGGTAAGTGGTCGTGCTACGCGGGATACTGCACGTCGTTCGCAACCTCGCTGCGATCCGATTCGCGTTGTCGACTCCTCGCACCCGTGCACCGCCTCACGCCATGCCGCGGGGTTTGTCGGGCCTTTTTCTACGACTCGCAGCTACTACGGACCCAGCTTCGCGATGCGCCCGCGCGCATCCTTCACAAGTGAGTCGTTTTTCGCTGCGTCTCGAATGGACAGGAACTGCTTGTAGTTGGCCGTGGCCTGCTCTGACAGCCCGAGGCCTTCCTGCGCGCGGCCGTGCCAGTAGGGGACGGTCGCGAGGTAGCGAACCGATGGAATGTCGTCGATGAAGATCGCCGCCGCCTCACCGCGGCGGCGTACGCACGCATCGAACTCGGCAATCGCTTCCGGAAATCCACCGGTCTCCACATAAGCCCGGCCGAGCAGAAAGTGCACCAACCAGAGATCGGACGCTTTCTGCGCGGCGCGCAGCAATTCGATGGCGTCAGCCGGTTTGCCGCGTGCAAGTGCAACGTCGGCCTCGATGATGTCGGCGTACGCGCGACTGTACCCTCGTGTCTGCTGCCTCAACTCCTTTGCGATCCCCAGAGCCTGACCGTCGCGACGTGCGCCGACGAGGATCCGTGCCGCCGCCAGCCGCACGGTTTCGCCCGTGCTGGCCATGAGCGCCTGTTGTGTCGCAACGATCGCACGGTCCCTCGCACCCTGCGCGAGGTACGCTTCCGCCAGCGCGATGTACTTCGCCGCCGCCCCGGCGCCGTTACCGGTCGCCCTGTCCTCGGCGATCGCCATGGGAAGCGTGGAAATCGCATCTGCGTAGCGCCCGTCGTACATCGCGAGATCCGCAAGGCCGATTGCCGCGCGCGACGACCCGCGCGAATCGGTCGTTGCCATGCGGTCGTAGATCGCACGGGCGGGCTCTGACCCGGTGACAATCGCCGACAACGCCAACGGCGTGTACGCCTGGAAGTAGTTGGCGTCCGCCTCGATGACTTTTTTCGCTTCCTCGGCGGCGGCGGCAAAATCGCTGCTGTACAGCGCGTACCAGGCGACGTTGCTCCGGTACTTGAGCGATGCCGGATAGAGGGCGAGCGCACGACGACCCGCTTCGAGCGCCTTCGGATAATTGAGCGTATACGAGTAGGCCACGGCCAGATTGTTGAACCCGACTCGATCGGCCGGATACGCTTCGACCAGTTTGGTGTAGTTCCCGATCGCTTCCGTATACGCCTGCCCGACCGTCAGATAGTAGGTCCCGAACGTCCGAAGGCGTTCGCGTTCGGACATGCGTTCGGTCAGGCCGAACGCCGTCTTGTACAACGCATTCGATTTCTCCCGATCCCCGATATAGAAGGTGGACACAGCCAGGCTCGCATACGCCCGTCCGAATTGCGGATCGAGCGCAACGGCCTTTTCGAACAGCGGGATCGACTCCTTGTAGCGGCTCGCGTTCAACAGCTCCTGTCCCTGCATGTAGGCGCTCGCCGCCTCGAGGGACGCGGCAGTAAACGTCTCGCGGCTATTGGCAATCGCGCTCTGGGACTTCGTGTCGCCGAGCGCCGCCCGGATTTCGGCGCCGACTTGTCCAATCGCTCCCAGCACGCCATCGCGATCGCCTGCCCTCACGGAGCGAGTCGCCAGGACCGTGCCTGGAACCGGGTCGATGACCTCGACATCGATCCTGAACTGCGACCTTTCGGACTTGATCGCGCCGCCCACCACGATGTCGATGCCCTCTCGCTGCGCCACCGTGCGCGCGCTCGGAACATCCAGCCGTGACCCGTTCGAGATTTGTTCGATGATCCTCTGCGCTTCGCTTCGCTGGTAGGCATCGATGAAGGATGCCCCTTCCAGGGAGACAGTCAACGCCGATTCGACCAGCTGGTTGAACACGGCATCGCCGGTCTGATTGTCGAAGTCGGCGATGAGCACTGACTTCGGGTCCGGCTGAACCAGCGCATTGCGCGTCAGCCGTGCGCTGGTCAGGTACGCGGCACCGCCCACGACAGGGACCGCAACCAGCAGCGCGATCGTCGCCGCCGCTGTCCCTCTCGCGATCATGCGCCCGCCGATGAGCGGCCACGACGAAGGCACGTGCAGATACGTGGGACGAGCGACGATGGATCCCTGTTCGTCCAGCGTGCCAAGGTCGTCGACCAGCATCGCGGCCGACCCGTATCGTTTCATCGGGTTGACTGCGAGGCACCGTGACAGCACGCGGTTGAGTCCATTCGGCCAGTCCGGCCGCGGCTCGAAGTCGTGCAGGCCATCTTCGCGCCGCCCCGGCAGAATCTCCGTGGTGTTGTCCGCATTGAACGGGGCGCCACGCAGCATTTCGTGAAAGATCAAGCCGAACGCGTACACGTCCGCGCGATGGTCAACCGGCAGCCCTTGCGCCTGTTCTGGTGCCATGTAGCGCCACGTGCCTACGATCCCCGCTTCCGAAGGACTGCCGGCTAGCGAGTACGCCACGCCAAAGTCGGTGATGATCGCGAGATCGCCACTGATCAGGATGTTGGCCGGCTTGAGGTCGCGATGGACGACGCCGACCTCGTGCGCGGCGCTGAGCCCCGCCGCGATCTGTTTCGCGAAGTGGATGGCCTCGTCCGGCGGCAGCGTTCCCCGCTCGCGCAGGATCGACGCGAGGTCCGCTCCCTCGACGAATGGCATCGAGATGTACTTGGTCCCGCTGACCTCTCCCAGATCGTGGATGCGGATGACGTTCTTGTGGGTCACCTGCCGCGCCAGCTGGAGCTCGCGCTTGAACAACCGCTCCGGCTCGCTTCCCATGCCCGCGAGATCAGGCCGTATGACCTTCAGCGCAACATGCTCGCCGAGCTCGTTGTCCCAGGCTTGGTACACCGCGCCCATTCCGCCGACGCCAAGCAGCTTCGTGATCTGATATCGGGGACCGAACTTTTTCCACAGCGTCGCGAGCGACGAATCCACCGCTGTGGGACGTTGCGAGGCACTTCCGATCGCCGTGACCACAGCGGTCGCCGACAGGGAGTCCACCGCAGCACTCCCGGATGTCACACCGTTGATTTCCGTGCTGCAGGCGGCACACACCACGGATCCGTGCGGAATCTGTGCACCACACGAAGGACAGATCGGCAGGGCTGAGCTACCAGTGGGAAGCGGCATACTGGCGCAGTGAAGGGCATTATCCCCCGACTGGCTCACTTCGAGGGCTCATCGGGCAAGCCGCTGCCGCAGAGGGCTGTCGGGCCCCGACCGCGAGCGATCGAGGTTCTAGCACTACTGTGTCACTGTGCGCCCCCGATACCGGGCGGAAACATGCTGCGCAAGCGAACCTTGCGAGCGGCACGAGGGGCGTCAGTACTAGACCGAATTTCGAATCGCCGTAGCGCGCAGGCTTTCGCCTGCGCGGTGAAATCCCCTCCTCTCCTAATCAACTGGCGGGAGCACCAGCGTGCAGGGCGAGAACTCCGATGTGTTCCCTGACGGATCGGTCGCCGTGGCCGTTGTGTAGTTTCCGATCGGGAGCGCCAATCCACCCTGCGTGAACTGTGCGTTGCCGCTGGCGTTCGTGACCACGTTGAACGCGGCCACGAGCGTATTGCCCTGGCCCGATGCACTGCAGGCCGTGATCGATTCGTAGAGCTGGATCAAGAACGTCGTGGTCGGCGTGCTGTGCAGCGTGACATCGACCGCTATCGAGCTTGCCGCGGGGATGACCGGGGAGTTCTGGAGATTGTTCGGGCCCGTATCGGCATCCAGCGTGTCATTCGCGGTGACACCATCGCCGCCCAAATCGATCGCGAGAGCGGTGTTGTTGATGAAACTGTTGCTCTGCACTCGATTCCCGACGTTCCCCGCGCCGGAGATGAGCACACCATTGCCGGTGTTGCTGTTGATGGCGTTGAACGCGATTTGGTTCCCCGTCGCGCCTACGCCAAAGATCACGACGCCGTTGAGGCCGTTGCCCGTGATGTTGTTTAGGCCGAGCGTCCCCACCGCCGTGTTCGCGACACCATCGAGGCTGACGCCGCGCTGGACGTTGCCGCTGATGATGTTGCTGTGCACGGCGTTGCCGTCGCCGTTACTGGTCTGCGTGCCAACGTCGAAGCCTCCACAGAAACCGCCCAGGTTTCCGCAGATCGCAACGCCGGCGAACCCGAGGGTCCCGCTGATCGTGTTCCCGATCACCGAGTTGCCGGGTGCGCGCCGGATGTAAACACCACTGGCCGAATTCCCGATCGAACCGGTCTGAGTAGCGTTCATCCCGATCACGTTGCTTCGAACGATGTTGCCAAAAGAAGGAGCGCCATCGATCCTGACACCTTCGCCCCCGTTGCCCGAGATCACGTTTCCCGATGCACTGGTCAATCCCCCGATGCCATTGTTGGGAGAGTCGACGACATGCACGCCGTTACCGAGATTGGGAAGTGCAGCGTTCCCAAGCGCATTCGTCCCGATGTAGTTTCCCTCGACAGCGTTGAGCATCGCCCCCGTGCCGCCGATGGCGACACCGTTGCTGCTGTTCCCCGAAATAACGTTGCGGGCGAGCACGGATTGGGCACCGCCGATCGCGTTGCCCTGGCTCGAGAGCACTCTGACGCCGACGCCGTTCGGCTTCGCCGTCGTGCCACTCGGTGCGACACCAAGCCAGTTCCCGATGACGATGTTGCCGCTGCTATTGAGGGTGATCCCATCCTGGACGAAGCCGTTGACCATCAGCCCGCGGATGGCGCTCTGCGGAGCCAGGACGTTCAGTCCCGTGGCCACTGCAGCCGGACCACCGTCGACCTCGACGAGCGGGACACCGTTGTATCCCGGCTGCGTGCTGCCATCAATGTAGATCGCCCCGCCGGCGGCCGTGAGAGCCGGAAGAGCGCTCGCGAGGCTGATGGTGTGCGAGCCTGCGCCCGGGATATTGAAGATGACGCTGTCGGCGCTCGTTGTCGCGTTGGCGTTCAGGATCGCCTGTCGCAGCGAGCCTGCGCCGCTATCGGCCGTGTTCGTGACGACATACGCCGCTCCCACTCCGAACGACGTGTAGAACTCGCCGAAGTACTCATCGTCGTCATTTCCCGTCGTGTCGATGATCCGGGCGCGTGTGAACGGCGTTCCACTGGAGACGCCCACAAAGGCGATCTGATCATTCGGAGCGTTGAACAAGAAGCTGCCCACTTCGGCGGTACCGTTGAAAAGAGTAACTATGTAAGGCGAATCGACTGGGGTACCACCGTACGGGGGTATCGTGGCGTCCGGCTCGACGAACGTGAACCCCATTGCCGTGACCGGCGTCGCGAATGACACATCGAGATTCTCGAATCCCAAGGCAATCTCGTTCCCGGCCAGCTGAGGATACCAGTCGATCGACCCTCCGATATCCAGACCTTGTCCTCCAGGGGCAAGGGTGAACGTGACACTCCCGACTGTCGCACCACTGCCAACTGCTCCGAGGCTCGGCAACGGGCCCGTCGCATTGGTCGCTCCGGTCGCGGCGAGGAAAGCAATCTTGTTATTAAACACGGTGACACCGCTGCTTACCGACGAAGCGATGGTGAATGGCACGGAGGTGGCCGTCGAGAAGCCGGCGGTCGACGCAACGAGCGTGTAGCCAACGCCGAGTTGATTGATGCTCAGGGTGTCGAACGTGGCGATTCCCGTCGATCCAGTCACCGCGCTCAACGTGCCGGACAGTGTGCCGCCGCCCGGATTGGTTCCGATTGCGATCGTCACTGTGACGCCGGCCGCGGGCGTACCGGCACCGGTCACCGCTCGCACCGACACGTCTGGTGAGATGGCTTCGCCGAACACAGTATTCGTGGGCTGTGAGACAACGGCAAGGCTCGCCACTCCCGCTGTCGTGATCGTGATGCTCAGCGCCCGTGTGGCCACTGCAGGCGGCGCCGATACATCCTGGACCTGCACCGTAAACGGAAAGGTGCCTGCCGCTGTGGGTGTGCCCGAGATCAACCCGCTCGCGCTCAGTGTCAGGCCCGGCGGCAGCGTCGTCCCCGACGCAAGACTCCACGTATAGGGAGGCACGCCGCCGCTGGCCACGAGCTGTCGGTTGTAGGGCGTGCCGGTAATGCCGGCCGGAAGCGTGTTTGACGCGACGGACAGAAACGATGTGAATACGAGAGGCTCCGTGATGCCTGCCGCGGCTTCGTCGGTGTTCACAGCCTCTTGTTGCGTTGCAATGCCGATGGTGTTGACGGTCAGGTCAGGAGCAGTGCTGACGACCTTGCGAGCTCGGACGACAACCTCGCCAGTCTCGCCAGGGGCCAGGAAGAAGCTGGCCGTGCCTGGCGCACTGCTATCGATCTCGGGGCTGTCGATCTCGGGTGCCTGCGGATTGATGTTGAGCCCGTTTACGAGCACCTTGCTCACCGGCACGGTCGCCGGCTCGCAGCCGGGACTGACGCTGCGCACGTCGTACTTTCGCCGCACGATGATCTGGTAATTCCAGGCTCCCGCGGTGACACCTCTCACGAGCGTCTTGGAGTTGTATTGCGCAGTGGTGTTGCCATCGTTCGTGACTTTGAATTTGACGTCCGTAATAGGCGCGCTGTCGATCTCCGGGCTATCGATCTCGGGAGTGGCGATCTCGGAGCTGTCGATCTCCGGGCTGTCGATCTCGGGGCTGTCGATCTCCGGTGCCTGGAGCCCGAGGGCCTTGAGAGTCTCGCTGTCGATTTCGGGACTGTCGATTTCCGGGCTGTCGATTTCGGGACCGAGGACACCGAGGCTGTCGATTTCCGGGCTGTCGATTTCTGGCGTGTAGATCTCGCGGCTATCGATTTCCGGGCTGTCGATTTCGGGAGCCGATTGATCCGCGTTGAGATAGATGGTGTCAGTGCCTGCTGATGCTCCGCCGACGATTTCGGTCACATCGACCCGGACCGTTGCCCTCGGGTCGAGCGGTGTCGTCGTCGCATCCTTATTGACGAACACCGTGCGGGTGATGCTCGACAGCGGCCGCACGATGATGGGCTCGACCACTGTTTGACCGGGATTGAATTGATCGAAGGATGCGGTGCCGCCGGGCGGTTGAACCGGAATCTGCAAACGGAAGGTCTTCGTCAGATCGCTGTCGTTCCTGACATACACGACGAACGTGCGACTTATCGAACCCAACGTTTTGTTTCCACTCGGTGAGCTGGCGGCGAATCCGAGCACCGCCCGTGCTGCGTAGATGTTCTGATTCGTCGTGCCGGTCTTGAAAACGCTCCCGGGCACGCAGACCTGTCTCGTCTGACTGGGATCGACGATGCTGTTGCCTGGAGGGAGTTCCAGTATTCCTGGCTTGTTGACCGGAACTGTGAACGGAACCGAGCCGTCGGCGTTGAGCTGCGACGGGGCAAGATCGCGCATGTCCCGGTTGTCGGTCCAGGCGATCAACACGCTGGGAGTGACCGGGACCTGCCCGTTGTTGGGTGTCCAGAACGCGCGCGGAGGATTGGCCGTCGGGTCCGGCGGCAAATATGGCAGGGTCGCGATGTCGATGTAGTCGCCGGCGAATGGCACGGTGCCTCTCCGTGCCCAGCGCCGATTCCACGCGTTCCATTGAAGTTGGATCGGTGTGCCCGGTACCGATGGTGAGATCGAAGGCGTCCGGCCCATGAGATAGCGCGACACCTGAGCGGACTCGTCGCCGAAGCTGTTGCCCATGCCAGGGTCCGCCACGGCTACTCGCATGTCTGTGGTGTGACGACGCGCCGGGGGATTGACAGGAACTCCGTTGAGAAAAAGGTTGGCCTCGTCGACGAACTGCCCGAACACACCGGAAACGTCCTCGGTGAAGTCTACCCAGGCCAGGAACAGCTTGCCCGCCGTGAAGGCGAGCGAGGGCATGATCTGATGCTCGTCGGTTGGCGACGGCACCGCCACCTGTGGCGCCGACCAGGTCAGGCCGTCAGTGGAGGTCGAGACCATGATGCGAGCTGCACCGGTTGGGTCACAGGAGCCGTCCGGTTGACGACCACGATCCGCCCAGCCGACGTAGGCGCGCCCGTTGGCATCTGCAGTCATCGTCGGAAACGCGGTTGTACGAAACCTATTGGGGGACGTCCTCTGCTCGTAGGGACAGATGTTGGCGATCACGACGGGAGCAGACCAGCTGGTCCCGTTGTTGTTCGACACCACTCCCACAAGCGTGTGCGGGGATGTCGCTGGCGTCAGTGAAAATTTCCGCCAGGCGCCGAAGACGCGTTGCGAGCCCGCCACGAGCGGTTTGGCAATCGCCGCCCCGTTGAAGGGCTCCTGAATCGTGTTGAGTCTCCTCGGTGTGCTGAAGGTCAAACCACAGTTGGTCGAACGCGTGTACATCACATCGGCCTTGGTCTCATCGAGATCCTGGAAGACCGAGTACATGACGTGAACGATGCTGGCTGGAACCCGCTGCACAACGACGTCTCGCGGTCGCCACCCCGGCGAGTGCTTCATCAACCAGCTGCTCACGAGCTTTCCCCACCACGTCGATGCCCACAGAGGTGTGCCGCCATCCTCATCGGCGCGAACGACCATCGTGCACATCTGGCCAGGAGGCGCCGCCTCCACATACATCCATGGCTTGTCGATGAACTTCGGCGTGGCTTTGACATCGACGATGACGGTTCGCACAAACTTGAAGGGCAGTGGATCGTTCTCGCGGTTGTTCAAGTCAGCGAATGTGGATACGAACAACGAGCCTAGCGACTTGTCTGACTTGAATGAAATTCCGCTATAAAACGCGACGCCGGCCACTCCCGATCGCAACGTCGGGTCGGCAGCGGCGCGGAATCCCAACAGCTTGAATGGGTGCAGCGACGGATCGAGGAAGAAACCCGGGTGCAGAGTGCTCTCCCAGGTATCGCCACCATTCGCCGATTGGTAAACACCCTGCCACGCATCGCGTGTCTCGGACGTCGCGCTCACGCCGGGAACGTCCACCATGCGATACGTGTTCGCACCACAAATAACGTGTTCGGGGTTGCGCGTCGAGATCGTGCACGAAGGCTCGTTATCGGCGCGGCCCAGCACGTCGCCGCGGACTTCGAACGGATTCAATCGGAGGATCTGCTCACCACCGAGCATGTTGGAGTTGCGACTGACGAGAAGTTGCGGCGGCGCCTGACCCTGAGCGGTGACCCCGGCCGCGCTGACGCAGCCCGCGAAGAGCAGGGCGAGACCAAGGCGATACGTGATGCTGTGTGAGCGCGAGTCGCGAGTGCGACGGTGACGCATGGCGGCCATGGTGGCGCCTCCACAAAGAGTGGCCGAGGAAAACTGTCGAGGGCCACAAAGCTTAAGCGACAGCAGTGACTGAATCAAACAGAAACTAGAGTTCTACTTGATTCAAAACGGGCTTCGCGCGGAAAGCTAACAAGTCGTCCCGGAGGCTGACTTCCGAGGAGAGAGCGCCTGCTGTGGCTACCGAGAACTTCGTGCGTGTTGCGGCGATTGAGGTTACAAGCATTCTCCGATAGCCTGCCGTCGTGTCGTCCGTCGTCGTTTCGCTGCTTCACTCGCTGCGATTTGTCGTCCAGTCGCGCGCCTCGTTGCACCCGGAAATCATCGCGCTCCGCCACCAGCTGGCCGTCGTCCATCGATCACGTCGCCCGCGTCTTCGCTTCACGTCGGCCGATCGAATCCTCTGGGCGTGGCTCTCGCACACCTGGCCCGGCCGATCGCAGCTACAGCCGACCGTACCCTGGTCCGTTCAACACGTCTGCGTTGCAGTGAATGACTGCCGATGTCAGCATCTTTTGAGCACTGGTCGGGTGTCGGCGAGGACTCACACCGGCGTTGGAGGCTTCGAAATGTAGTGTCCTGAGCTCGTTTTCGACTTTTCGGTAGGCACAGGCCCCGCCTCTGGCAATCTGTCACTGTGGATGGCTCGGTGGACGCTGTTTCAACTCACGCACTCTGTATGAAGCTTGGGATTCGTGAGGCGGCCGCAGGCCGGCGCGCCGGCTGGCTCCGGACCTCCGCGCCTCCGTGTGAGATCCGTCACCGTGTCGCAGCCGGTCCCATCCCTTTGAAGGCGTAGCGGTAGTAGCGCTGCCCGTTGTTGACCTCGCCGAGATAGAGATTGCCCTTCGAGTCCATGGCGGCGCTGTGGATGTGGAAGAACTCGCGCGCGTTGTGGCCCGCGTGACCGCCGACATTTGCCAGGATCTCGAGCGTCTGGCGATTGAGAATGCGCACGACCTTGTTCGATCCATCGACGAGATACAGGAACTGCTGCGCCTTGTCTGGGGACAGCACGAAATGATGCACCGTGCCTTCGGCTTGCAACGTGTTGCGCGCGATGAAGACCTCTCTGACGAATGTGCCATCGAGCCTGAACACCTGGAGGCGATTGTTCGTGCGGTCGGCGACATACACGAGATCGTCGTTCGAGACCACGACCGAGTGGACTGGATTGTGGAACTGCGGTGCGGGCGGCGCCTTGAGCAGCTCGGCGCGAACCGGAAATTTGTAGTTGTCATCGGGCGGTTTGCCGTACGCGCCCCAGTGACGCTTGTACTTACCGGTGTTCGCATCGAACACGATGACGCGGTGATTGAAGTAGCCGTCGGCGACGAACAGCTCGTTGGTCTTCCAATAGACGAACAGACCGGCAGGTCCACCAAGGTTCTCGGTGTCGTTGCTGCCCTTGTTCTTGCCCGAGTGACCGATCTGCATCACGAGCTTGCCCGTGTTCGTGAACTTCAGAATCTGGTTGTCTTCCTTCGCATTGCCGCTCAGCCAGACGTTGTCCTGTGGATCGACGAAGATGCCGTGCTCGCTGGTGAACCACTCATAGCCTTGACCGGGGCCGCCCCAGGCGCGAAGGAACTTGCCGCTCGGGCTGAACTGGAGCACCGGCGGCGCAGGTATGCAGCACTCGGCTTGCGGCGGATTGAGCGATGCGGCCTTCTCGCCATCGGGAATCGTCGCCGGGCGATGAAAGACCCAGACGTTGTCGTGCGAATCGACCGCGACGCCGCCGACCTGTCCGGTGACCCATTTGTTCGGCAGCGCTTCGGACCACAACGGATCCGGCTCGAAGATTGGCACCTGCTGTCGGCTGCTCTGTGCGCGTCCGGCGTTGTCCAGCAGAATTGCCACGGCACTGATTGCGATGACCAGGACTCGATCCATTCGTCGCATCCGCATCTCAGTCTCCTCTGTGATGCGGACTATATCCGCAAACGCTAGCGCTCGAGCGCCGCGCGCCAGTTCTAGACGAGAGTGACTGAACCGGTGCTGATTCGCTCGGGCGCAAATGGCCAGGAAGCGCTGCCGGTCTGGCATGGCATCGACCCAGACGAGGTCGGCCGGCAGCTTCGCGAACTGTCTCGGTGTGCCAACGCCGAGCAGTTCGCCAGGCTGAAGATCGACACGCGACAGCGTGCGGAGATCGCTGCCGAGGAGCACGAGGCCGGCCGTCACGCGTCCACCACGATCGTACGGCGCCGCTGTTCGAGATCTGCACGCGGCGGCCCGGCGCTGGAAACGACTGCACGTAGGCTTCGAACCGGCCGCTCTTCTCTGACGTGAACGCGATACATCGCCCGTGCGGCGACACGGGGCCGGCGTTGTCGCGCACGGGTCTGGCGGGACTGCGGTAGCAGCGCACGTTGAATCTGGGCGGCTATCTTCAGTTCATGGTCGCGTTGTGCTCTCTCAGTTGTGCCTATTGAAAACACCGTACACCTTGTGACGATTGAGGTTACGGACCTTCTCCGATAGCCTCGATTCGTCGTGTCCATCATCGTCTCGCTACTCCACTCGTTCTGCTTTCTCATTCGCTCCCGCGCGTCGCTGCACGTCGAGATCGTCGTCCTTCGACACCAGCTCGCCGTGGTCAATCGATCGCGCCGTCAGCGTCTTCGTTTGACCTCCGCCGATCGGATGCTGTGGGCGTGGCTGTCGCAGCGATGGCACGGCTGGCGATCCGCGCTCCACGTCGCGCAGCCAGCGACCGTGCTCGCCTGGCATCGCCGCGGCTTTCGCCTGTTCTGGACGTGGAAAAGCCGACACCGCACGGGGCGGCCGGGCGTGCCGGCCGACGTCCGCGCGTTGATTCGCGAGATGTCCATGGCGAACCCACTCTGGGGCGCACCACGGATCCATGGCGAGCTCCAGAAGTTGGGAATCTCGGTGAGTCAGTCGACCGTGGCCAAATACGTGCGGCGTTCGGGACGTCCGCCGTCGCAAACGTGGCGCACCTTCCTCACCAATCAGGCCAGCCAGATCATGGCCGCCGACCTGTTCGTCGTGCCGACGCTCACGTTCCGGCTGCTCTTTGTGCTCGTGACTCTCGCGCACGACCGTCGACGGATCGTCCACGTGGCCGTGACCGAGCATCCGACTGCTGCGTGGACGGCCCAACAGCTGCGCAACGCCTGTTCGGAGAATGAGGCGCCGCGATATCTCCTGCACGATCGCGATTCGGTCTTTGCCGACGTGGCAACCACCATCGCCGGGATGAATACCACCGCCGTTCGCACAGCACCGCGCTCGCCTTGGCAGAACGCGTACGTGGAGCGCGTCATTGGTTCATACATCGACATGTGGTCTGCGTGCGCCCTTGACGATGTACTGGTCCCTCGTCTTGCTGGCAGCGCGTTCGTCTCCAGAGACCTCTTACGTTGGAGTCTCGTCGCCCGGGCGCACGAGCAGGACGCATACGAAGCCGACCGCCCCCATGACCGCAATCAGAGCGGGGATCGGCCAGTAAGCGCCCCCGGCGGCGCCCACCAGTGAAGCCGCCGTGAGCGGGACGAACCCGGCGATGGCGCCGCCGAGCTGGTAGCCGAGGGAGGCGCCGCTGTAGCGGACGTGGGCGGGAAACATCTCCGAGTACAGCGCCGCGCTCGGCGAGTAGACCGCGTTGTGGCCGACGCAGATGGCGATCACCACCGCGAGCCATGCCAACATCGGAATCTGGGAAGTGATCATGAAATTGAGCGGCACCGCGAACGCGACGATGAACAGCGTGCCGAAGATGATCACCGGGCGCCGTCCCAACTTGTCCGAAAGCGCACCCAGTGCTGGGATCGTGAGGATCTGGATCGCACCTGCGGCAGTGACTCCGACCAGGTACGTGTTCTGCGAAAGGCCGTACTCACGGGTGGTGTACGCCAGCGTGTAGACGGTTATGGCGTAGAACAGCACGCCGTGCGCCAAATAGATCCCGGCGGCCAGCATCACGTTGCGGGCGTCGGAGCGCAGCAGTTCGACCACGGGTACTTTCACGACCGCTCGAGTCTCCTTGATCTGGGCAAACACCGGAGACTCCATGATCCGGAGCCGGATGAACATACCGACGAACACGAGGACGATGCTGATCAGGAAGGGCACGCGCCAGCCCCAGGACAAGAAGTCGTCCTCGGGAAGCTGCTGCATCAGCAGGAACATGCCGGTGGACATCAGGCCGCCGACGGCGCTGCCCACCTGGGCGAAGCTTCCGAAGAAACCACGCCGCTCGCGGCTGGAGTGCTCCGTCGCCATCAGGACCGCGCCGCCCCACTCGCCGCCGACCGCCAGGCCCTGCACGAAGCGGAGCACGACCATCAGTATCGGCGCCCATACCCCGATCGTCGCATACGTAGGCATCACCCCCATCAGGAACGTGGCGACGCCCATCATCGTCAGGGTCACGATCAGCGTGGTCTTGCGCCCGACTCGGTCGCCGATGTGGCCGAACACCAAGCCGCCAACCGGCCGCGCGACGAACCCGACTGCGAACGAAGCGAACGCGGCGAGCATACCGGCCAACTCGGAGAAGGTGGGAAAGAACAACCGGCCGAACACCAGCGCCGAGGCGGTCCCAAAGATGAAGAAGTCGTACCACTCGATCGTGGTGCCCACCATGCTGGCGAGGGCGACCCGCCGTACGGACTCCTGCGGTGCCAAACCGCTGTGCGTACTCTCCATGGTTGCGCTGTCGTCCTTCGCGGTGCGCGTCTCAGTGCATCAAGACGCCGCCATCGGCGATCAATGTGGACCCGTGCACGAAATCGGCGCCTGGCGAGATCAGCCACGCCGCGCACTCCGCGATCTGCTCCGCCGTGCCGACTTTGCCGACGGCCGCCACGACCTGGGCTCGCCGCACCGGGTCGCTCATCGCTGAGGCCACGAACGGCGTGTCGATAAAGCCTGGGGCGACCGCGTTCACCGCGATGCCCTTGTCGCCGAGCGCCCGAGCGCAGCTCTTCATCATCGTCAGCACCGCGCCCTTGCTGGTGGCGTAAGAGCCGGTCGCCACGTAGCCGCCACCCGTATAGCTGGAGATGCTCGCCACCATGCAGATGCGGCTTCCGGGCTGCATCTGCTTCGCGCCCTCGCGCACGCTGAGAAACGAGCCGATCACGTTGATGTCGAACAGGCGGCGGAACTGTTCAACGGTGGTGTCGAGGAACGGCGTTGTCTCGATGACGCCAGCCGCCGTCACCAGGGCATCCAGCCCGCCGAAGGCCTCGCGGATCTGCGCGAACGCCGCGACGGTGGACGGCTCGTCCGCGACATCGATCGGAACGCAGATGCCCCGGTCTCCGGCAGTGGCCCTAGCGCCGTCGATATTCCGGTCGAGGCAGGCCACGCGCCAGCCGTCCGCGACGAGCTTCCGCGCCGTCGCCGCTCCGATGCCGCTGGCGGCACCGGTCACCGCCACCCGTCGCTCGTGAACTGTCTGTCTCATGTCCGGGCCGTAATGCTAACAGTTCGTGTGCGCCGAGCGCCTGTGACCCCGTCGACTCTCAGAACGGGATGCGGCTTCTGCCACGCTCGCTCGCATTGATTCAAGCGTGGGCGTC
>Ga0209382_10005369_pt1 | contig 16705 bp, 12 predicted proteins | sample SoiMetdeltSBSDD5_FD_187599 | JGI IMG/M metagenome (GOLD analysis project Ga0209382, IMG submission 187599) | Bulk soil microbial communities from a Populus tree surrounding site in Tennessee, USA - Soil MetaG P. deltoides SBSDD5 (SPAdes) (version 2) | ecosystem: Environmental > Terrestrial >...
GATTTGTGTTGCATTGCCGCGCTCAACGACGAGCGACGAACTCAGGTAGCCCTTCAATCCCTCGCGGCACATGAAGGAGACGATTGGGCGCGGCGTGTAGTAGGAGCCACTTTCGTGGCGGCCGGTCGCCAACTCCTCGAAGACCTTGCCGAGCATCTCTGGATCGACGGCGACCTCGACATCGTAGGGGGTGCTCTCTTCAATAGTGAAGTTGAAGCGGTGAAACAGCTGATTCAGGATCAGATCGATAGCTTCGTTTGGGACGACGACGCCCTGGCGATTGTCGATCGGCTTCTGCTCGAAGAGGCCGCCGTTGAGGAAGGGGACATCGCCGATCTCCGACCTGGCGACATCGCGTGCCAGATCGTAGTTGGCGCTGCGGGGGTTACTCAGCGCCATGAAGAACAACAGCCGAAGACGAGCCTCATAGAAGTTCTCGCGGGGCCGACGGCTTTGCCAGAGTGCTTCGAGATACTCGGTGTTGCCATTGAACTTGAGCCAACCCTTGCGCTGGAGGAAGTAGAGGAACATCAGGCGGTTGAAGAGAGTCTGGCAGAACAGACGATGCTCGTCCGCGTCGGGAATGCCTTTGACCATATCCATTACGTAACTACCCACGTATGGGCTACGAGCGAGCAGGGATAGCCTGAAGGGGTGAAGGTCCGGCGACGGTGCGGAAGGCGTCCAAAAGGTTCCGGGCCTGCTTGCGCGCGGTGGCGAGGATGGACGAACGGATGGCCGACGCCTCGGCGCCCCAATCGGACCGGAAGCCGCCGATCACTTTGCGGTGGATGACCGACGGGCGGAGGTCGCGCTCGGAGCTGTTGTTGGTGGGCTCAACGTCGTCCCGGTGCAGGAAGACGTACAGGCCGTCGCGGTGCGTGCGGTAGCGCTGCTGGAGCCGTGCGGCCTCGGTCTTCGGTGCGGTGTAGCGATCGAACACCAGCCGATCGGTGGCGTTCTCGATCAGCAGGCGGCGGCGTGCGAACGTCGTGGGGGTGACCTGGTCGCGCTCACGGTGCAGACGGATGGCGCGGCCGAAGACGTGCCGGAGTTCGATCGCCCACAGGCGCGCCTCGCCGGTGTCAGCATCGACCGCGAAGGTCAGGTCACGCTCCTGGTGGCTCAGGCAGATCTGGTGCTCGCCGGCGGCGGTCAAGATCTGGGGCGCCCAGAGGTCCGAGCCCCAGACCTCGGGCTTGGCCCTGGCCAGGAATGCATCGATCACCTCGCCGCCACGGCTGGGAGCAATGACGTGGTAGCTGGCCTCGGGCGTCTGAAAGACCCATTGCCAGTGATTGCGCCCGGCCACCCGTGCGCTGGTCTCATCCGAGTTGATGACCGGGCTGCCTCTCACCTGCTCCCGGATCGCCGCGTACATCGGTCGGGCCTGCTCGACCCAACGGCGCAGCGCATTCTCGACGCCGCCCTGGCTGATCACGAGCCCGAAGACGTCCCGACAGACCTCCACCAGCCGCTCATAGCTGACGTGATGCCGCTCGTGGAAGTATGAGAGCAGCGCCTCGACGCCAGGGCCGAACGTCCGCCGTGGCTCCAGCCCGGCTGGGTAGGTGCCGGCCGTCTGCTCGCCACACTGCGTGCATGCCATGGTGTACTGCCACGCCTCGATGACCACCGGGGCGAACGCCGGCAGTTCGACCACCTGGCTCCGCCCCATCCGGCACCCCCCGCTCTGTGGCAAGTCCTGGCCGCAGCCGGCGCACACACGCGGGCGGCACTCAACCACCACGTCCGGCTCGCCCCGCACTCGGCTGCTCCCGACGTGCCCGCGCTTTGGCCCCAGCTTGCGGCGGCGACCCACCATCCGGTTCGCCTTCTGCCCGCGCGACGGCGGCACCGACGAGTTCTCCGGCGTCTTCGGCAGCCGACGGAACTGCGCCAGCTCCTCTTCCAACTCGCGGATCTTCTCGTCCCGCCGCCCGATCTCCGCCTCGCGTGCCGCCAGCTCTACCTGCTGGCGACGCGCCAACTCCAGTAATTCGTCGCGGCTCAGTCGATCCAACCCGTCATGTCCCATCATTGTCGGCAGACCTTCTCTGGTGAAGCGAAGCGTCGGTTGTCTCCGGATGTGATCTCCCTTCATGCCTGCCGTCCGCCGTAATGAGGTCATGCGGGCATCGGCACCCGACGCACGGTGTAAACGTGAACAGAGCGCAGCGCCACGAGCATGGTGAGGCCGGCCACCAGAGTTAGCCCGACCAGCGTGATCGCGACCCCTGGATACCCGCCGACGCCGAGGCTCACCCCGGCGATCGAGGCTCCGGCAATCATGCCTGCGTTGTGCCCAACGGCGTTGAGTCCCATGACGGCGCCGCGCACCTCTGCGTAGCGCCGGATCAGGACGCTGATCAGCGCGGCCTGCGAGGCACCCCACACGACGCAGAAGGCCACCGTCGCACAGAGCGCCAGGGGGAAGGTCGGTGAGATGAACACCAGTGGAGCGAGCGCGACCTGCGCAAAGCTGCTGGTCACGAGGAGCCGAGTCGGCGAACGCCAGCCATCCGTGCGCCCTCCTTTGGGCGGGTTTGCAACCCTGCCTGCGACCAGGTTGGCGAGCGAGAGCGCGCCGGCGCCGAGGAACCAGACCCACGCCACCAGCCCGGTAGACGCCTCGAATTGGCCTGTATAGTAGGCGGCCAGGAACGTCATCCAGCCGAAGAACGCGCAGCTTCGAAACATCGAGGCTGCCAGGAAGGGCACGGCACCTGGAGCACACGCGACGATGGCGAACGCCTGTCGGTATGCCACCCGTGCCACGTTCGGTGGACGTCGCCGGTCGAGTCCGAGGGCACACACCAGTCCCAGGCAGGCAGCGGCGACGCCGATCGCCAGGTAGGCTCCTTGCCAGCCGGCGATGAGGGCTGGCAAGGCGAGGAGCGGCCCGCCCACCACAGCGGAGAGGATCTGGGCCGAACTCACCCGGGACGCCGCCTGGCCCGCGTCGGATTCCTGACGGCCATCGGCGCTCGCAGCCTGGAGCGTGGGGACGAGAGCCGCCGAGGTGACGCCGAGCAACACGTAGAACGCGACCAGTCCCGTGACCTGACCGACCGTCACGACAAGATCCGCGAGGGCGGTAAGCATGAGTCCGAGACTCACGGCCAGCGCTCGCGGCGCGCGATCGATCAGCGGCGCGACCGCAAGTCCTACCAGGAGCGCTGCCACGCCGGCGAGTCCGCGCAATCCGCCGACCATCGCCGGGGTAGTCTGAAGGTCGGCTGCGATCGGCACGATGAACAAGCTGGTCGCGGTGATCGGCAGCGCCGACACGAACGCTGCCAGCATGAGTGGCCACAGCGGTCGTGCGCGAGCGTTGTCGTTCTGGTCCACCATCGTCGCCCTCCGCGCATCGAGCTTGCACGCATCCCGTGCGCTTCCACGCTACGCGGTGGTGGTCCAACCGTCATGCGGGGTAGCCCGTACAAGCAGCCCCGTAGGCGCCATCGTGGCCCGAAAGGCCCGAGTACGGGGCCGGGGGCGTGCGGCAAGGAGGCGCTTCAGACCGTGTCCGAAACGGTGTCCCGTCGGTTCGCCCACGCGACCAGCTCGGCGCGCGTCGTGAGACCAACCTTCTCCCGAATGTTGCGGGCGTGGGTCTCCGCCGTTCGCTCGGTGATAGCCAGCGCGTCGGCAATCTGGCGATTCGTGCAGCCTCTGGCGATCAGCGCCACGACGTCCTGCTCGCGCGGCGTCAGCTCAGACGGATCTCGGCCCGGTCCCCGGCCCGCCGGTCCATGGGCCGGCCGATCGGCGCGATCGGTGTCGGCCAGCGCGTAGTCACACGCCGACTCCCAGGACATCGCCCGCCCTTCGTCGAACAGCGTGTCGACGGCTGCATCGCCCAGGCTCGACCGCAGCGCCGTCAGGCTTCGCTGGTGATCCGCTGTCCCATGAGCAGGCAGGGTCACGCTGAAGCGTTCATGCATGGCCTCAGCCGCGCCGAACAGCCGCGCCGCATGATGGAGATCGCCCGACGCCTGCGCTATCCGTCCGAGCGAGTAGACGGCGGGTGCTGCATTTACCCGTGGGCCGGCCCGTCGGGCGAGCTCCAGTGCTTCGCGAAAGCAATCGGCCGCACGACCGTGCACCGCGCGCGCATGCAACACTCGGCCGAGGCTCAGCAGCGCCTGGATCAGACCCGCCGCATCGCCGAACTCGCGAGCGATGGTCAGGCTCTCCTCGGCAAGGCCAAATGCGCGCATATGCTCACCCTGGGCACTAACCACATCGCCGAGACGCGCGAGCATTCGGCCCAGGATCAGGCGCTCGCCGATGGCACGCAACATGGCAACCCCCGACTCCAGGTGAGTCGCGGCGAGCTCGAGCTCGCCGCGGGCGCTTGCCAGCAGTCCAAGCAAGTAGTGTCCCCCGGCGATCAGCCACGGCTCGCCGGTGGGGCGCGCCTGCGCCAGGCTCGCTTCGAAGCGTATCCCCGCCATCTCCATGTCACCCGCCCAGTAGGCGTCAAGTCCGAGGATCATGGTCGCCCACACGATGCCACGCTGGTCCCTGAGCCGCTGATACAGTTCCAGGCTCTCGTTCAGGTCTGCCACAGAGCGTCGGTACTCGCGAGGCACCTGCTCCAAGAACCAGCCATTGGCAAGGAGCTGCGCCCGGCTGGACCCGGCTCGGGCCGCGTGTGTCGCGAGCACGCCCTCTATCCACCGCCGGCCCTCTGCGAAGTGTCCGCGGATGTACCAGAACCACGACATCGCGGCGGCCAGCCTCGCGACGAGGTCGACGCCTTGCAGGCCGTCCGGACTCCATGCCAGCGCCGCCCGGACGTTATCGTGCTCGCGTTCGAGGCGGTCCAGCGAGCTTCGCTCCCAGGTGCCCCAGGGCATCACATCTGCCGACTCCGCGAGCCCGAGATAGTACTCGGCATGGCGTTGCCGAAGCTCCGCCGCTTCGCCGTTCGCCTCGAGCTGCTCCAGTCCGTACTCGCGGATCGTCTCGAGCATTCCCAGGCGCGACTCGTCGTCGGCACCGGCCTCGCGGCGCAGGAGGTTCACGTCGACCAGCGACGCTATCCTCTCCAGGATGTCGAGGTCCGAATCGACGCTTGTGCCGCAGACCGCCTCCGCAGCGTCGAGAGCGCAGCCGCCGACGAAGACGGCCATTCGGCGGAACACTCGTTGCTGAGCCTCGTCGAGCAGGTCATAGCTCCAGGCGACGGCGCCGCGCAGCGTTCGCTGACGAGCCGGGACGTCCCGAGCGCCGCCCGTCAGAAGCGGTAGGCGATGATCCAGCCGTGTCAAGAGCTCGCGAGGCGAGAACAGCCGGAGGCGGGCAGCAGCCAGCTCGATCGCCAGCGGCAGCCCATCCAGGCGGACGGCGATCTCGGCCACGGTCTGCGCGTTATCGTCCGTCAGCGCAAACGTGGACCGGACCGCACGCGCCCGCTCGACGAAGAGTGCGACGGACGGATTGTGCGCGAGCGCGTCGTGATCCAGCAGGAGGCGGAGGTCGGGCAGCGCAAGCGGAGGTACGAGCAGCTCATGCTCGCCCCGCACCTTCAGAGCCGCGCGACTGGTCACCAGCACCTTAAGACCAGGGCTTGCCGCGAGCAGATCGGCCACGACCGGCCCGGCGGGCAGGAGCTGCTCGAAGTTGTCCAGAATTAGGAGCAGCGATCGGCGTCGAAGGTAATCGAGCAGCCTCTCGAGCACGGGCCGATCCCCGTCATCTCGCAACCCGAGGGTCTGGGCGATCGTCGCCGCGACCAGGTCAGGGTCAGCAATCGGGGCGCACGAGACAAAGAATGCGCCGTCGTCAAATGAGTCCAAGACGTCGGCCGCGAGGTTCGTCGCCAGGCTCGTCTTACCGCTGCCTCCGGCGCCGGTGAGCGTCAGTAGACCGACCTCGTCGCTCAGCAGTATCCGCCGGGCACTCGCAAGGTCCTGCTCCCGACCAACGAGCCGCTCGCGAAGGACGGGCAAATTGGTCGGGGGCGCCTTGCCTCGCCGCGTCTGCTCGCGGCTCAGTCGATCCGACTCCTCATGTGCCATCGTGCCAGCAGGTTAACCGAACGCCCACCGAAGTCGCGACTGCCTGGCCCTTAGGGCGGTACGTGGGTAGTTACTCCATTACAAGGTCGAAGATGCGCCGGTACTCACGGAAGAACTCGCGCGTGACCTTCTCGACGTCGTAGGCCCGCGAGAGAGCGGTGCGGACGTCGACCCGTTGCATCTCGTGGTAGATGTCGGCGATCTGCTGGGAGACGGTCCGTCTTGGTTCGTCTCGGCGGACGACCATCCGGCGCAGGACATCGCGACCGTCTGCTGAGTCGGGGTAGACGAGGTCGATCCGGGAGCGGGCAGCGTCCGTGGCGGCCAGCAGCACCTCGCCGGTCAGCGTTTGACTGAGCGCCTTCAATGTGCTCCGGAGGTCGCGGGTGCGGAGACGGTCACGATTGGGAAACTGAACGGCGACGACCTGGACGCCCTCACGGTTGGCGATGCGGCTCGCCTCGGGCGGCAGGTTTGCGTCGTTGAGCGGAATGGTGCCGCTGGACGCATTGAAGTCGAGCTTCTCGACGAAGAGGGAGCGGAGGGCGGTGAGGGTATCGTTCGGGCGGGTGGCGGTCAGAGCACGACCGAGCAGAGCGTCAACGTCGCTCGCGTCCGTGAGGTCAAGTACCGGCATTGGTCCGCCCCCGCGCTGATGGGATGCGAGGCGGCCAATGGTGCTGGTAGCGCGCCTCGTTGCAGCGACAATGATAGCCGGACAGTGATGCAACTGTCCTGTGGCGTCAGATGGGAAGGCAGATGGCGGGCTCCCTGAGCGTGACGCCTGCCGCAGCGTGGCCGACTGGTGGTGTCAGCTCAGACGGCGCGCTGTGGCACTCATGTCGGCATCGACGCTCATCCAGGAATGCGGAGCTCTTGCGGTAGCATGGAGATGTCTCAGATTGCGAGCTGCCCGATGTACTACGTGTACGCGATCGAACTGATGGACGAAGCCGTCTCCCGGTGACCGTTTGACGGTGAGGGAAGCGAATGAGCCGCCTGCTGACCGAATTGCTCGAAATGATCCCGTCCGATACCGAAGAACGGGTGGAGCGCACCAAGGACCGACTCAACCAGCCTTTGCGAGATGCGCTGCGCCAAGAGATGGGGGTCGTATTGAACCGCCAGGAGCTCGATTCTCGAACGGCCGCGAGGGGGGCAGGCAGAGAGTCGGCGGCGGTTCGAATCAAATTGATACCGGGCTATCCCGTGTCGATTCGCGAACGTGAGCTTTCAGAAGAGCAGCGGCTGTCCGCGCTGTTGGGTCCATGGCTGCCGACCCTGGTGCAGGTGCGAGACAACGTTGGATACCTTCGCGATCTCCTCGTCCCCTGGTTGGAGCGAGATCGTGATGGTCGTAAGTTCACGGGGGATGACGAGGCTTTCGCTCTTGCCGAAACATCGGCGTTTGTCGAACAGCTCATTCGTACCGCTCAACAGGTCAGTGTCGTGCAGTGGATCCTCGAGGTGAATGAAGACATCCTTGGCGTATACCGGTGGGGTCAATCCTCTTGGCGGCCGGCCCAGCAAAGCTTATTCGAAGACGCCGACGACGTTCGTGAAGGACATGTGGAGCTCTACTGGGGCGTGATTGGCCTGATTGCTCGGGCTTTGGCCGTGTCAGTGGAGGATCTGACTGCTGTCGTGCTGGCTCACGAATTGGCTCATGCGTATTCTCACCTGGGGACGGACATCGACGGCCGACGGTGGCGCACGGACAGGTTCGCGACCGGCCAACGAGAACTCAAAGAGGGGATCGCACAGCACTACGCACTCGCCGCGTGCCGGCGCATCGCGCGCTTTGCTCCCGATTGCGAAAAGGTGTATCGGGTGCTCCTGAAGTATCAGCCGGCACCATATCGAGTGCAGGAGAAGTGGGAACGAGAGTACAGCAAGGAGGCAATCCGCCTCGCCCTCCTTGAGACTCGTCGTAATGGACATCTCGGTCTCGATAGTTTCGTGGACGCGATGGAGCGAGCCGAGAAGCAACTCGGCCGACGGCTCTGATGATGTGCGTCTCGGGTGGTTTAGGTGACCAGATGGGGAGGCGCAGCGGCGCGGGCGAGTGCGTTAGGCGAGTGACGAGGGCGCCGCTGTGCCACACGCCGTGGTCCGAGGTGATGCAATTCGTGTCCGCGCCTGGGGCGTATGCGGAAAGGCATTCAACGGCGTGCCCTCTGGTGACGGTGCAGGCGACGTGGACGTTGGTCAGACGATGCGAGCCCGTCCGGCAAGTGGCGGCCACGGCGCGTGACTGCTGCTGCCACTTCGCCGCCTCTTGCCGTTCTTCTCGTGACGCCGGTGGCGAGGAAGGCATGAGGCGAGGCGGCGCTGGGCGACTGACCGCTGCTGCAACAACGGCGCCGCTGAGCTTCATGCCGGCGGAGGAGGCGAACACGCATGGCGTCCGCTTACTGCTCGTTTACACGGGATGATTCTCAGCCCGCAGCCGGCGACCAGGGAAATCGTGCGATGTTGTTGACGATGCTCGCGCCAATGATCGAAGATGTGCCGTAGCAGAGCGCCGCCGTGATCCCCAATCCGACCCTGATCTACCACATCACCCACGTCGACAACCTGTCCCTGATCATCGGGGACGGCGGGTTGCGGTGCTGCGCTGATCTGCGGCGCAACAAGGTCGGCTACCGCGACATCGCGTACAGCCACATCCAGGACCGGCGGGCGACGACGCGGGTGCCGTGCGGGCCGCGAGGCGCGCTGCATGACTACGTGCCGTTCTACTTCGCGCCTCGCTCGCCGATGCTGTACACGATCGCTCAGGGCAACGTTCCGACCTACCAGGAGGGACAGGGGCCGGTGGTGCACGTGGTCTCGACCGTGCAGGCGGTTCAGGAGGTAGGGGAGCAGTTCGTCTTCACCGACGGGCACGCGACGATGATGCTGAGCGGCTTCTACGAGGACGTGGCTGACCTGGCGCAGGTGGACTGGTCCGTGATGCCGCTGACGTACTGGAATGATACGCCGGCGTATCCCGATCGTAAGCGGCGGCGGCAGGCGGAGTTCCTGGTCCATCGTTACTTTCCGTGGGAGCTGGTGACGACGATCGGCGTAGCGTCCGAGGCGATGCGCGCGCGTGTCCAGCAGGCCCTAGCGGACGCCGAGCATCAGCCGGTGATCCAGGTGCGGCGGGACTGGTACTATTAGATGGCAGGAGGGTAGAACGCATGTTCGAATTGACACGCGGGAACCTCCTCAGTGCGGATGCCGAGCATCAGCCGGTGATCCAGGTGCGGCGGGACTGGTACTATTAGATGGCAGGAGGGTAGAACGCATGTTCGAATTGACACGCGGGAACCTCCTCAGTGCGGATGCCGAGGCGCTCGTCAACACCGTCAACTGTGTTGGCGTGATGGGGAAGGGCATCGCGCTCCAGTTCAAACAGGCGTTCCCGCAGAACTTTCGGGCGTACGAGCAGGCGTGTCGGCGCAAGGAGATGCGGCCTGGGCGGATGCTGGTGGTACCGACGATGGGCATTGGCAACCCGAAGTACATCATCAACTTCCCGACGAAGGTCCACTGGAAAAGGAAGTCGCGGCTGGAGTACATCGACGCCGGCCTCGACGCTCTGGTGGATGAGGTCCAGCACCTGGGTATCCAGTCGATCGCCGTGCCGCCGCTGGGGTGTGGGAACGGCGGACTGGATTGGCGGGAAGTGGAGCCGAGGATTCGGGCGGCGTTCGACCGCATCCCGAACGTGCGGGCGCTGGTCTTCGAGCCGGAGGGCGCGCCGGCGACCGACGAGATGGCGGTGCGGACCTCGCGGCCGGCGCTGACGGGGGCGCGCGCGCTGCTGATCCGCCTGTTGGCGCGGTATCGCGAGGGCGGGTATCGCTCAAGCTTGCTCGAGGTGCAGAAGCTCGCGTATCTCCTGCAGGCGGCCGGCGAGCCGCTGAAGCTGGAGTACGTCAAGCACAAGTACGGGCCGTACGCCGAGAACCTGAACTTCGTGCTGCAGCGTCTCGAAGGGCACTATCTGCGAGGCTATGGGGATCGGAGCCAGCGGGCCGAGATTCGCCTGCTGCCCGGGGCGGCCGAGGTGGCCGAGGCGTTCCTGGTCGGCTCCGAGGAGGCGCTCGAACGGCTAGCGCGGGTGGAGCGGCTGATCGAAGGGTTCGAGTCGCCGTACGGGATGGAGCTGCTGGCGACGGTGCACTGGGTGGTGAGCGAGCAGCCGTCGATCGCGGACGACCGGGCGGGCGTGGTAGAGTTGGTGCGCGCCTGGAGTGAGCGAAAAGGCGAGCTGTTCACTCCGCGACACATCCTGGTGGCGTGGGAGCGCCTGCGCGAGGAAGGGTGGCTGCCGGAGCCCACGGCAGCGGCGGCCAGGGCGGGATAAGCAACTAGTGGGTCACGGCTCAAATGATTGAAGATGCGACCAGATAGGCCGATGCTCAATCAAATCTCACGTGACCCACTAGTAGACCGTCAACCATGGATTGACGGGTTGGGCGGAGCGCGGTTAATCTGGTCGTCGCTGACGCCAACCTCTCATCCACAATGCCGATCAGGAGGGGTGCCCGATGAGCAGACTGGTGCGAACGAGGATCGCCGCGGCCGCCGTCTTCGTTGGAGTCCTGGCTTCGCCCGGCATGGCGCTCGGTCAGGTTGCACCATTCTGCCGACCCGGCGAGTCGCCGTCGTTCCAAGACGGGTTCGTCGCCCTCACGGCCGAACTCGGCGCAATCGTGGGCGAGCCGGTTGAGTGCGCCCATCCCCTCGGCCCTACCGGCGACGTGATCCAGAGGACCACGACGGGCTACGTGTACTGGCGAAAGATCACCAACACGCCGGCCTTCACTGACGGCCGGCGGCACTGGGGGTTGACACCGAGCGGGCTCGTCTACTGGGAAGGCGCCGACGTCGACCCGCCGGGAACGATCATCTGGGTCGGCGCGACGGAGTCCGGGGGGCCGGTGGCGGACGACCCGCTGACCGCGCCCGGCGCGCTTCAGGCCGTGCAGTGCCCGACCGGCCGGAGTGGGGGCGAGTTCGTCGAGGAGGGGTTCCGCATCTACGTCACGGGTCGGTGCGACGAGCGGCATGGCCGCGCCGGCGTGATCATCGCGCCGTTCCGCAACCTCGACTTCGGCGACGGCGAGCTACGCTTCGAGGTCCGATTCACGAGCGGCAGCGAGCGCGCCAGGCTCCACCTGATCGTCCGCGGCGAGGAGACAAGCTTGGGCGGCTCCGGCTACTGGGCGACGCTGGATCCCGCGGCGGGGCAGGTTGAGCTTGAGGTCGCCCAGAGCAGCCGGGTCAGGGATGCCAGGTCGTCCACCGCCGGCCAGCCGCTGATGTCGCCCGACGGCTGGAACAGCCTGGTCGTTCGGGCTCAGGGGCCGGACGTCTCGATCCTGGTCAACGACCGGCCCTTCGAGTTCGGGAGGCTGTCCCCGCCCTACCCGGAGTCCGGCTACGTCCAAGTATTCCTCGTCAGGACGGGGGACCCCGACGATCCGGGGGAGACCGCGGTCGTCCTGCGGAACCTGCGAGTCTCGCACCAATCGGACTGAGTGCTGCCCCGCCAGACGCACAACCCACCGGCGGCACGCTGGCGCCTACCGACTCCCTGGTGGCTGGACGGGATCTCCCTCCGGGGCGCCAAGCCGGCGTCCCAGCCGGTCGAGCGGCCCGCGACCTTCGACCTCGCCGTCAGCCCCCGGGTGAAGCAGGCCATCGGGCTGACGATCTCCCGTCGGTCCCGTAGCAGCTCGTCAAGATGATCCGGTGGGCGCCTGTCAACTCGCCAATTCATAGTTGACGGGACACTAGCCGAGAATTCGGTTGGGTGCGACCCGGGCTTGCGCTACAATGCGTGACGTCCGGGGAGAGTACTAGGTGCCGCCAACAACCGCCGCGCCGAACGAGCGCACCCACGTGGAGCTGCCGCTGATCGAGCAGCTCAAGACGATGGGCTGGCAGTACATCGAGGGCGACATTGATGTGCCGGACGTCACCGAGCGCACGACGTTTCGCGAGGTATTGCTGGGCGGCCGTCTGCGTGATGCCGTTCGCCGGCTGAACCTGGACCAGGCCGGCCAGCCGTGGCTCGACGACCGGCGCGTCAGCCAAGCGGTCGGAGCGCTCGAGCGTCTCGGTGCGCGGACGCTGCTGGAGGCGAACCAGGCGGCGACCGAGCTGCTCCTGAAGGGGACGCCCGTGGAGGGCGAACCGGCGCGCCATCAAGGGCGAGACCAGATCGCGCGGTTCATCGACTTCGAGCACCCGGAGCGGAATGACTTCCTGGTGGTCAACCAGTTCCGCGTGGACGTGCCCGGCGGCCAGACGTTCATCGTGCCGGACCTGGTGCTGTTCGTGAATGGCATCCCGCTGGTGGTGATCGAGTGCAAGAGCCCGTCGGCGACAGACCCGATGGAAGAGGGGATCACCCAGCTGCTGCGCTACTCGAATCAGCGTGACTGGGTGGAGGGCGACGAGGGGAACGAGCGCCTGTTCCACTACAACCAGCTGATGATCGCGACGTTCTGGTACCAGGCGCGGTCCGGGACGGTGGGATCGTCGTACGAGCATTACCTCGAGTGGAAGGACACCAGTCCGATGCCCACGGCGGACGTGGCCGCCGAGCTGGGTGTTGCGAGCTTGAGCAGCCAGCAGATGCTGGTGGCCGGGATGCTGCGGCCGAGCCACCTGCTGGACATCGTGCGGAGCTTCACGCTGTACACGCAGTCCGGGGGGAAGACGGTCAAGCTGGTCACTCGGTATCAGCAGTTCCGGGCCGTGCACGCGGCAATTCACCGCCTGACGACCGGCCAGACGCGCGAGCAGCACGGCGAGCGTGACCAGCGCGGCGGGGTGATCTGGCACACCCAGGGCTCAGGGAAGAGCCTGACGATGGTGTTCCTGGTGCGCAAGATGCGGACGCTGCCGGAGCTGCGTCGCTTCAAGGTGGTGGTGGTCACCGATCGCACCGACCTGGAGCGCCAGCTCGGCGAGACCGCCACGCTGACCGGCGAGACGGTTCGGAAGGCGCGTCATGGTGATGAGCTGAAGGAGCTACTGCGGCAGGAGGGAGCGGACCTGGTCTTCGCGATGATTCAGAAGTACCAGGAGCGTGAGGGCGAGCTGCCGAGTACCGCGCAGGCGCCAATGGTGGTCGAGCGGCGAGGACCGGCGCGGGCGGCGGAGGCGCGCGTGTCGTACAACACGCGGCCGGCGATTCTCCGGCTGGTGGCCGGTTCCGAGCCGTTCCCTGAGCTGAACCGATCCGAGGCGATTCTCGTGCTGGTGGACGAGGCGCATCGGTCGCAGGCCAGCACGCTGCATGCGAACCTGTCGCGGGCGTTGCCGAACGCAGCGCGGATTGGTTTCACGGGCACGCCGATCGTCAAGGGTGAGCAGCGCCAGACCCGGGCGATCTTTGGCGAGTTTATCGACCAGTACACGCTCCAGCAGTCCGAGGCGGACGGGACCACGGTGCCGATCCTGTACGAGGGGCGGACGGCCGAGGGTGCCGTGGCGGATGGGCGCAGCCTGGACACGCTCTTCGAGGACATGTTCCGAGAGCGGACCCCGGAGGAGCTTGAGGCGATCAAGGCGAAGTACGCCACGGCCGGGAACGTCCTGGAGGCGGAGCAGCTGATCGCCGCGAAGGCGCGCGACATGCTGCGGCACTACGTGGGCGCGGTGTTGCCGAACGGCTTCAAGGCCCAGGTGGTGGCGTCGAGTCGGCGGGCGGCGATCCGCTACCAGCGGGCGCTGGTGGCGGCACAGACCGAGCTTGTTCAGACTCTCGAGGCGCTGAATGCCGCCACGTTGGCGCTCAGCGAGGAGGCGCTGGAGCAGCAGGATGAGGAGACCCGATTCCTGGTCAGAGCTCACGGACAGCTGGTGACGATCCGCCGCCTCGAGTTCGCGGCGATCATCTCCGGGGATCACAACGACGATCCGTCATGGCGCCAGTGGAGCGACCACGCGGCGAACGACGCGCGCATCGAGCAATTCAAGAAGCCGCTGACGCACGCGGACCCGACCCGGCAGGACAGCCTCGCGTTCCTCTGCGTGAAGAGCATGCTCCTGACCGGGTTCGATGCACCGGTCGAGCAGGTGCTGTACCTCGACCGAACGATGCGCGGCCACGAGCTGTTGCAGGCAATCGCGCGGGTGAACCGGACGGCGCCGGGGAAGACGTGCGGGTTGGTGGTGGACTATTTCGGCGTCGGACGGCACCTGAAGGAGGCGCTGGTCGAATACAGCGACGAGGACGTTCAGGGCGTGCTGGTCAACCTGGCGGACGAGCTGCCGAAGCTGGCCGACCGTCACCGTCGGGTCCTGGCCGTCTTCCACGGCCGGGGCATCCCGGACATCGCGGACGTGGATGCCTGCGTGGATCTGCTGCGCGACACGAAGGTCCGCGCTGACTTCGTGGTGAAGCTGAAGCTGTTCCTGGAGAGCCTGGACGTCGTGCTGCCGCGGCCTGAAGGGCTGCCGTACGTGCGGGACGTGAAGCTGCTCGGCTTCATCAGCAAGGCGGCGGCGAACCTGTATCGCGATTCTCAGCTGAACATCGTGGGGGCAGGTTACAAGGTCCGTCAGCTGATCGACCAGTATGTCGAATCGCAGGGGATCGATCCGAAGGTGCCGCCGATCTCGATCCTGGATGCCGAGTTCGCCGAGGCAGTCGACGCGCGACCCTCGCCGCGCGCGAAGGCATCCGAGATGGAGCACGCTGCGCGGTATCACATCAGCCGCCACTATCAGGAGGATCCGGCGTACTACAAGCGGCTTAGCGAGCGCCTCGAGGAGATCCTCCAGACCTTTGCCGACCGCTGGGACGAGCTCGTGGCCGCATTGCGCCAGTTCACTGATGAGGTGCGGGAGGGGCGGCCAGGCGATACGAGCGGGCTCGACCCGAGGACGCAGGCACCGTTCCTGGGTATTCTGGTGGAGGAGTCCGGCATTGACGTCATGACTCCCGAGCGGCTGAAGGAGCTGGCGCAGGTGACGGTCGAGCTGGTCGAGCACGTACGCCAGGAGGTGCGCGCGGTCGACTTCTGGCGGAAGCCGTACGCGCAGGGGGTACTCCGTCAGTGGATCATCAACCTGCTCGACGACCGTGATGTCGTACCCTTCAAGCGGCAGCAGGCGGCGGCCGATCGGCTGGTCGAGCTCGCTCGAGCGCTGCACACCAGGCTGGTTGATGACGCGAACGCTGGAGGTTGACGGGCTCGGGTTCGAGCTCCGTCGCAGCGACAGGCGCAGAACGATCGGGATCACCGTCGACCGCGACGGGCAGCTCATCCTGAGCGCACCGACGGCGTGCCCGGACGAGACGATCGAACGGATAGCCCGCGAGAAGCTCTTCTGGGTGTACACCAAGCTGGCACTCAAGGAGCTGCTGTTTCGCCCACGGCGGGAGCGACTTTACGCGAGCGGCGAGGGCTTCTACTACCTCGGACGGAGCTACCGGCTCCTGATCACCCGCGACGCGGCGAGCCCGTCGACGCCGCCACTCCGCCTGCTCCAAGGGCGCTTCATGCTCACAGAGTCCGAGGCTCCCAGGGCGGCTCAACTCTTCGCGGCCTGGTACGCCGCGCACATCCGTCCGTGGATCGAGCGGCGGGTTGAGCTGCTGGCCGATAGGATTGGGGTCAGCCCCGGTGGGATCGTGGTGCGGGAGCTCGGATACCGCTGGGGCTCATGTGGCCACAGCCGGACGTTGAACTTTCACTGGCGCACGGCGATGCTGCCGCCGCGAATTGTGGAGTACGTGGTGGCGCACGAGCTGGTGCACCTGCGCGCGCCGCATCATGGTGCCGAGTTTTGGCGGCGGCTCGAGCTGGTGATGCCCGATCTGGGCCGTCGTCGTGAGTGGCTAGCTACGGAAGGTGGCCGGCTTTGAGATGCCGACGAGGGGCTACGTCGGGATCTGGCACAGCAGTTAGAGGCGTACGTCCGCAGACGGGGACGCTGAGTAAGAGGGGGAGGCGGGTGGCCCAGCGGCGCAGGCGAGTGCGTTGGGCGAGTGACAAGGGCGCCGCTGGGCCGACTGCCGTGGCTCGGGACTGGCTGAGCGGTGGACGGTGGCCCGGTGTTATGCAGGCGAGATCCCTCCACTTCGCTCGCAAGCTCGCTTCGGTCGGGATGACATGGAGAGTTGCGAGCTCGGCGCGGTCGGATGACATGGAAAGTTGCGAACTCGCTACGACCCAGGCGACATGGCGGGCGACATGAAGTGGTGGGGCGACGTGCGGGCCGCGTCGGCCCGTGGCGGCCCCGACAGCCAATTCGCAGTGGCGACGAGCGAGGCCGCCTGGTGCCGCTCTTCAGGAAACGAGTGAGGCATGTAGCGCGCGCGGCGCTCGGCGACTGACGCTCCAGGCTACTCACCGCGCCGCGAAGCTTCATGCCGCTGATTGGGATAGCATCAGACGAGAAGTCTCCTGTCGCAGACCGGGGTTCACGGGACGTGGACGGTCGATCGGTACAGCTCCACCAGGGAATGATCCTCGAGGGCGGCGATGATCGTCGGAAGCTGGCGCTCGACGCGCTCGCAGAGGTCGCGCGTGCGGACGTCCCGGTCCTCATCAAAATGACGAAGGCAAGCGCGTCGCGCGCCAGGCCGAGGGCTTCGAGCGCGTCCAGGCCGGTCGGGCCGGCGGCGATCGGCGGGTAGCGGAAGGCGGTGCCGTACGGCG
>Ga0209382_10005370_pt1 | contig 16700 bp, 17 predicted proteins | sample SoiMetdeltSBSDD5_FD_187599 | JGI IMG/M metagenome (GOLD analysis project Ga0209382, IMG submission 187599) | Bulk soil microbial communities from a Populus tree surrounding site in Tennessee, USA - Soil MetaG P. deltoides SBSDD5 (SPAdes) (version 2) | ecosystem: Environmental > Terrestrial >...
CTCGGGCGGCCGGTAGCCATAGTGCGCGGCGAGCTGGCCGACGATCGGCTCGATGCGGCGCCAGGTGAGCCCTTCGATGCGGTTGCGGCGGTTCACGTCCTTCGGAACGCTCGCGAGCGCCCGGGCGACGTCCTCCTCGGAGACGTCCAGCTCCACCAGGTCCGCGAGCCGCAGCAGCGCCGCCGCGTCGAGGTCCTCGAGGCGGTAGGTCACGTCCGCGTGGGCTTCCGCGCGGGTGTTCCAGATCTGCCACATGAGGGCCGCCCGCTCGGGCGGGCGCTCCGGCTGGTAGACCTCGGGTGCGTGGCGGCCGATGGCCGTCGGGAAGGGCTTGTCGCGCCGGTGGTCGGTGAGCAGCTCGGTGCCGAGCATCGAACGGGCGAATTCGAGCGGATGGCGGACCTGGTGCAGGACGACCGCGTCGTCGACCGGGAGGAAGGGAACGGCGAGGAAAGACGAGTCGGCCTCGGCGCCGTTCCAGTCCACGGGGCGGTTGCCCAGCGCCTGCTCGACACCGAACACCTTCTCGTGATCACACCGGACGCCAAGAGCTTTGAATAGGACGGATGCGTATGCGGTTCCGGAGCGCGGGCATCCGGTGACTATGAAGCGCTTGATCGGATCTCCTGCCGCGAAAGCTGTCGGGGCCAGTGTATAACGACCAACCGTGGGTCCCGCGAACCCGGACATGCAGCATTTCCAGGAGACAAGCGACGAGCGCTGGTCGCGCATGCTCGATCATCTCCGGCGCGCGCGGTCGAGCGAGAGCTTCGATTCGGCGGAGCGCGCCTATCGCCTGGAGGTCGCAACCGAAGCGCGTCGCGTCCTGGAAGCGGCCGTTGCCGGGGAGCCGTGGCTGGAGCCGTTTCGGGCGCTCACGAACGGCACCGTCCGCGGCCGGCCCTTCGACCTCACGGATCGGCAGCACGAAAGCTGGCTGGTCCGAAGTGCCGCGCCGGAGACGCTGGGGCGCGCGCTCGGCTGCTTCCTCGACACCAGCCTCGGTCCCGTCGAGCGCTTCGAGTCGTTCGTGCGCGCGGCCGCGCAGGAGCGCCCGTCGCTGCTCGCGCCGGCAGCGGAGCTGACCAACCGCGACAGCGGCCGCCACGACGGCGTCGTGGCGCTCGGCTCTCTCTTCAACTTTGCCGTCGCGCCGCAGGAGCTCCCGGTGATGCGCCCCCGGCTGTTCGGCCTGCTCGAGCAGACGCTGGGCTACGAGTGGTCGTACCGGATCCCGCTCGTCGAGCAGTACGCGCGACACCTCGCATTCGCCGCGGACTTCAGCGCGCGGCTTGCGGAGGCCGGCGTGCCGGTGCGCGACATGCTCGACGCGCAGAGCCTGATCCAGATCGCCGGCACGCAGGCCGACTTCTGGGCCGCGCAGGCGCAGCCGGGGGATCCGGCGCGATACCTCTCGATCTGCGCGATCTACCGCAACGAAGGGCCCTACCTGCGGGAGTGGATCGAGTTTCACCGGCTGGCCGGCGTGGAGCACTTCTACCTGTACGACAACATCAGCGAAGACGATCATCTCGAGGTGCTCGCGCCCTACGTGGACGAAGGGCTCGTGACCCTCCGCAGCTGGCCGGTGTTCGACCCCCAGGTCCCCGCGTACAACGACTGCCTGCGCTGGCACCGCTACGACTCGCGCTGGATCGCCTTCATCGACATCGACGAGTTCCTGTTCTCGCCGGGCGGCCGGCCCCTGCCCGAGGTGCTCGCCGACTACGAGGCGTGGCCCGGGGTGGCGGTGGCGTGGGTGATGTTCGGCACCGGAGGTCACCGCACGCGCCCGCCGGGCCTCGTGATCGAGAACTATCTGCGCACGATGGAGACGCCGGACCCGATCATGAACATGAAGAGCATCGTCGACCCGACGCGCGTGACGACGTACGCCAGCGCGCACCACGCCGTGTATCCGTACCTGTCCGCGGTCGACGAGAAGCAGTTCCCGGTCGAGGGCCACACGCTCGCCGCGCCGTCCTGCGAGCGGCTGCGCCTGAATCACTACCACTGCAAGTCGGAGGAGGAGTTCGTCGCGAAGTTCCAGCGCTGGCGCGACATCGGCAGCCGGCCCTCCGCGAGCTGGCGGCGCTTCCAGACCTGGGGCGAGGACGAGGTACCGGCGGACGAGCTGGAGCGCCTCCGCAGCGAGGAGGCCAACGGCGCCAGCGACGACGCGATCCTGAGGTTCCTGCCGGCTCTGCGCGAGGCGATGTCGGAGGCACGGCGGTGACACCCGACCTGATCGTGAGGGACAAGCACGGCAAGGAGTGGCCGGTCAAGCTCTGGTGCCTCCCGACGCACTACTACTCGCCGATCCAGGACCCCAGCCTGCTGGAGGAGCCATCGGAGCGCGCGCGCATCTGGCCGGCGGACCCGCACCCGATGCCGGGAATCGACTGGCGCGAGGACGCCCAGGTCGAGTTGTGCAGCGAGGTGTTCGCAAGCCAGCAGCCGATGGAGTTCCCCACCGGCGCCCCCGCGGGAGGGCCGGAGTACACGCGCCGCAGCCCGCGATACCCCGCTGTCGATGCGTGGGTGCTGCAGGCCTTCCTACGCCATCTGCGACCGGCCCGCGTGGTCGAGGTCGGCGCAGGCTATTCCTCGCTCGTCACCGCGCGAGTGAACCGCGAGTACCTGGACGACGAGGTGAGGTTCACCGCCATCGACCCCTACCCGCTCGAGTTCCTCGAAGCGGGCGTGCCGGGCCTGACGGAGCTGCGCAAGGAACGGGTGCAGGACACGCCGCTCGAAGTGTTCGAGCAACTCGACGAGCACGACGTGCTGTTCGTCGACACGTCGCACACCGTCAAGACGGGCGGCGACGTGCCGTGGATCTTCAACCAGATCCTGCCGCGCCTGCGGCCGGGAGTCGTCGTGCACCTGCACGACATCTTCCTGCCGTGGGACTACCCGGAGGACTGGGTGTTCCAGGGCAAGGGCTGGAACGAGCAGTACCTCGCGCAGTCGTTCCTGACGTGGAGCTCCGCATTCGAGGTGCTGTTCGGGACCTACTGGATGATCCGCCGCCACTGGGACGTGCTGTTGCGCGCCTTTCCGCAAATGGTCCCGGACGACCAGCGCGACAGCTCGGCGCTCTGGATCCGGCGGGTGTAGCGCTCAGGGATCCGGGACGAGGCTCAGCAGCTGCCGCGCGAGCGGTCCCCGCCCGCCGCCGGGCCACTTGCGCGCCAGCGCCTTCCGGTCCTCTTCCTTCTGCCGCTCGACCCACCGTGAGAGCGCCTCGTCGTCCTTCTGCTCGAGCGTCTGCGACAGCTGGTGCGTGATGCCCGCGCCGGCGGCCACCACCGGCGGGTGGCCCGCCTCGCACAGCCGCAGCAGGAAGTCCCGATCCTGGTACCAGACCTTGAACTGGGGATCGAAGAAGTCCTCCGCGGAGTGCCCGAACCGCGCCACCGTCTCCCTGCTGATCGCGAAGCACCAGCCGGTGAAGTCGTTCCGGTGGAAGCCGTCCTGTGTGACGGGGAACGACGCGAACGCGCCTTCGTCCAGCGCCGTGCGCAGCGGCGGCCACCAGCCGGCCAGCACGCACACGTCGTCGTTCATCACGACGACGTAATCCCCGCGGGCCGCCCTGATGCCCGAGTTCACGGGCGCCGTGAAGCCCTGCGGCGGCATGGCGTTGTGGACGAGCACCACCTCGTGGTCGACCCCTGTGTGCTCCTTGATCGACGCCACGCATCGCTGCGCCTGGCCCGATGTCGCGTCCAGCGTCGGGATCACGACGGTCAGCTCAGGGCTGCCCCCGTAACGCAAGCCTCCGCCGTCCGCCATGGAGCCAGTCTAATTCCGGGCACAGCTTGAAGAGCGGGCCGATCCGCAGTCAATGCGGTCGAGTGACTAAGCTTCCCTACGAGTCGGGCATCCGTTCGACCACAGCCGTGCCTCGCGTTTCCGCAGTCGTTGCCTGTGCGCACCCTCCGCGTTTCGCAGTGCACACATCCCTGGAGGGACAAGATGGCGACAGGAACCGTGAAGTGGTCCAGCGACGACACCGCGACGGCTGCCAACGTGCAGGCGCTCTAGGCCTCGGCGCCGACATGGCATCGAGCGGCAAGAGAAAGACCACGATGGCGAAGATGAACCGGGAGCGAAAGCTGCTCGAGCGGCGGCAGGAGAAGCAGGCCAAGAAGGAGGCCCGGCGCGCCGCGGCATCTGAGCCAGACCCGCCCAGCGACACGCTCACGAGCAACGACGAGTAAGTCGGCCGGCGGCCCGGAACGCGCCCAAGTTATCTCCGACCAGCGTTGGGCCGCATCGCGTCGGGCTTCAGAAGTCAGGCGGGTGGCTGCTCCGACAGCCCCACGGCTTCGAGGCCCTCGACATGGCTCTGGTACGGCCGCCAGTAGGCGATCTTGCCGTCACGCAATTTCGCAAGGTAGGCGCTTTCGTACTCAACGGTGGGGGCATCGCCCTTGCCTACGTTGACGGTTCGGCCCAGGATCACAGCCCCATCATCGAGAGCATGGACTTCTTGAACCTCGAAACGGATGTCCTCCCAGGTCTCGAAGGCATCGACAAGTGCGCGTCTAACGCCCTCGTGGCCCCGATAGCTCCCACCCTCCAAAACGTTCCGGGGCAATAGAAACTCGGCGTCTGGATGAAAGCAGTTGACCCACCCCTCCAAATCCCCGGCCCCGAACGCCCTCAGCGCCTCACGAACCAGCTGCCTCACGTTCTCCTGCGACATCGCCCGCGCAGTATCCCCGACCGAGGGAGCCACCCCTCCGTTACTGAAATGACGAAACCCGCTTCAGCAGCGGGCTTCGAAGAAGCGCGCCCGACTGGATTCGAACCAGTGACCTTCGGTTTCGTAGACCGACGCTCTATCCGGCTGAGCTACGGGCGCGTGGGGGCCATTCTAGAGCGCGCCTGGAAGGGTGCCGGCGCGCGACTGCGGTGAGCGGAGAGGGTGGGATTCGAACCCACGTGGGAGGCATGAACCCCCCAAACCGCTTAGCAGGCGGCTGCCTTCAGCCTCTCGGCCACCTCTCCAAACAGGCCTTGTCAGCGGCCTCCGCCGCATTGTAGGCGCGGTCCTCGTGGAAGCCGGGCGCGTCAGGCGTAGTGCACGGCCTCGTCGCCGGGCTCGTCCACCGTCCGGTCGCAGGTCGGGCAGTACCAGCGCGCCTCGAGCGCGGTGCCGCACGCGCCGTGCACGACCGGCTCCGCCTCGGTGTGGCGCGCTCCCCAGTCCGCCAGCAGGCGCAGCGCGCCCGCCAGCTCCCGCCCGGCGGCCGTGAGCTCGTAGACGTACCGCGGAGGCCGCTCGGAGTAGGGCTGGGCGAGGACGAGCGCGCCCTGCTCCAGGCGCCGGATGCGGTTGCTGAGGATGTTGGGCGCGATCCCTGGAACGCGCTCCTGCAGCTCGTTGAAGCGGAGGGATCCGTCCAGCAGCGCCTCCACCACCAGCAGGGTCCAGCGGTCGCCGACTGCGGCCAGCGCCTCCGCGAGCGGCGAGCGCTCCCCGGCCTCCTGTTCGCGGTCTCCCATGCCCGGATCGTAGCCTGGAGGCCGTTGGTAACCTAGCGACTTGCAACTTGCTAGTTACCCCTGATTCTCAGCACCAGAGAGGCATTCCGATGAGCACCATCACAGATACACAGCAGGCGATCGCCCACGCCGTGGAGCGGGTCGGCCCCGCCGTGGTCGGCTTCGGGCGCGGTTGGGGACGCGGGAGCGGGGTCGTCGTCGCCCCGGCCGGGTCCTCACCACGGCCCACAACCTGCGTGGAGAGGACGTCACCGTGAACCTCCACGGCGGCCGCCGAGAGACCGGCCGGGTGGCCGGGATCGACGCCGATCTCGACCTCGCCGCAGTCGCGGTCGACACCGGCGACATCGAGCCCGTGGAGTGGGATCCCGCCCTCGCCGGTCCCGGCATCGGCACGCCGGTGGTCGCCCTCGGCGACCCGGGTGGGCGCGGCCTGCGCGCGACGCCGGGCTTCGTGTCCGCCGAGGGCCGCCACATCCGGGGCCCGCGCGGCCGCACGATCGCCGGATGCATCGAGCACACCGCACCGCTGCCGCGCGGATCCGGCGGCGGCCCGCTGGTCGACCTCGAAGGGCGCCTGCTGGGGCTGAACGCAGTCCGGCTCGACGGCGGCCTGATCGTCGCCCTGCCCGCCGGCCCGCGGCTCGCGGAGCGCGCGGAGAAGCTGTGGAGCGGAGAGAGCGTGCGCCCCGTGCGCCTGGGCGTGGCGATCGCGCCGTCGCGCGTCGCGCAGCGCATGCGGCGCTCGGTCGGCCTGCCGCACATCGACGGGCTGCTGGTCCGGTCGGTGGCCGACGGCAGCCCGGCCGCAGCAGCCGGCATCGAGCGCGGCGACCTGCTCGTCGCCGCCGCGCGCCGCCCGTTGGCGGGAGTCGACGACCTGTACGAGGCACTCGACTCGCTCGCACCCGGCGACACGCTGCAGTTGCAGGTCGTGCGCGGCACCGCGGAGCGCGATGTCGCGGTCACCTTCGCCGCTTCGGAGGAGGTGGCGACATGAGCGCCACCCGCGAACGTGACCAGGCCGAACAGCAGCTCGCCGAGCGCGAGCTCGAAGCGCTCGACGCGTACTCGCGCACGGTCGCGGGCGTGGCCGAACAGCTCGCGCCTTCCGTGGCCAACCTGCGAGTGACCCGCGTGACGCGACGCGGACGGATGCCGGCCGGGGCAGGCAGCGGAGTGGTGCTGACCCCCGATGGCTTCGTGCTGACGTCGGCCCACGTGGTCGCGGGCCGCGGGCGGCAGGGCCGCGCGGCGTTCGTCGACGGGCGCGAGTTCACCTTCGAGATCGTGGGTCGCGACGAGCTCTCCGACCTCGCCGTGGTGCGGACCGAGGCGCGTGACCTGGTTCCCGCCGTGCTCGGTGACGCCGAGCGCCTGCGCGTCGGCCAGCTCGTGGTCGCGATCGGCAACCCGCACGGGTTCGCGGGGTCGGTGACGGCCGGGGTGATCTCCGCACTCGGACGCTCGCTCCCCGCGCGGGCGGGTCGCACGGTGCGCATCATCGACAACGTGATCCAGACCGACGCCGCGCTGAACCCGGGCAACTCCGGCGGCGCGCTCGTCAACGGGAGGGGCGAGGTCGTGGGAGTGAACACGGCCGTGGCCGGGATCGGGCTCGGCCTTGCCGTCCCGATCGACTCCGCGACCCGCGCGATCGTCGCCACGCTGATGACCGACGGGCGGGTCCGCCGCGCCTATCTCGGCATCGCCGGAGGGCCGCGTCCGCTGCCGCCGCGAGCGCGTGCCGAGCACGGGAGGACCGCCGCTGTCGAGGTCGTCGAGGTCGTGCCCGACAGCCCCGCCGACCGCGCCGGGCTGCGGGCGGAGGACCTCATCCTCTCGCTGGCCGGCGAGCCAGTGACCGACGTCGTGGACGTCCAGCGGCTGATGGGGTCCGACCTGATCGGCATCCGGCTCGAGGCCGTCGTGCTGCGCGGCGGGCGGTCCGTCGTGGTGGAAATCGTGCCGGGGGAGCTGAGCGACGAAAGTTGAGGTTTTATGCGACCTTCGCGCCCGGTAAGTAGTAGGGTCAGGTCCCCCGGTCGGCGGGTGCGGATCACGCCGCCGGAACGGCCGGGACACTGTGGATTCAGCACATAGGCCCTCCTCGCGGCAGGATCCCGGGGACGGGTGCAGGAGGACGGCATGCCCCTCACCGATTCGCTTCGGCCATCCATTTTTCCGTTTGCCCTACCGGCTCTTGCGTTGCTCGTATTTCGCGGCGCGCCCCGGGAGCTCAATGACGTCTCAGCACATCCCAGGTTCAGGACGGTCGACGAGGCCACGGGATCGAAGGTCTTCGTCGGGATCCGCCTCGAGACGTCGTCCCCGGACGTGCTGCTGAAGATCGTCGAGGCGCTGGCCGACTGGGTGAAGGCAGCCCGGCGCGACGCGCAGGAGGCCAAGCACAGCGGCGAGTGGGACGAGGTGCACGAGATCGAGCTCGTGGTCGGCAACGACGCGATGCACATGACCGCGGGGGCGTTCGCCCAGTACGTGCACGATCTGCGCTACCGGGAGCTGGGACCGCGCGAGCGCCGGATCGCCGGGTAGCACTGCCCGCCACGTGGCGGGGACGGCGGACCGCTAGCGTTCCGCCACGATGAGAACCAGAGTCCTCGAAGTGACCCAGGCGCCTGCCCCGGGCGCCCTGGCGGGCGGCGAGATCAACAAGCCGGAGCCCGGCGCGGAGCACCCCGACTGGACGCTCGACGTGCGGGGCTGGGCGGTCGGGAGCGAGAGCCCTGTTGCGGCGGTCGAGGGCGTGCACGAAACCGACGTCCTGTGGCGGGTGCCGCTGTCCGTCGAGCGTCCCCGCGTCGCCGCGCGCTTTGCGCAGGTCGACGGCGACCGGATCGGCTTCCTCGCGCTGCAGAGCGTGCTCGGCCTGCCGCCTCGTCACGAGATCCATGTGCGCGCCGAGCTGGAGAGCGGAGTGCGCGCGCCGATCGGATCGATCGTGGCGGAGCGCGCGCCGCTGCAGACCACGTACGAGCCGCGCCGGCAGCCCATCATGATCACCACCTTCGGACGCACCGGCTCGATGCTGCTGATGCGGCTGCTCTCCTCGCACCCCGAGGTGCTCTCCTACAAGCCGCACCGCTTCGAGCAGCGCATCGTGAGCTACTGGATCGACGCGCTGCTGACGATGGCCGACCCGACCAGCTTCCTGCGCGGCGTGGCGCCGCAGGGCGCCGTCGCCGACCGGACGTGGTGGACCGGGGCCGAGGCCCCCATGGCCTGGCCGCTGCGCGACCAGGCCGTGCAGGAGTGGCTCGGCGGCGCGGCCGTGGAGGAGCTGGCCGTGGTGGCCCAGCAGCGGGTCGACGGGCTGTACGACCAGATCGCGACCACGACGGGGGGTGGAGACGAGCGCTATTTCGCCGAGAAGTCCAACCTGCGGGTCTCGGGGGTGGTCTCGGAGCTGTATCCGGAATCGCGCGAGCTGTTCCTGGTGCGCGACTTCCGGGACATGGTGTGCTCCGTCTTCTCGTACAACGAGAAGCGCGGCGTGACGGGGTTCGGCCGCGCGAGGGCCGGCACCGACCGCGAGTACGTGGAGCAGCTCGGGAGCTGGGCGGAGTCGCTCGCACGCGCCTGGGGGCGGCGCCGCGATCGGGCGCACGTCGTGCGCTACGAGGACCTGGTCCTGGACCCGGAACCGGCGCTCGCCGCGGCGCTCGACCACGTCGGCATCGACTCCGGCGCCGGCGCGATCCAGGGGATGCTGGACGAGCTCCGAGAGGAGCTGCCGGAGCTCAGCGAGCACCGCACGACCGCTTCGCCGAACAGCTCGGTGGGACGCTGGCGCGACGACCTCTCACCGGAGCTGATCGCCGCCTGCGACGAGGCATTCGGCCCGGTGCTCGAGCTGTTCGGGTACGAGCGGGAGTAGGCCTAACGGGAGCCCGGCGCGACGCCGCGGACTCCCACCTTCGGCTCCTCGACCGCGCGGATGTCCGTGAAGCCCGCCTGCTCGAACCAGCCGATCACCTCCGCCTCGGTGTGCCGCGAGTCGTGCTCGGGCGAAAGCGCGTCGAACCACGTGAGGTGCAGGTGGCGCACGGAGCGCGGCCGCACGGTCCGCTGGCCCCAGGCGCCGCGCGGCCGCAGGCCCGGCAGGCGGCGCAGCATCCGGTAGGGCCACAACAGCGCGACGGACACGTACGCGAAGGCCTTGGACAGCGCGAGGAGGGCGCGCGGCGGCAACCGGGTCACCCGGAGGGCGTCGAGCACGTCCTTCGTGAACCGGAACGGGTTGAAGCGCTTGGCGAAGACGTACACGTAGAGGACTCCGCCGGGCTTCACGAGCCGGGACAGGGCCCGGTGGCCGCCGGCCGCGTCGGGCGTGTGGTGCAGGACGCCCGAGCACCAGACCAGGCCGAACCCGCCGGGCTTGAACGGCGGCGCCAGCACGTTGCCCTGCACGAACTGGGCGTTGGGCAGATCCCGGCACAGCTCGGCTGCCTCGTCGACCGCGCCGCTGACGTCCATCCCGATCACCAGCGCCGCGCCGTGCACGGCGAGCTGCCGCGTGAACTGCCCGGAGCCGCAGCCGGCGTCGAGCGCGACTGCGCCCTCCACCTGCTCTGCCGGCACCATCATGCGGGTGAGGAGGTCTTCCCACGTCTCCTCGGGCGTGCGGCCCCAGAGGGTCGAGTCCTCGAAGCGGCCCTCGTGATGGGCCTTCCACTCGACGTCGAAGGTCTTCGCGACCCGGTCGAGCCCGGCCATCGCGACGTTCATCCGCGGAATGCCGCGGACGACGGGGTAGCTCGCCCCGCACCCCTCGCATTCGAGGGTCCCCGACACCACGACCCCGTCCTCCGGCGCGTCATACGAGCCCCGCAGGTCCCCGCCACAGGCCGGACACGCGAGGTGGTTCACGAGACTGGGGTCGATCGCGCGATCGTACGGCAAGCCCGAAATGCGCGCGGACCACGCCACCCGTTATTGGCACAGCGAACATCCGATCCTATGCTGCGGGGATATGACGCTTCAGCGGATGGACAACGTTCTCATCGTTGTCGACGACCTCGAGGCTGCCAAAGCGTTCTTCGCCGAACTCGGCATGGAGCTGGAAGGCGAGACGACGGTCGAGGGGCGTTCGGTGGACCGCGTCGTCGGGCTCGACGACGTCCGTGCCGACATCGCCATGATGCGGACCCCGGACGGCCACGGCCGGGTTGAGCTGACGAGGTTCCACACGCCGCCGGCGGTCAGAGCCGAGCCGGAAAGCGCGCCGGCGAACACGCTGGGCATACGCCGCATCATGTTCGCTGTCGACGACATCGACGACGTCGTTGCCCGCCTGCGCGGCCACGGTGCCGAACTCGTCGGCGAGATCGCGCAGTACGAGGACATCTACCGGCTCTGCTTCATGCGTGGCCCTGAGGGCATCATCATCGGACTGGCCGAGCAGCTCGGCTGAAACGGGGTGGAGCGGAGGGGGTGGGATTCGAACCCACGGTCCCGGTTAACCCGGGACAGCGGTTTTCAAGACCGCCGCATTCGTCCGCTCTGCCACCCCTCCGGGGCCCGCTGCTATCCGGCCAGAACCGAAGGATAGGCCGCCTATCGGTGCAAGAATTCGTGGCGGCGCGCGGAAAAGCTGGTCCGAATCGGCTTGCCTGCCGATAGATCGGGTGTGCAGCCCAACCCGCGCCTGGCACGAACCCCGGTAGAAACTTCGATCCCCGAGGTACTGGGGGATATCCTTACTTCCGCCCGCCGTACCTCCAAACGGATTTGATCGACTCCATCCAGACACAGACCGACTGGCTGGTCCCGTCTGGCGAGCAGCAGGGGCTGCGCCGCTACGTCCAGACGATCCGCGAGCGGTTCAAGCTGATCGTCCTGACGGTGCTCGTCACGACTCTGGCTGCCGTTTTGTACGTGGGCACCGCCGAGAAGACCTACGAGGCGCAGGCGCGGATGCTGGTGACCCCCGTCCCGCGCGACAACGTGACGCTCACCGGCCTCAGCCCGATCACCGCCTCGAGCGACCCGACCCGCGACGTCTCGACCGCCGCCAGCCTCGTCACCACGATCGACGTGGCGCGGAGGGCCAAGGAGAACCTGCAGACCGAACGCAGCGCCCGCTCACTGCTGAAGGACGTGACGGCCGAGCCGCTCGCGCAGAGCAACCTCGTCGTGGTGACGGCCAAGGGGCCGAGCGCCGTCTCCGCGCAGAACCTGGCGAACACGTTCGCCGATGCCGCGGTCGAGGACCGCACCGACAAGTTCAACGAGCAGGTGGACAAGCGCATCAAGTCGCTCGAGCCGCGCGTCCAGAACCTGCGTGAGCTGCCGGGGCAGCCCGCCGACCCGCTGCGCCAGCAGCTCAGCGAGCTGCGCGCGCTGCGCGCGTCCGGCGACCCCACGATGCGCGTCGACACCCGTGCCGACAAGCCGACGTCGCCGTCGTGGCCGAAGCGCAAGCTCAGCATCATCGCCGGCATCATGGCCGGCCTGGTGCTCGGTGTCGGCGGCGCGTTCGCCGCCCAGACGCTCGACCCGCGGCTGCGCCGCGAGGAGCAGCTGCGCGCGCTCTACCGGCTGCCGGTGCTGGCCCGTATTCCCGAGGAGAGCCGCGGCCGCGGCCGCGAGGTCGTGGCGCCGCACCAGCTCTCGCCCGCCGGCGTGGAGGCGTTCCGCACGCTGCGCGCGACGCTCACGGCGCCGCGCCGCGAAGGTGGGCGTACGCGTGCGGTGATGATCACCGGCGCCGGGCCGGCCGAGGGCAAGACGACCACCGCGCTCAACCTGGCCGCTTCGTTCGCGCTCGCCGGCAAGCGCGTGATCCTGATCGAGGCGGACCTGCGCCGCCCCAAGATCGGCGGCGCCCTGCGCGTGCGCGCCACGCGCGGCATCGCGAGCGTCCTGATCGACGGCCTGCCGCTGCACGAGTCGCTGCTCACGACCGAGGCCTACGGCGAGAACCTGAAGCTGCTGCTGGTGGACCGCGCGGGTGAGTGGATGGCAGACCAGTTCTCCCTCCCCGCCGCCCAAGACCTGATCGAGGACGCCAAGGACATGGCAGACATCGTGATCATCGACTCGCCTCCGCTGACCGAGGTGATCGACGCGCTGCCGCTCGTGCAGATGACCGACGACGTGGTCGTGGTCGTCCGCCTGGGCCGCACGCACATCCACAAGCTCACGCGCCTGGGCGAGCTGCTCGGCCAGTACAGCATCAAGCCGGCGGGCTTCGCCCTGGTCGGCGTCAGCCCCACCGCCGAGTACGGCTACTACACGGAGCGGCCGGTGCGGATGCCGGAAGAGACCCGGCCAACCGCGCTCAGCCGCTAGGGCCCCCCGATGTCCACCGTCCGCGGACTGCCGGCCGGCGTGCTGGGGCGGAGAACGCCCGCACTGCGATGGAGCGGCGCTCCGGACCTGCCCACCTGGGCGTGGTACGGGATCATGGTCGCGATCGCGGTGCTGATGGGCATCTTCGCCGGGATCAACCCCAAGTACGCGATCGCGGGGGCGTTCGGGCTCGCGTTCGTGATGCTCGTGCTCGTGGACCTGACCTTCGGGTTGTGCGCGTTCACGTTCCTGTCGTTCCTCGAGCTGCTGCTGGTCAGCGAGGACCGCTCGTTCAGCTTCCTGAAGGTGGCGGGCTTCCTGCTGCTGGCCTCCTGGGTGGCCAGCGTCTCGACCTCGCGCGAGGAGGACAAGAGCTTCATCGCGTCGCATCCGCAGTTCACCTTCGTGCTGATCGCCTTCCTCTCCTGGGCCACGATCAGCTCCTACTGGGCCGAGGCTCCGGGGCGCGCCTACGACACGTCCTGGCGCTACCTGCAGAACATGATCCTGTTCCTGATCGTCTACACGGCGATCCGGCACCGCAACCACGTCAAGTGGCTGCTCTGGTCGTGGGTGGGAGGCGCCACATTCGCGACCGTGCCGGCGATCATGAACCCGCCGCAGGCCGAGGCAGACCTCACGACGCGCATCTCGGGAACCATCGGCGACCCCAACGAGCTGGCCGCACTGCTGGTGGCCGGGACGGCGTTCGCGATCGCGCTCAGCGTGACGTCCAAGGACAATCCGCTGGCGCGCCTGGCCGCCATGGGCGCCGCCGGGCTGTTCCTGTTCGGCATCTTCTACACGGTCTCGCGCGGCGGCCTGGTGGCGCTCGCGGTCGCGATCGTGGCCGCCTGCCTGATGTCCGGGCGCTACCGCGTGCAGGCAACGCTCGTGGGAGTCGTGACCGCGCTGTTCGTGGTCCTGTACTTCGCGTCGTTCGCGAACGTCGATCAGCGCGACCGCGTCACCACGATCGAAGGGGGTAGTGGGCGGTCCGACATCTGGAAGGTCGGGTGGCGCATGGTCGAGGACAAGCCCGTGATCGGCGTCGGCTCCGGCAACTTCAACGTCTCGTCCATCCACTACCTGCTCGTTTCGCCGGGCGCGATCGAGCGCGACGAGTTCATCGTCGACACGCCGAAGGTGGCGCACAACTCCTACCTCCAGGTGCTGGCGGAGCTGGGCATGGTCGGACTGGCCCTGTTCCTGTGGATCATCGGGTTCGCGATCTGGTGCGCGCTGCGCGCTGCGCGCTGGTTCGGCCGCGCCGGTGACAACCAAATGGAGATCGTGGCGCGCGCCATGGTGGTGGCGCTCGTGGGCATCCTGGCCGCGGACTTCTTCATCACGGAGCAGTACGGCAAGCAGCTGTGGCTGCTGCTCGGTCTGGGCCCGGCGCTGCTGGGCGTCGCCCGCCGCACCTACCCGGGCGCAAAGGACGAGCCCAAGCCGACGCGCCGGCTGCGCTTGATCTAGGCGATGGGCGTCCTCACTCGACTGATCGGTGCGCTCAACTCGGCCGGACGGCCCGGCCGGGAGCTGGGCGTGCGGCTCGACATGCTGCGCTCGACCGGCGTGCGCTACGCGCTTCAGCGCCGGCGCGAAGAGGAGCGGCTGACGACGCTCGCCTCCGACCCGGGCAAGTCCGCCTACCGCGTGATCTGGCAGGAGGCCGCGGACGAGGTGGGGGCCGAGCTGTCTGTCATCACGGGTGAGTTCTTCGAGCTGCGCGCGAACGGTTCCAGGGCGCGCGTGTGGCGCCACTGGGTGCCGCTCGACGACGCCGTCACGCTGCGGCTGGCGCTCGACAAGCTCGCGGTGCACGAGCTCCTCACCGAGGCCGGCCTCCCGCTGCCCGCGCACCACGAGTTCGATGCCTCGCGCCTCGACGGCGCGCTCGACTTCCTGGCCCAGGCCGACGCCGCGTGCGTCGTGAAGCCGACCGGCGGCGCCTCGGGCTCCGGCACCACGACGGGCGTGCGGACCCGCGACCAGCTGCTGCGCGCGCGCCTGCGCGGCGCGCGGGTGTCGCGGCGCCTGCTGATCGAACGCCAGGCCGACGGCGACATGTACCGCTTCCTGTTCTGCGACGGCGAGCTGCTGGACGCGGTGCGCCGCCGCCCCCCGCGCGTGACCGGCGACGGGCGCAGCACGATCCGCGAGCTGATCGCGGCCGAGAACGCCTCGCGCCTCGATCCCGCTCACCCGGTCTCGATGCCGATCCTGCGCGTCGATCTGGACTGCCTGTTCGCGCTGGAGGCGGCGGGCCTCTCGCTGCGGTCGGTGCTGCCCGAGGGCGAGACCGTGGCCGTCAAGACCGTCACCAGCCAGAACCGGATCGAGGACAACGAGACCGTGCGGGAGCCCGTGGCCCCCGAGCTGGTCGAGCAAGCCCGCTCTGCTGCAGCGCAAGTGGGTGTGCGCTTGGCCGGGGTGGACTTAATAACCACCGATTTGAGCCGATCACTAAAGGAGTCAGGCGGCGTGATAATCGAGGTCAACGGGACTCCCGGGCTTCACTACCACTATCAGGTCGCCGATCAAGGAAATGCCACCCGCGTAGCGGTCCCGATCCTGCGGAGACTGCTCGAAGAGCCAAGGAGATAGGTACAAGCCATGAAGGTGTTCAACTTCGATCCGGCCGACTACGCCGAGCACTACGCAGAGCACGGCTGGGTCCACATCAAGAACGGGCAGAGCCCCGAGTTCCACCAGGCGCTGAAGGACTTCGTCGATCGCGAGTTCGGCGCCCACAAGGTCGAGGGCGCGACGATCGGCGGCAACAAGCAGCAGGCGCTGTACGAGTTCCCGGAGGCGACGAACTTCCCGGACGAGCTGTTCGACTCGGTCGCGGCCGTCTGCGGGCTGAACCGCGAGGGCATGACGCTCTCCGAGCGCCACATCAAGGCCTACAACGACGACGTCCCGGCCGAGCCGGCGCCGCACAAGGACCGGTTCGCGTCGCAGGTCTCGATGGGCCTGTCGATCACGATCCCGGAGAACTCCTACCTCGTGCTGTACCCGTTCACGGACCGCGGGCGGACGCCGTTCAACATCTCGACGCACATGCGCAAGGAGCTGCCGCTCGAGGAGCGCCCCGAGAACATCGTGAAGGGCGCTGAGCGGGTGGAGATCCACGACACTGGCGGCGACGTGGTCATGTTCGAGGGCTCCGCGATCTGGCACGTGCGCCACAACGCGTCCAACGCACGCAACCTGTACCTGAAGCTGAACGACTTCAACTCGGACCCGCTCGGCGAGGACCCCTCGACCGACCGGCGCCGCGAGGAGACGATGAAGCTGGTGCAGAACGGCAACGGCCAGCTCGTGACCGCGAAGCCGGTGCTGGCGCGGCGCTTCGAGTCCGTGACGGAGCAGTTCAGCCGCCTCTGGGACCACACCCGGGTCGCCGAGGTGTGGGACGCCCCGCCGGTGCCGCTGGAGGACGTGGACCTGAAGGTCCTCCAGAACCTGAACGGCCAGTCCGTCCAGGGCGTCGCCGAGCAGCTGCAGAACGACGGCGTGAGCCCCGACCAGGTGCAGACGGCGGTCAAGCGCCTGGCCGAGCGCGGCGTGCTGGACCTGATCAACTGAAGAAACCGGAATTCGCTTAGCCGCGAATTCCGGGAGCAACTCTTCGAGCAGCGAGCGGCGGTCCGGGGGCGATGAGCCCGCGGACCGCCGTGGTGGTTCTGGCGCCGGTGTGTGCTGCGACTGAACCTTCGCGTTTCGCACCCGACAGGTGGGTGTCAGGAGGGAAAGTTCGCTCTATAGCCCGGCGGCTTCGCGCGCCGCAGCCTCGTCGTAGAACTCCCGGTAGCGCACCAGCTTGCCGTCGCGGAACGTGAGCACCATAAAGTTACGCG
>Ga0209382_10005371_pt1 | contig 16699 bp, 18 predicted proteins | sample SoiMetdeltSBSDD5_FD_187599 | JGI IMG/M metagenome (GOLD analysis project Ga0209382, IMG submission 187599) | Bulk soil microbial communities from a Populus tree surrounding site in Tennessee, USA - Soil MetaG P. deltoides SBSDD5 (SPAdes) (version 2) | ecosystem: Environmental > Terrestrial >...
ACCCGTGGCCCCCCTCGATGCCCCGCGCTCGGGGTGCCCCGGGGAACCCGTGGCCCCCCTCGATGCCCCGCGCTCGGGGTGCCCCGGGGAACCCGTGGCCCCCCTCGATGCCCCGCGCTCACCGCCCATTACAGCTCGGCGAAGCTACAGAGCGTGATGCCGAGCGCGACCGCCGCCGCGCGCGCCGCCGGCGTGCCGAGGCCGATCATCTCGGTCTCGCGCTGACGCCCGTACCGGCTATACGCGAGATCGGCGTCGAACCAACCCGGATGCGTCATGAACTCGGACACGCCGTCGGGCAGCGCGCAGAGATTGGCGAGCGTCGTCGCCGGCGACCAGTACGCGTCGGGGCCGGACTCACCGAAGAAGTGATCGGGCGTGCGCAACCCCGCCGAGCGCGCACGCATCCGCGCGGAGGCGTCCTGACTGCGCACCGGCACGCCCAGCGCGCGCGCCGCCTCGAGCACGATCTCGCGCACCGGCGGATGCAGGCCGACGTGGTGGTGCGAGTCCAGATGAGTCGGCGGGCGTCGAAAGGTCTTCGCGAACTTCGCGATCTGGGCCTCGACCTCGGCGCGCACGTCGGCCGCGGCGGCGCGAGCCGCCGCGTGGCGCGCGTCGCGCACGAACCGACCGTGACCGTCCGTCAACGACTTCCCCCGCGTGAGCGGCGTGCCCAGCGTGAGGTTGACGTGCAGCCCGGCGCCGAGGCCGCTGTCGCGCAGGCGCGCCACGAGCTCGGGATCGAGGGCGGCGGTGGCGAGCACGGTGGTGCTGGTGACGATGCCGTGATGATGCGCGGCCAGGATTCCCTCGCTCACGCCGCGGGTCAGCCCCCAGTCGTCGGCGTTGACGATCAGACGGCGGGTCATCGCGCCCGGCCCTCGATCATGAGCCGCTCGACCGTCGTAGGCCGTCCGGGCGCCAGGGCCGCCTCCCGATCGACGGCGCGCAGGTAGTCGAGCCGCTCGTAGCCGATGCGCGGGAACGCCTGCGTCTCGCGCGCGAGCACCGAGGGCACGAGCCCCGCCGCCTCCACCTTCCCCAGCGCGGTCTTGGGCCCGAGAAAATCGAAGATCGTGAACATGAGGCGTCCACGCGCGGCCAGGTGCTGGGCGGCGCCATCGATCACGCGATCGAGCAGCGCCCAGCCGTCGGGACCGCCGTTGTCCGCCGCGGCCTGCGGATCCTCGCGATCGGCGCCCGGCGGGGTCGGCATCTGCGGCGCGTTGGTACACACGAGATCGAAGCGCTCGCCCGCCACCGGCGCGTAACAGTCGCCCAGGCGCGCGTCCACGGCGACGCCGTTCAGCGCCGCGTTGGCGCGCACCGCGGCGACCGCGCCGGGGACGACGTCGGTCGCGACGACGACCGCACCCGCCCGGGCCGCGAGGACGGCCGCCAGTCCGAGCCCCGCGCCGATCTCGAGCACGCGCTCGCCCGCGCGGACACCGAGGTGGCGGCAGAAGAAGCGGGAGCCCGCCTTCGGCGGCTGCACGCCATCGGGAATGCGGAACAGGCAGTCGCGCCACGTATAGAAGAGAACGCCGTCGTCCACTATCGGCCCTGCACGCGGCGGAAGTAGAGGCGAATCGCCTCCTTCAGCTGCGCGCGCGCGCCGGCGCCGGACTGCGCGTCCTCGAGCTGCTCGATCTCGATCTGCAGCGGAACGCCCTCGCGCTTGACGCCGTCCAGCTCGGCGGTGAGCGCACAGCGTTCGTCCGACTCGGTGAACACCAGCTTTGCACGCTTGAACGTGGCGTCCTCGCGCGCGAGCTGCTCGACGGTCTCGACGAGCACGCGCTTCATCGCCTCCTGCTCGGCCGAGGGCACCGTCGAGAATGCCGCCGTCAGCTCCACATCGGCCATCGGCTCCCTCCAGGCAACCAGCCGCAATTGTAACGTGTGAGCGCGCCCCGTCCGCCGTTCTCAGTCGCGCTCAGCGCTCCTCGTAGACTTTCAGGATGTCCGCGTGCGTCTTCGCGGCGTTCGCGCGGATCGCGAACGAGATCGCCTCGCGCACCTCGTCCTCGCTCGCCCCGCTCTGCCTGGCGCCCGCCAGGTCGCGCTTCGCTCAATGGGTGTTGCCGGCGGCGAGGTTCGCGGCCAGGTAGCACAGGTACGCGGTCTTGGGATCGAGCGCGCCCTTCTTGTATTTCCACGACGCGATCACCTTCTCCTCGAGTGCAGCCATGGCGTCTCCTTCTTTGGTTCTCTTACTTGGCCAGTCCGAGCAGGAACTTCGCGACCTCGCCCGGCGCCGTCACCATCGCATCGTGGCCCGTCTTGAGCTCGTGGTAGAGCCACTTTCGATCTTCGCGCAGCCGCTCCGCGAACTGGTCGAAGGCGCCCATGGCGGGGCTCGAGCAGTAGAGGTACGCGCGCTTGAGCTTCTCACCGCCGCCGGCCGTGAGCGGCTGCTCGAACGACTTCAGCGGCTGCGGCACGAGCCGCCGCTGCAGCCAGTCGCGGTCACGCTGGCTCGTGACGCCGTACCGCTCGGGTGGATACGGCGGAACGCGCCACCCGTCGCCGACCGTCCGCGCCGACTCGCGAATCGCCTCGGCGCGCGGGCCGAGATAGTCGAGCAGCGCCCGGCCTGCTTCGGGCACGAACGCGTCGAGATAGACGAGGTGGCTGAGACGATTCGCGGCGCGCGCGGCCGCGCCGGTGATGACGAGGCCTGCATAGGAGTGGCCGACGAGAATGACATTGCGCAGCTCCTCGGCCTCGAGCACGCCCACGACGTCATGCACGTGAGTCTCGAGATCAACCTCGGGGCCCGCGAGGTGCGCGCGCTCGCCGAGGCCCGTCAGCGTCGGCGTGTAGACCTCGTGCGCGGCGTCACGGAGCAGGCGCGCGACGCGGACCCAGCACCATCCGCCATGCCACGCGCCGTGAACGAGGACGAAGCTGGCCATCGCCGCTCAATGGCCGGCGGCCCAGGCCATGCCGAATTGCTCGACACCGGCCTCGAGGCCCTTGGGTGTGACGCGAATCGCGACGGGTCGCGCGAAGTTCAGCGTCGAGTAGGTTTCTTCCTTCGGGACCACCGTATGGCCGCGCCGGGCGAGACCGGCGAGGGCCGCCTCCCCCGCGCGCGTCGAGACCAGCACGTCGCCGCCCTCGGTGTGCACGCGAGGCGCCTCGACCGCGTCCTGAAGCGAGCCGCGGCCGTCGACGAGGTTGGCGATCGCCTGGGGGATCGCGGAAATGATCGCGCGGCCGCCCGGCGCGCCGATGGTCAGATGAGGGCGGCCGCGCTTGAACCCGAGCGTCGGCACCATGTTGACGAGCACGCGTTTGCCGCCGGCGACGGAATTGGCTCGGCCCGGCTCGGGATCGAACCAGATCATGCCGTTGTTGAGCAGGATGCCGGTGCCCTTGACCACCACCCGCGAGCCCCACGTCGACACCGCGGTGTTGGTGAGCGCGACCATGTTGCGGTCTCGATCCACGACACCCAGGTGCGTCGTGCAGTCGGTCGCCCGGCCCCCGCGCGGCCCGGCGACGCCGACACGGCCCGCGCGGATCTCGCGCGCGGCGGCGCGCGCGTGCTCGCGCGAGACGAGCCGCTGCCATGGCGCTTCGATCACGGCTGGATCGCCCAGGTGCTCGAAGCGATCGCGGAACGCGCGTTGCAGCGCGCACGCGCGCAGGTGAAGCCCCTCCGCCGTCTTCCACCCGACTTTCGCCGCGGGAAACTCGTTCAGGATGTTCAGCGTCTCGAGCGCGGTAATGCCCCCGGTCGCGCCGGGCGAGAACGCGAGCTCGAGGTCGCGATAGCGGCCCGTCAGCGGCGCTCCCACGCGCACCTCGTAGGCGGCCAGATCATCCTTGGTGATGAGCCCGCCGCCGCGCGCCATCTCCTCGGCGATGGCATCGGCGATCGCGCCACGATAGAACGCGTCGGGCCCTTCCTTCGCGATGAGGGTGAGGCTCTCGGCGAGATCGGGATAGCGCACGACATCGCCCGGCTGCATCGACGGCGGGCGGTAGATCGAGCGGCCATGACGCAGGTAGACGCGCGCCGTCTCCGGAAAGGCCGCGAGCTCTTCCAGATGGTGCGCGTGCTTGAGCGCCAGATACCAGTCGGGAACGAAACCGTCGCGGGCGATCTCGATCGCCGGTACCAGCACGTCCGCCAGCGCCATGGTGCCGTAACGCTCGAGCGCCAGCGCGAGGCCGGCCACCGAGCCGGGCACGGCGACCGAGCGATGGCCGGACACGTTGGCGTCGCCCTCCACCTTCTGCCATGGGAACAGCGCGTCGGAGACGCCGCCGATCACGGGGTACATGGTCGCGTGGGCGCGCCGCGGCGCGACGCCGTTGAAGTCGACCGCCACGGTCTCGCCGCGGCGGGCGAGATGGACCAACATCGTGCCGGAGCCGCCGATGGAGGACATGAACGGCTCGACGACCGTCATGGCAAACGCCGTCGCCACCGCCGCATCGACGGCGTTGCCGCCGCGCTCGAGGATCCGCGCGCCGACCTCGGCGCCGCGCGGATGCTCGGCCACGACCATGCCGCGGGGCGCCGGCGGCGTCTGTTTTGTGACGCGGAGCGAGGAGCAGATCATGGGGTGGAGCCGGTCAGGTACTGCGTGATCTCGACGATCTTGCCCTTGTGGAAGTAGAAGATCCAGCCGTACGGGTAGCCCCAGGCCTCGTCGGCCCGGCCGCGAATCTCCGGCCAGTGGCGCCGCGCCCAGTTCGCCATCTGCTGGGCGTCGTCGGACGTCGAGAACGGCGGTCCGAGCAGGACCTCCACCTGCCCCTTCTGCATCCCCGCCGTGACCTGATGGAGATTGCGGAAGGCCGGCGCGGTCAGCGGATCCGAGGCCACTTCCGCGTGCTCGCGCAGGTATTTCGCGATCCGCTCGTCGAGCTCGTCCTGGAAATGCCGCTTCTCCTCGAAGCTCGGATAGCGCCCGTTGCTCGCGAGCATCTTGGTCATCCAGAATTCGTCCGCCGTGGGACCCTGCGTGGTGCGCTGATCCTTCGTCTCCAGCGGTATCGAGCATCCGGTCATCAGCACGACCCCAACGATGAGCGCGAGCGCGGTTGGTTTTTTCACGGGGTCAGGATAGCGGGCACGTCGGTTCATATCAATGCACTTTCGAGCACGATGCCGCGATCGATCACACGAGCGGCCTGGCCGAGCAGCCGCGCCGTCGCCAGCGGAACGTCCGGGCCCTCGGCGAGCTGACGCAGCAGGTCGATGAGCCGCCGCATCGCGCGCACGAGGTCGCCCTCATGCCCGCCGAAGGACTCCGAGACGATGCCGGCCCAGTCGTCGTCCCCGGAGGCCCAGCGAAACACCGAGGGCGTGAACCCCGGATGCACGCTCACGGCAACGGCGAGATGGCGGGCTCGCTGCGCCTGCCACACGGCATCGGCGGCAGCGACCAGCCGGTCGAGACGCTGCTTGAGCTTCCCACGCTTCTTGAGGAACGTGCGGGCGATCGTCGGCTCGCCCGAGCGTGATTCCTCGAGCAGCGCCGAGCAGAGCGCCGCGGCCTCGGCCAGCGTGAGGTCGTCGAACAGCCCGCGCGTGACCGTCTCGGCCAGCAGCAGCTCGTTGTCGTGACGCAGGCTCGCCACGAGCCGCCCCTTGGGCTCCAGGCGACCGTCGCGCACGGCCCCGAACTGCTCGAGCACCTCGACGACGCGCAGGAACTCCTGCCAGTAGGCATTGCGGAACGCGTCGAGCGCGGCGCGGCGCTGCCCGACGCGCTCCTCCAGCCGCTCGAGGTCGCGCGAGGCATGATCGCACCGCGTCGTCGCCCCCCACGGGCAGCGATGGCACTCGATGGCCGCCAGCGTCGCCTCGGGCCCCTGTTCGCGCTCCCGCGCAATCAGGTCCGGCACGGACATGGCCGCCAGCTGCTCGGTGAGGTGACGGAGGCCCCGCGGCTCGCCGCGATGCACGTCACGTGGAACGTGCAGCGGCGGCGTGGCCCAGAAGATGCGCTTCACGAGCCCGCTCTTGAGCCGGACGATGGCTCCGTGCGGCAGCAGCGCGTCGAACAGCGTGCGGTGGCCGCGGATCGCGTGCACGCCCAGGATCATCGCCAGGCTCGGCGCCCCCTTGCGGCGCACCAGCGCGAGCCGCCCCGGCTCCGCTTCCGCCGGACCGCGCTCGCCCCTGCGACCGCCGCGCCCCGTCGCCTGCCGCCGCGCCTCGACCTCCTGCCGCGCCCGCCGATACCGGCCGATCCGTGAAAAATCGCCGCACGGCGCCGCGTAGGTCCTGGCGCGCTCGAGCGCGTCTTGCAATGCGCGCACTTCGGCTTCCATCTCTCGAATCCGCTTGAGGTTCTGATACTGGCCGAACGACGACTCTATCCGCTTGCGCAGAAGCTCCGGCGGCGCGCCGGTGCCGAGCAGCAGCGCCGCCGAGCCATAGCCGAGCTTGAACTGGCTCTCGATCGGCTCGGGCGCCGCATCCACGACGCGCAGGACGTCCTCGAGTCCGTCGCGGGCGTCCAGCGCCATGATGCATTGGCCCTCGGGGTCGATGCCGCGTCGACCGGCACGACCCGCCATCTGCGTCAGCTCATTGTGCGAGAGCGAGCGAAAGCCGCGGTCGGTACGCTTGGTGAGCCCCTGCAGCGCCACCGCGCGTGCCGGCATGTGGATGCCGAGCGACATCGTCTCGGTGGCGAAGACGACGCGACAAAGCCCGCGCTCGAACAGCGTCTCGATCAATCGCTTGAGGCCGGGCAAGATGCCGGCGTGGTGTGTTGCCACGCCGATGCGCAGCCCTTGGAACACCGCCTGGCTCAGCGTCGACTCCCCGATCGACGGGTTCTCGGCCACCGCCTCGCCGATGATCGTGTCCACCTGACGCCGCTGCTCGCGCGTGATCAGCGGGCGGCCGTCGGCCAGGACGTCCTGCATCGCGCGCTCGCAGCCGGCGCGACTGAAGATGAAATAGATCGCGGGCAGCCAGCCGCGCGCGTCGAGGGCTTCGATGAGGACGGTGGGATCGACGACACGGCGCGTGTACCAGCGTCCGCGGTCGTCCTGGCCCCGCGACTCGTCGCCGACCACACGCGCGCGCCCCTGGCGAACGTCGGCGATGTCGTGGATGTCGCCGGCGAGATCGGCCACCGAGTAGTGCAGCGGCACCGGCCGATCGGGGTGGAAGATCGGCACGATCGGACGATGCACCAGCGAGATCCAGTCGGCGATCTCCTTGACGTTGGCGACGGTGGCCGACAACCCGACCAGCAGCACCTGCTTCGGAGCGCCGACGATGATCTCCTCCCACACCGTCCCGCGCCCCTCGTCGCCCATGTAGTGGCACTCGTCCAGCACGATGTAGCCCAGATCGTCGAGCCCGCTGCCGAAGAGCGCGTTCCTGAGAATCTCGGTCGTCATCACCAGCACGCGCGCCTGCGGATTCACCTTCACGTCGCCGGTGAGGATGCCGACGTCGTCGGCCCCGTAGGCGCGGGTGAAGTCGCCGAACTTCTGGTTGGACAGCGCCTTGAGCGGTGTCGTGTACGCGATGCGCCGGCCCGCCTCGAGCGCGCAGTGAATCGCGTACTCGGCGATCAGCGTCTTGCCGCTGCCGGTCGGCGCGGAGACGATGACCGACTGATCGGCCTCGATGGCGCGGATGGCTTCGACCTGGAAATCGTCGAGGGGGAAGGAAAACTTCGCCCGGAACCGCTCGAAACGCTCCACTTTCTCCCACGGTATCACGGGTGGTAGGCTCACCCGCGTGATCGTCTTCCACCTGACCATCTCCACCGCCGACGACTACGTCGCCAAGCGCGAGCCGCATCGACGCGCGCACATCGAGCGCCTGCAGGCGCTGCGCGCGGCCGGCATCGTCGTCGGCGGCGGCCCGGCGCCCGACGGCCGGCGCGTCGACATCTTCTATCGCTTGCAGCAGCCCGCGCAGGTCAAGTCGGTCATCGAGGAGGATCCGTACTTCGTCGCCGGCGCGTGGACGGGCTACACGCCGCACTCCTTCACCCATTTCGTGGAGCCGTGGGAGCAGGTGCCGCTCGTCCTCGATGGCTCGCGCGTGGCCATGCTGGTCGAGGGCCCCGCCGCCGACGAGGACATGGCGCAATTCGCGCTGATCGAGGCGCGCGGCGCCGGCCGGCTCGCCTTCGGCGGCTTCTTCGAGGGCGCGCGCACGCTGGCCGTGATGAAGACGCCACGCACCGACGAGGCGATCGGCTGGCTCGCCGAGACCGGCTTCTGGAAGAAGGACGGTCTCACCGCGCGGTCCTGGCTGCACGTTCTGTGATCCCGCCCCGGAGGCGCCCATGAGACGAACGCTCGTCGCGCTGTCGCTCCTCGTCGCCCTCCTCGCGTCGATGCTGCTGCCGACGCCATCCGCCGTCACCGCGCAGTCCAAGACGCTGGTCGTCACCGGCTACGGCGGCCGCTGGTCGGAAGTGATGAAGAAGGCGCTCGTCGAGCCGTTCGAGAAGAAGTACGACGCGCGCGTCGAGATCGTGACCGGCATCACCACCGAGTGGGTCGCCAAGCTGATGGCCGCGGGACCCGACAACCCACCCTTCGACGTGGTGATGGGCAACGAGCCGCCGTTTCCGATCCCGCGCGAGCGCGGGTTCTTCGACAAGCGCAACGCGACGGCGGCGCCGAACATCAAGAACGTCTACGACAAAGCGCTCATCGGCGACACGAGCCTCGCGATCTTCTGGGCGCGCATCGGGCTCGCCTACCGTACCGACCAGGGATTGAAGCGCCCGACCTCCTGGAAGGATTTCTGGGACGCGTCGTACGAAGGCAAGCGCGGCATCTACGTGATCGGCAACACGCTCGGGATCAACTTCCTGTTCATGACCGACAAGATCTTCGGCCGCGACTACTTCGACGTCGACGCAGGCATCGCGGCGATCAAGCGGCTGAACGCGAAGATGGTCGATTTCACCGGCACGATGGAGAAGCACCTGGAGTCCAGGGAAGTCTCGATCGCCGTCCTGCACGACGGCTCGACCTACGATCTGGCCAAGCGCGGCATCCCGGTCGACTGGGTGGCGCCGAGCGACGGCGTGCCGATCCTCGACCAGGTCATCCAGGTCACGCGCGGCAGCAAGAACAAGGACCTGGCGTGGAAGCTGATCGACATGTACCTGTCGCCCGAAGTGCAGACCGCCTTCGCCACCGAGCTGTTCTTCAGCCCGACCAACAAGACGGTGAAGCTGCCGCCGGACGTCGCCAAGAAGCTGATCGCCGGTCCCGCCGATGTCGATCGCCTCGTGCTGTTCGACTGGACCCAGGTCGCGCGGCAGCGGCCCCAGTGGACCGAGCGCTGGAACAAGGAGCTTCGCTGAGCGAGCCGCGCCCCGCCGACGTCGAGCTGCGCGGCCTCGAGAAGCGATACGGCGCCACGAGCGCCCTCGACGGTGTGTCGCTCGACGTCACGCCGGGCGAATTCTTCACGCTCCTCGGCCCCTCCGGCTGCGGCAAAACCACGATGCTCCGCACCGTGGCCGGATTCGTCGCCCCGGACGCCGGCGACGTTCTGATCCGCGGCGCCCGCGTGAACGATGTGCCGCCGCACCGGCGTCGGGTCGGGCTGGTCTTCCAGTCGTACGCGCTCTTCCCGCACCGAACGGTCCGCCAGAACGTCGCCTTCGGACTTCGCATGCAGCGTACCGCGCGCGCCGAGATCGAACGTCGGGTCAGCGAGGCGCTCGCGCTGGTGCAGCTGCCGGGCCACGGCGAGCGGTATCCGCGCGAGCTCTCCGGCGGTGAGCAGCAGCGCGTGGCGCTGGCGCGCGCACTCGTCACGCGGCCCGCGGTGCTGCTGCTCGACGAGCCGTTGGGAGCGCTCGACAAGAAGCTGCGCGATCACATGAAGATCGAGCTCAAGCGGCTGCAGCGCGACGTCGGTGTGACCACGATCTACGTGACGCACGATCAAGAGGAGGCGCTCACGATGTCCGACCGCGTGGCCGTCATGCGCGCCGGTCGCGTCGAGCAGGTCGGCGCACCGCGGGAGATCTACGAGACCCCCCGCACGGTCTTCGTCGCCGGCTTCATCGGCAATACGAACCTCCTGGCCGGACACAGCCGCGGCGGTGCGGCGATCGAGTGCGCGGGCGTCACGATCGCCACCGCGGGCGCCGGGCCGGCCGCGGGCGCCGCCGTCACCGTGGCCGTGCGCCCCGAGCGCATTCGACTCGAGGATACCGGCGGGCTCGACAATCAGGTGGCGGCCACCGTCGCACACGTCGTGTACCAGGGCGAGACCGTGCGCTATCTGCTCGCCGCCGACGGCGGTCTCGAGCTGCAGGCGGTCGAGCTCGGCCGCGTGCGTTTTCCCACCGGCAGCCGCGTACGGGCGGGCTGGTCGGCGGCCGATGCGCGCGTGCTGATGTCATAACCGAGGTGATGTGATGAGCAAGGCTCGGATCGGCATGGTGACGGTCGGTCAGTCGCCGCGTAGCGACGTGGTGCCCGACATGGCGGCGCTGCTGCCCGACGTCGAGATCCTCGAGGCCGGCGCGCTCGACGGCCTGGACCGCGCGGCCATCGCGCGACTGGCTCCGGAGGGCGACGACGAGATCCTGGTCACGCGACTCGCCGATGCGTCGTCCGTGTTCGTGGGCAAGACGCACGTGCTGCCGCTCGTGAGCGCCCGCATCGCCGCCCTCGAGGATCGTGGCGTCGCGTTGACGGTGCTGCTGTGCACCGGCGCCTTCCCGCGCTTGACCGCGCGGCAGCCGCTGCTCGAGCCGCAGCAGGTGTTGCTCGGCGTGCTGCGCGGGTTGTCGCATCCCGGCCGGCTCGGCGTGCTGACACCGTCAGAGCGTCACGTTCCCCAGACGACGGCGCGCTGGCGCGCCGACGGCTTCGATACCGCCGTGGTGCCGCTCTCGCCCTACGCGGAGCACGACCCCGCGGCGCTGGCACGCGCCACCGCCGCGCTGCGCGACGCCGGCGTCGGGCTCGTCGTGATGGACTGCATCGGCTTTCGCGACGTCACCCGGCGCGATCTCGCCGCGCGCCTCGGCGTGCCGGTGCTCGTCGCCAATCTGCTCGTGGCGCGGCTGGCGGCGGAGCTGCTCGCGCTGTGATCGGTGCGAGGGCGCGGCTGCTCCTGCTGCTGCCCTTCCTGGTGCTCCTCGGCGTGTTCTTCGTGGCCCCGCTCGGCCTGATGGTCGCGATCAGCGTCTCCCGCCAATCGTTCGGCGACCTGAACTGGACGTTCACCCTGCATCACTACGCACGGTTCTTCTCCGACGCTTACTACGTCGGCGTGCTCTGGGACACGCTCGTGCTCGGCGCGATCGTGACCCTCGTGTCGCTGCTGCTGGGATATCCGCTCGCGTATCACCTCGCCCGCACCGCGTCGCGATGGAAGCCGCTGCTCCTCGTCGCCGTGCTCTCGCCGCTGCTCGTCGGCATCGTGATCCGCTGCTACGGCTGGATGATCCTGCTGGCCGACCGCGGCCTGATCAACGCCACGCTCGTCGAGCGCGGATGGCTGCCGAAACCGCTGCCGCTGATGTACAACCGCTTCGGCGTCACGATCGCCCTGGTTCACGTCTTCCTACCGTTCATGGTGCTGTCGCTGACCGGCGTGCTCAAACGCATCGACCCGTACGCGCTGGAGGCGGCGATGACGCTCGGCGCCTCGCCGCGGCGCGCGTTCTTCGAGGTCACGCTGCCGCTCTCGCTGCCGGGCATTCTGGCCGGCTCGCTGCTGGTGTTCTCGCTGGCTATCTCGTCGTTCGTCGTTCCCGTCTTGCTCGGCGGGTTCAAGGTGCAGGTGCTGCCGATGATCGTCTACGAGCAGGTGCTGTCGGTCTTCGACTGGCCGTTCGGGGCCGCCAACGCCTTCGTGCTGCTGGTGATTTCCGTCGCCCTCATCGCGCTCTACATCAGGGTCACGGAGCGTGCGCTGCGGGGTATCGTGTGATCCTCCGCGCCGCCGTCGTCGCCGTCTACGCCTTCTTGCTCGTGCCGATGCTCGTGGTGGTGGTGGCCGCGTTCAACAGCGGCGCCTTCTTCACGTTTCCCCCGCAGGGATTCTCGCTCCGCTGGTTCGCGAACTTCTTCGCGCGGCGCGAGTTCATGCAGGCGTTGCGGCTGTCGACCGAGCTGGCGGCGTGGACGGCCGTGCTGTCCACGCTGGCCGGCACGCTGGCCGCCATCGCGCTGGTGCGCGGCCGGTTCCGCGGCCGGGACGCCGTGAACGCCTTCGTCACCTCGCCGCTGCTGCTGCCTCAGATCCTCACCGGGGTCGCGCTGCTGCAATTCTTCACGCTGCTCCGCCTGCACCAGACCTACTGGGCGCTGCTCATCGGCCACGTGGTGGTGACGACGCCGTACGTGGTGCGCACGGTTACGGCGACGCTGACGCACTTCGATCTCGCGCTGGAGGAGGCGGCTCAGAGTCTCGGCGCATCACCGGTGCGCGCGTTCCTCGAAGTCACCCTCGGGGTCATCAAGCCCGGTGTCGTGGCCGGCGCGATCTTCGCGTTCGCCATCTCGTTCGACAACTTCACCCTCTCGCTGTTTCTCACCTCGTCCCGTCTCACCCCGCTCCCGATCGAGCTGTTTGCCTATCTCAAATACTCGTTCGACCCGACGGCCGCCGCCGTCTCCGCCGTTGCGATCGGCGTCGCGCTCGTGGTGGTGCTGGGCATCGCGCGCGTCGTCGGGCTCGAGGAGTTCACGGGGTTCTGATGGCTGCTCGCGACGTGAGCGCGGCCGAGATCGAGTCCCTCGCGATCGGCGCCTGGATCCTGGGCACCGGCGGCGGCGGCAGCCCGTACCTGGCGCTGCTGAACATGCGCCGCCTCTATCGGGACGGGCTCGTCGTACGCCTCATGGACGCGATGGACCTCGCCGACGACGATCTGGTCGCGATCGTCTCCAACATGGGCGCGCCGCTCGTCGGTCAGGAGCGGCTCACCGACCCACGGACCATCGAGCGCGCCGTGCGCATGATGGAGGAGTACCTCGGCCGCCGCTTCCGCGCCGTCATGTCCCTGGAGATCGGCGGGGGTAATTCGATCCAGCCGTTCATGGCCGCGGCCATGCTCGACCTGCCCGTGGTGGACGGCGACTGCATGGGGCGCGCCTTCCCGGAAGCGCAGATGACGTCGTTCGCGATCCACGACCTGCCGATGTACCCGCTCACGCTGGCCGACGTGCGCGACAACGCGGTCATCGTCGCCCGCGCGCAGTCGTGGAAGTGGATGGAACGGTTGTCGCGCACGGCGTGCGTCGCGGTCGGCTCCATCGCGGGCACGTGCAAGGCACCCCGCACGGGCAAGGAAGTCAAGGAGTGCGGCATCCTTTATACGACCACCAAGGCCATCCGCCTCGGCCAGGCCGTGCAGACGGCGCGGCGCGAGCATCGCGATCCGGTACAGGCGGTCATCGACGCCGAGCGCGGACTGCGGCTCTTCACCGGCAAGGTGCAGGACGTCGCGCGGCGCGCGACCGAAGGGTTTCTCCGGGGCACCGCGACGCTGGAAGGTCTGGACGCCGATCGGGGCCACGTCTTCCGGCTCGCCTTCCAGAACGAGTTCGCCGTCGGCTGGCTCGACGGCGCCGTCCGGGTGACGACGCCCGATCTCATCTGTGTGCTCGATACGGTGTCGGGCGACGCCGTCGGGACCGAGACGCTCCGCTATGGCCAGCGCGTCACCGTCGTGGCGTTGCCGGCGGCGCCGGTGCTCTTGACGCCGAAGGGACTCGAGCACGTCGGCCCGCGCGCCTTCGGCTACGACCTCGACTTCACCTCGGTGTTCGCGTGATGGCTCAGGGCGGCGTCCGACGACGAATCGGAATAGACGTGGGCGGCACCAACACCGATGCGGTGCTGCTCGACGGCGAGCGCGTGGTGGCGGCCGTCAAGACGCCGACGACCGCCGACGTGACGAGCGGCGTGACCCGCGCCCTGGCCGAATTGATGCGGGCGCAGCCGGAGCCTGCCTGGAACAGGCCACCCGCGGAACAAGCCGGGCTCGCGGACCCCGCGACGACAATCACGGCGGTCATGATCGGCACCACGCACTTCACCAACGCGGTCGTGCAGCGTCGCGGGCTCACGCGCGTGGCGGCCGTGCGCATCGGCCTGCCGGCGAGCGCGTCGCTGCCGCCGTTCGTCGACTGGCCCGAGGACCTGGCGGACCTCGTACGCGGCGAGGTCGTGATGCTCGAGGGCGGCCACGAGTACGACGGCCGACCCCTCGTGCCCTTCGACGTCGCCGGCATGCGCGCGGCGGCGCGCCGCTTCCGCAAGGACGGCGTCACCTCTGTTGCGGTCGCCTCGGTGTTCTCGCCGCTCGATCCCTCGTGTGAAGAGCAGGCGGCGGAGATCCTCGCCGAGGAGTGCCCCGACGCATCGGTCACGCTGTCCCACCGGCTCGGACGCATCGGGCTGCTGGAGCGCGAGAACGTCGCGCTCCTGAACGCGTGCCTGCTGGATCTCGCGCGCAAGACCGCCCGCGCGCTCGCCGACGGCCTGCGCGCCAGCGGAATCGCGGCGCCGCTCTATCTCACCCAGAACGACGGCACCGTCATGCTGGCGGAGATCGCCGAGCAGTATCCCGTCTACTCGTTCGCGTCGGGGCCGACCAACAGCATGCGTGGCGCGGCGTTCCTCTCACGGCTGAGCGATGCGCTGGTGATCGACGTGGGGGGCACGACGACCGACGTCGGCGCGCTCCGCCACGGTTTCCCCCGCGAGGCGAACAACGTCGTCGAGGTCGGCGGCGTGCGAACCCTCTTTCGCATGCCGGACCTCCTGTCGCTCGGCCTCGGCGGCGGCAGCCTGGTGACGCTCGAGCCGCTCTCGATCGGGCCCGTGAGCGTGGGATACCGACTGACCGACGAGAGCCGCGTGTTCGGCGGGCCGACGCTGACGGTCACCGACATCGGCGTGGCGGCCGGCCTGATCGAGCTCGGTGATCCTGGCCGCGTGGCGTCGCTGCCGGCGCCGCTCGTGCGGCGCGGCGTCGAGCGGATCGGCGCGATGATCGAGGAGGCCGTGGACCGCGTGAAGACGGAAGCCGGCGACGTGCCGCTCGTGGCCGTCGGCGGAGGCGCGTTCGTCGTGCCCTCACGGCTGGCCGGCGTCTCGTCGGTGGTGGCCGTCGAGCACCAGGCCGTCGCCAACGCCGTCGGCGCCGCGATCGCTCAAGTGAGCGGCGAGGTCGACCAGATCTTTCAGTCGCTGCCGCGTGAAGAGGCGATCGCGAGGGCGCGCACGATCGCCGAAGACCGCGCCGTCACCGGCGGAGCCGAGCGGGCGACGCTGCGAACGGTGGAGGTCGAGGACCTGCCGCTGGCTTATCTGCCGGGCAATTCCCTGCGTGTGCGCGTGCGCGTGGTCGGGGACATCGCGGCCACACCCGCGTCTTGAGATCCTTTCACCGCCGGCAGCCACACGGTGAAGCACGCGCCGTGACCGATGCCGCGACTGCCGGCTTCCACCCGGCCCCCGTGCAGCTCGACGAGCTGGCGGACGATCGCGAGTCCCAGGCCGAGACCCGAGCTCGGCGCCCCTCCCTCACCCTGTCGGTACGGCTCGAACACGTGCGGAAGCAGCTCGGGCGCGATGCCGTGGCCTTCGTCGCTCACGGCAATCCGCGCGGTGACGCCCGCGGTGTCGAGCGTGACGCGAACGGTGGTCCCACAGTCGCTGTGCTTGATCGCGTTGCCGACGAGATTCGCGACGATCTGCTGAAGGCGCGCGGCGTCGCCGTGGACCCGTGGGCACGCCGCGGAGATGTCGGTGACGATCGTGATGCCGCGTGACGTGGCGGTGACGGTCAGCGCCTCCACGGCGGCGCCGACGACATCGCGCAGGTCGACCGTCTCGAGCTGAAGGGCGAGCCGACCTCGGCCAAGGCGCGAGAGATCCACCAGATCGGCGATGACGCGGGCCTGGAGCGCGGCGTTGCGCCGGATCGCCTCCAGCGCGCGGCCGGCGAGCGCGGGGCCGAGGCGCGCGTCGCCCATGACGCCGCTCCAGCTCAGGATCGCGGTGAGCGGCGTGCGCAGCTCGTGCGCCACGATCGTGACGAACTCGTCCTTGCCGCGGTTGGCGTCCTCGGCATCCGCCCGCGCCGCGCGCTCGCGCTCGAGCAGCTCTTCGCGCTGGCTCTCCGCACGACGGCGCGCATGGTCCAGCGCGCTGACGAACAGCGCGACGAGTACGAACACGGCGAGCTGGGCGACCGCCTCCTCGCTGAGCGTGAACGACGGCCACGTCGACGCCATCACCGCATCGAGCGCCACCGTCGCGAGCATCGTCGCCAACAAGCCGGCGCCCAGGCCGCCGAGCCAGGCGCTGGCCGTCACCGCCGCCACGAACAGCGGCGACGCCGCCGCGTGGGTCAAGGGCCGGACGGCCATGCTGACGATGCTCGCGACCAGCACGCTACCGATGCTGATGGCCACGCGCACGGGCCACGTCGGCGCCGCGACCGCTTTCACACGAGGGGCCAGACGTGATGGTGCTGGAGCGCGTCGACGACCCACGGCATCGACACGCTCGCCAGCGCCCAGCTCAGGAGTGCGGCGATCACTCCGGCCGCCGGCTCCGCGATCCGCCGCAACAGCAACGAGAGCCACGCCCACGCAACGAACGCAACGACGACGAGCACGAGCACGCGGCTCGCAAGATCACCCATTCAATCCTCCACACACGCCGCGACCGTAGACGAGACGGACGAGGGACGAC
>Ga0209382_10005374_pt1 | contig 16696 bp, 11 predicted proteins | sample SoiMetdeltSBSDD5_FD_187599 | JGI IMG/M metagenome (GOLD analysis project Ga0209382, IMG submission 187599) | Bulk soil microbial communities from a Populus tree surrounding site in Tennessee, USA - Soil MetaG P. deltoides SBSDD5 (SPAdes) (version 2) | ecosystem: Environmental > Terrestrial >...
TGGGTCGTCTCGGCGATGGCGGCACCCTGCACGGCCACCGGCGCCAGGATCACGTTGTCGCGGATCGTCGCACCGAGCACCGCACCGCCGAGCGCGATGGCGGCCCCGGTGAAGTCCCTGGAGACGCGCCCTCCGAGCACCGCGATGACGAGACGCTGCAAGGCGAGGCCGAGCACCGTGCGCACGGTGACCGCCGAGCCGCGGCCCAGCGACAGGATCGCCAGGTCTTCGATCGCCAGGGCGAGGCCGTTCTGGATGTCGAACGCCCCCCCTGCCGTGACGATCACCGTCGCCGCTCCCTGGCCCCTGATCCGCACCGAGCGCGCCGAGGCGAGCCGCACGGGTTCCTTCAACTGGTACTGGCCGACGCCGAGGCAGACCGTGCCGCCGGTCTCGCGGATGCGGTCGACGGCAGCCTGGATGGTCAGCGCGCCACTGGCATGGGACTCGGGAGTCACGCAGGCCGTGCAGCTGCAGTCGTGCCCCTCGCCGGCGGGCGGCGGCCAGGGCGTGCGGCAGTCGGTGGGTGGGCTGCCGACGTCCCAGACGGCCAGCCGCGCGTAGTGGTGGTGGATGCCGCGCGGCGGCGCCGCGGTGAGCTTCTCGATCGACGCGTCGGCGGTGCGGGCGGCGAAGACCCAATAGTCGCCGGCGCGGAAGCCCTTGGCGCCGGTGCCGGTGGAGCTGAAGCTCACCGTGACGCCGTTCTCGAGCAGCAGCACGGTGCCCGCGGCGGGGACCGGGATGACGCCGGTGGCCGCGGCGGCGTCGAGGTCCAGGAACGTCGGCGTGGTGCCGCCCGCAGCCGCCTGTAGCACCTTGCCCCGCTGGTCCCAGCGTCGGACGCGCAGGTTGCGATCGCGCGGGAAGTCGGAATCCGGGAAGGCCCCCGGCACCATGTCGGCCGGCAGAGCCGGGGCGAAGGTGATCCGACGCGTCTCGTCGACGGTGACGCGCCGTACCTCGCCGCCGCGCTGCGAGAGCTCGCGCGCATCGTCCAGGATCTCGACCCAGTCGCCGGTGTTGAAGCGCAGGACCTCGTCGCGGCCCAGCGTCTGCAGCTCGAGCTCCGTGGCCGACACCATGCTGGCCACCCGGCTCCCCACGCTGGCGTTGTCGCGCGACCACTTGAAGGTGGCGGTGCCACCGGGCTGCCCCGGGTCGTGGATCTCGACGCGGTAGGTCTGGTTCTCCAGCCCGCGGTAGCCGCCGGTGGGAGGCAGCTCGCAGGGATCGGGGGACGGAGGTGCATCGAAGGTATCGGTGGTGAGCCGCCCCGTGGACGGCGCGATCAGATCGGCCCAGCCAGGCACGTCCCGGTCGGGCGTCGCGCACGAGGCCCCAGCCGCGTCCTCTCCCAGAACGCGCACTTGCCACACCGTCTGGATCCGCGAGCTGGACTCCACGCCGACGGCGATCTCCACGAGGTCGGGGCGCTCGAGGTGAGTGACCTCTCGCTGCCACACGTCGAGGTAGACGAGGTGGCGGCCAGCCGTGGGCAGCGCCGGCGCCGCGGGCAAATACGGCTGCGCCGCGTAGTCGACCGGGCCGGCGAAGGCCGGCTCGGCCATGAGGGAGTCGAAGATCGGCTTCGCCGGGTCACCGTGGTTCTCGGCCAGGAGGCCGTCGACGTAGAGCCGTCCCTTGCCGATCCGCAGGGAGGATCCTACGGCGGTGATCTTGAAGGCGTCCGGCGTCGTCTGGGAGACGGTGCTGCGGCCGAGGATGTCGCTCGCGGCGGCGCGGAGTCGCCGGTCGATGGCGGCGACCAGCTCGTTGACGTCGGCGTCCAGCACCACGCCGCCCTGCTTGAGCTCCACGCCGGCGAAGTCGAGCAGCGGGTTGCTGCGGATTCTGGAGATATCGGCGCCCATCTTGGGTCTCCTTGGAGCGTCGTGGCTCAGGTGGCGTAGAACAAACCCGCGTGCAGACCGAAGCGGAGGTATTCCTCGAGCCGGATGCGGAGGTTGGTCTCGCGTTGGGGCTGGTAGAGGGGGTGCATCACGCCGATCTCGCCCTCGTCGTGCGCGCCTTCGCGGATGACCTTGGCGGTGGCGCCGCGCAGCTGCGCGTACCCCGGTTCGCCATAACGCAGCGACGTGAAGTGCGGCAGCGCGTCGGGATGCTGGTCGTCGGGCAGGCAGCGGAAGCGCCTCGGGGTGAGCGAGCCCGGCGGCACCCAGGAGAACCGCACGCACCCCTCCTGCTTGCGCTCGGCCCAGACCGGCGCCTTCCAGGTCTCGCCCGCCCCCGACCCGAGCCGCGCAAAGAAGATGGTGTTCGAGGCCAGCCGCAGCAGCTTCGTGTGGAGCTTCCCGACCACGGTGCAGTCGGTGAGCGTCACCTCTCCTCCCGGGGAGGCGCCGTCGACCGCGGCGAACGCCACCGAGTCCCGAGCGCCGGCGTCGACGATGCACTCGAGGAGCTCGATCTCCACGTCGGCGTGCACGCGCAGCCCGCCGACGATGCAACGTTCCAGTCGCACCTTGGCGAACGGGTGGGCGACGACGAGGCTCGGCGCCCCCGGCGAGACGGCGCTCCCGTCGGTGTGGAGAGCCAGTCCCGGCACCAGGGTGCAGTGGCGCAGCACCAGCTCCCGCGGCTCGTCGTCGGCCGCGGCGGCGAGCTCCAGCGCCCCGCCGCTGATCACCAGGCCATCGAGCACCAGCGTGCCGCGAGCTTTGACGTCCAGGGCGATGGGACCCGCGGCTGCGATCAACGGGCGCGCCTCTTCGCCGGCCGCGACGACGACCTCTCGCCCAGGCTGGTTCGGGGTCGTGACGCCGTCGACCTTGAACGTCGGCGTGCCCGCGTAGGTCGTGCTGTCGCCGACGAGGAGCCTCCCGCCGCCACGGATGGCGTCGAGATGGGGCTGCAGCGGCTCGGACCGCTTGGCGGCGCGTTCGTTCGGCGGCACCGTCGCGGACGCGCTGGGCGTGCGCTGATACTCGCCGCCGCCGATCGGTCGCGAGAATCCGTAGTGGTGCGTTCCGAGCAGCGGTCCGGCCACGCCGGAGCCGAGAAGGACGCGGCCCAGGCGCGGGTCGATGGCGATCTTGCCGGCGGGGAGCGTCGTTTCGTGCGCCCAGCCGCCCGGCACGTCGCGCAAGTCGCACACCCGGACGTCCTTGACGCCGATCGGCACGGGAGGGTCGTCCGGATCGGCGGCGGGGCGGGCCAGCAGGATGCTCTCGCCCGGGCCGTAGTCGTCGTCCGGCGTGGCGTCCGTCGAAGCCCTCAACGCCCGCGCCATCAGTCGCAGGGGAATCGCTTCCGGCACATTGTTGGGCTCGGCGATGTGAGTGATCTGCTCCTCGGTGCGGGGGAAGCGGAACAGGGGCGCGTCCGCGCCCAGCGGATCGAAACGGTGCTTGCGGCCGGCGACGTCGCCGGGGTCGGGCACCAGCGGAACGTCGCGCAGGCGGAACGGTTGCAGGCGCCAGAGGAAGATCGCGACGTTCGGGATGTTGAAGCGCCCCGCGCCGGTCTCCGGGCGTCGCATCTCGGCGGTGTGGGCGACGGTGTTGAACGGGCCGCCGAGGCGCAGCATCCGCGGCATGGAGCGGACGTCGGCGGTGGCCGGCGCGTGCAGCCGCACGTGGTTCATGTATTGGGTGACGGCGAGCTGCTCGAACATCTCGACCGCCCGGGCGGGCCAGTCGGTGACGTCCCGCGCCAGCTGCTCGAGCATCGCCGCCGTGCCCTTGCGCCGCCGGTAGCCGATGGTGTTGGCCACCTCGGCCCGCGGCGACGCGATGCGGCTGGCCACCCCATGCAGCGGCCGGTAGCCGATGAGGTCGCCGATGTAGGGCGCGACCCACTCCTGGCAGGTCTCGATGAACTGGTCGTCGTAGAGCTGCTCGACGTCCTCCTCGAGCGCCGCGATCTCGTCCGCCAGCAGCTCGAGCAGCGCGCGCAGCGGCTTGCCCTGTTCCTCGTCGCGGATGCGGTGCACCGCCGGCAACAGCGCGTACAGGCGATCGGCCGTGAGCGTGCTCATGTCATCTCCTCCAGCCGGTCGAGCGGGCCGGAGTGGAGCGTCAGCAGCTCCGCCGCGCGCGGCAGGCCGCCGTCCACGTGCATGCGAGTGGCGAGCAGCCGCCGCTGCCGCGACTTCTGGGTCTGCGCGAAGGGCGAGGTGCCGCCGTAGAGAAGGTCGAGATCGACGGCGACGACGCCCGGCACCGAATGGACGGTGGCGATGACGTCCGACTGCAGGACCGGCTGCCCGAGGTCCCGCGCCGCGAACGAGTAGTGCGCGCGCAGAGCCGTCTCCACCGCGGCGAGCACCGTGTTGGCGTCGTGGGCGGGGTCGCGCTTGACCTTCAGCCCGAGCCGGAAGGTGCTCGCCTGGTAGGGCAGCAGCACGACGCTGACGTGCGGATCGCCGCTCGCCGACAGCGCCAGCAGCAGGTTGTTCCACACCGGGTTGCCGGGGGAGAGCTGCGTTCCGTCCTGGCCGGCCACCGTGACGGCGATCGTCGGGCCGGCGGCCAGCGCCAGCACGCGCGCCTGGGCCTTGGCGAGGCCGGTGAAGGCGAGAGCGAAGTCCTCGTAGTCGAGCAGCGACACCGCGCGGCCGAGCGCCCGGGTGCCGAGCGGCATCGTGCGCCGCGCCTGGTCGGCAGGCTCCGCGTCGGTGCCGCCGCTTGCCGCCGCCGGGTTGCTGACGCTCTTCAGTCCGAGCGGCCTGCTCACCAGCTGGGTGAGCTTCTCGGCGGCGACGTTGCCGTCCTTTCCCAGCCCCTGGCGGTAGGTCGCGCGGACGTTGTTCACGCCGCTGGGGAGCCGGGCGCCGCGCTCCCCGTCGCCGAACACCACCCATGTCCGGTCGTTCTCGTCGGTGCTCAGCGTGTAGCTGCGTTCGGTCGCCGCGGCACCGAACATCCTCGGCCTCTCCGTCCATTCGATGTCGCCGACGCGCACGGTGAGCTCGCTGTCGGCACCGATCTCGTTGGCGGCTGCACGGTAGGTGAGCGGCGTGCGTTTGAGCTCGAAGCGCTGGAACGCGCGGCTCGCGTCGCCGGCGCCGAGGATCTGGCTGCCGGTCTCGCCGTGCGTGGCGAGGGCGACGTTGGCATGGACCACCAGGGTGTCGCGCTCGAGGCGATGAGGGAGTGGCGGGGTGATGGTGAGCACCGTGCCTAGCGGATGCGACTGCGCATCGGCGATCGTGGCCAGGTGGACGAGGGTTCGCCCGCCGGCCCTGCGCCGGCCGGTGACGATCACCTTGCGCTGGGCCGACAGGTCGTCGGAGGCCACCGCGAGCTGGATGGCATTGCCGGCGACCGCGTCGAGGACGGGGTAGGGCGCCAGCGTCAGGCGTTCGGACTGCGTGTAGACCGACGTCTCGCGCACCGAATTGAAGAAGTGCGTGTCCAGGTTCTGGCCTTGCACCCCGACGCGCGTCACCTTGCCGGACAGCGCGAAGGCGGCGAGGGACACCTCGGTCGTGCTGCTGATCCGGTAGAGCTCGGTGAACCGCCTCGGCAAGCTGACGAGCACGTCAGCTCCGAAGACGCTCGTTCCGATGCCTCCTGTGCCGAGGGCCGCCGTGGCGACGGCGGCCCCGATGGCCCCGGTGCCGAGGACGGCCGTCGCGGCCGCCGCCCCGATGAGCCCCATTCCCCCGAGCGTGGTCGTCGATCCGGCCCGGGCGGTCGCGAATCCGACGCAGGTGAGAACGGCCAATCCTCCGGGCTTGATCTCGGGGAGCGCCACATCGAGATCGACGTACCCGCCGGTCGCGCTCGCCGGTTTCTCGCTGATCGTGAAGTCGGGCCACTCTCCCGATTCCGTCGCGCCGTCCCGGTAGTCGGTGCGGAAGGTCCGGTTCATGCTTCGCCACAGCGGCGCGTTGTGGCCGAACACCGCGGCACGCTTGCGAAGCACGTACACCTGCGGCGGGACCGGAGGATCGGCCAGCGCCGCCACCCGTTCGAGGCCGCCCTGCCAGCTCACGTGCGTGCGGTCGGCGGCGGTCTCCACCTCCACCGCGTCGATCAGGCGGAAGTCCCAGCTCGTGCTGGTCGTCGGATGAGCGAGGAAGTCCGCATCGCAGAACACCAGCGCGTCGCCCACCTTGAGGTTGTTGGCGATGCCTTTCAGCCACGTCTCCGTCGCGCCGCGACCCGGCGCATGCGGAGCGGACATCCAGGGCCGGATCGCGTTCCATTCGGGTCTGGCGGAGATCTCCTCGACCGTCTCGAAGGTCTGCGGCTTCTCGTCGGGGCCGGGAACGCTCTGCACCTTCGTCCCCACGGCGAGCTCGAGCGAGGTCGGAATGCCGGTGACGAAGGCTCCGGGCTCCGGCGGCAGGTCGGGAGGCGGCGTCTTCGGCGGCTCGAGCGCGAAGGCGAGCCAGGTCTCGGCCGCGACGCCGGGGCGCAGGCGATAGCCGATCAGCTTGGCCATCTCCTGCAGCGACACGCGCTCGGTGGCGGTGCGCAGGTACGACTCGTTGGCGATGCGCTCCTGGTAGAACGTCAACACGTCGGCGGCGCAGGAGAAGGCGTCGAGCAGGCCGATGGTGAAGTCGTCGCTGTCGCGGGTGAGAAGCTTGGCCAGCGCCGGGCGCTTCCCCGACGACAGGCCCGCGGTGAGGCTCTCCTTGAACCGAGCGTAGGTGCCGATGCGGTAGGCGACGGCGCTGAGCCCGGGGCGGTTGTCGGTCTTCTCCGGCGTGCTCGCCTCGATGCCCTCGCAGCAGCCGCAGGTCTCCGTACCGGGGGGAGGGACGGGTGTGCTCACTGGATGCCTCTCACTTGATTCCTCTCATTTGCCGCCTCCCGCGCTCAGCGTCAGCCGCCCCCGCTCACGGAAGCTGGGATCGTTGGCGAGCTGGGCGATCTCGAGTCGACCCATGCGAATCAAGCCCTCCTCGAGCGCCACGCCCGTGGGCTCGGCCATGCGGGTGAACTTCGTCACCGACACCGCCTCGACGCCTTCGACGGCCTGCGCCGTGGCGATGACCTGGCTCAGATAGACCGGCTGGCTGAACGTGAAGTTGTCGGGATGGAAGATCGCCAGGCGTCCGTCGCGCAACACGCCGCTGCCGAGCTCGGCGCTCACCGCGCGCAGCACTTCGCTGCGGAAGTACCCCGGCAGCACGCATATGTGGAGCGCGACGTCGAGGGCCGCGAACCGCGGTGCGTCCACCTCGAGGTCATAGCCCGCCATGCGGAAGCGCTCGAGGTGGCGGCGCAGCCGGGCCTCGAACGGGGCATCGACCGGCCCGCCGCCGAGACGGTCCGCGGTGACGAACACCGTGTACCAGCTGCCGGTCCAGCGGAAGGTGGCCGCGGCGCGCTGGACCTCCGGGCGTCGCTCGGCGGCGGCGGCGTAGTCGGCGGCGGTGACCGCGCGCTCTTGGGTGCGGAAGGCCTCGGGCGCGTCCCGCCGGACGACGTCGAGCGGCTCCGGGTCGATGCCCCCCAGAGCCGGCATCGGGTTGGTCAGCACGTCGAACACGCCGGCGGCGGTGCTGACGACGTGGGCGATGGCGTTCGCCCCGACGTTCCCGCCCAGCCCGTTGCCGACCCGATAGGTGGCGACGAACGCGGTGCCCGTTTCGGGCCGCTTGCCATGCTTGCCGTCGCCGAAACGCAGAAACGCGCTGCCATCGTCTTCGGTCTCCAACACGAACTCGGGAGCGTCGCCGTCGGATGCCAGCAGGTCGCGGTGCGGGGTCCACCCCGTGACCTCGGTTCCCGCCGTGCCGGTCAGCCCCAGCATTCCGTTGGGCCCCCGACCCAGCGGCAACGCCTCGTGGGGGTCGCGGCGGAGCAGGCCGCTGGCCGGCTGCCAGGCTTCACCGCTCGCATCGTCCTCGTCCGTCAGCGGCACCTCCAGCAGAGCGGCGACGTCGAACCCCTGGGTCACCGGGCCCTCCGCGAGCCGCGGGCGGAAACGAACGGGGATTCCCTCAGGCTTGGGGTGCCCGCAGGCGCCCGCGGCTGCGGCCGCCGGAGCCCGCCTCAGCGTCGGCGCCGGCACGCTGCCCAGCGTCTCGGCGAGCACGCTGCGGCCGTGGTCGGCGAGCACGACGTTGCCGAGCGCGACGCTGACCTCGAGGCCGGGCCTCTCGTGAACCGACAGGCAGAGCGGAAACGGCAGGGCGTCCGCGGCGGCCCATTCGATTTCGGTGACGTCCCGTGCCGCGTCGACCGGGGGCTCGTCGAAGAGCTGGCCCGACGGGTCGCTGGTCAACGTCACGCGGCTGAGGCGGACCGCCCAGCGCTTTGCCCGGTCGGCATCCTGGGCCTCGAACGTCGTCGGGCTCGCCACCTCCTGGAAGACCAGCACGGCGCCTGCTCGCAGCCGCGGCTGGTGGTCCCGCAGCGTCGCCCGCGTGGCGCCGCGCGGCAGGCAGCAAGCCTGGTCGCCCCAGGTGTAGAAGGAGAGCTGGTTCAGGTCGGCGTGCAGCGTCGCGTCGTGTGCCACTTCGAACGTCACGGCCCCGGCCGCGAGCGCGTCGCTCAACGGCTTGCTGCCGGGAGTCAGCACGGTCGGCAGGTCGATCGTGCGCGTGAGCAGCGGCGTGTGGCGCGCCAGCGCGACGTCGTTGTCGCTGACCTCGAAGCACACCCAGACGCGGGCGTTGCAGCCGTCGTGCAGCCGGTAGTCGACGAGTCGCGCATGGCGTCGCACCGAGATGCGGCGGCGTGCCGTGCCGAGATAAGCCTCGCCGGCGATCGCATCCTGCCGGTACGAGAGATTGTCGGCCGCGTACGCCAGGAGCTCGACGAGGGTGATGCCGACGTCGGCGGCGGAGCGCTCGCTCCAGCCCGGGGAGAGCAGGCTCAGCCGGTCGAGCATCAGGCGCCGGAAGCCGGGGTAGTCCTTGGCCAGGTAGTCGATGTCGGGCTGGGCGAAGGGCGGCGGCGGGCAGGGCTGCGCGACCGCGCAGTCATAGTCGGAGGGGCACTCGACCTTGAACGAGAACTCGATGCTGGAAAGGATCGGATCGAACCCGGCGGGCGGCTGGTCGCTGCCGGAGCTCGCGCGCAGCCGGAAGGTGTAGCGCGAGAAGTCGCCGTAGTAGCGAGTGCGAACGACCAGCGTGCGCGCCAGGTCGTCGATGCCGTCGACCAGGGACGCAGGGGTGCCGGGCGGCAAGTCGTCGGCCGCCGCCGCCCATTCGACCGCCACGACGCGGATGCGCTCGCCGCCGTCGATGAGGATGTTGCCCGGTCCGAGCGTGAAGCCCGGCCGCAGGAGGCGCACGAACAGCGTGCGCTGGCGCAACGCGAGGTCGGGCTCGGCGTGGTCGTGCACCTCGAGGAACTCGATGGCGTTGGCCGTGCCGTTGAGCCGGAGGACCTCCAGCCGGCGCTTGTCGCAGCAGTGGTACCTCACGCCGTGCCCCCGGCGATGGTAAAGGTCGCCGTTCGCGACGTGGCGTCGTCGAGCACGGCGTAGCGCACCGTCACCTGCAGCGCCGAATCGATCGCTTCGACGGCGACCTCCTTGGCGGCGATGAGGTGCGCGAGGTGCTGCTGCAGGGCGCTCTGTACCAGGAACTGCGTGGTCGCGGCCAGTGTCGTGCTGTTGGGCTCGAAGACCAGTGCCAGGAGGCCGGCTCCGAACGTGGGCCGCATCACGCGCTCGCCGGGCGCGGTGAACAGCACCTGCTCGATGAGGTCGCGGATGTGGTCCTCCACGCTCGTGCTGGCGGTGCGGCCGGTGCCGTCGAAGTGGAACGGGAAGTCGAGGTGGGGCATCGATCACCTCAGGTGGCCAGCGCGCGGGTCTGTGCGACCACCGGCAGCAGCGGCGTACCGGTCGGCACGCACACCGAGGTCCCTGCCATCGTGACCACCGGCGCTCCCCCGGCGAGCACCCGCACCGCGCCGACCACCCACTGCGCGGTGACGCACGGAGGCGTCGGCGTGCCGGTCAACGCGCAGGCGGCGACGGCGTAGGGTGAGGTCAGCGTGACGATCGGCTGGCCCGACACCAGCACGCGAGGGAAAGGCGCCAGGGGCGTGGCCTGGCCGGCGTGCGTGCAGAGGACGGTGGCGCCGAGGTGGAGGATGGGAGCGGGCATGGCGTGGCCTCGCTAGATGATCGTCAGGGCGCTGGCGTTGATGTCGGTCGTCGGGCCGAGCATCGTGATGATGGCGCCCTTGCCGTTGCTGATCGTGATGCCGATGTCGCTGACCGAGATCATGGCGCCGGTGGTGGTCTGGATCAGGATGCCGCCGGTCGGGCCGGGCGTGTCGCTGACGACGATGCCGTTCTTGAGCGTCGTCTGCAGCGTGATGCCGGCGAGCCCGGGGGGAACCATCTTGGCCAGCAACGGCGTCTCGGCGGCGCTGCCCCAGTAGCCGCCGACCCAGATCGGGTAGTCGGGGTCGCCGTGCTCGAACTCGATCCAGACGCCGGCGCCGATCGGCGGCACGGTGAACAGCCCCATGTTGATGCCTGCCACCGGCACGCACGGCATCGCCCAGCTCGAGGGCAGGAAGCCGGCGACGTCGGGCACCATCGCCTGGATGCGCCCGATCAGCATCGGATCGATGTTGTTGATCACGATGCCCCGGTATTTTCCGTAGTAGGAGGTCGCGCTCATACCGGCACCGTCGGGAAGGTGGAGATGAGCCCGTTGCGGGCGAGGGTGAAGCTCTGCTTGTACTGGCCGCGCTTGATGTCGTGGGTGACGCTCTTGACGTAGTAGAGGCCGTCGAACGGCAGTCCCGCGCCGCGCACGCCGACGAGCTGGCGCGACTTGAGCAGCCGGCCGTAGCGGGCGACGTCCAGCGTCCCGCTGCCGAACACCGAGTCGCTGTGCTGGCCGGCGTACGCGAGGCCCGTCATCAGCGCCCCGAGCACCGACATGTTCGCCGTCTCGTTGAGGCTCTCGATCTTCGGAGGCAGCGGCGGAACGAGACCGAGCGGCGGGTTGAGCGGCGAGATGTCCGGAATCGGAATGCCGATCGGTACCTTGCTGATCGACTCCTGGAAGTAGACGATCGGCATGGTCTTGCGCTCTTTGTCGAAGTTGAAGTTGAGCGACTCGACGTTGGAGAGCGCGTCCATGTTCACCGACAGCGCCGGTTGCGGCTCGCCGACACGGATCTCGGGGCCCCAGTAGGCCTTCGAGGTGCCCGGCACGGGCCCCGGCTCGAGGTAGAAGACGTACCCGCACTGCTGGGCGAGCCGCTTCACGTACGCGTAGTCCGAGCCACGCTGCAGCGGAATGCGCTGGATCGGGATCGGAATGTCCTCCGCGATGCTCGGGATCACCAGCGGGATGACGCCGAACACCGCGTATTTCGCCAGCACGAGCAACACCCGCAAGGCGGGGGGCATGGCGGGGTAGGGAATGCCCGAGAGGTCGATGACGTCCATCAGCGCGCTCAGGTCCTTGCCCTTGACCACCAGCTTGCCGATGCCGCCCTCGCCGGGCTGCGTCTCGACGTTGGTCGTCACGCCGTCGATCACCGACTCGGCGTTGCCGTCGATCTGCACCACGAGCACGACGCGCATGAGCGGCAGGCTGCCGCCGCCGGTCAGCAGGAAGAGCGTGCGCAGCGGCGAGCGCACCGGCAGGTCGAAGGTGAGCTCGAACCCGCTCTGGGCCTCACCCGATCCGGTTTCGACCTTGACCGAGTCCAGGGCCTCCACGACCTCGGAGGGCGCCGGGAACGGCACCGGGCCGATGTGTAGCGAGAGCTTGACGCCGCCTTGCAAGGTGTCTGGGCCTCTCCAGGGGTCAGCCGCCGCTCATCCCGGGTGGGAGCGGGATGTCCACCCGCCGGCCCAGCACGTCGGTCAGCTCGTGGGGATCGATCACCGCGTTGGCATCGGCGATCCGCCAGTAGAGGAGTGGATCGGCGAGGTAGAGGGCGCCGAGCGTGTCCGGGCGTTCGGCGGCCGACACCACGTGACGCGCGGCGATGGCCAGCGTGCCGCGGGCCGGAATGAAGCGCCGCTTCACGTACGCCAGGGCGGATTCCCCCGGCCGGCGCTGCAGCACCGCCAGCGCCACGCCGTCGTACCGGCTGGTCGACGCGAAGGGCGAGCTCGGAATGGCGCCGGCGTCGATGAGCATCTGCACGGGATCGGTCATGGTCCCTCCGTCGTGGCTCAGGGCAGGCGGATCAGGCCCAGCGACTGCAACGATGCGGAGCCGGTCTTGCCGGCGAGTGATTCGCGAGTCCGCAGGTGGTTGAGGAACATGGCGCCGCCCCGGTGGGTGAAGCCCAGATCGTCTGTGGTCATCACCCGCAGGCCGATGCTCACCTTGGCGCGGATGGGGTTCAGGGCCGCGTCGAACGCCTCTTCGGTGATCGAGAAGTCCGTTACCCGTACGGGAACGACGCGGCTCTGGCTCCAGATGAAGAGGGTCAGCGGCGCCTCCGGCGGCACGATCTCGAGGGTGCCCGACTGCGACAGCGCGCCCAGCGCCTGGAGCTCGGCGCTCGTGGGATTGACCAGGCCCTCGAGCGCCGCCAGCTGCGGCGCGATGCCGAAGGCGACGGCGTTGGCGTTCTGCTCGGGGTGCTCCAGCGCGTCGGTGGCGTCGATCTCCGCCTCCAGCTTGATGCTCTCGATCGCCGGGCCTTTCAGGCGGAACGGCTGGGCGCGCTCGCCGCCGCCCTCGCCGCCGACGCCCTGCACCTGGTAGCTGCGCGAGAGGGTGTCGGGGTTGTACTGCAGCGCGATGGTGCGCCTGACCGCGAAGGTCTTGGGGTCGAGCACGACGAGGCCGCCCTTGAGGAGCTTGGGCGACGCGGTGAGGCTCATGATGGGATGCCCTCGCCGAGCAGCTCGGCGCCGCCGTTGGAACGATTCGGCGAACGGGAGCGTGTCATCGCTTCTACTCCGCGCGCTTGCAGGTCTTCGGCTCGGGCACGGGATCGTTGCCAGCCTTGCCGTCGACCTGGGCCCTGCGCTTCAGCAGCTGATCCTTCTTGTCGGCGAATTCCTTTTCCTTCTGGTCGGCATCGGACAGGCAGTAGTAGTAACCCAACGCTCCATCGATCATGTTTAGCCGCGTCGCGTAGGACACCTTTCCCGTGCCCGCTATCTCCGCCGCTAGAGCTTGTTGCTGGTGGGCGAGGAACTCCCTCTTGTCCTTGTTGCCCTTGCCGGCGAGCTTTCCACCTCGGTACTGATCGATGTGGATGAGCTCGTGGCCGACCTGAAGCACTCGGCGCGCAAAAGCATCCACGTTCTTCGTGAACTCGGTGCCGACGAAGATCTTCCCCGTGGCGCCCGCTCCACTGCCGACCGACTGGGTCTTCAGGCCGTTGCCAGCTTCCGCGTCGTTGAACTCGACCGCGTCGACCTTGGCCTTCTCGGCGGCGTAGTAGGTCGTGAGGATGTCGTTGACCAGGGACACTCCGCGTTCCTCGATCGGCCGCTTGTCCTTCGCCTTGGCGATGATCGCCTTGGCCTTCTCGTCGAGCGGATTCTCCTTCTCTTGGCGCTGAACGGTGCCCGCTCGGACGAACGAGCTCACTCGGGCGGCGCCGGAGCCAGCAGCCCGTGACCCGACTCGCTTCGCCTCCGCCTCGGCACTCTCAGGCGAGCCGAGAACGCCTCCGCGGCGCCCTCCCGACTGCTGCACAACGTGCGTCAGCTCATGCGCCAGCAACTGCTTTCCAGCCGAGGTCTCCGGGCGGTAGTGACCCTCTGCGAACACCACGTCCCGGCCGATCGTGTACGCGAGGGCGTTGACGGCCTCAGCCGATCGTGCCGCCTGCGCATCGGCATGAATCCGAACTTGGCTCAAGTCATGCCCGAAGCGGGGTTCGAAGTAGGCGCGTGAGGCGTCGTCCAACGGCCTCCCCGGCGAGCCCAGCACGTCGCAGACGACGCGGGGAGCCGGGGCCGATTCGCTCACGCTGGCGGCGCAGTGCCGCAGCGTCGAAAGTTGGCGTCGGCAGTCTTCGCAGGAGTGCGCGGAACCGCCACACGCGCACTTACGCCGCAGCAACGCCCCACGGCCAGGCGGCTCCGCCGCGGCCGTGGCCCTGCCTCTCATCCTGCTCACGTGACCTCCAGCGTGCCGACGCTCTGGTCGTCCTTGCGAGCGTTGATCAGGTATCTCCAGATCGACGGCCACTCCGCAATCTCCGTCACCGTGACGCACCCGAGGGTCACGCCCCCGGGATGTAGGTAACGGTCGCCGCTGTGGCCAACGCGAAACCAAGTCGTGGCGTAGGCGCCGTACCTCTTGGCGTCGTTGTGCTGGAAGTCCGGGATCTCGAGATCGTGCGTGCCGGTCGGCGCAGGATTCTTAAGGTCGGTTTTCGCAGCGACGGGCCCCTTCTTCCCGTAGTGGAGCTCACCCTTGCCGATGTCGAACTTGCATTCGGCCGCCGCTCTCTTCGGGCGGTCGAGCTCCAGATTGACCGCCTGGATCTTCACGTCCTTGCCCTGGTACCGCCCCTCGAGGATGTCCACCTCTCTGATCTTGCGTTTGACGGCGGTTACCTCGACCCTGATCGCATGCGGAAGCTCCTGCGCCTCGCCCAATTTGATGGCGGCGATGGGCCTCACGGACACCCAACCCGGAGAGTTGTAGGCCCGCGCTCGGCAGCGCGTGCCGGGGACCATGGCCCTCTCCTCCTCCTTGCGGCTCGGTCCCTTGGGCTTCTTGGGCTTGGGCTTCGGCTTCGGTGCAGGGATCGGCTGGTCTGGAAAGTCCACGCTCTCGACCTGTACGACTTCGACGCGCCGGTTCTCCTCTCGCGTCGAGTAAGTCGTGTCGAGTCCCTGGCCGAAGGTCTCGATCCGCGAGCGGTCGATGCCCCCCTTGCCGAGCAGGAGCTTGACGATGTCGGCGCGCCGCTGCGAGAGATCCTGGTTGAAGGCGACGTCGCCTTCCTCGCTGGCGAAGCCGAACAGCTGCACCTTGGCATCCGTAGGCCTGGCTTCGAGAAAGGCACGAATCTTGGCCATACACCTGGTGAACGCCTTGCCCTTGTCGGTGAACTCGGTCGTGTTCTGCTTGAAGTTGATGGTGCACGAGCTGCTGAGGGTGGGGTCGAGCGTCGCTGCCGTCTGGCGCTGCACCAGCGCCGTCGCCGGCCCGCCGTCTCGGCTCGTCTTCGCCTGCTGCACGACGTGCGCGAGCTCATGGGCGAGAAGGTGCCGCCCGCGGCTCGTTCCAGGAGCGAACTGGCCGGCAGCGAACACGATGTCGTGCCCCACCGTGTAGGCGTTGGCGCTCACCTCGCGCGCCGACTGCTCGGCCGCCCCGCCGGAGTGCACCCGCACGCGCGCGAAGTCGTGGCCGAAGCGCCGCTCCATGTCCTGCCGCAGCGCCGGCTCTAGCGGCTGACCGGGGGCGGCTAGCGCGCGATCAACGCTTGCCGGCGCGCTCGCCATACCTGCCGACGCACTGCCGGCCTGTCGCTGGACGCGCGCGGGCGAGGCTCCCTCCGGCTGGTCCATCACCTCGTCCGCCACCCGCTCAGCGTCACCCTCCAGCGGGTCGTTGCTGCTGCCGACGGCGAGCTGGCTCTGCAGCCGCTTGCGCCGGCACGGCTCGCACTCGGCGTCGAGCGAATCGGCTGTCCCGCCGCCGGCGCAGTTGCGCCGGAGCAGCAGACCGGGACTGACCGGCTCGTTCGCACGGCAGGAGTCTCTGGAAAGGGGTTGCGATGGCGCGTGGGTGCTCATGGCTGGAAGCGCTGCCGGCCCCCCTACGCCTTCTTGACGTTCCAAATGCCGCCGTCGGTCCGCGAGGTACCGATGCCCCAGGTGCCGGCGAGCTCTTGCTCGTTCAGCGACTCCCATCGCCCCTTGCCCTTGGAGGTTCCCTCCTCCCAGTCGAAGTCGATGGTGACGCCGCTCACCGGTGTGGCCGAAACCGGAGTGGGGGGCGTGGTTTGCGGATCGACGCCCGACACGGCGGTCGTCCTTTGCGTGATGGTGCCGTTGATCTTTCCTTTCTGAGCCGGTTTGGCGATCGGCCACTGATACGTTCCGGTGACCGAGGTCGCCGTCGCGGTGAGGTCCACGGCGACGTCTTTGGGCGGCGAGGCGCCGCCGGCTGGCGCCCCGCCTGACGTGAAGCTGCCCTCCCAGCGGCCGGCCAGGAGATTGGTCCACACGATGTCGGCGAGTCCGGAGGCGTAGAAGCTCGGATTGGTCTGCTCGTTCCAGTCGGCTGCAACATAGTTCTTGATACTGAAGGTGAGGGTCGGAGTGGCTAGCAAGTCCCGGTAGAACTGCAGGCCTTTGCGGTTGGCCGCGCGATCGGCGTTGGAGAAGACGCCCGTCGTGAGTCCCGCGGACGGGAGCCCCTGGAGGCCCTGAGGGCCGATCTCCAAACCGCGACCGAGGTCTTCGATGTCCGAGGCGGAGGCTCCTCCGACGGCCTGCACGAAGTAGAAGAAGCCCTCACTGAAGAAGTGGCCAAGCTTGTCGCCGCCGATACAGAAGCCGGCAACCTTGGCGGCTGACCGCACCGGACTTACCAAGCCGATGAGCGGGATGGTTCGTCCTTGCTGCTGGTAGGCAGGGTTGAATGAACCGGCGCCCGCATACTTGGTGCCGGCGAGAGTGGCCGGTAGCTTGCGCTTGCTCGCTGGCAAGGACTCGACGAACTTCTCGATCGGCGCTACGGCGCCTTTCCCAAGCCTGTCCCTCACGTCGGTGAAAAACGCGACGAGGCGACTCCCGCTGAGCGGCGTGCCGGCCGCTGTTCTCGCGGCTGCGATCTCGCCCTGCACCTTGG
>Ga0209382_10005375_pt1 | contig 16693 bp, 12 predicted proteins | sample SoiMetdeltSBSDD5_FD_187599 | JGI IMG/M metagenome (GOLD analysis project Ga0209382, IMG submission 187599) | Bulk soil microbial communities from a Populus tree surrounding site in Tennessee, USA - Soil MetaG P. deltoides SBSDD5 (SPAdes) (version 2) | ecosystem: Environmental > Terrestrial >...
GCCATCGGTGAGCACGCGCTGCGCGCGCGGCTCGCCAGCATGCGGGCGGTGGCGAAAGTCGGCCAGAGGCGGCTGGCCAACGCGTGACCTGGCTGATTCGGCTCTATCCGCCGGCGTGGCGTCGCCGCTATGGCCGAGAGCTCGCGGAATTGCTTGCCGCTCAGCCAATGTCGTTCCGCACGGCAGTCGATCTCGTTGCCGGCGCCGTCGATGCCTGGCTCAACCCTCAGTCGTCGACGGCGGTCACGACCACAGATGCGAAAGGAGCAGGAGCGATGTTACCCAAGATGCTGCAACTCAAGAGCGGCGGATACGGTCCGGATGTGACGGTCGCGGACAGCCTCAAGGCTGCCACGGTGACGATTGTCGGAACCCTCGCACTGGTGGGGGGCTTGACGGTGGTCATCAAGCTCTACGGGAAGAACGCCTACTTTGAATCGCTCCTTGCTATGGGCTGGCTCGTGCCGTTTCTTTTCAGCCAGCACTACACCTACTTAAAGGAACGGCCGGCTCGCGTGCAGGCCGTGCTCATTGGCGGGCCCGCGGTGATTGTGATTGCCATCGCTCTGGGAAGCGCCTGGATCAACAGTAATCAACCTGTTCCGTAAGTGCGAACGGACGCCTTCGGTGGTGAACCTAATGGCCGGTCCTACGCTGACTTATCCTTTTCTGAGAGCATGTTCGCCCAGCGCTGCTGCCTTTGCTCCTCAGACGTCACCTCGACGCGTGTGGCGATGGTCCACACATGGCCCGACGGATCCATCACCCACGCGATGCGGTCGCCCCAGAATTGGTTCGTCGCCGGAAACAGTACCGTGCCTCCTCGAGCGACTGCTCGTTCGACAGCCTCATCAACGTCTTCGACATAGATGAAGATCACTACCGGAGAGCTGCCGTCGAGGCGTGGCACTCGGCTCGGCAAACCCGGCCACTCGCGCTCGATCATCAGCATCGCCGGACCACATGCAAGCAGGGCATGCGCAATTCGTCCGTCGGGGCCAGGTCGGGTACCACGAGACACGGCGCCAAACGTGTGCGTACAGAAATCGATTGCCGACTCGACGTCCGGACAAATCAGACGTGGGATCACGACAGCAGAATCGGCCGGAATCCCTTTGACTGCATTCGCCATCACACCACTCCCACGGTCATCAACGCAATCCGATGTGGAGCCGCGATTGCTTCCAACCAGTCGCAGCACGTGCCACAGTCGCCGAGATCGTACGGTGGAGCCTACTTCCTAAACCTCGTAACGGAGCGCCACCATGCCGCTCTTGTATGCTGTCGCTTCTAGAAGATGCAAGACGACGTCCTTGTCGAGCCCGTGGAAAAACAGGATTCCCGTCGCCGATCAGAATGGGCACGATCGAATAGCGCACGTCGTCGGCCAATCGGAGGGCCAGGCATTCAGCGGATACTTCATCACCGCTACAAACCAGATACTGCAGAGGTTGGGCCTCAATCTCTCCGCCTCCTCGTCACGCGGGACTTTCCGTTCTCCAGCGTCTATTGTTCCGCGTCCAATGATGCGACCCATTCGGGCACCGGCTGATTCGGTAGGCGCTGGTTGTCGGCCCCCAGCGCCGGATTGTATTGCGTGATCAGCTCACCATTCCGAACATCCCGCAACTCGTAGTGAACGTTCAGACCACCCTGCACCGTTTCCTGTCGAAAGGCCACTTGGGTTCCCCCTGCGATGAAGCGCCACTTCCAAATAGGTAGCCCATTCCCCGTATAAGTGCGTTTGATTCCGCTCGAGTACACGACCAACGCGAGTGGGATCGGATACGAGGTGCAACAGTTTGGAAACAGCGCCACCCAGCCAACCGCCCGCTGATCGGGTGCAACCTGAATGTCACCAAACCCTACCTGCTTCCCGATGGACGCGCGTTCTGGTTCGGGGGAAGGGGTGACCACCCGGCCTGCTGTCGTCACAATTTGGAGAGTTCCATCTTTCGCGACGCTGGCGCGAACGTATCGCTCCTGCGCCGACGTCTGCGCTGCCGTCGACAGCAGAATGACGGTGAGCGCTATCGATTGGATGATTCCCACCGCCTGGTTTGGCACGATGCGATCCCTCCGTCTCGCTGCTAACCGCGCGCGCACCCGCGCAGCTGCAGTGAGCGCTACGGCCATGATACGACCGCAGACGCAATCCAGGCTGGTCTCGTGGCGATGGCGACGATGGCCAAGTCGGCGCTGATGGCCGGCCCGTCCTCGTGGCAGGGCGGGTTCCGCGCTAGACGGGTTTCGATGGTGCGGGCGCGTTTGCCGCCGCGGCGTGGGCTCCTGCTCGGGCTGTCGGTCGTCAAAGCCGCGCGTCGTGATCAATCGGGTAATCGGGCAACTGGTCGGATGCCTCAAACTCAGAATCTCGTCGCGCTGATTCTGACCTTACACTCCAATTGTCCGAGGCGCCGAGCTAATCAATACGCGGGAAAACGTCGTTGCTGTCCGTCCGTGCTGTTAGCGGAAACAGAGATTATTGGGGAGGGTGCCATGAAACCGAAGCTGTCAACTGCTGACGCGAAACATGTGCCCGGCCGCCGTTCTTGGATGTTGTGGTGCGATGTCACTCCTGGCACGAGGCACACGGCCCGCTCTGAGCACGGACGCCCTGGATACCGAGGTGAAGATGGGGAGCAACTGACACGAGTGCGAAATCCTGCTGTGTGGCGACTACAGGATCCTCGCGCGGTGCTAATGCCGGCGATCGAGGTACTCTCACTCACAACGTCCATACCCAGCACGCCGACGGTATCTCGACATCCCTCAACCCTTTCCCTTGTGCGCGAGGCCACGCTCCGCCACTTCAGCGGCTACTGTGACCCTCTTGCAAGCCGCCGTGCCCGACAAATCCAAGAGTACGGCCCTTCAGCGAGAAGGAGGGTGAGTACGCGCGAGAGATGGCTGTTCGTGTTGACGTCGGTTGTCGCGTTGATGGTGATGGGCACGACCGCGAGCGCACAGGGGAATCCTGAATCATCCGCCGCCGGCCCCAGATTCGTCGGCTACTTCTCGGGAAATGAAAACGGCTGTCCCAACGGCGGTGCAATCTATTCAACCGGAGATCCACCGACGTACTCGTTCGTCTGCAATGGCCTGAACGGAAACACCAAGCAGTTCTCGTCCTTTGAAGAGCTGGTGACTGGCCTCCCGTGTACGCTGCCGAACGGCACCCAAAGGTCCATCAAGCTCGTCATTAGCAAGACGGGTGCGGTGTCGTTGAACTGCGGTCACCCGCCACGCTACGTCGACAACGATGATGGCACCGTGACGGACGTTGCTACCGGTCTGATCTGGCTCAAGAACGCGAATTGCTTTGGAACCGTTGACTACACGACGCAGGCGCTACCTGCAGTCGCCGCCCTGAGCCATGGCACTTGCGGCTTGGCGGACGGATCGAAAGCCGGCGACTGGCGCCTGCCGATTGGTGAGGAGTTTCTTCGCTCAACAAGGGCCGCAGCCGAGATGGGGTGTACCGGCCAGATCTCGCTCACGGACGACTCGGGATTCGGTTGCCTCCGCACCGGCTCCGGCTCGTCGTTCGTGGGCGTGTCCGGCGGTTACTATTTAGCTGCCGAGATTCTCTGGGAGGGGGAAACTATCTATTATCCTCTCATTGAATTGGGGTTCGGAGGACGCGTGACGACCTTCCCATACAGTATCGCCGGCCTCGTGTGGCCGGTGCGCCGCGCCAAATAACCATTGCGCCAGCCTTCCGAGCCGACAACCTGACCAAAGTCGGCTCGGGTGGCTCACGGGTCGTCGATGCGAATTCCTGCGCCATCGAGGAGATGGCCGAGATTACCTGGCCGAAGGCGGCGATCGTCGCAGAGACCGCCTTCACCGAATGGACCCAGAACGGTAATCCTGATACCTGTCCTGCGGACTTGTCGGTCGAGCCTGTCCCCACTGCCATTACCGTCGTATTAACACACGAAGCATCTTCCGCCAGGTGTTCCGAAATCGTGCGTTTGATCGCGGGACCTGGATGCTCATCACTCCGGTTTTGGGAGGAACTCCACCGCCACGACCTTGGAGCTCTTTCTGTCGGCGCTGACCGCGCGGGTCACGTAGACAGGCAGCGGTTGTTTGAGTTCACCGCAGCCAATCGCTCCGGTGAGATCATCGCGATACGTGATGAAGTCGACCTGGTCGAGCGCGGTCACGGAGAGCCCCACCTGCCCCTGCGGCGTCTGCAAGTGAAACGCGACGGTTTTTGCGTCGCACTCAATCCGCTCGAGTACACCTTCGACCCGTTCCTCGCCGGGACCGACAACGCGCCACGAAGGAATGAACTGCTGTTCGCTGCGCGACGTGTCCCCCGTCGAGCCCGAGGCCGGTTCGGTCGGCGGTTGCCGCGGCGAGTGTGCGGCGGCAGCCTTCCACTTTTCAGCCTCCTCCACGTGGCGCAGCATGCTGGCTGCGGAGTCGCGCTCGGACGACGAGGACGCCACGGTCACGAGCGACCGGAGTAACGCTGCGGCTGCGGAGAGACGATCCATCCGGACCAGCGCTTGTGCGTGCAGAAAGACGTAGTCGTGCCGCCCGGGCGCGAGGCTGCGGGCGCGTTCGATCAGCTTGAGTGTGTCTGGCGGCACGGGATCCCTGCTTCGAACTGCGAGCGACACGATACTCGCCAGCGCGTTCGGGATTTCGGCGCGGTTCTTCAACGCGTGTTCGAGGAAGGTTCGAGCCGCTTGCTTCGACACGGCGGAGCCCGAGTCGTCCCTACCTGACACGACGTCGGCGAGAGCAGTTCCGGCAAAGTACGAGACCAGCCAGTCGGCGGGATTCGACAGTCCGAGCAGCGCCTTTTCGGCCGCCTCGGTGTCCTGACGCGACATGCTGATCGTCGCGCGAACCAGCGCCGGCCACGCGCCGTCGCTGCGCGCCGGCACACGATCCAGTCGTTCGAGCGCTTCGTCGTAGCGCTTCTGCTGCGCCAAAAACATCGCCAGGAGCGCCTCAGCATCACCTGCAGCCACTGGCGCCGCCGTCCCGCTGAAGGACGTCGTCTTCTCCGAGAACTGGAACTTGAAGGCGTTGAACGCGCTGCGGCGGATGTAGTTCTGCAGCTCGCGGTCGATGTGCTCGGCCCCGAACGACGCCCGCCACGCATCCGTCGACGCCATCCCGTTCTCGACGCTGACAATGTAGGCCCGGAGCTTGTCGCGGCGTGTCGGCTGGGCCACCAGGAGCATGTGCGTCAGTGCCCACGACTGTGCGTAGAAGACCGACCGGCGATCACCCTCATTGTACAAAGAGGACTCGTGCTTCACGTTCAGAAGCTCCTCGAGCGTCAGCAGCCGGGTCTCGTTGAGGCGATTGAGATGGCCCGGCACCGTCCGTCCGATCAGCGCTTCCCGATCCCCCACCGTCTCGAACGTGCTGTAGAACTCCGCCAGCCCTTCGTTCAACCAGACGGGAAGAGATCTGGTGATGTTTGATGTGATCAGGTGGGCGTATTCGTGGAAAACCACGCGCATCGAGCCCTCGTCCCAGTCGCGCACCAGCGCGATGTAGTTCACGTCCCGTCCGGGCAGGAACAGCCCGCTCAACTCGATCGGCTTGCCGTTGAACTTCGGCTTGAACGGTGTGAAGGCTCGATCCGACGGAAAAACCAAGACGACGGTTGGGACAGCCGTCGAGATGACCCTCTCGGTGAACACGCGCGCGAGCACGTCACGGAAACTCTCGAAGCGCTTGGTGATCTCGCGGAGGTCGCTGGAGGGAACGTCGCCGACGACCACGAAGTTGGGGCTCTCGATCCGCCGCCATTCGGCGAAGGCTGGAACGGAGGACAGGATCAGAAACGCCGCACCGGCTCGAACGGCGACTGCGAATTTCAGCATGACTGCCCCCCGGGCACGTAGCGCTCAGGCCCAACCGCTTAATTCTTGGTCAGTTCGAGCACAAAGAACGACGGAAGCAACGGTGATCTGGACCGATCATTGCCCCAGGAGCTTCCTGCAAAGACCAGATTGTCATGGCCGTCCATCCACAGAGCTCGGATTTCGATGTCCTCCGCTCCCGTGAAACCTGTCAATGCCCGTAGGTCGGCGACCGCCGCGAGCGCCGGTGGATCCACGCCCAAATCAAATAGCTCCACGTGCCCGCCCTCATTGCCGGCGATCAGCCACCGACCGCGACGTTCAACGGTGTTTACAGAGCTGCGGTCGATCGATCGCTCGAAGGCGACAGAATTAGAGTCATACATGAACATTCCTGGTCCACAACAACCGGGGATCGTCTGCACAAACACGCGCTGGTCAACGTAGAGATTGGGAAGAGACACTCGGCCGATGAGGTCGACAGGATTGGGCAGGTTCGCGTACCGCGCTCCGGTAAGACGATCAAATACGACCGTTGCATTCGGTGCAATACTCGCGTCGTACGTCAGGCCAGGCTGCAGCGTCCGCTTGTCGAACTCCACGACGCGATGATTCTCGCTGATGTCCGGGACCGAAACGTAAACGTGCTCGCGATCGACTGCTAGCTGCCCACCACCCGTAGCAAAGTAGAGATTTTCTGTCGTCAGGTCCATCGCACTCACGTACGTTGACACAGGGCTCGTCCGTATCAGCCTCAGAGGATGGTCCTTTTCGTACACTCTGAGCACTCCGTTTTGATCCACGACGAAGAGCCGCTTCGAATCACCTCGAACCGCAACGAGCGGAATGCCCGAGTTCTGAATGATCTCGACCACGGGGAAGTTAGCGGCGCGATTACGGGCCAGTACGAACAGTGTTCCCTGGTACGAAGCCAGATAAATGCGCTCATCATCAGCGTACACTGCGCGGGGACCGACAAAACTTCCTTCGATGTGATCTCGTAGGCTGACGAGATGAAGCGTGCGTCCCGCTGGAGCACTCGTGGCGAGTCCCATCAGCCCAAAAGCAACTAGGAACCAGAGACCGAACGGCGCCACCCACAAGCGTTGACAAGCGTTCATGACACACCCCCTTTTATGCTTTGGCCGCCCGACGCCTCTCGCGCTCTCATCGGGAAGGACGGACGTGAAGAACCTTTTCTCCGTATTGATCAGCTCGGCGGAGATTTCTTGCATCGCGGAGTGGTAGGCCGAATAATGCCGCCGGTTTTCCCCGTGGACTACGAACGCTTCCTGCTGGACCACCTGAGCACGATTGAGCAGGCGGTTCGATACGTCGCACGGCGCTACCAGCTCTCGCCCGATCAAGTGGACGAACTCTCGGCGACGGTCAGGCTGAAGCTCGTCGATCGCGACTACGAACTCCTTCGAAACTTCCAGGGACGCAGTACGCTTCGCACCTACCTCGTTGCTATCGCTCTGAGACATTTCCAGGACGAACGCGACGCCCAATGGGGCAAATGGCGTCCGTCGATGGCGGCGAAGCGGCTCGGGCCGGTGGCCCTGCTGCTCGATCGGCTGCTCACACGGGACGGACTCTCGCTCGATGAAGCGATCGAAATGCTGCGCACCAATCACCAGGTGACTTCGTCGCGCGAAGAAATCGAAGAGCTCGCGCGCAGGCTGCCCTCGCGTCACGGACGGCACTTCGTCGGCGAAGAGGCACTCGAGAGCCTAGCTGCATCGCCGCACGCGGGCGATTCGGGAGTAGCTAGCGAGACGCTGTCGGATGAAGCAGATCGAGTGGAAGAGGCGCTATTGGCAGCACTCGAGACGTTGCCTGACGAAGACGTGCTGATCCTAAAGTACAGGTTCCAAGACAACCTGCAGATCGCGACCGTCGCCCGTCTGCTCGGGATCCCCGAGAAACCGCTATACAAGCGCATCGAGAAAGTGATGCGCGTGCTTCAGCGCGAGCTGGAAGCCCGCGACGTTAGCCGCGAGCAGGCACAAAACATCGTCGGCAGCGCCGCCGTCGACCTGCGGCCCGTGCTGCAACTGGCTGTGGCGAGAAAACGGCCGTCCGGTCCGTCCCACACGTAACGGGGCAGGGCCGGCGGCTCGCGTCGGAGAGCAACTATGGCTCAAGAGCGACCAGCTCCAGCCTGTCCTGAGCTGGGAATATTGGCAGCGTACGTTGATGGGTCAATCGACATGGCGACTCGTGTGAGCGTGAACTCGCATCTGGCCGGCTGTGAACGATGCTACGAGCTCGTTGCGGAGCTCGCGCGCGAGCACGAACAGCGCGCCAGACGCTGGACGGTAGGCCGCCGCGAGGGGCTGGCGGTTGCGGCCTCGCTACTCATCCTGGCATCTGGCGTCTTGACGGTGAGGGCGCTGAATCCAGCGTGGTGGGAGCAGCTCTGGAACGGCGCCGCCAATCCGCGCTTGGCGACGCTCGTCGGAGCGATTGGTGAGCGGCGGATCACCGAAGGGCGCCTCTCCGGAGGATTCGCATTCGGCCCGGTCATGGAGCCAAAACGCTCCGCGCCCAGTGCGGGTGACAACCTCTCCTTGATTGCGGCGGCTGGGGAGATTCAGAAGCGCGCCGAAGTGGACCCCACTCCCGAGAATCTCCACGCGTGGGGCGTGGCGCTCCTCGCGTTGGGGCGGTACGACGGTAGCGTAGACACGCTCGAAGATGCCGTATTGCAACGGCCCGAGGTCGCACGTTACAGGAACGACCTCGGCGTCGCCCGCCTGGCGCGCGCCACCGCTCTTGACCGGCCAGACGACCTCCCGAAAGCGCTCGAAGACGTCGAGCGGGCGCTCGAACGCGATGCGGCCTTGCGCGAAGCGTGGTTCAACAAGGCGCTGCTGCTCGAACGCCTTCGCTTGCAATCACAGGCCATTGCGGCGTGGGAGCGATACCTACAGCTCGATCCGGATAGCGCATGGAGCACGGAAGCGCGCGAGCACCTGAAGCAGCTGCGGTCCCAGCCGCAACAAGGCCGCTGGGTGGACCTGGAACGCGAGCTCCGCGCCGGCAACGTGAGCGAGCAGCTCCTCATGGGGGCCGCACGGGACTTCCCCGAGGATCTGCGCGAGCTGTTAATACGAGATTGGCTGCCGGCGTGGGCGACGGCGGTGATAAGCGGCTCCGCCACGGACGAAGTCCGTGCGATGCACCGGCTGGAGCAGGCAGCGCGCGCGCTGCAGCGTGAATACCCGGACGGCTACTTGCCAGGTGTCATTGCGATGCTGCCGCACGCTGGTCCCACCCGACCGGAGCTCGCGCGCGGCATTCGTGCGCTTGCGGAAGGCGCCGGCGCCATTGCGGAGAACCGGTACAAGGACGCTCGCGTCGCGCTCGACTCCGCATCGGCGGCACTCGGACGTGCTGGCTCACCACTCGCGGCCTGGGCAACGTTACAGCTCGCTCACGCTGTCTTCATCGACAAAGAATGGGCACTGGTGGCCGAGCTGCTGCGCCGCGCGGCCGCCGACGGCGAGCGGCTCGCGTCGCCGTCGCTGGCAATGCGAGCTGCATGGTTCGATGGCATGCTCGCGTTCACGACAGGAGACTGGCATCGCGCGGTCGATCGGTACAGGGCAGCGCTGCAACACGGCGAACGCACGCGCGACCCACAGCTTGCGTCGCGCGTGCACGTGAACGCATCGATTCTGTACTCGTTCCTCGGCGATCGGAGGCTGACGTGGTTGCATCGCCTTGCCGCCACGAGTCTCGTCCCACCTCACAGACCATATCAGGTCCATGCCTACTTGATAACCGGCGCGGGCACCGCGTCGCTCGAGTCGTTGCCGCTCGCGGCGCTGCAGTTCCAACACGAGGTAGTGGCCAACGCGCTCGCGCATCTGCCGGCAGGTCCGCAGGTCGAGGCGTTTATGGCACGAGCGCGCCTGCGCACCCGCCTGCAGCAGTATGGCGAGGCCGAAGAGGATCTGAAGCACGCCGCGACGAAGCTAGACGAGGTGAAGGATACGGGGATGCACCTCAGGCTCCGCGCCACGTGGCTCGTCGCCGCGGCGGACGTGCAGCTCGACACGAAACCGGATCACTCAGCAGCGCACGCTGCGGAGGCGGTTGCGATTCTTGACGGCGAGCCGATGCGCTCAGCCGAGCTCCGCCTGCTCGAGAGCCGCGCGCTCGAGCGGATCGGCAAGCTGCAGCAGGCTCGCAGCTCTGCGCGCGAGGGAATTGCCGATTTCGAGTACGCCCTCAACACGATCGATCCCGCGGACGCGACCGGACTCTCGGCGTTGGAACCCGTGTGGGGGCTGTATGCGCACGCGGCGCGGCTCTATCTTCCACCCGCCGCGAAGGACTTCGATGACGCATTCGACCTGCTGGAGCGCAGCCGCGCGCGAACGCTGCTCGAACGTCGGCGTATTCAGCCGCTGACGCTCCCCGTCGTCCGGTCCCGCCTGCAGAAAGATCAGGCGTTGCTCCTCCTGCAGCAATTTCCCGAGGAGCTGGTGACCTGGCTGATCCGACGCGGCGATGTCGAGGTTCGTAGGACGCCCTGTCGCGAATCGGACGTCTCGGCCCATGTGGCACGCCATCGACGATCGATCGCCGCCGGCGAGCGGCGCGACGCCGCATCCGCCGCTCTCTTCGACTGCGTGATTGGTCCATGGTGGACCGACCTGCACGGCACGTCCACACTCGCCATCGTTCCCGACGCCGTCTGGCAACGCGTCGCGTGGCCCGCGTTGTGGGAGCGAACGTCGGGAAGAGAGCTCATCACCGAGGTCGATTCCGTCGTCGCGTCGAGCGCATCGGTCGCCGTCGCCGCCGGCAGCACGGGTACGGCAACGGCGTCCGGCGTGCTCGTCGTGTCATCTACGTCCGGCGACGACGAGCATGCGCCGCTGCCCGGGGCACGCGAAGAGGCCCGGGCGATTGCGCGCCTGCACCAGGACGTCCGGGTCATTGAGGGCGTGTCGGCGACGCCGGAAACGTTCAAGGCCGAGGCAGTAACCGCGCGTGTGATTCACGTCGCGAGCCACGCCGTCGACACGCCTGCTTATCCGCTGTTATCGCATCTGGTGCTGGCTGGGGCCGAGCCCTCGCTCTTTGCACGCGACATCGCGCGGCTCGATCTCTCCCACACAAAGGTCGTCGTCCTTGCCGCCTGCGCCACCGCCGGCCGGCGCAGTATACGCGGCGAAGGAAGCGTCGGCGTTGCGTGGAGCTTTCTCACTGCCGGCGCACCGCGCGTCATCGCCACGCTGGACGAAGTCGACGACCAGGCGTCGAGCCGGTTGTTCGTCGAGATTCATCGCGAGCTGGCACGCGGCGCCTCGCCCGTGGAAGCCGTCGGCCGCGTCCAGCGCGCCATGGCAGCGCGGGCCGAATCACCGCGGGTGTGGGCCGGCGTGACGGTTATCGGAGCGCTCTAGCAACCTACGGAGGGGAGCCATCATGTGGAACCGACGTGATTTTCTGTCGATGGCAGTAGCCGGACCGGCGCTCGCCGCCGTGAACATCCAGAAACCGGCACCTAAACTCGCAACGGGTCTGACGATCCATTTCATCGGGGGGACCGTGTTCAAGCGGCTGCCCAGTGGCGGATATCTCGCGGTACAACCGACCGGAGGTACCCCCCGATGCCCTGGAGATATGGTGGAGCGTCACCGCGCGCTGGTGATTGGGCCGAAAGGGCTGCTTCCCATGCCTGACAACGGCATCGTGAAGGTTAGTTCACTTGTTCAGTATCTTCTGCGGCGCGCGTACGCTGACGTCCTCCGAGACCCTGCGGTGTACTGTCTCAATCAGACGCACATAAGGATCGGCGACGGTGGTGCGGTGAATTTTGGCGCAGAGAAGGTTGCGGACTATTCGCAGCGGATCCTGAAATGGACTTCGAACGTCTTTGATGATCTAACACGCTCGGTTCCGCCACAGCTCAGCTCACGGTTCGAGCTGCGGGGCGGCGAGATCGCGGACGGACAGATAGCCTTGAACCCGCCTGCCGCAGTGGTGGACTGGAGAATAGACCAGAGCAACGGATGGAAAAAGAGGCTCAGCGACGTGACCGACTTCAAGGCGACCACCACAGTGCTGAGCATAAACGGCAAGACCGTCCGCGTACAAGAGGGTGCACACCTCGTCGTGCTAGGTGCGCCGATCAGGAAGGCCGAGGACCTAAAATTCGAGAGAGAGTACGACAGAGTCTCTCATCCGACAATCCTCAGAACGCTCTACAAAGGCGCAGATTGCGGCAAGATGGACTTGGTTACAGAGTGCACGCTGTTGACCTCGCCTGTAGAGATGACTCTCCCGCATCCGTGTGAACCGGCGACGGCACAGCGCAACGCAGCCGCGCTCTGCGACGAGTGCCTGGCGCCGCCTTATACGGAGTTCTGCCCGAACTACCTCGTGCCTTGACGCTGATTACTGCAGCGGACACTCGCGCGGTGACCGAGATCTACCGAACGAGAAATGCGCGGTTTCAATTCGTTGCGCTCATCAGGCACATTCGCGCGGTGACCATGCCGTAGCTGCGCTGAGGTCGCGATCGCGCGCGTTAACCTAACCAGAGAACTCTATTTCCACACGTCGGCCGGGCCATCGCCGCACGGTGCGTTCGCGGCACCACGCTCGAAGGTGAACCAACGCCCTTCGATATTGCCGCTCGTCGTCGCACGAGAACTTGCTCCGAGCAGATCAGTTCTCACCGCCGGTATCGAAATTTCCGTGGTCGTCCGTCCAATCCGACGAGTGTGACGAGAGGAAGGCGCGGTCATGTCGAGGGTGCCTGCAGTTCTCTCGTCCGGCAACCCGGAGGTTCCCATGCGAGTAGCGACCTTTGCAGTTCCTGCGCAACCATTGACGTCAGATGAATCCGCCGGACCAGTTCAAGGACTGGGCCTACCGATTTTCAACGCGACGACATCCCCGTGGACCAGCCCTGATCTTCCGCGACGAACAAGCGCAAGGAGAGCAGCCATGACACGGACGCCATCGCACGCCGTTCGTTTAGTTTGCCTCGTCGCATTCGCGCTTCTCGCCACTGTGGTACCGGCATCGGCGCAAATCGAGATCAATCACGAGAAGGCCTTGGCGGGTATCGGAGCCGGCGATGCGCCTGGTTATCCCGTCACTCTTGGCAATGGCAGCTATAAATTGACGGGCCACTTGGCCTCCTTCATCGGCGGGTCCCCACATCCATATGCCGTCATTCTGGCTGGCGGCACCGGTGTGACTCTCGATTTGAACGGTTTCTCGATCCGTGCAAGCGATGTCGCGATCCAGGTAGTGAATCCGGTGGCGACAATTCGCAACGGGAACCTTGGCGCAAAAGTAGGCGTCCAGGCGCGGGAGGGGAGTCGTGTGAGGCTCGAAGGACTGACAATGGAAGTATTCCACTTCGGTGTGGAGACAAGCAGCGGGCCCGAACCCTATGCGGATTTAGAGGTTGTTGATTGCCGAATCCGTGTCCAGTCCGATAATGGCATCGCCATCATGTCCTCAGGCAACCTGACGGCCCTACGGAATTTCATTGATGGGGGCCTGAAGGCGATCGTCGTTCACCCTTCCAAGGCTGGACTGGTTCTGCAGAACTTTGTGGTGTTTACCTACCTCCGCTCGTTGGAAGCAGGTCCGCTCGTTGGTTTCGGCCAAAACGTGTTTCGAGTGCAGACGGAAGAAACAGCGGTTGTCGGAGGTGCCAACCTGGGCGGAAATCTCTGTGGTGACGGATCTAACCCTCCTACCGGGTGCTGAAGACATGACGCCGAACAATGCTCGGCGCTCACTGCATGACCTAAAGGCAAGACTGAACGAGCGTCACGGCCGTAGCGCGGGAGCTCTTTAAGAGGGGTTGGTGCGAAAGGAGAGAGCGCCAGCCCCTCAAGCTGGTGCGTCTGAGAATCCGAGACCTTCGCGGAATGAGATTGCGCAAATGCGCGGCAGTGCGCCTTCACAACACTTCACAACACAGTCGAGACGTGAGGCGCTCTCCCCTTGTGTTCACCGCATCGCGGCGAAAACAAACGAGCTCTCTTTGGCGCGCGCACGCGCCGGGATTCACCGAGTAGGCGGTGCGACCCTGACCTGTTCACTTTGCCGCCGGTTATCGTTACTGTGATCGGCTCCAGCTGCACTGGGTGCGGAAGGCGGCACCAGGTCCGTCTATGGTGAGAACGCCGTACGGCGCCCTGTCTCAGGTCTTCGGCGCGCACACTCGTACCCAGGGGTTCGGTCTCCTGTGGCACGAAGAAAGGACCTTCATGTCGAACAGCAGTCGTCGCGAGTTCCTGATCACCGCCGCAACGGGGGTGGGGGCAGGCCTGCTATCGCCAGCAGTGGGCCGCGCTCAGCCGCCCGCCGGCAAGCCGCCAGCCGGCAAGGGACCGATCCGCAAACGGCGGAACGTCGTGAGCCCGGCGGCGAAGGGCGATCTGACTTCGCTCTCCAAAGGTGTTGCCGCGCTGAAGAAGCTGGCAATCTCAAGTCCGAAAGACCCGCGTGGATGGATCCTCCAGGCGTTCATCCACGGCGACTGCGAAACGTTCACAAAGTGCCGTCACGGCAGCTGGTTCTTCGCCCCCTGGCATCGCTCGTTCCTGTACTACTTCGAACAGCTGATCCAGCAGTTCAGCGGCGACGAGAAGTTCGCCCTGCCGTACTGGGACTGGTCCAGGACTACGGGTGTGCCGGCATCGTTTTACGGGACGAGCAATCCTCTCGATGACAACATGTCGATCGTGAAGTTGTGTGCGGAAGCGCCTACCGCCGGCCGTGGCCGCACCGTGAATGACAGATTCTCGCCACTCGATCTCAACACGTACGTCGGTCGCAACGTGATCAGCCGCATTCAGCAGAACCCCGACTACGCCAGCTATGGAGGCAGCAACCCGGGCGGTGGCGAGCTCGAGCAAACTCCCCACAACTTCATCCATCGGTGGGTGGGCGGTGCGAAAGACAGCAACATGGTCCAGACGTTCTCGCCGATGGACCCCATCTTCTGGATGCATCACTGCAACATCGATCGACTTTATTCGAATTGGCTCTCGAGGCCCAACCACTTTGTGCCGTCCGACGACGCCTGGCAGAAGATGTCGTTCAACGATTTCTTCGATCGGGACGGCAAGCCAGCTGGCAGTGAGTTCACATGTGGCGCGACCGTGGATTCGAGGGTCATGGGCTACGTGTACGACGACGCGATGGACGTACCCGAGACGCTCACGACAGCCAAGCAAGGGCCATCGCCCAAGCCGCAGATCGTTGCCACCGTGGTGGCATCGAAAGCGGCCGCTCGTGGGGGGGTGTTGAGATTCGTAAGCGACGCGGTGCCATCACCCGATGCGCGCCGTGTGATGAACGCGACGGCCCTTGGCGCACGCAACTTCGTCACGCGCTTGCGAATCGAGGGTATAAATTCTCCAGCACGGCAAAACACCGCCGTTCACGTGTTCCTGGGCGAGAACATCACCGTAGACACACCAACCTCCGCTCCCGGCTATGTCGGCTCGTTTACGTTCTTCGAAGGCCAGAGCAAGAACCGCGCTGCCCACCGGCACGAAGGCGCCGGTACTGTCCTGCTCAACGCGAGCGAAGCGCTGAAACGTCTGTACGGAGACTCGAGCCTGCCGCCCGACACCAACGTGACGGTCTCAGTAGTCACGAGGCCGCTATATACTGGGCTGAAGGCGTTTGCCACGCTCGAGGACATCCAACCCGACCGCGTTCAGCTGGAGGTCGTCGACCTGGGAGGCTGATGCATTCGCGGTGGGCTTTGGGGGATCTACGAAAATGATGCTCGCCGTCCTGTGTCTGGGCACGATGGCTTGTGCTTCGGCCAACTCGATGGTCGATGAACGCGCCACGCCGGGACAGGACGAACGACCTACGCATATCGTGACGGCGGCGCCGACCACGATCAGTCTAGACCTCGAAGACGAAACGCGGCGGGAGCTGGAGCGCCGTTTGGCCGCCGGCTCCCTCCCCGTCCTGCGCCTGATCATCCGAGACGTGCGCCCACAGGCGGCGCAGGGCCTGAAGGGAGTACGCATCTTCATCGAAAAGCCTGACGCCGATGGCAGTACTCCCGTGAACGATCCGCATTACGCCACCAGCTTCGTCCTCGGTTTGGCGGCGCCCGAGTCCATGATGTTCAACATCGCGCCGACGCTTTCCAGACTGTGGAAGTCCGGGGACCTCACGAGCGCGCGCCTCGGTCAGCAGAGGGCCATTCGCGTCACCTTCGTGCCCGAACCGTGGGACTTCGCGCGTCGTCTCCCGCCGGACTTCGCGTTGGCCATTCAAAGCGTCGCACTCGAACTTCCGCGGCAGCCGTGAGACGTTGAGCGACTCGAGCACGTCGACGTCGAGCGGTGCGCCGCGAGCGGCGTCAGCGGGATCAGACGAGCCCTCGCCGAAGGTGAGCCGTTAGGCGAGTCGAATGGTACGAAAGAGAGAGATTCGAACTCTCACGCTCTTGCGAGCGCCAGCCCCTCAAGCTGAAAACAACGAGCGCAACACGAAGCCGACCCCAGAAAACCGGGGTCGGTTTTGCCAGAGTCGCCGCGCACACTATTTCTATCAGGAGCGCGCTTGACACGATACTACGTTGACGGTAATATTACGCTGAAAGTATTACTGAGGACGGAGTATGGCACGCCGTGATGACATTGCCGATCTCGAGGAGTTCGGCCGATTCGCCGAGCCGGCCCTGCTGATTCTGGTGAGCCTCGCCGACGGTCCCAAGCACGGTTACGCAATCACCGAAGACATCGCCGACTTCGCGGGCGTCCGCTTCGGGCCGGGATCGCTGTACGGCGCCATCGCCAGGCTCGAATCGCGTGGCCTCATCGAGGCACTCGACGCGG
>Ga0209382_10005377_pt1 | contig 16691 bp, 13 predicted proteins | sample SoiMetdeltSBSDD5_FD_187599 | JGI IMG/M metagenome (GOLD analysis project Ga0209382, IMG submission 187599) | Bulk soil microbial communities from a Populus tree surrounding site in Tennessee, USA - Soil MetaG P. deltoides SBSDD5 (SPAdes) (version 2) | ecosystem: Environmental > Terrestrial >...
GCATTGCACGTGCTCGCCTACAATCTAACGCGCGTCATGAACATCGTCGGCGTCAAGCCGCTGATGGCGGCGATCGCGGCCTGAGACGGCTCGGCTGCAACCTCTGCACAGCCTGAGAGCTGGTCAGGATGGCCCGATGATGAACCAGGTTGCCTCCCAGACCGAAATCGGAAAAATATGATCGAAACAGTCACCTTGCAGCACACCTCGCCTGTCGCGGCTCGCCCATACCCCCTCCGTCGCGTTATTACACGGCCAAGACCCACAGTTGCCGTCGCCGATCTTGTCCCTGTTGCGGCGCAGCAATCGCCCGAGCACAGTGCGTGAGCCGATCTGATATTCTGATCCGACATCGGCACGCGGGCCGCTGACCCGAGTGCCTACTACCTTTGGCGAGAAGCTTCGCTACCTTGTCACCCACGCTTACCAAGCCGTCCTTGGTCACACGGCCGTAGATGCCGCGGAGCCGCAGCTGCCGTCCCTCGGCAGTGTTCACGAAGACCGTCGCATCACGCCGTATCGCGCGGCAAAGGAGGCGCAGCCGTTGTGGGGGATGGCCGTGATCTCAATCACAGCGGTGCCGATGCCTAGTCGCGTGCCTGGTGGCGTGTTGTCAGGCGAAAGGTCCATGTCGATAAAGAGGTTATCCCCAGCGGGTGGCCAGTTGGGGCGCTCCTGCGCGATGAGCTGAATGCATCGGGCATTCATGATGCAGATTTGCACATCGGGGTGAGGCTTGCCGCCTTCGGTCGACTTCCAGCAGCCCTTCACCCAATGGTCGCCGTGGACACCACCATCAAGACGCGAGGATGCCAGCCATCGCATCAGCTCGGGATGGTTGGACCAGCGCGCATGATTGGCCATAGAGATCGATACAATGCGTACCCAGCCTAACCCTGCTGTCACGGGCGGCACAGGTGCGCATAGTGTGTTCTTCTCAGCATCATCCGCAAAGTGCGCTTCGATAAAGGCGATGGCGGCAGCACTGAGACACGGGCGAAACGCTCTCACAAATTGCAGCGTAATTCTGCGATCGTTGAACACCGGCACGTTGGGTCGCAACGGTATGCCGGTCGCCGAGCAATCCACATACAGACAGTCATCTCGTGAGGCAAGCTCCCCGCGCTCGAGGATGATCGCTTCGCGCTGGATCGATTTGACCCGCCCCATGCGAACGATGTCCTTGATCTGCCTTAAGGCATTCAGCTCGGAAGCCGATATCGTTGCACCGTGGAACATCGTTGGAGTGATGTCAGGATCCAACCGATAGGATGCGCCACATGCCTCGAATCTCGCGAACAGATCATCGACGGAAGTCGCTTCGGCGAGTGCTTCCATCTGATCAGCAACACTGCTCACGGACGTTTCGAAAAAATCTTCCGTCCATTGCAGTTTGGCACGGTTCGACCACCAGCCATCGCGTGGCATGATCCAGCGAATACTATCGGGCGAGACCTTGTTTGCAAGTAGCCAGAGGCACGCATCAATGCCGGTCTTGCCGGACCCTATGATGCAATAGCACTCAGGCGGCCGCTCGACACACGGCAGATCATTGATCGGAATACACACAACGCCATCAGCAACAAGGAACGAGCGCGTGTGGGTCGATGGAACTTGAGTCGCCGCGTTCCGGTAGGGATGTCTGATCCACTGGTCGGCAGCCTCAAAGCAGGCAAGCGGTCCGACAGGTGACATGTGCTCAAACCATACCGAAGGCGCTCCCGCGGAAATACTCGCGTTGACGAAGTCCGATAGAGCTTGATGGCCACTCAGCGGCTTCATGCCTTGGCTCTTGAAAATTCCCACGTAGGCCCTGAATCGCGATCCTCCCAAAGGAGCGATCAGGCTCCAAACGCCCGCAGATGGGTTGATCAAGAGACAAACACGATCGGTAGGTGCAGCCGATCCTTCAAGCAAAACGCCAGCAATCCACATTAGCTTTGGATCTTGGTCCACCTGAAATCCGGCCCAGTGCCGGCAGCGCGAGTTTCGCCCATCAGCGCCGATGACGAGGTTTGCGCTGTACGTCTGCTCGCGACCGTCGTCCCGCGCACGAACTCTAGGACGATCCCCCGGTATGACCTCGAGTACGGTCACAGCTCTCTTGACCGTTGCACCCGAGTGTTCGGCGGAGGCAAGCAGCGCGGTCTGCATCTCGGGATGATAAAAGTTTAGCGATCCTGCGCGATGAGGCGACGCGTCCACAAGGTCGCACGGTGCCCGCCTCGGGGCACCCGCAACCTGTCTTTCCCATATTCGTACTTCGATACCGCAGCTCTTGATCAGCTCGTAGATTCCGAGAGCCCGAGCTTCAGAAACGCCCCCGCCGCCCGAGCCGCCGCGGCCAAATCCCCATAGGGGGGACGGGTTGATCATCTTCCGGTGCTCGAGTCGCCCCTCTCTGCGGACGGTCCACCATGGCCGTTACCGCACCTTATTGGGCCGGCTTTCCCACGGTGAGAACCGATCCTGAGATCGTCCAGCCTTAGTCGCAAGCTGTGTGAGGGCACAACGATGACCAGAAGCGAAGCAGAACCCAGGGATTCCGGCATGTCGACGAAGCTCGTAGCACCCAGACTAGGCGACTTTTCCATCACGACCGTCGAGAAGTTGCGCTTCGCCGATACCGATGCTTAGCGATGACGAACTGGGTATTGCGTGGGAGCGGGACTCGCTTGGGATCGCAAAGGAGCTCCATGCGTGCCGACTGGCAGCAGACAGCAAAGACAGTATTGGTGATGTGGCCGTTACGAAGCGTCCAATGCGCTCGACGCGCGTGCCGATTTCGACCGTGCCAGGCCAGTGCATCTCTGCCCGGAACTCCAGCACGAGCTCAAACGACCGCGGTCAGCTGGATTGTGAGCCGAGCGGTCGATCTCGAAGATGTGAATAGCCACTGCCGGACGACTGATCGTCAGGGAAAACACCGCCGCCAGACCGATGCAGAGCATCGCCGATGCGCTTGCGGCAAGACGCCAACCCAGCGCGTGGTTGCGGACGAGCTCCACATGTTCTGTCCACGCCGACGCCGCACGTGTGTAAGGGGTCATCGCTGTCACCGGCACTGCATGGGCCACTCGAAGGGATCGGCTCACCGCACGGACCATCGTTGGTGCCGGCAAGCGCCGCGGCGTGGCAAACCAAGCGAGCGCGGACAGTTGCAGGGCGAGCGTTGCAGCCATCGCCACCTGGTGCGCTTCGGCTGGATAGGTCCCATGCACCTCGGGCCACTGCTCGATGATGAGGCCGGTTGCGGACTGCAGGACGAATGCGCCACCGACGTGCAGCAGGTTGAGGGCCGCGTTGGCGCGCCCGGATATTTCTTTCGGGAAATACTCGGTGAGGATACCGAAGCTCAACACCGTCGCGGCCCCCGCGGCGGCAATTGTTCCCCAGAGCACATAGGACGGCAGCGGCCATTGCAACAGCAAGCCGACCTGAGCCGTCATGGACACGCCGAGCGTCGAAACCAAGACCAACTCGGTTTTGACGCCGCGCCGGCGAAGGCGATCTGCGACAACACCGAGCAGTAGCGCGCTGACGCAGACAGCAACCGCCATCACAGTGAGATGCCGAACCACGGCTGCGCGGTCGAGCCCTTCGACGTCGCGAAGCCACGGCGCGGCCCAGAGACCTTGTAGCGACCAGGAGGTGCCTATGCCGATAGACGAGAGCGGCGCAACGCGCCAAAAGCGACGGTCGCGGTAGATCGCCAAGAGGCCTCCTGGCGGTGCGTCTCCCATGGTCGAGCTCGGGTGGGTGCGCTCCGGCACGCAGATGAGAACCACGAGCGCCGACAACGCGGAGAGGCCGGCCAGAACCGCGAACAGCCCGCGCCAGCCAATGGTCTGGACTGCAAGCTCGGCGGGCGCGGTTGCGGTCACGGCGCCAAGTGCACCCAACATCACCAGCCAGCCGTTGGCGAGCGCCAGTCGTTGGGGCGGGAACCAGAGTACGATGGCCTTGAATCCCGCCATGAGGGCCAACGCCACGCCAAGCCCGAGCAAAGCCCGGCCGATCACCAGACCGACCAGACCCTCGGCCAACGCGAACACGAGGGCGCCGACACTTGCCAGCAGCAGGAGAGCGCTTTGGATGGTTCGCGGCCCGTAGCGGTCGAGCAAGGCCCCGAGGGGCAACTGGACGGCGGCGAAGACAAGAAAATAGACCGAGGTCAAGAACCCCAGATCGGCGGCGCTCAAACCGAGCTCTGACGTCAGATCGCCAGCGATCAGGGCATTGATGGTGCGAAACAGATAGGAAAGGTAATAGCCGGCGGCGAAGGGCAGCAGCACGCAGACGATGAGACGCGGGCGCGACACGGGACGGACTCCGGCGATTGGGTTCGATCTGATGCGGGTAGTTGGTCGGCGACCGAGGTCAGCCCTCGTCTTTTCTCTCGCGGCGCCAGAGCAAGCGTGCCACGCCATCCTCGGTGGCCTCCAGCAGGGCGCCCCAGATCGGCTGCGGCAGGGTGGGATCATCGAGCTTGACGCGCAGATAGGTCTCTTCGGAGCCCTGCTTGGTCTTGCGCCAGGCGGCCCAGGAGTGCTTGCTGCGCTGCATGAGTCTCCTCCTGGCAGATTTTGTTGCAAAAGTCGCTCTGCCGTCTGATAGAGCGTATGGCTGATAGAATCGCATGCGGGATCGACGGCTCTCTAAGGAATCTTTGTTCGCCGACGGACCCGGGTAGGAGTCGAATTCTGCAGCCGCTCTCGCAGACAAGCTCCAAAAAGACTTTTACAACAAAATCGGCACTCAACGGAAAGTCTCTGGTCGCGCAAAGACTTTCCGTTGCTGGGGGGCTGCCGTGACGGCAGCACGGCCGGCACGGAGAAACCTGCACCATAGCAGTCCTGGCTCACGCGAGCTTCGTCGCGTTGCAACATTGGCGTCACGCAAGAACGGGCGCGTCACTAGTTTTGCTGCTGCGTTGAAAATGCGATAAATGCCTGCAACGTCTATCAAGTCTAGGTAGAGCCCTCATCCAATCGGACCACAACGCCGCTGGCCGGCATATCGATACTCCAGAACAGACCGCCGGGCAGGTACTCTAGCGTGACCGCGGCATCGAGCTCATGTTCCGGCAGGCTCGAGATCAGCTCATGGCCGAACCCCGTTCTCTGTGGCGCAGCGACTGCGGGGCCGCCGGTCTCGCGCCATGTTATGCGGAACCGTCGGGGATCGACCAGTTCCTCATCAAGCTGCCAATCGACGGCTATCCTTCCCTCGGGTTTTGTCAGCGCGCCGAATTTCGCGGCATTGGTCGCAAGCTCATGGAGCACGAGGGATAGGGTTTGAGCCGCATCCGCCGTCAAAAACACTTCGGGCCCATGCATCTCCAGGCCAGGTTGGTCGGCTATGAATGGCTTGAGGCTCTCACGTACGAGATCGGCAACGGCTGCTCCCCTCCAGTCGCCTGCAAGGAGCAAGTCATGGGCTTGCGACATAGCTCGAAGGCGTTCTTCAAAGCGCTTAGTAAAATCTTCAACGCTCATGCTTCGCTGTGCCGTCTGGGTCATCGTAGTCAGCACGAGGGCAAGCAGATTTTTGGTACGGTGAGCAAACTCTCGACTAATCAGCAAGGCATGTCGGTGCTCCGTGATATCGCGAATAGTTTTGGAAATGCCGATTGGCACTCTTTCGGCTGACAGAATGGGAGCGGCGCTGATAGCCACATGCACGAGGCTGCCGTCCTTGCGTCGGCGCACGCTGTCGGAGAATGTGACCTTCTCGCCCTGCCGCACCCGCTCCAACAATCCCTGCTGCTCGTGTTCTGAGCCCTCTGGAGCCAAAACAGAGATGTGGCGCCCCATTATCTCTTCGGACGTGTATCCAAACGTGCGTTCGGCTGCTCCGCTCCATGCACTGATCACGCCCTCGACGCTCATGCTAACGATGGCGTCTTCGGAAGCGCGCGCGAGAGCGTGATACCTTGCCACCTCCGTGCCGGCGGCAAGCGCAATTTTGTTGATATCCACGAAGGTGACCACCACACCATCAACACGATTATCGACGGAAAGATAAGGCCGGATACGCATCAGCAGCGTCAGTTTCCGGCCATCGTGATCGATCCTCACCTCGCGCTCGATCATCGCCAGTGTGCGCTGGACCGTGCTCAGATCTGCGGCCACGTCCACATCGATCAAGTTGCTTACGATCTGGGTGAGGGGCCGGCCTCGATCGGTGGCACGCAAGGGAAAGATCTGGGCAATGGTGGGTGTGAAATTCTTGATGCGCAACTCCTGATCGAGAAAGACGACAGCAATCTGGGTGCTATCCATCAGGTTTTGCAGGTCGCTATTGAGCTGAATCAGCGAATCGTTCTTACTCTGCAGCTCGGCATTGACAGTCTGCAGCTCTTCGTTGACGGACTGCATCTCCTCCTTGGCGGTCTCAAGTTCCTCGTTCGCGGATTGCAGTTCTTCGTTGACCGATTGATACTCTTCGGTGGCGGAGCGAGCCTCCTCCATGTGCAGCTCCATATCGCTTATCGCACCCTGTAGGCGCGCCTTTGTCTCGCGCAATTCCTGCTCAAGCGCTTGGACGTCTGCATTGCCAACTCGCGGCGTCGAGGCTGAGGCGGTTGTGCTGCTCTGACCCGTGTCGCGAAATGCTACGACACAAGGACCGCCTCCACGTTTGTCCCCGATTGGTTCGACGATTAACGTGCCAGGTCGGTTCTGGCCGTCGATGCTGAAGATCAGGTTCTCACGCGCTACGCTCGAATGCTGGGCGCGTGCCTCCTGCAGCGCCTCTCGCACCCACTGTCGCAGATCCGTACGCAGTAGGGCGAACAGATTGAGACTTGGTGGGCCTGATGATGGTTCCAGATAGTGGCGGGTTTCTGCGCCCGAGAAACGGATGATTTCATTGCCCGCATCGATCACGAAGTAGGCTGGTGAATATGGTTCTAGGGCGCGGCGCACGCGCTTGTCGACTGCGGTGTCGGAGATCGAGGGGCGCACCCCCATCGATTCGTTCGGAGTACTTGGGGCATCGACGGCCGAAACTGGAGGCAGGGACGCTACAGTGTCGAGCCGTTGTAGGATGCGATGCTTCTTGTCGACGACAGCAAACAGCTTGGCATCACGCGTGGCACTCTCCGACGGCCCAAGAAACAAGAAGCCCTCGGGTTTAAGCGCATAGTGAAATATCTGCGCGGCGCGATGCTGCAGACCGGTGTCAAAGTAGATAAGCAGGTTGCGGCAGCAGATCAGATCGAGTTTCGAGAAGGGAGGGTCCTTCACCAGGTTGTGCACGGAGAACACGCACAAGTCGCGAATTTCCTTGGTCGGGCGATATTCATCGCCTTCTTTACTGAACCAGCGCTCGAAACGCGCTTGTGAGAGGCCGGGCGGCAGCTTGTGATAGTGACCCGCTCGAGCAGACGTCACGGCTTTGGGGTCAATGTCGGTGCCGAAGATCGCGACTTTGGGCGACGTTCTCGCGTCCTTCGCTTCGCGCATCATAATGGCGACGGAATAGACTTCCTCCCCGGTCGAGCAACCCGGCACCCAGATGCGAACGTGACTATCGGGACCCTTGTCGGCGATCACATTGCGCATAACCGCCGCCAGGGCGTCGAAAGCGTCCGGGTCCCGAAAGAACTCGGTCACGCCAACCAAAATCTCGCCGAACAGCAAGTCGAGCTCGTCTGGAACGGCTCTAAGACGCTCGAGATAGGATGTGATGTCATTGATCTGCAACACCTGCATGCGCCGCTGAATGCGGCGCCCCAAGGTGCTGCTCTTGTAGCCGCCGAAATCGTGCCCGGTTCGAACACGGAGCAGCGCGATGATTTGCGAGAGGTGCTCTGCCGCATCGAACTGCACGCCATCTCCATTCTTACGCTCGGAGACCTCATTGAGATGGCGCTGGTACCCAATCAACTTTGCGGGCATGGCGTCGATCGGCAACACGAAATCCACGAAGCCGGTGGCGGTCGCGCTCCACGGCATGCCACGCATTGCCTCGTCATCGGCCTCGGCCTGGGCAAGCGTAAGGCCGCCGTTCTCCTTGATGGATTTCACGCCCAAGCTGCCGTCGCTGCCGACGCCAGAAAGGACAATTGCCACTGCCTGTTCGCCTTGGTCCGCGGCTAGGGCGGCAAAGAAAGTATCGATCGGGCGCCGAAGAGAGCGTTCTGGCGCAGGCGTCACTACGTGTAGGACACCGTTTTTGATTGTCAGCGTCGCGTTGCGGGGAATGACATAGACGCAGTTCTCGGCAACGGCCGTGCCGGCGCTGGCCTCTACAACAGGCATCGTCATTCGTGGTCGCAGCAATTCAACCAGCAAGCTCTTGTGTTGTGGGTCGAGATGCTGCACCAGCACGAACGCCATGCCCGTGTCCGGCGGCATATGCTCAAAGAACTTCTTAAAAGCATCGAGCCCACCCGCAGAGGCGCCAATGCCAACAACAATGGGAACAATTGGCTTCGCTGGCGGCATCATTCTCTCACGGCTCCATCAAATGGGGTAATGGTCGCAAGTCCCCCGAAATGACGCTCACTTCGTGACAAAGACACGCCGCATCGGGCCCCACGGCGGTGCATCGATCGGCGAGAGCATGCCTTCCCGCATGGTTTGCCCGCAATGGCACAGAGCTTGAGCCATGCTTCAAGGGGACCTCGATCATGCCGACTGCATCACTCGGCGCAGAGTTGCTGTCAGCTCAACTGTGGATAATGGCTTCTGGAGAACGGCAGCCGCGTTCGGTATTGACTCCCCCGGTGCGGCATAGCCCGAAACCACGACAACGCGCGCGCCCCGATCGCGCAAGCGATCAATCAGATCGTAACTCAATTCGCCCTTGAGATTGATGTCCATCACGGCCAGATCAAAAACTTGTTCAGCGATCAGCCGCTTGGCAGCGGCTAGGGTAGCTGCCGGTTTGGCGACGACCATTCCCATCTCATCAAGTGCGGATTTGATTGCTCTGGCGACGTGCCAACTATCTTCTACGACCAGGACACGCAGACCCTTCAAGGTCGATCCTTCCCGTCTGGCTCGTTCTTGTTCCTCTGTTCCCAAGAGATGCCCTCATAGGTACTGCTGCACTTTGTGTCAGTGGCGGGACGCCATCGATCTTCTCATAGACATCGAGCTGTCGATTGATCCGGAAGCTGGCGAGCGGCTTGAGGCAGTGCATCAATCGACCGGCACTGTTGCATGAACGGCGGTGCCGTTAGGGCCAGAATCAATATGAAGTTTGCCACCGAATTGCCGCATCCTGGCAACCATCCCCGGGATGCCAACTCCCAAGCGGAACGGCTTCCCGTTCTGGTGTCCTGAGGTTTCCTCAGCTCTTTGTCCGTCATCGCTGATCACCAATCGCAGTCTCTTGCCCACACATCTGAAATTGACGGATACGCACGTCGCGGAGGCATGGCGATACACGTTGGTCAATGCTTCCTGAACAATGCGGAGCAGCGCTTGTTGAAGCGGCAGCGATAGTTGGTCGACGCTGGGGCATGAGTTCACCGTGATCTTCAGTCCAGTCCGCGTGCCGAACCCCTCAACGTATCGCCCGAGCGTACCCGACAATCCGTCCCTTTGCAGGTCAGGTGGGTGCAGGAGATGGGTGAACGCGCGCAGCTCCCTCGTGGCTTCCTCTAATGATTCATCGATTTCGTCCAGGATGTCGAGTGTCTTAGTCCCTCCAGCAGCATCTGCTCTTATCCTCATCAGGTTGAGGCCGATCGCCACCAAATGCTGTGCGGTCGAGTCATGCAGCTCATTGGCAATGCGTTGGCGCTCTTCGTCCTGAAGAGCGACCAGACGCTCGTGCTCCGCCTTCTTACGCGTGCTGATGTCCCGCGCGATCTTAGACACGCCCGTGACCTTGCCTGCAGCATTCCTTAGTGGGGCCACCGTCAACGAAATATCGACCAGACTTCCGTTCCTGTGGCAGCGGACAGTGTCATAGTGTTCGACCTTCTCGCCACGTCCTATGCGCTCAAGAATTGCGCGTTCCTCCTTCTGGAGATCCGGTGTAAACAAACTAGGGACAGACTTGCCGACGACCTCATCGGCTGTGTACCCGAAAAGGCGCTCGGCTCCAGCTGAGATTATGCCATTGAGGTCCTTGCTGACGATGGCGTCATCAGAGGACTCGACGATAGAGGCGAGCAATTGCCTTAGCTGCTCTGCGTGCGAGCGTTCCGTGAGATCAACCAGCATGTTCACGGCACCGACGACATTGCCAGACGCATCATGCAGCGGCGTCGGGTAAGGCATGAACGGTACTAGCGTGCCATCAGGACGCTCTGCAACGGCTTCCACGCCTCTGACGGGGCGCCCAGTTCTCAGGGCGACTGCCATTGGGCATTCGTCGTGCGGCAGGGGCGTTCCGTCAGGCCGGTAGAGTCGCCAAGTCACGCACCATTCATCGCTGCCGATCTTGGGCCTCCGCCCAGCCAGCTGAACTGCGGCCGCATTGTAGTACGTTAGCCGGCCAGCGGCGTCGGTGGTGTAAATGGCGGCGGGCAACGCATCAAGGAGTTCGCGGCAAGGTGACTCAGTAGCCAGATTCCTTTGCATCCATCTTCCATCGGTGAGAGTAATCGGTCAGCGCTTCACCGGACATCTTGTGCCCACAGAAGCCTTTGCGGCCAGGAGTTCAGTAACAGGTTGCGGTGCCAACCGGGATCGGGCCTTCCCCGGCTACAAATCGGGGTTATCGCCGAGGTGCGCTCGACGGCCAAGGCCTCGCTATCTTGCTCTGACGGCACAACAATCGCCGGCCTTTCGCCAACTGGCTAGCCGAACCCTTGGGGTGTCATGCCTGGCGTCGTGCTTTAGGCCTGCTACAGCTGCATCTGCGTAATAGTGGCCGGTATCGCCAGCTCCAGCTCGGTAACCGCCACCCGCACTCCGCGAAGCACTCGGTGGTCGACCGCTAGCCGAGCCGACCTTGTGGCACACAACAACTTCCGTCAGAGAGTTCCGGTTCTCACTCGAGGCTGCCATAGGTCAGCCGGTGCATCTCGTCGACGTGCTCGATCGAGTACGTCGTGGAGCAACGCCGCGATAAGAACGTCCATGTCGCCGCCCTCGACCGACGCGACTAGGTCGAGCACTTCGATCAGGTGGCTTATGTAGGGCTCTTGGCTTGCCCCTTGCGACGCTAGTTTCGATTGACCTCGGCGGCGAAGACCAAGGCTTTCGTCAGTCGCCGCACCTCACTCGTCATGACGCCTCGCACCCGTTTGCGATCAGTTACCTTATGTCGACCACCCCACGCCCGTGTGGAGGCGACTGCCGAGAGAACCCGCGGATCAATCCGACCCTTGACCAACTGTCAACGTTTCACTTGCGCAGCGTGGTGGTGCATCGTCAATACCGGGAAGACCTAGCTTCACAGCAGATGGTCGTCGGGCCAAACAGACTAGAGACGGGCATACCGGTGCTTAAAGAAATCCGTCACAACCCCCTGCTCTGGCTGCTGGCCTTCGTGCCTGTGGTGTTCGTCGCTCACAAGGTCAAGCCAGAAGCGCACACTCTTCTTTTTGTGCTGTCCGTCCTGGCTATCGTGCCGCTAGCCGCGCTGCTGAGCCACGCCACCGAATCCGTGGCGGCCAAGACGGGCGATACCGTCGGTGGTCTGCTCAACGCTACGCTAGGTAACCTCACGGAATTGGTCATCGCGCTGGCCGCACTGCGCGCGGGGCAATACACGCTGGTGAAGGCATCCATCGCGGGGGCAATTGTCACCAATGCATTATTCATGTTGGGCGCGTCGTTCCTGCTCGGCGGACTCAAGCACCACGTGCAGGAATACAACCGAGCCAGCGCTCGTCTGCAAGCGGGCCTACTCTTTCTGGCCACGATCGCCATGTTGATTCCCTCGGTGGTCCCTGGAGCCGATTCCGCGGCGGGGACGGCGTTCGCCGAGAAGTTGAGTGTGAGTCTGTCTGTGCTTCTTATTGCTGCCTACGCACTGGGCCTGTTGTTCTCACTTAAGACACATCGCGAATTTTTCGGGAGCGCAGAACAAGCGGAGACCCGCGAAGCGCCATGGCCGTTGGGCTTGGCCCTGGCCACGCTCGCCGGCGTCACAGTACTGGTCGCGCTAGTGAGCGAGGTGTTCGTCGAGTCGGTGCAGCAGGCGGCGGTGGCGTTTGGCATGACCCCGGCGTTCGTGGGTTTCATTGTCGTGGCATTGGTTGGAGGCGCAGCGGAGATGGCCTCAGCGTTTTCTGCGGCGCGCAAGGATCGGCTGGACTTGAGCGTGGGCATCGCGCTGGGGAGCGCATCGCAAATCGCGCTGTTCGTCGCTCCTATTCTGGTACTGTTGAGTTACGTCATAGGCCCGACGCCGATGGACCTGCAATTCTGGCCGGGCGCGGTGGTAATGATGCTTATCGCCACCATGACCGCGTCCCTCGTGACCAACAGCGGGCGGTCGGCGTGGTTTGTCGGGGTACTCATACTGATGGTATACCTGATTTTCGCCATGACACTTTACCTGTTGCCACCGCGGCTCCAATGAAAGGGCCTCCTCCCTCGAAACACAGCTGAGCGCTCGCATGCTGCGCCAATTTCTCCTCGGTACTGCCGTCAGTGTCTGCAACATTGCGATTCATGCAATGGTGATGGTGGCCTTGATACAGGTAGCGCGCATGGCGAGTGAAAGTGCAACATCGCGTCAGTCTCTTCGATTGACCGCCGTCATGAGCGCAACCGCATCGGTCTTGATGGCCGCGCATCTTGTCGAAGTGCTGGTTTGGTCATTTGCTTACTCGCTCATCAGCGTTGCACCTCCTGGCACTGATCTTGTTTATTTTGCTTTTGTAAACTACACAACGCTTGGTTACGGCGACGTGACTCCGTTGAAGCGCTGGCAATTGCTTGGGCCAATGACGGCAATGAACGGCGTGCTGTTGTTTGGCTGGTCCACCGCCGTCATTTTTGAAGTGCTGCGGCGAACATTGACGGCATCCCGCAGCGAGCAGGCACAGCGAGAGCCGGAGCAATGCGCTCGCCAAGAGTGAGCTCCCAGCGTTGATTGGAGCAAAATCGGCGCGGCGATCAGCGGATTGAACTCGATGGAATAGCGCTCAGCTTACCCAATTGCGTGCAAGAAATTGTTGCATCTGCTCACGGTTGCACTGAGCAGGAGCACCGACATGTCCGCTCGGCGATCGGGGGGCAAGCGGACCAACAGTGAGCAGAGTATCAAATCTGGCGTTTTCGATCCGTCGGCGCATCATGCTGCGTTGCATGAGTCAGGAATTGTGAATGCCGGCCCATGCGACGGGTGAGGCAGGCACCGGGGCCGCCGTCCGAAAGCCTCCAGGGAGGAACCCGCGAGTCATGAGGCACGCCGGTGCCGCGAGCGCTATGGGGATTTTGCGGTAGTGGGATGGTGGCCAGGCCGAGACGAGCGACGCCGAACAGGGTCGGCTGGACCGGTGATGGAGCGAGGCTGCATCGCGAGGCCGGGTTGGCCACTTTGATCTGCCGGTGATTGAGGCTCTATGCGGCGGGAGGCGTATCGCATCGGACAACCGCCGTCGCAGCCGGCCCCTGACCAGCGCCAACGGCGATAGGCACTTCGGGAGTTGCCCGATGGAACCGTCATGACGTGTCGATCCTAATCGTCGGGGCGTGTCTTGGTTGGCAGTCGGCGGCGAAGGTCTTGATGACGATCATGCGGCCGCCGCAGCAGGGGCACGCAGTGGTGAGCACGGCTTGAGGTCCGTCACCGACGGCAGCCTCATTCTCCGGGATCGGTTGCGGTGCCTGCGGCGGCGTCCAGAAGCTGGCGCGCCTGGGCGATGCTGTCGTCACGCCTGCCGCCAGCGAGCAGGCCGTGGCCTCGCGGCGAGGGGACTCGCTGGCTATCGTGTCTGGAGTTACCTGTCACTGCTCGCGCCTGCCTGGTTCTAGGCTGCCCTCGACGAGGCGCGGCGCTTAGCTGACCGCGCGGTTGAATCGTCTCAACGTTCGCCCCGCTTCGGTGCCCATGTGCGCAGCGCGATACTGCTGGCACGCAACCTCCTGCAGGTGGTGATCGGCGCACCGTTCTGGCCGACCAAGAGGGCGAGCCGCTGGACGAGGAGCTCGACGCCGTACGCAAGCCCAACGGCTCGACAATCATATGCCGACGCCTCGATCTAATTACGCATGTGCCACCCGCAATCGGAGTGAGCGAATCGCCGGTCAAGACATTGGTTAATGAAATCTTAAGTCAAGCGAGTTGGATCAAGAAATATCGTGCTGGAACATAGGCTTGCGGAGGGAGTTCCCTGGATTACAAACAAGGGGGACGGACCATGCGCAGCCAGAAGCTCGATAAGGACTCGCGCGACCGAGAAACGAATGACATACGCGACTGGTACTTTATTGGCATCATCGCTCTCGCAACGGCGCTCGTGACCTGGTTGCCATTGTTGGGCAGGGTACGCTTTTAGCCGCCGCCATCACGGCCACGCCGCTGTCGGCCCGCTTGCTGGAGTAAGGTTGTGCTCGCTGCGCTACTGACGTCGAGCGTGGACTTCTGGATGAGTTTCCAGGAAATCCCGCACTATCATCAGTTCGCTGGCATAGTCCCGGTCACCTGGCTTGCGGCCTCCCATCGTCACGGATCATGTCGCGAACCTCAGATGCCCGCTCGGCTGATGCCATCGTCCAAAGGCCAGTCGTGCGCGCAGTACGGCATGCCGCCCTTGAGCTTGCCGAGGGCGAAGGGGAACGCCCAGAAGACGCCCTCCCGTTCGCCAGGAAAGGCTTCCAGTCGTACCGCGACGCGCCAATTACGATTGCACGCGGGAAACGGTCTTGGATGGAGCCTGCCTCATTTACTGCTGAGGCGCCGGGCGGCGATGAGATCATCCCGCCTGATCCAGCGCACCGGGCTTCTGCTCGATCAGCGCCAGATAATGCAGCGGATCGAACACGAGCTCGGCCTTGCCGTAGCACCGCCGATGCCGCGCGATCTCGGTCGCGCCGGTGAGGATCACGACCTCCTCGACGAACCCCTTCACGACCACCTCGCGGAAGCCGTACCTGGTCGGCACCGAGTAGTCGTTGCCGCGATAGCGCACCAAGGACGTCGATGACACGCGCGCGGTGCGCGTCTCGCACGCCTCGAACGGCGCTGCTGGGAGATCCCGGAACGCAGACAACTCGGCTTGAAGCCGTACGCCAATCGTCTCCGCATTCCGGCCCGAGCACTCAGCCTGCCGTGCCCGACAGTCGGCGGCGAGCTTCGCGTTGAGCGCGTCATAGCTCTCTGCAATCGGCACCGGCGTCAAGAACCGGCGCCGCCCGTTCTTCACCAGGCTTTCGACTTTGCCTTTGTCATTGCCTTTGCCGGGGCGGCCGAAGCGGTCCGCAAATAGATAGTGGCTGACCAAGGCCGTGAACGCCTGCGTGCGATCGCGCGTGCCGTCGCCGCAGATCTTGGCCACCGCCAGCTTCGTGTTGTCGTACAGGATCGACTGCGGGACGCATCCGAAGAACGCGAACGCCGAGACGTGGCCGTCGAGGAACACCTCCGTCGTCTCGGCCGGATACGCCTTCATGAAAGGGGCGTCCGAGTGCGGCAGATCCATGTAGAACACGTGCATCTTCTGGCGCACGCCGCCGATAACGCCCACGGCTTCGCCGAAGTCCACCTGCGCATGGCCGGGCGGATGCATCAGCGGCACGAACGTCTCGCGCGAGGACAGCTTCTGCTCGTGCACGTAGCTCTTCACAGTCGTATAGCCGCCGCCGTAGCCGTGCTCGGCCTTCAGCCGCTCGAAGATCCGCTTCGCCGTGTGGCGCTGCTTGGTCGGCGCTAGCTTGTCCGCCGCTAGGATCGCGTCGATGACAGGAATGAAAGGCCCGAGCGTCGGTCGCTCGATCGGCTTGCTGCGCACGTAGCCCGGCGGCGCCGAGAACTTGCACATCTTCGAAATCGTCTTGCGCGAGAGTCCGAAAGCCCGTGCCGCCTCGCGCTCGCTGTGACCCTCAATGAATACGAACTGCCGCACCGCTGCGTAGTTGTCCAATCCATACATCCCCCGCCTGCCCCCGAGCCGAATCACTCAAGGTCCAGGCTAGCCACTGGCCCCCTTTTGCGGTGGCCGCAGCAGCACTACGCCGCCGCTCCATGGCCTACTTTCTCATTGGCGGCGACAACAAGGAGGGCAACGTCTACATCTGCCCGGCGTCAAGATCCTCACCACGACCGGCAAGATCATGAACGACAATATGCTCTTCTACCGAGCCAGCACACCTGATTGCGCTGCGTGTGCCTTCAAAGCGAGATGCTGCCCGAAGGAGCCAGCGCGCAAGATCTTGCGCAGCATCTATGAGGAAGCGCGCGATGTGGCCCGTGCGATTGCTAAGACGGACGCGTTCGAGCAATCGTGCCGTGAGCGCAAGCGCATTGAGATGCTGTTCGCGCACTTGAAGCGCATCCTGCGGCTCGGCCGCCTGCGACTGCGCGGACCTCGCGGCGCCCAGTTCGAGTTCACGCTGGCAGCCATCGCCCAGAACCTGCGCCGCCTCGCCAAGCTGTTGGCGCGACCGCCGCCAGCGGTCGCTGCCTGTGTTGCGTAAGCGTCGGGTAGCGTTGAAGTTGCGTGGCGGGCGTTGGTATCAGAGCGTCACCGCCGCCGCTCCACCTGGAGCGAGCGGCAAGAACGAGCCGCACCGACATCGCCGCAGCGGCCACCACCAATCTCTTTCCCGACT
>Ga0209382_10005379_pt1 | contig 16686 bp, 16 predicted proteins | sample SoiMetdeltSBSDD5_FD_187599 | JGI IMG/M metagenome (GOLD analysis project Ga0209382, IMG submission 187599) | Bulk soil microbial communities from a Populus tree surrounding site in Tennessee, USA - Soil MetaG P. deltoides SBSDD5 (SPAdes) (version 2) | ecosystem: Environmental > Terrestrial >...
GAGCTGGACTGATGAAGCGCCCAGTCGAGATCCGCCCTGGTCAGGCCGATATCGGCCAGCAGGTGGTCGTCGAGCTGCGATATGGCGTGCACCGTGCGCCGATCGTTCCAATGGCGCATGACGCGCGAAATGAACGAGATGATGCCGGCACGCCCAGAACCGGGTTCGTGTAAAACGGGATGGGCTGCTGCTTTCATGTCCGTATCTCCTATGGCGAAAACCGTTGTTTCCGCCCAACCGCTGGGTGCACTGCACCCGTTACAGGATCATGAATTGCAGGTGGGTTAACTTGATTGATAAATCCAATGAATATATATCATGAACTGTATCAAGTTTTGTGATAAGCGAGACTGATAATGATACCCAACCTCGACATCGACCTTCTCCGTACCTTCATCGCCATCGTCGACACCGGCAGCTTTACCCGCGCCGCCGAGGAGGTCGGGCGCACCCAGTCGGCCGTGAGCATGCAGGTGCGCCGCCTGGAGGAACTGACCGGCCGCGAGCTCTTCCTGCGCAATGGCCGCCAGAATCGTCTCTCCCCCGACGGCGAGCGCATGCTCGAATATGCCCGCCGGATCGTGCGCCTGAACAATGAGGCGATGGCCATGTTCCACCAGCCGGACGTCGCCGGCCTGGTGCGGCTCGGGACGCCGGAGGACTATGCCGACCGGTTTCTGCCGGAGATCCTTGCCGGCTTCGCCCAGAGCCATCCGCTCGTCCAGGTCGACGTCGATTGTGCCAGCAGCATTCATCTGGCCGAGCGAACCCGCCGCGGCGATCTCGACCTGGCGCTGCTCACCGTCTCGGCCCATGTCCAGGCCGACATGATCGTGCGCACCGAACGGCTCGTCTGGGTCACGTCGATCCGTCACAACGTCCAAGACCGCGACGTGCTGCCGGTCGCTCTAGCCCATTCTGGCTGTTCCTGGCGCGCCACCGTCCTCGACATCATCGAGAATCTCGGCCGGCCTTACCGCGTCGCCTATTCGGCTGCGAATTCCGGCGCCCTGACGGCTGCCGTGATCAGCGGTCTTGCGGTAGGCGCGATCCCCGAGATCTGCCTTCGTCCGGGCATGCGCATTCTGACGCCGGAGGAAGGCTTCCCCGACCTTGGTACCTTCGATATCGGGTTGACGCGCACTCCGGTCCCGAGCAGCGGCGCGGTCGACGCGCTCGCCGCGCACATCGCCCGCAGCCTGTCGCCGGCAGTCCGGCCGGCGCTGGTCGCCGCCGAATAGCGCTAGAACGCGAAGTCGCGAAACACCCGGGTGACATCGCCGTTCCAGTCGCTGTCATAATGGTCGAGCAAATCCTCTGCCCTTGTGCGACCGGTCTCGGCGATGTCGTCGAGCACATCGAGAAACTGCGCCTCGCTCCGGCCCTTGCAGCCGAGCCGCCGGCGCCTTTCGAGCCCCGCTCGCGACAGCGCCAGCATGTCCTTGGCAACCTCCTGAACGGTGCGGCCGGCGATCTCGGCCTGCAGCGCCAGCCGCGGCACCGTCTCGCGCATCGCCTGGCGCTCGCTGGCGCTCCAGCCCTTGATCAGCTCATAGGCGCCATCGAGGCTGAGCTCGTCATAGAGAACGCCGGTCCATAACGCCGGCAGCGCGCATAGCCGGCGCCACTGTCCTGAATCGGCGCCCCGCATCTCGAGATAGCGCTTGAGCCTGACCTCGGGAAAAATCGTCGTGAGATGGTCGCCCCAGTCCTTGAAGGTCGGCCGCTCGCCAGGAAGCTGCGGCAGCCTGCCCTCCATGAACCGGCGGAAGCTTTCGCCGGCGCAGTCGATATAGCGGCCGTTGCGCGCCACGAAATACATCGGCACATCCAGCGCATAATCGACGTAGCGCTCGAACCCGAAACCCGGCTCGAAGACGAAGGGCAGCATGCCGGTGCGATCGGGATCGGTCTCGAGCCACACCGCCGAACGGAACGACTTGAAGCCGTTCGGCCTGCCCTCGGTGAAAGGCGAAGCCGCGAACAGCGCGGTGGCCACCGGCTGCAGCGCCAACGAGACCCTGAGCTTCTTCACCATGTCGGCTTCCGGGCCGAAATCGAGATTGACCTGCACCGTGCAGGAACGAAACATCATGTCGCGGCCGAGCCGGCCCTTGCGATCCATATAGGGCGCCATGATCGCATAGCGGCCCTTCGGCATGACCGGCGTTTCCGCGCGCGTCCACAGCGGCGAGAAGCCAAGCCCCAGAAAGCCGATCCCCAGCTCGTCGCCAACCTCGCGCACCTGCGCCAGATGCTGGTGCACCTCCTCGCAAGTCTCGTGCACCGTCTCGAGCGGCGCACCGGAAAGCTCGAACTGACCGCCTGGTTCGAGCGAGATCGACCCGCCGCCGCCAGGCTCCGAGAGCCCGATGATGGTTTTCCCCTCCATGATCGGCGGCCATTCGAAGCGGCCATTCAATCCCTCGAGCAGCGCCCTGATCGAGCGCTTTCCCTCATAGGGCACCGGCCGCAGCGAATCGGTGAGGAATGGAAACTTCTCGTGCTCGGTGCCGATGCGCCAGGCATCGCGCGGCTTGGCGCCCTCTTCCAGATAGGAGACGAGCTCGGCCTTGTTGCCGATGACCGTCCGGGCCTCGTCAGTGTCCGGCGAGGGTCCGCTCATGTCCCGATGCTTTCCGCGATGATCTCACCCACCATGCTGTAGCTTCATCGCAACAGCCCCGGCAAGGCAAAGTTTTGCTCATCTGTCCTGCCAATCGCCAAGCATTGCCTGAACCAGCGCCAGCGCCGCCACTGCGGCCGTGTCGGCGCGCATGATGCGCGGGCCAAGCCCCACCGCATGGGCATTGCCATGGCGGCGCAACGCTTCGCGCTCGCCATCCGAGAACCCGCCCTCGGGCCCGATCAGCACCGCCAACGGTCCGCGTGTCAACCTTGCCAGCACGGCCAGCGGATCCTCGCCCGGCCGGCTCTCGTCGCACCAGATCAGCGTGCGCTCGCCCTCCCAATCGGCCAGGACCTGATCGAGGCGGACCGGCGGCAGCACCTCCGGCACCGCCACCATGTCGCACTGCTCGGCTGCCTCGATGGCATTCGCCTTCAGGCGCTCGATATTGACCCGCTCGGCCTGGGTGCGCTCGGTGAACACCGGCCTGAGCCGACGGCAGCCCATCTCGGTGGCCTTCTGCGCCAGATAATCCAACCGCGCATGTTTCAGGGGCGCGAACAGATAATCGATGTCGGGCAGCATCTGCGGTAAGGCGAGCTGCTCTTCCGGCCGCAGCACGAATTCCCGACGCCCTTCCGCTGCCAGACGGCACAGCCATTCGCCGCTCGTCCCATTGAAGGCGCGCACTGCATCGCCCTCCCGGAGCCTGAGGACGTGCGTCAGATAATGCGCCTTGTCGCGCCTCAACGGCACCACCTGACCGGGGGCCAGGGCGGGATCGACAAACAGCCGGGGTGTCCGTTTGGTCAGCGACGCCATGCGGGCGGCAGTAGGCCGCAGGCCGGGGCCGCTGTGCAATAGGCTTGGTAAGGACCGGCATTTCGCGCTATTCGCGGGTCCATGACAAATCAGGTGACGGGTGGCGGACAGGTCGCCGACTCGGTCAGGGGCCATTGGGCCGAGCGCTGGCTGCCGCCGGCGGCGCGGCCCTATGCCCGGCTGGCGCGCCTCGAGCGACCGATCGGCTGGTGGCTTCTGCTGCTGCCCGGCTGGTGGTCGATCGCGCTTGCTACCCTTCACCGCGGCGGCATGCCCGACCCTCGGCTGCTCGCGCTGTTTCTCCTTGGCGCGGTCCTCATGCGCGGCGCCGGCTGCACCTTCAACGATCTGGTCGACCGGGACGTCGATGCCAGGGTCGCCCGCACCCGCGGCCGACCCCTGCCCTCCGGCCAGGTCAGTCCCCTGAACGCCGTCCTTTTCATGCTCGCCCTTGTCGGGGCCGCCCTTCTCATCCTTCTTCAATTCAACTTCTATGCGATCGTGCTCGGCCTCGCCTCGGCGGCCCCGATCGCGATCTATCCCTTCATGAAGCGCATCACCTATTGGCCGCAGCTCTTCCTCGGGATCGCCTTCAACTGGGGAGCGCTGCTCGGCTGGGCCGCGGTGACCGGCTCGCTTGCCTGGCCGCCCATCCTGCTCTATGCCGGCGGGATCGCCTGGACCCTCGCCTATGACACGATCTATGCCCATCAGGACAAGGAGGACGACCTCCTGATCGGCATCAAATCGACCGCGCTCAAATTTGGCGCCGCGACGCCGCGCTGGCTCGCGTTGTTCTTCGCTGTCGCCTTGCTTCTGATCTGGCTTGCCGGCTGGCTGGCCGGGGCGGGCGTGCTGTTCACCATCGGGATTGTCGCGGCGGCATTCCATGCCATATGGCAACTCAGGCAGCTCGATATCGCCGATCCGGGTCGCTGCCTGATGCTGTTCCGTTCCAACCGCGATTTCGGCCTGATCATTTTTGCCGGTGCCGTGCTGGACAGTCTGACGAGAGGTGGTGGGATTCTATGATCGACAGAATGGCGGATGCCGCCGGCAAGCTGCTGGCGCTGGCGAAGGAAGCAGGAGCGGATGCAGCCGACGTGCTGGCGGTTGCCGGTGAGGCGATCGATGTCGAGCTGCGCGACGGCGTGACCGAGAAGCTCGAACGCTCCGAAGATCGCGACTTCGGCCTGAGAGTTCTGGTTGGCCAGAGCCAGGCGGTGGTGTCGACCAGCCGCGATGATGCAGCAAGCCTTCGCACTGCTGCCGAGCGCGCCGTGGCGATGGCCAAGGCCGCACCCCCAGACGATTTCGCCGGCCTGGCCGCGAGCGACACCATCGCGCTGACCTGGCCGGAGCTGATGCTCGCCGACGACGCCGCGCCGGATGCCGCCGCGCTCGTCGAGCAGGCGCGCGCGGCCGAAGCGGCTGGTCGCGAGGTGCCGGGCGTCACCCGATCGAACGGCGCCTCCGCCAGCGCCAGCCGCCGCCGCATCCTGCTCATCGCCTCCAACGGCTTTGCCGGAAGCTACCAACGTACCGCTTATGGCATCTCGGCCTCGCTGATCGCCGGCACCGGCACCGCCATGGAGCGCGACCATGATTGGCATTCGGCGCTTCATTGGAAAAGCCTGAGGCAGCCGGGCGATATCGGTCGTGTCGCTGGCGAGCGGGCGGTGCGACGGCTCGGTCCGCGCAAGGTGCCCTCCGGCAAGGTACCGGTGATGTTCGAGAACCGGATTGCCGGCGGTCTCGCCGGCCACCTGGTCGGCGCCATTCTCGGCAGCGGCATTGCCCGGGGCACCAGCTTTCTCAAGGACAGCATGGGCCAGTTGCTGTTCCGCCCGGAGATCTCGATCATCGACGATGCCACCATTCGCCGCGGCCTTGCGTCCAAGCCGTTCGACGCCGAAGGCCGGGCAACCCGGCCCACCCCGATCATTGCCGAAGGCCGCCTCGTCAGCTGGCTGCTCGACGAGCATTCCGCCCGCCAGCTTGGCCAGACCAGCACCGGCCATGCGAGCCGCGGCACCTCCGGACCGCCCTCGCCGCAGCCGACCAATGTCACCCTCTCGGCCGGCAGCCGCAGCCGTGAAGCGCTGCTCCGCGACATGGGTCGTGGGCTTTTGGTGACCGAGCTCATCGGCATGGGCGTCAACGGCGTCACCGGTGACTACAGCCGCGGCGCCGCCGGCTTCTGGATCGAGGACGGCGCCATCGCCTATCCGGTGAGCGAGATCACCATTGCCTCGAACCTCAAGACGATGTTTCGCGAGCTCGAGCCGGCCGACGACCTGGAACTTCGCGGCGCCATCAATGCCCCATCCCTGCTCGTGCCGGAGATGACCCTTGCCGGAACCTGAGGCGCTGGCCAAGGGGAGGCTCGCCGACGACCTCGCCATCATCGAGGAGGCTGTGAAGGCCGCAGGCGACGTCGCGCTCGCGCAATTTCGCGACGGCATCAAGGGTTGGCGCAAGTCCGATGGCACGCCGGTCAGCGATGCCGATCTCGCCGTCAACCGCCTGCTCGCCGATCGGCTTCTCGCCGCTCGTCCGACTTATGGCTGGCTGTCGGAGGAGACGTCGGACGATCTCGGTGTCCGCCGCGGCGCGCTCACTTATCTCGTCGATCCGATTGACGGCACCCGGGCCTTTCTGAGCGGCGGCAACGAATGGTGCGTCGGCGTGGCCCTCCTGGCCCAAAATCGTCCGATCGCTGCCGCCATCCTGCAGCCCGTAACCGGCGCGCTCTACAGCGCTGCTGCCGGGCTTGGCGCCACTTTGAACGGACGCAGGATCCATGTCAGCGACCGCCGGGAGCTTGCGGGCGCCTACCTCATCGCCCATCACGGTCTTCGTAAGCCCGAGCGCTGGACGGTGCCCTGGCCCGAGGTCAGATATGGCATGACCTTCGCGATGCTGCTAAGGCTCTGCCGCATCGCCGACGGCAGCTTCGACGGCATGGTGGCGCTTGGCCGCAAGAGCGATTGGGACGTGGCGGCGGGCGATCTGATGGTGAGCGAGGCAGGCGGTTCGGTCACCGATTTGTCAGGAACGCCGCTCATCTATGGGGGACCGGGAATGTCTCAGAACGGCGTGATTGCCGCCGGGCCGGCGCTGATGGAACAGATGATCCCCCTGGCGCGCGGCCATCGTGCGTGACAAGGAGCCGGAAGCGAGGTCATGAAACCGCAATTGCTGCATCTGGTGTTCGGGGGTGAGCTCAAATCGCTGGACGGCGTCGAGTTCAAGGACGTCGGCAAGCTCGACATAGTCGGAATCTACCCGAATTTCGCCGAGGCCAAGGTGGCTTGGGAGCGCAGGGCGCGCGAAACGCTCGACAATGCTGAGATGCGCTACTTCATCGTGCATCTCCACCGTCTGCTCGACCCATCGTCCGGCCCGGCCGGCTGATTTTCTGGCCAGCGAAAACCGCCTTTCTGGCCTTTGGGTCAGACCCCCTCCTCTGATAGTGTCCGCCAAATCGCTTCAAAGGTCCAAACCATGAACAAGCCCGAAAAAATCTCCACCGTCGGTTGGGATCCTTCGCCCAACAATCTCGAAGCTTTCTGGATGGGCTTTACCCCCAATCGCGCCTTCAAGAAGCGGCCGCGGCTCATCGCCCGTGCCCAGGACATGCATTTCTACGACATTGCCGGACGCCCGGTGCTCGACGCCACCGCCGGTCTGTGGTGCTGCAATGCCGGTCATTGCCGCCCGCGCATCGTCGAGGCCATTCAGAAGCAGGCCGCCGAGCTCGACTTTGCCCCGACCTTCCAGTTCGGCCACCCCAAGGCCTTCGAGCTCGCCTCGCGTCTAGCCGCCCTGGCGCCGGGCGATCTCAACTATGCCTTCTTCGCCAATTCCGGCTCGGAGGCTGCCGACACGGCGCTCAAGATCGCCATCGCCTACCATCGCCAGCGTGGCGAGGCATCGCGCATCCGCATCATCGGTCGCGAACGCGCCTATCATGGCGTCGGCTTTGGCGGCATCAGTGCCGGCGGCATGGTGGCCAACCGCAAATGGTTCGGCCCCCTGCTCCCCGGTTCCGATCACCTGCCTCATACCTACAACCGCGAGCACCAGGCCTTCACCAAGGGCGAACCGGAATGGGGCGCGCATCTTGCCAATGAACTCGAGCGTCTGGTTGCCCTCCATGACGCCTCGACCATTGCCGCCGTCATCGTCGAGCCGATGTCCGGCTCGACCGGTGTGCTGCCGCCGCCCAGGGGCTATCTCAAGCGGCTGCGCGAGCTTTGCGACAAGCACGGCATTCTGCTGGTTTTCGATGAGGTCATCACCGGCTTCGGGCGGCTCGGCAAGGCCTTCGCGGCAGAGCGCTTCGGGGTCGTGCCCGACATGATCACCTTCGCCAAGGGCGTGACCTCGGGAACCGTGCCGATGGGCGGCGTCTTGGTTCGCCAGCACATCTACGACGCCTTCATGCACGGGCCGGAGCATGTGATCGAGCTGTTCCACGGCTATACCTATACCGGCCATCCCATGGCGGCCGCCGCCGCCCTCGCCACTCTCGACACCTATCGCGACGAGGGCCTGTTCGAGCGAGCGGGCGAGCTCGAGGCGGAGTGGGCTGACGCCGCCATGTCGCTCAAGAGTCATCCCCTGATCGAGGATATCCGGACGCTCGGATTGGTTGCCGCTTTCGACCTGCGCCCGATCGATGGCTCGCCGGGCTTACGGGCCTATCAGGCAATGGAATCGGGCTTCCACGACCACGGCATCATGCTGCGCATCAGCGGCGAGACCATTGCGCTCTCGCCGCCGCTGATCATCAGCCGCGACCAGATCGACGAGATCTTCTCGAAGCGCCTGCCGGCCGTGCTCGACGCGGTCCGCTGAGGAGCGTCGGTCCTCAGTTGGTGAGGACCGGCATTTCCACCCGCTCGGAGCCGCAGCCATGGTCCTTGCGGCTCTGCGGCATAGGCCGGGTCGTGCCCTGCATGGTCGGCGCATCCTCGCCCGGAGCGATTTGGGCCGACGGGTCGGAGGAATAGGAATCGCTGCCGTTGCGCTCGATGAAGGACGATGCCGGATTGTCGGTGCTGGCCATTGGCACTTGTTGCGCCAGAGCCGGCGTCGCGACCGCGACGAGCACCATGGCGAGCAGGACTTTGTGCATTGGGGGCCTCCCGTTCGACGATTCGTAAGGCTAACACGGCCTTGCCGGGCCATCCAGCCGGGTTTTCGCTGCTTGGACGGATCTCCTGTGGCAGATCCGTTGTCAGCGGCGGCCGGCTGTTGTTACTCTCTGCTGTTGCAACTCGCTCCCTTCGGCGGGGCGCCTCGGGGTGGCGGCTGCAACGGGCCAGCGCTAGGAAGCCATGAGCAGAAGCCACACATCGCTTGCGATATTGGTCGTGCTCCTTGCCCTCCTGGCGGTCGCCCTTGGCCTCTATGGCCTGCTTGTGTGGCAGCGCAGTGACGTTGCCTTGACTGGCGCCATCCTGCTTCTCGGCCTTGCCCAATTGCTGTCACTTTTCTGGCGCCGTCGGCACGCCGCGCGTGGTGATGGCCGGGAAGACGGCGCCGTCCAACGGGACCGCGAGCATCTCGCCGAAAATATCCGCCGCCTCGACCGGCTGAGCGCCGACCACGCCGCGCTTGGCGCCGAGCTCGAGCAGGTTCAACAGCGCCTGGCAGCAATCGAGGGCTTGGCCGCGCACGCGCCTGAGCTCGAGCAGCATGTCCATGAGATCGAGGGTGCCATCAGCACGCTTGCCGCCCGCGCCGCCGGCCCTGCCCCCGCAACGATGCGAGGCCCGCCTCGGTCGCCCGTCGAGCTGTTCCTCGAGCCGGTCGTCCGGATCAAGGAGGCCCGCACTGTCTATTACCGTGCCTCGCTGGCGGAGCTCGGCTCGGACGGCACCTATGTTTCGGTGCGCAAGACTCCCGCTCTCGATTTCGAATGCTTTCGTCAGGTCGTGCCGGTCGCCCGCCGCTTTCGCGCCCGCAACCGGATCATCGGCATCTTCTGCCCGCTGTCGCCGGCGTCATTCAGCGATGAAGAATTCATTGCCCGCCTGCTCGAGCTCCTGCGTCAGGAGCACGACGTTGCCGGCGGGCTGGTCGTCGACATCACTCAGAAGGGCCTGGCAAGCCTCGCGGAGAGCGGGCTTGAAGGCCTCGCCTGGCTGGCGGAGCTCGGCGCTACCTTCTGCATGTCCCAAACCGATGTCGCCGGACCGGATGTGCCGGCCCTCTCCCATCTCGGATTTCAGTTTATCGATATCGATGCCGGACTCATCGCCAGGTCGGCGGCGGCTTCCAACCTCTCCGTGCGCGAGCCCGCCCGCAAGCTGTTCCGCGAGGCCGGCGAGCACGGTGTCAGCGTGATTGCCGCCAACGTCACCCAGGAGCGCGAGCTCGAAGGCGTTCTGGGGTATGCTTCGCTCGCCCGCGGACCGCTTTTCTCACCGCCGCGGCGGGTTCTTCACCACGCCGGCGCGCCGACGCTCGAATCCGCCGTCGCTTGACCGGCCGGGGCTGCGCTGTTAGCCAGCCGACAGAGTGATCCCGGAGCGGAGCGAATTGCCACTACCGAAACTTGCAGCGGCCAGTGCGCTGAGCCAGCAGCACCCTGTCTGGCTGTGCGACGTCTGGGGCGTTGTTCACAACGGCGCCGCCGCCATTCCAGAGGCCTGCGACGCCTTGATCCGCCACCGCCGCAATGGCGGGGTCGTGGTGCTGCTGACCAATGCGCCGCGCCGCTGGCCGCGGGTGGTGGCGCTGTTCGATCGCTTTGGAGTTCCATCGGAAATTTACGATCGTGTGGTGTCATCGGGCGATGTCACCCGTGGTTTGATCGAAATGCGCGCCGGCCAGAGCATCTTCCATTTGGGTCCTGATCGCGATCATGACCTGACCGTCGACCTGCCGGTCAGATTTACCAGCTTCGCCGAAGCCGAGGCCGTGCTGTGCACCGGCCTTCTCGATGATCATCTCGAATCGGTGGCCGACTATGAGCCGCTGCTCGCCGAGATGCAGCAGCGCGACATGACCATGATCTGCGCCAATCCCGACAAGGTCGTCCATGTCGGCGAGCGGCTGTTCCCTTGCGCCGGCCTGCTTGCCGAGCGCTTTGCCGCAATCGGCGGTCAGGTCGAGATGGCGGGAAAACCCTATCCGCCGATCTACCGCGCAGCGCTTGACCAGGCGCGCGAGGTCCTGGGCCGGAACTTTGCAGCCGATGAGATCCTCGCCATCGGCGACAGCGTGGCGACCGACATGGCGGGCGCCGCTCTCAACCGAATTCCCGCTCTGTTCATCAGCCAGGGCATCCATCGCGAAGAAATCGACGGCGTCGGTGGCGAGGGCCTCGCCGCGCTGATCTCTGCCGCCGCTCCCGGCATCGCGATCGTCGGTTACATGGACACCTTGCGCTGGGGTCGTACGTGAACATCCTCGACGCCACCGCCCCGGTTCCTGCCGCGCTCCGTGGCGCATCGGTCGCAATCGGCAATTTCGACGGCGTGCATCGCGGCCACCAGGCACTGCTCGCCGAAGCGCAACGCGCCGCCGAGGCTGCCGGCAGGCCCTGGGGCGTCATCACCTTCGAGCCCCATCCCAGATCGTTCTTCCGTCCCTCGGAGCCGGTCTTCCGACTGTCGCCGGCACCCTTGAAGGCTCGCCTCCTGGCAGCGCTCGGGGCGGATTTCATGCTGCCTCTGACCTTTGACGCGACCCTCGCCGGGCTCGATGCCGAAGCCTTCATCGAGCGCGTGCTCGGCGACAAGGTCGGGGTCGGTCACCTCGTGACCGGGTTCGATTTCCATTTCGGCAAGGGTCGGAAGGGCAATGCCGATCTCCTGCGCTCGCTCGGGCCCAAGCTTGGCTTCACCCTGACTGAGGTCGAGCAGGTGACCGAACCAAGCCGCAGCGCCCCTTTCTCCTCCAGCGCCATCCGCTCGGCCTTGCGCCACGGCTCGGTTGCCGCCGCCGCACATGATCTCGGTTATTGGTGGTCGGTGCTCGGCACCGTGACGGCCGGCGACGGCCGCGGTCAGACCATCGGTTTTCCCACCGCCAATCTGCAGCTCGAGCCTGGAACCGATACGCGCGACGGCATCTATGCCGTCCGGGTGCGCGATATCGCCAAGCCGCCACCGCGGACTGGTATGCCCGGTGCGGCCTATATCGGGACCCGGCCGACCTTCGGCAGCGACCGGCGCTTCCTGGAAATTCACCTTCTCGGCTTCTCGGGAGATCTCTATGACCGCGAGCTCCTGGTCGAGTTCCTCGCCTTCATCCGACCCGACCGAACGTTCCAGGATGCTGCGTCCCTCACCGAGCAGATCGCCCGCGATTGCCATGCCTGCGCCCGTGCCGTCGCCGAGATCGACCACGCCGACCCGATGCGGGCCTTTCGTCTCGGCCGATTGCAAGCGGATGGAAAGATTTGACGATTACCGTCTTGACGCGCGGCACCGTCTGAATTATCTCCCGCGCGACTGCTGGCACTCGCCATAGGTGAGTGCTAGCAGAGGCGGAGGGGGTTCCCCTCGCCTTGAGCCGAATACCCAAATCCGAGGAGATACCGTATGGGCATGAAGTTTCGTCCTTTGCATGACCGGGTGGTCGTGCGCCGGGTCGAGGAAGATACGAAGACGAAGGGTGGGATTATAATCCCTGACACTGCGCAAGAGAAGCCGATGCAGGGCGAGATCATCGCCGTCGGCCCAGGCGGACGCGATGAGGCCGGCAAGCTGGTTCCTCTCGATGTGAAGGCTGGCGATTTCGTGCTGTTCGGCAAGTGGTCGGGCACCGAGGTCAAGATCGACGGTGTCGAATACCTGATCATGAAGGAATCCGACATCATGGGCGTGCTCGAAGGCCGCTCGGCGAAAAAGGCCGCTGCCTAAGCGCTGCCCCGAAACCCCCGTTTCCATAACACTCTACGGAGTCCATAAATGGCCGCTAAAGACGTAAGATTTTCGACCGATGCCCGCGAGAAGTTGCTGCAGGGCGTCGATATTCTTGCCAATGCCGTCAAGGTGACGCTGGGTCCTAAGGGCCGCAACGTCATTCTCGACAAGTCCTTCGGTGCACCGCGCACCACCAAGGACGGCGTGACCGTCGCCAAGGAAATCGAGCTCGAGGACAAGTTCCAGAACATGGGCTGTCAGATGGTCCGCGAGGTCGCTTCCAAGACCAACGACAACGCCGGCGACGGCACCACCACCGCCTGCGTGCTAGCCCAGGCCATCGTCCGGGAGGGCGCCAAGTCGGTAGCCGCCGGCATGAACCCGATGGATCTGAAGCGCGGCGTCGATCTGGCCGTTCGAACCGTCGTCGAGGACGTCAAGAAGCGCACCAAGAAGATCAAGTCCTCCGAGGAGGTCGCCCAGGTCGGCACCATCTCCGCCAATGGCGAGAAGGAAATTGGCGAGATGATCGCCAATGCCATGCAGAAGGTCGGCAATGAGGGCGTGATCACCGTCGAAGAGGCCAAGAGCCTCGATACCGAGCTCGATGTCGTCGAGGGCATGCAGTTCGACCGTGGCTATCTCTCGCCCTACTTCGTCACCAATGCCGAGAAGATGGTTGCCGAGCTCGACGAGCCCTACATCCTCCTGCACGAGAAGAAGCTGTCTGGCCTCCAGGCCATGCTGCCGGTGCTCGAGGCCGTGGTGCAGTCCGGCCGTCCGCTGCTCATCGTCGCCGAGGACGTCGAAGGCGAGGCGCTCGCCACCCTGGTCGTCAACAAGCTGCGCGGCGGTCTCAAGGTTGCCGCCGTCAAGGCGCCCGGCTTCGGTGATCGTCGCAAGGCCATGCTGGAGGACATCGCTGTCCTCACCGGCGGCCAGGTGATCTCGGAAGATCTCGGCATCAAGCTCGAGAACGTGACGCTCGACATGCTCGGCCGTGCCAAGAAGGTGCGGGTCGAGAAGGAGAACACCACGATCGTCGACGGTGCCGGCAAGAAGGCGGACATCCAGGCCCGGATCAACCAGATCAAGGCCCAGATCGAGGAGACGACCTCCGACTATGACCGCGAGAAGCTTCAGGAACGTCTCGCCAAGCTTGCCGGCGGCGTTGCCGTGATCAAGGTTGGCGGCGCCACCGAGATCGAGGTGAAGGAGCGCAAGGACCGCGTCGATGACGCGCTCAATGCGACCCGCGCCGCGGTCGAGGAAGGCATCGTCCCGGGCGGCGGCGTTGCGCTGCTCCGCGCCAAGAAGGCGGTCGATGCACTCAAGTCGGACAATCCCGACATCCAGGCCGGCATCAACATCGTCTCCAAGGCCCTCGAGTCACCGATCCGGCAGATCGCCGAGAACGCCGGTGTCGAAGGCTCGATCGTGGTCGGCAAGGTGCTGGAGAAGTCGGGCAATTACGGCTTCGATGCCCAGACCGAGGAGTATGTCGACATGGTCGCGGCCGGCATTATCGACCCGACCAAGGTGGTCCGCATCGCGCTGCAGGATGCGGCCTCCGTCGCATCGCTCCTGATCACCACCGAGGCGATGGTCGCCGAGCGTCCCAAGAAGGAAGCGGCCCCTGCCATGCCCCCGGGCGGCGGCATGGGCGGGATGGATTTCTAAGCCATCCGCGTCAGTCGAAAGGGCGGTCTTCGGGCCGCCCTTTCCATTTTGGCCTCTTCACAGGTTTGTGAAACGACGCGCACCCCCCGCTGAAACCGCAACGTGGCAGGGCTCCGTAATTCGGGTTGCGAGAACACTGAGCAACCTTTTGAAGGATGAAGCCCATGATCAGGAAGACCCTCGTCGCTTGCGCCCTCGCCGGAACGCTGTTCGCAACCCTCCCCGCCAACGCCGCCGCGGTGATTGTCGGCGGTCAGCCGATGCTCTCCTCGAAGACCATCGTCGAGAACGCCGTCAACTCGGCCGACCACACCACCCTCGTCGCAGCCGTCAAGGCGGCAGGCCTGGTCGACACCCTCAAGAGCAAGGGGCCGTTCACCGTCTTTGCCCCGGTGAATGCCGCCTTCAGCGCTCTTCCGGACGGCACCGTCGACACGCTGCTCAAGCCGGAGAACAAGGACGCGCTCGTCAACGTTCTGACCTATCACGTCGTCCCGGGCCGCTGGACCTACAGCGAGCTCAAGGCCGCCGTGAAAAAGGGCAAGGGCATGGCCGAGCTCAAGACCGCCAATGGTGAATGGCTCACCGCCAAGATGAACGGCCCCAACAACATCATCTTGACGGATGGCAATGGCGGCATGGCCAATGTCACGGTCTATGACGTGCTCCAGTCGAATGGCGTGATCCACTCGATCGACCACGTCTTGCTGCCGAAGTCGTAAGGAAGGCAGTCGTCAAATAGGCAGTAGGCAGTGACCGGCGCTCGACGCCTTGCCTACTGCCTACTGCCTACTGCCTAATGCCTACTGCCTCAATCCGCTCCTTCAACATCGCCACCACCGGATGGCCGAGATGCTCGGACCCCGCCGCCAGCACCGCCTCGGACCTGAGAATGACCCCATCGTCGAGCACCTTGAGGCGGTTGGCCCGCAGCGTCGAGCCGGTGGTGGTGATATCGACGATCGCTTCGGCCGTCCCGGCCGCCGGCGCTCCCTCGGTGGCTCCCGCGCTCTCGACGATTCGATAGCCGGTGACGCCCTTCTCGGCGAACCAGCGGCGGGTCAGCGCCGGATATTTCGTGGCGATCTTGAGCCGCCGCCCATGCCTGGCGTGAACCGCAACCGCAATCTCGTCGAGATCGGCCATGGTCGCGACATCGAGCCAGCATTGCGGCACCGCCACCACCACATCGGCATGACCGAAACCGAGCCGGAGCACCACCTCGATCGCCGCTGAGCCATCCGGCACCGCCTCGCGTAAGAGATCCTCGCCGGTCACCCCAAGCGCGACGCTGCCATCCTTGAGCGCCTGGGCAATCTCGATGGCCGACAGAAAGATGACCTCGACATCGGGCAGAGCGGCAATGCGTCCCTGATAGCCGCGCTCGAATCCGTCGCGGATCACCGCCAACCCGACTTGCGCGAAACACGCCTCCGCGGCCTCGAGCAGGCGCCCCTTGGACGGCATCGCCAGGGTGAGCTTCGCCGTCATCGCGTCATCGCGCGGCAGGCCGCCGCGAGCCTCTCGGTGTGGATGGCACAGCCGACCGCCGGCACCGGATAGGGCGAGCCGATATCGGACAGGAGCCGGTCGTAGCGCCCGCCGCCGGCGATCGCCAGCGCCCGGCCATTGGGATCGGCAGCTTCGATCTGGAACACGAAGCCGGTGTAATATTCGAGCTGACGCCCGAACACGCCGGCGAAGGTCGCCTCATCGAGCGGCAGGCCGGCAGCCCCCATCAATGCATTGCGCCGGTGGAAGCGGCGCACCGCCTCGACCATCGGCGAGCCGAGATCGGGCGCCAATCGATCAAGCGCCTTGGCGGTGTCGGTCGGCGAGCCGGAAAGCCCGAGATAGGTCTCGATCCTCTGCGCGTCCGCCTGAGCGAGCGGCCTCTCGCTGCGGTCGAGCGCCTTTTCGACCAGCCGGGCCGCGATCTCGCGTGAATTGCGCCCGCCGACCAACGCCAGCCCTTCCGCCGCGAGCTGCTGCTCGACCAGCCCGACCGCATCGGCCGCCCCACCCGCCTGCGCGAGCGTGTCGATCAGCCCGGAGATCGAGGTCCGCGACCGCGTCGCGACCCCGGCCAGCTGATCGAGCAGCGCGTGGAACTGTTTCGGCCGCCAGAACTGATGGCTGAGCCGACGCCGCCACCGCTCGGGCATCGCCAGCGACTGGAGCAGCGCCTCGAACAACCCGAGATCGCCCAGCCGGACGGTGTAGCGGCGCAGGCCCGCCGCCTCCACCGCCGCGACCGTCATTGCCAGCACCTCGGCCTCGGCAAGCTCGGCATCGCTTGCCCCGAACCACTCGACGCCGGCCTGGTCGAACTCGCTCGGATGCAGCCGATCGGCGCCGCCGGGCTGGAAGCGAAAAGCCGGGCCGCAATAGCAATAGCGCGCTTCGCGCCGCGGATCGGCCTGATGCGACAGATGGAACCGGCAGGTCGGGACCGTCAGGTCGGGCCGGAGACAGAGTTCCGCACCCGACGGATCGGTGAAGACGTAGGTGCGCGAGCGGATGTTCTCGCCCGACCTGTCGAGAAAGATATCGGCCGGCTGCAGGATGTCGGGCACGATGGTCTCGAAGCCCTGGCCCGCGAACGCCGCCATGACGGCATGCCGGACAGCCTCGAGCTCCTGCCGCTCGGCTGCCGACCTACCCGCCACC
>Ga0209382_10005381_pt1 | contig 16684 bp, 17 predicted proteins | sample SoiMetdeltSBSDD5_FD_187599 | JGI IMG/M metagenome (GOLD analysis project Ga0209382, IMG submission 187599) | Bulk soil microbial communities from a Populus tree surrounding site in Tennessee, USA - Soil MetaG P. deltoides SBSDD5 (SPAdes) (version 2) | ecosystem: Environmental > Terrestrial >...
TCGATGTGAACACGCGCTCGTGCAGGGATCGCTGCGCGCCGCCGGAGCGGCTGTCAACGATTCGTACTCTACGAGATAGAACATCGCGCTCACGCGGCTGGCCGCGAGGACATCCTCCGCCGCCGCCGCAGCACCTGCGGCCAAGGGCAAACAGGGAGCCGTCCATGCCGCTCGTCTCGCCGTTGGTTCGCGCCGTTCTCGTGCGGTCGTCGCTCGTGGCCGCCATCCTGTGGGCGTCCTGCCGCGGTGCGTTGGCCGGAGATGCCGCGCAAAAGGCAGAACCGCCGGCGAAACCACCCCCGTGGACGTGTCGACTCGTCCCCATTTCCTCGGTTCGTTCCGTGGTCGAAAGAGGGTTGGAACGGTCGGAGACGATCCGCCGCCAATGTCAGGAGCTCGCCGCAGCGCGGGCGATGGTCCTGCTCGAGTGGGGCGCCTTCGATTTGCAGTCACACGCAAGGACGGTCATGGAGATCAGCGACGGTGTGGTTGTCGCTCGTGTGAAGCTCCCTCCAATTGGGGACAACATCGTGCTGATGGCCCACGAGCTGCAGCACGTCATCGAGCAGACGAGAGGTCTCGATCTTCGAGCCGAGGCCAAAGGCGTGGGGTCCGGTGTCTGGGAGTCTTTTGGCGGCTACGAGACTCAGGCCGCAGTGGACGTGAGCCGCCGGGTCGCGGACGAGTTGCGGGCGTACTCCAGGGCGGCCCGGCGGCGTGCGCCATGACAGCGCGCTGACTGAAACCATCGGCGCGGCTCACATAGCTATCGCCAACCAAGCGCCCGTCATGCCGATGCGGGCGGGGCCCGACAGCAAGGACTCCATTCCGCACTGCCGGGGCAGTTTCGCCGAAGTGGAGATCCGTATCGACTGACGCGCCGGAGCGAACAACCCGCAGATCCGCATCAACACGACCCGCAGATTCTCGGGAACGCGAATTCTAGAGCGTTTTTCGATCCTATGTAGTAATGGAGTAGCCACAATGGTTGACATCTCGTTATTTCAATGAAGAACTTCTTCGCGTCTCACATAGTGAGCACGAATTAGCCTTCGGTACCGCGGTCCGGAGCCAAATCATTAGAAATCCATCTTATATATCCAATCCACGACGTGCGAACTGTCGATGACGACAAGGCGACACGCGAGGGATGTCACGAACCCACGCCCTTTCCCTTGAGCGCGGTGCCGATCTCGCCGAGAACCGCGGGGTCGTCGATCGTCGCCGGCATGGTCCATGGCACGCCGTCGGCGATCTTCTTGATCGTGCCGCGAAGGATCTTGCCCGAGCGTGTCTTCGGCAAACGCGCGATCGCGATCGCCAGCTTGAACGCCGCCACCGGCCCGATCTTCTCGCGCATTAGCGCCACGCATTCCCGCTCGATCTCGGCAACCGGCCGGTTGACACCGGCTTTGAGCACGACGAAGCCACAGGGCACCTCGCCCTTGAGCGCATCGGCGATCCCTATGACGGCGCACTCGGCGACGTCCTTGTGCGCGCTGAGCACCTCCTCCATGCCGCCGGTCGAGAGCCGGTGGCCCGCGACGTTGATGATGTCGTCGGTGCGGCCCATGATGTAGAGATAATCGTCCTCGTCTTTGAAGCCCGCGTCCGAGGTCTTGTAGTAGCCGGGAAACTCGGCGAGATAGCTCTCATGGAAACGTTCGTCCGCCTGCCACAGCGTCGGCAGGCTCGCCGGCGGCAGCGGCAGCTTGATCACGATCGAGCCCATCGTGCCGGCCGGTACTTCCTTGCAGTCTGCATCGACCACGCGCACGTCATAGCCCGGCATCGCCACCGTCGGCGACCCGTGCTTGACCGGCAATGGCCCGAGTCCAATCGGATTGCCGGCGATGCACCAGCCGGTCTCGGTCTGCCACCAGTGATCGATGACAGGCTTCTTCAGCAGCCCCTCCGCCCACTGGATGGTGTCGGGATCAGCGCGCTCGCCGGCCAGGAACAACGTGCGGAATTCGGACAGATCGTAGGACGTCAACCGCTTGCCCTGCGGGTCTTCCCTCTTGATGGCGCGGAACGCGGTCGGGGCGGTGAAGAGGGCGACGGCGCCGTGCTCGGAGATCACGCGCCAGAACGCGCCGGCGTCGGGTGTGCCGACAGGCTTCCCTTCGTACAGCACCGAGGTGGCGCCGTGCAGCAGCGGCCCGTAGACGATGTAGCTGTGGCCGACCACCCAGCCGATGTCGGAGGCGCACCACCAGACCTCGCCCGGCTCCACGCCGTAGAGGTTGTGCATCGACCATTTGAGCGCGACCATGTGGCCGCCGTTGTCGCGCACGACGCCCTTGGGCCTGCCGGTCGTCCCCGACGTGTAGAGGATGTAGAGCGGATCGGTGGCGGCGACCGGCACGCAATCGGAGACCGAACGCGCGAACACGATCGCCTCGTCGCGTACCTTGGCCCAGTCGTGGTCGCGGCGGGCAACGAACGTCGCTTCCTGCTGGGGACGCTGCAGGATGAGACAGGCATCGGGCTTGTGACCGGCAAGAGCGATCGCCTCGTCGAGCAGCGGCTTGTACCTGACGATGCGGCCGAGCTCGAGGCCGCAGCTCGCGGACAGGATCACCTTCGGCTTGGCATCGTCGATGCGGGTAGCCAGTTCGTTCGCGGCGAAGCCCCCGAACACCACCGAATGCACCGCCCCGATGCGCGCGCACGCGAGCATGGCCACCACCGCCTCCGGCACCATTGGCATGTAAAGGACGACGCGATCGCCCTTGCCGACGCCGAAGTTGCGCAGGATCGCAGCGAGCACCTGGGTCTCGACCTGCAGGCGGTAATACGTGAGCGTTCGCGTCTGACCGCCCAGTGGCGAATCGTAGATGATTGCCGGCTGCTCGCCGCGCCCCTGCATGACGTGGCGGTCGACCGCGTTCCAGCAGGTGTTGCAGACGCCGCCAGGAAACCACCGTCCGTACACGCCGGCATCGGCATCGAACACCTCTCCCGGCGGCTCAATCCAGTCGATGGCTTGCGCGGCTTCCGCCCAGAAACCCAGCGGGTCCCGCTGCCATCGAGAATAGACCTCGTGATAATGGCTCTTGCGCGTATCCATGGCGCTGCTCCGTCGGCTGCCCGCGCTGTCGCCGCCCTCGCCCCACTTTTCGAGACGGCGCGGCTCCTCAGGGCGGGAAAAATCAAAGATGGCGAACGGCGCGCGCTTTTCTCTCTCCCTGCTATTGTGAAGCCGCGAACACGTTTTGCAAGTCGGCTCCAAAATGTCTCCACGACAGGGGGAGAATCGAGCGGACGCGGATGGAGGCAGTGAACGAAACGGACCGACGTAACCGCCTGTGACTCAAGCGCTTGGAACCAGAAATTGCGCGCCATCACCATCTTAGAAACAGGCTCTACTCCGAGTTCGAATCCCTGCCTCCCAGCCAGACTTCGCTCGCCCTTCGGGCGAGCTTCGTCTAGGTCGGCGGGCCTGCGGCCCGCCGACGTACGATTAACGAGCTCCCGGACAGGCGAAGTCTGTCTCGCCGTAGCCCGCGAAGCGGGCGGAGGCGGACCTTCATCAGCCCAGCCGCCCAGCCCGCCGATGCCCGACGACCCGAGCAGACAGACCGGCGGAGGCGAACCGCTGTTTCCGCGTACCTGCACTCGATCGAAGAGTTCGACATCTGCGTACTTTCCGCGTCGGTTGCGGTCCTCCCGCCTGATTTTCCTGGCAGATCTCGTTGGTGCCGAATATGCCACGGCGATCCACATGCAAGGCATCGGCGCTCGGTTTGTTTATGTCCTCCGAAGCGACAGCGACCCGTCGCGACACTACGTTGGCCGCGCTACGGACGTCGACCAACGACTCGAGTGGCACAACGCCGGGCCATCTGGCTCCACGCTCCAGTATCGGCCCTGGTCCATAGTCGTGTCGTTGGAGTTTCCGGACGAGCGTATCGCAGCGCACTTCGAGAAGTACCTCAAATCGGGCTCCGGCCGTGCGTTCGCGAAGCGCCACTTCGCGCCGTTCGAATAGGCTCAATCGCTTTGAACGCAACCAGTGGTCTCAGTTGATCACTTGACCAAACTGCCGGCCGACGGCCGATGATTGGTTTCGCTTCAGGGCCGCCGACCACGTCGAGAACCTTGTCACTATGCTTTGCCACGATGCGGTCCGTGATGTGAGGAGATTCAGAGGCGCGCGATGCTCAAACGTTCGAGTCGCGCGTTAAGCGTAGATACAGCGGTGGATCGACGAACCGCGTTCAGAATACGCCGCGTTCTCGCGACGTCAACCCGATCGTCGCAACACCCGATCGTCGCAGGTCAAATTCTGTCGAGGTGCTCCCGATCGTCGAAATGATGCAGCAGCCGGTAGTTGTCCCACCCGCGGGAGCCCTCAGCCGTCACGATGGCGGACTGGCGCAACGCGGCTCCCAGTCGACGATCTCTCAGCGCACCAGATTGGAGCTCGCTCCAGACCGGCCGCAGCGCCTTGGCCTCGAACAAGAAGTTGATCCACGCATTCTTGCGACCGCGCACCACGGTGAACCGCGGTGTGTTAAGGCCGATCGCAACTTGCAGCATCAGACGAGCGACCGCCTCGATGTCGAGACCAGGCGATTGTTTGGGTTGTACCTGAACACAAATCGTACGCACAGGAGCCACCCCCTTGCCCTCAAACGGAACCGGTCCTTTGGCGGGCGCGTTTGCCCACACGATTGCCCGACCTGTTGGGTGTCCGTGACCGCCAGGACAACTCGGGTCGCATGCGTGTGCTTCGAAGCTTCGAGTACACCTCGGTACCGTCCGGATCGATCACATCGTCGAACAGTTCGAAGACGTCTTTCACAGCAACGAACTGCCAGCGAACCAGCTCGCCGTCTGAATTGAGGTAAGGCTTTGTCTCTCGATTGGTCTTCCGACGGACTCGGCTCTCCGCCTCCGTCGCGCTGAACGCCTTCACCAAGACAAGCCGATCTTCAACAGTCACCGTTCCCTTTCGATGCCCTTCGATCTGCACGGCGATGATGGCCCAAACGCAGAACCACACGCGCGACGGCCGGGGGGGCCGCGCACGGCGGCCCTCGATGGAATCGACATACACCGCCGTCACTTCTCGTCGGCGGGCGAGCTCGCCGGCCTGAGTAGCTCGGGCTGTGACGTCGACCGTCCAGGAGGCGTGGGCGCCGCCTCTTGAAACGAATTCCAGCTCTGGAAATGCTCCACTGAGTCGTCCGAGTTGACGCGTGAGACTGGCCCTGACGGCGGCCATTCGCCGGCGCGGGGTTAGATCCACCACTTCCCGGACGGAGCGGCCACGCAACTGCAGCGAGAGCCGCACCATTCGAGGTCCCAATCGCGTCAGCGCAGTGGGCGTCAGACCGAAGCGTGCGAGCCCGTGTACTCGGACCGTCTTGGACATACGATGCTTAGGAAGTATCGGCCGATCGGGGACGGTTTGCACCGGGAGCCGCGCAACCTCCTTGAGGGAGACATCTCCTCGAACAGGCTGCCGTCACCGTGCTATTGGCGCGCCACATGAACCCGAGTGACGCGAGACCAGGAATCCGTGGCGCCTCGACCTGGTAACCATTGCTCTAGAACGGGTCTCGGCGTTGCGTCGAAGAGTTCTGGTGAATACGTTCGAGCTACCGCGAGCTCGTCGACGACGCCATATGCCCACCAGCCAGCGTGGTCGATCGCCTTCAGCTGGGAAGCTCTCACTCCCGGTTCCACGGCATCGGTGACGGCGATTGCAACGGCGCGCTGGGCCAGGGGGTCGTTCAGCAGTTCGCCGCGCCAGATGTCACAACAGACGCGCCCGCACGTCATGTCTAGTGATGGCGGGGAAACCGTGACTGAAGCAGAACGGGTATGGGGGGTCTACATCGATGCGTGGAATACCCACGATATCGACGCCATTGTCGAGGTGGTCGCCGAGCAGTTTGTCTATGACGAGCGACCGATGACCATGAGCGGGCCTATTCACGGAAGGCTAGCGTTCCGCCAGTATCTGAAATCCGTCTTCAAGATGTTCCCCGACCTGCGGATTCAGACAACCCTGTGCGATACGGGATCTTCCGTTGCGGTCGCGGAATCGCTAATGAGGGGCACGTATGCCGGAAGCGCGGGAATACGGCTGGGAAGGGGACGACAGATCTCGGCTCGTGTAGCATGCGTCTTCGAGGTCGCCGGCGGACGGCTCACGCATGAGCGCCTGTATTGGGACCGCGCCAATACCATGCGTCAACTTGGATTGTTGCCCGCAATCGCGAATGCCGCGACAACTCAGGCGGTTACGTTGTCTTGAGTCCGTCGTCCCCCCGTCGTGTCCTGTGGACCGTCGCTGTGTCCGTTGCCGGATGTTGCACCTCGACGCGTGGAAGCGAGCGTCAATCGGCGTCTCGCCCTTTTACCTGAGTTCCGGCAACACCGACAGAACGCGTCGTGAGTTGTGCGCCTCGAACAATTGCACGCCAGCCTTCGCGCACGCTGGCGTAGCCCGGTGCCCAGCCCGACGCGCCTCGCAGCTTGCCGTTCGAAATCCGAAGCGAACGCGTCAACGCCTCGCCGACGGATCCAAAGAGTGGCGCCATCCAGAGTGGAGGAAGCGTGGGGTGTGGCACGTTGAGCGCATCCGCGAGAGAGTCGACAAATTCACGGTGCCGGACCGGACAATCGTCAGCCACGTTGTAGATACCCGAGGAAACGCCCAGCGCTGCGACCGCTGCCGCCGCAGCGTCGTCATGCGACACCGACGAGATGAATGCCGTCGGGGCGCCAGGAATCGGCGCAAAGCCCCGCTTCACGAATTGGATCAAGTCGGTGACATGTCGGGCGTCCGGTCCGTAGAATGCGGCGAATCGCAGCACAACGCCACTTCGGCCACTGTTCATGAACCTCGCGGCGGCGGCCTCTGCGTCTGCGACCGTACGGTTGTACCGGGCGGGATGGATGGGGCAGGTCTCGTCAATCCAGTCATCACCGCCATCTGGGTACACGGGCGCAAATGATTCTTGCATGAACCGCCCAACGCCAACGCTGATTGCGGCATCCACAAGCGTCGCAGCACCAATTCGCCGGATCCGATCGTTTTCGCGCCAAGCGGCTGGCAAGAGCATGGCGACACTCGACGACGGCATGTGTGTTGCCAGGTTGACGACTGCGTCCTGTCCCTCGAGGGCGCGTCGCGTCGCCGTTGGATCGAAGAGATCGAGTTCAATCGCAACGGCGCCAGCGCGCGCCAGCTGCGCCCTCTTCTCGGGGGTCCTCGCAACCGCTGTAACTTCATGATGGGCCGCTATGAGCAACGGGACCACCCGCCGGCCGATGACGCCGGACGCGCCGGTAACCAGAATCTTCATTTCCCAACTCCCAACGGGGCTCCACTTAACGAGACGGCTTACTCGGTCCGCTTGTGACAGTTTGCGGCCAGTAAGACTTTGAACCGTGGTAAGTGGCCAACGGGTTCGACCACAACGTGATGGTGTTCTGCCGGGTGCAGGGAGCGTGTTGGATCGCTTACGTAGACGTGCCCGCAATCCGTTTGAACGCAAGGACCACGATGTCCCGCAGCCGAGTGTCTCCAGTTGTCGGTTCGATCAGCATGTCGGCAGACGGGGCAGAAATCCAAGTCCAGGCATCGTGCTCTGCCTCGCACAGGCGAGGTGCGTCCAGGTCTCCGGTCACCTCAACGATGTAGTCGCGTTCGCGCCGGATGACGTCGTTCGCCGTCCACTCCCAATCAGACACCTGTTGGTCAACTCTGTGCAGGCTCCAACCAGTCTCTTCGAACACCTCCCGCGTGAGCGCCTCCAGCACAGATTCACCCGGAAGGATGTGCCCTCCGACGATGTCCCACGCTCCGGGATAGACATGGACGCCGGGCGCGCGGCGCTGTATGAAGAAGTGGTCCCGCGAGTTTCGAATGATGGCTCCCACGCAGAGACGCAGGCTGGTGCCCTCAGGGCTTGTCGTTTTCCGCAGAATGGCCCCGGAGTTGTCCAGGAACATCGGGTGTCCGAGTCCAGCAAGCTTCGCCGGGTTCATCAGTCGGTACACGCCGACAATGTCCTCCCCGTCAAGGTGCAGCACGGTGGCGAAGAGGAGACGGCCCGAGGTCAAGGTCAAGACTGCAGGATCGCCATTCAGCCACGCGAATTCATACTCCGGCATCGACAACCCCGCGCGCTCGAGATGCAGGCGGGTCGCCCGTTCGAAGCCGACCAGAAGCTGGGCAATGCGCTCGGCGCCCCGCTGTGCCTCCGCGACAGCTGGGACACGGCCACCGCCGTCGGCGACGAGGATGGCGTCTGCGGTCATCAGCGCCAGTAAGCCTTCTCGATCTTCGGCGCGCAACGCGTCGACGAAGCGGCGCGTGACTCGCTCGCGTGCCACGGGAGACGCCCCGAATGGGGTCTGATCGCAGCGCACGCGCTCCTTTGCGCGATGGACGATCTGCCGGCAGGCGGCCTCGCTCTTGCCAAGAACCCGGGCTATTTCAGCGTAATCTGCCTCGAACACCTCGCGCAGTAGTAAGGCCGCGCGTTCCTCGGGGCCAAGCCGTTCCAACATCAGGAGGAAGGCTATCGAGAGGTCGTCTGCCAGGTCGGCGGCCTGGTCGGGTGGCGGAGCGGTGACAGGTTCGGGAAGCCATTGTCCTCGATACGCGGCGCGCTCCGTCGCCGCCCGACGCAGCCGATCGATGGCAATCCGCGTGGTCACTGAAACCAGCCATGCCTGGTCTGATCGCGGCGCCTCATCCGCTTGCCCCCAACGCAGGAATGCCTCCTGGACCACGTCTTCTGCATCAGCGACGATGCCGAGCATCCGATACGCGAGCCCGAAGAGTCGGGGCCGTATAGATTCGAAGACCTCAGTTTTCTGGTCCATCGTTAGGTAGACGCGCGGCGGCCGCGTCTGTGACACCAACCGCCTCATCAGCTTTGTCGCGCCCGTCTGGACCGGAGTTTGTCCCTCCCGAGGCGCACTACCTGTCACACGGGCAGTCGTCTGCGCGTCTTTGTGACTATGAATGCCATGCTGTGGGCAGGGCAGGTGATTCTAGCGGCAGTCTTTCTCTTTTCGTCGGTCACCAAGGGTACCTGGTCGCGTGCTCGACTTCTGGCGGCCGGACAAACCGGCGTCGCTCGGGTTCCGATGCGGTTGCTTCGAGTGGTTGCGGGAGCCGAGTTCCTGGGCGTGCTCGGATTGCTTCTTCCGGGATTGGTGGGCGTGTGGCCCATGGCGACGCCGCTGGCCGCGCTGGGCCTTGCGATGGTCATGATCGGCGCGATGGCGATCCATCTCTCGCAGAACGAGGCGCGCGTGGCCGCGATGAACTTCGGACTGTTTCTACTCGCGGTCTTTGTCTATGTCGGAAGAATGGGACATCTGGGCTGAAAGTGTTCACAACTCTCGTTGACTGTCGCGACTGTGAAGGAGGGATGCAATATCGGATACCGGCCGGCGTTTATCACACTGGCTCCACTGCTCATGCTGCAGGGCCTCGTGATTCGTCTCGCCATACCGCGACTTCCCGAGCCCGCGGGCGCGCGCAGGGCGACACGGGCAGGGGATCGCTGCTGCGTGTGTTAATCCTCGGCGATTCGGCTGCCGCCGGAGTCGGCGTCTCGTCCCAGGGCGAGGCGCTCAGCGGCCAGCTGGTTGCCGAGCTTTCGCTCACACATCGAGTCTCATGGTCGCTCATTGCCAAGAGCGGTGCGACGACCGAGCGGACGACGCGTCATCTCATGGGTTGCCCGGCCCAACCATTCGACATCGTCGTCGTGTCCCTCGGCGGGAACGACGTGGCCGGCCGCCGATTGCTCGCCAGTTGGCTGAAGGACATCGACACGTTGGTGGCGCTGCTGCGCTCGCGGTTCTCGGCGCGCCACATTCTTCTCTCCGGCGTCCCGCCCATGCACGCGTTTCCTGGATTCCCGCAGCCGCTTCGGTGGTATCTCGGGACGAAGGCCCGGCAATACAACGCTGCCCTCGCACGTTGGACAGCAGGAGAGGCCGATTGCGAACACGTCGCGCTCACGCCGAACGATGCTGGCCTCTTCGCCGCCGACGGCATGCATCCAGGACAACAGGGGTATCGGTTGTGGAGTGCCGAACTCGCGAAGCATATTCGCGCGCGCTGGGCCGTGTCACACGAGGCGGAGCAGCGCCGCCTGTGCTGATATGAACCGAACTGACCCGCACGTGGACGTGATCCAACGTCTGTTCGCGGCGATCGAAAGCCGCCACGGGGAGCGGTTCGCCGCGTGCATCCATCCGCATTGCGTGAGATGGCCGTTGCCGCGTCACTCTGGTCGCTGATCTTCGCGGCGGCACATCTGGTTTGGGCGTGCGGGTGGTACGTCGGACTCGATCCGGTGGCCGCAGCTGCAGCGTTCGATCGACCGTGGTTCCTGGCTTACGACGTCGTGGTGGCTCTGGGGTGTCTCATCGCCGCGAGTGCATTCGGTGTACTGGCGGCGAATCGCGGCGGAAGGCTCCGGTCCGCGGCACACCTGGTCAGTGTGGTGGCGGCCGTGGTGGTGGCGGTGCGAGCGGTGACGGGAGTTGGCGCGCTGGCGTGGCGAGGGTCAGCGCTCACCGGCGCATTGGCCTCCGGATGGGATGTGTGGTTCGTGCTTGGTGCGGTCCTGTTCGGCGCAGCCCTTCGAACGCGGCCAAGGTCAGTGCGAGTCGCGCGGGAGACACATTGAACGCAAAACTGATCAGAATGGGTGTGGAACCTGAAGCCGATCGAATGGAACGTCGTCCAGTTGCGCCACCTGGGATATCCGGCCTCCTCGCCTACATTTTGGGCGTCGCGCGGAGCCGCGCTCACACACACGGCGACGCTTTCAGGGTTCGAGATTCATCAACGCTCTGCCGGTCGCCGGATCAAGGGGGACCGAGACGTGGTCGTGCACGATGAGCCAGTAGCCGTCGATCTTCCTGAAGCACGCCGTGAAACGAACCCAGACATCGTTCTTCTTCCCATCCTTCGACGTGCCGCTGATCCGGTTGAGGCTGTGCCCGAATGCCACGTCATCGCCCACGGTGATCGTAAGGTCGCGAATCTCGTAATCGAACGGAGGCTGGAACATCGCGAAGACCCCTACCCAGTTGTTCCTTTTTGCCTGTGCTCCGGCATGGCGTAGCGGCGGCCCGACGTCGAATGACGCGAGGTCCCGAGCGTAGTGTGACATCACGCCGTCGAGATCCATGGCGCGGATCGCCTCACACCATCTCTCCATTCGCCGCCGAATATCGGCTTCTTCAATCGTTCGTTGCGTCGCCATCTCTTAACTCCTGTCGATACGTGGCGCTGACGACGACACAGGCGTCGTCGTTCAAGTCCCGCTCGAACTTGTCAACGATCTGAGCATTGCCCATTTAGTCATGTCCCTCCCCTGTCTCTAAGAGTGAGACGGGACAGGGTCTCGGAATGTGACATTGATTAAGCGAGCACGTGGTCCGAATCGCATCGTCGGATTCAACGCCTCGAACGCTTGCGCCCGGCTGATGAGCCGGCGCCGCCCATGTTCACCGTAAGGGTCCTCGAGCGACTGCCTCGCGTTGTCGGAATCGTTGTCGCGTTGATGTTCTCTCAGGGATAGTCGGCAACCGGGGCATCAAGTTGCGTGCCGCGTCGGAGGCAGGATTGATCTCGTCCAGGGGTCGATCGCGGAAGTCCTCGATGACCGGCTTGAGCCGGTAGTCGCTCGTCTTCCGATCGCGAGCTTTGTCGCGACGACGTGGCGCTGCGAGACACCGATACACTGTGAACAGCCTGTGTCTACTGCGGCCTTCGATCACCAGCCGAGTGCAGCCTTGATCACACCTCCAGACCACATCACCAGCGGCTTCGAGATTTTCCCGGCAGTCCTGGATCAACACGACATCGCAGCTGCCGCCGCTGCTTTCCAAGAGGACGGATTGGAGCGGAGCCGTGCTGGCGCACGGCATCTGATGCGCCACCCGACCGTCCAGCAGGTCGCCCTCGATCCGCGCCTGGTTGCTCTCGCGTGCCGATTCCTCGGGCCTTCCGCGATCCCGTTTCGCGCCACGCTCTTCGACAAATCCCCGGACAGGAACTGGCTCGTCGTGTGGCATCAGGACACGGCGTTGCCCTTGCGGGACCGTCGTGACGTTTCGGGATGGGGACCGTGGTCAGTCAAAGCCGGAATAACGTACGCCCACGCGCCGGCTGCCGCGCTATCACGCGTCATTGCCCTTCGATTGCACATCGACGATTCATGCCTGGATAACGGACCACTCCGTGTTCTTCCAGAAACCCACACGCGCGGCGTGCTGTCCGACGCCGAGGTCGCACAACTGGCTCGCGACGTTCAAGCCGTGGATTGCGTCGCTCCCGCCGGCGGAGTCGTCGCCATGCGTCCGCTTCTTGTTCACGCGTCGTCCAAGGCCGAGACCGATCAGCGACGGCGCGTGCTGCACGTCGAATACGCCGATTCGCTCGACCTGCGAGCCGGGCTGGAGCTGGCTATTGCATGAACCGCATCAGACCGGAGGATGTGCATGCCTTTGGCAATTCAAGTTCAGCTGAACGACGAGACACCGATCCGGGCTGGCGATGACGCGGTTAGCGTCCTTTCGGCGATGGTTACATACGTCGCTTCGAGGCAGGAGATTGAGCTCCGCATCGGTGGCCTCTTCGCGCGTCAGTCGTCGGGAAAGGAACACGTGGACTGGCTCCAGCGGCAGTTGCGCGTCGGTGACCGGATTGTCCTGACAATCACAGATTCCCGCGACGTCGATCCGCCGGCGCACCGCACACAGGAGGAGCCCGATTTCGCGGAGCAGATGGAACGCAAATACTACGAGCAACTGAAGGCGCGATTCGAACCAGGCGGGTGAACTCCTGAGACACTCCGCAAGGCCGCCGCTTCCTGCACACGCGTTCACCCTGAAGGCCATCACGTAGCTGCCGTCGATCGAGCTGCGCGGAGGCGGCGTCAAGGCCCGAAGGCCGCGCGAGAGCGCGGTCGAAGCGAAGCGGAGAGCCCTCGCTGCGCGAATCAGCCGCTACCGGACGGCCGCGGCGACGTTTTCCACGAGCTGCACTCGGCGATTCTTGGCGCGACCGTCGTCCGTCTTGTTGGACGCGACGGGGCTCGCGAACGAGACGCCGAACGGTGTGAGCCGCTTGGGGTCCACGGCGAACTTCGATGTCAAGGTCTGCACCACCGCCGCGGCACGGCGCTGCGACAGATCCTTGTTGAAGTCGAATGTCCCCACGTTGTCGGTGTGACCGACGACGAGGAGGCGCAGCGCCGGGTCGCCCTTGAGGAGCTTCGCGATCTCTTCGAGCGTCGGCATCGATTCGGGCTTGACCGTCGCGCTGTTGAAGTCGAACAGGATGCCATAGAGAGCGACGCTGCCGGTCGTCGCGATGCCTTTCGCCATCTCGCCGGCGGAGACCGTCACCATGTTGGTGTCCATCGCCTTCGCTTCGACGATGTCGAGTTGCGCGATGACCTGGCCGTCGGCCGCCGTCTTGCCCCTGTTCGGCGGATCGGCATACAGGAACTTGCCCCAGTCTTCTGCGATAGCCGCCGCGTAAAGTGCCACGTGCACGTCACCCTCGGGGCGCGCCAGCTTGGCGGCAAGATAGCGGTCGTCCTTCGACACGAGCATGTGGAAGCCGGCCCTGCTGACGGACGGCAGCTCGAGGCCTTGGTAGCCGGCGACGGCGAAGGCCGAGTCGTACCTCCCCTGTCCGAGCGCGGCATGATCGCCGGCAAAGAGAGTGGTGAAGCCCGCCCGCTTCAGTTCCTGCTCGTAATTTCGAATCACCTCGAGTGCCGATCGGCCGACGGGAACGAGGTATGTCAGCCGCGTGACGCGGCCTTCGAGTGTCAGCACTTTCGGGAAATGCGCTTTGGTGCCCTGGCCGACGACGGCGCCGACGGGCAGTTTGTACTCGTCGAACGCTCTTTGCGAGTAACGCACGATCGTCGAGCCTTCGTATCGCTTGATCAGCGGGTGATCGGCGCTATTCGGCACGTCGCGCGACTCGACGTGAACGCTGGAGAGCATCAGGGCCACTGCAACAGCTGACAGCGAGCGCACGCGAAGCCACATCGACGTCCTCCTTCGCTGGTGCCACACAGACTACCGCCCCGCCCCGCCAATGCAAAGGCCTGGCCGCTGAGCTTGAACGAGTAAGTAGACTCCGGTCACGACAGTCGAGTGCGGTGGTTCGCCGTGCTGCCGGTGGCGGATATGGTGGCAGCTTGCGAACCGATCGCTGGCACCTGTACGCTACGCGCGCTCATTCCAAATGGTGTCTCGTCCTACAGCTGGGCGTCGCTGTCGATCGCATCACCTTCGGAGGTTCTCGTGAAGCGCGTGCATTGGCGTGTGGTGCTGGGCCTGTGGGCGTTGTCGCTCGGTGCGTGCTCGACCCAGACCTACGACCTCGTCATCGCCAATGGCCGTGTCATGGATCCTGAGAGCGGATTCGACCGCGTGGCGCACGTTGGTATCGTCGGCAGCCGCATCGAGGCGATCAGTGACCGTCCGTTGCGCGGTAATCGATCGATTGACGCCAGCGGCCTCGTCGTCGCGCCAGGGCTCATCGAATTGCACACGCACGGCGAAGACAAGCTGAATTACCAGTTCCGCGCCATGGACGGCGTCACGACCATGCTCGACACCGAGCGCGGGACCGTCGACGTCGACAAGTGGTACGCGGACCGGGAGGGCAAGACGCTCGTGAATTACGGTATCTCGGCCGGGCACAGCCCCGCGCGCGTGCAGGTGGTTGGCGGCAAGTACGAGGGGTTTCACTTCTCGGGGCCAGCGCGTACCAGCGCCGCGACGCCGGAACAGATCGAGCAAATCGCGTCGCTCGTCCGGCGAGGGCTCACCCGCGGTGCGCTCGGCGTCGGCTTGATGCCCTTCTACACTCCGGCGGCGTCTGAGGCAGAGATCAAGAGGATGTTCGGCGTCGCGAGGGAAGTGCCCGGCGCCGCGGGCTACGTGCATCTGCGCTACGCGGGACACGGGGCGAACGGCCAGCCGGGCGCGGTGCAGGCGCTCGAAGAGGTGCTGAGGCTTTCACGGGAGGTCAAGGCGCCGCTGCACGTCTCCCACGTCACCTCGAGCGGCCTCTCGGCGACCCCCGCGCTGCTGAAGATGATCGCCGACGCGAAAGCGCAAGGCCAGGACGTCACGGCCGAGCTCTATCCCTATACGGCGGCCATGAGCGGAATAAACTCTACGTGGTTCGCGGCTGGCTGGCAGCAGACGCTCGCCATCAGCTACGACAAGCTGCAGTGGCCGAAGACCGGCGAGTTCCTGACCGAAACGACGTTCAAGAAGTATCAGCGTGAGAACCCAGGAGACGAGGTCATCATCCACGCGATCCCGCAGGAGGCGTTCGTCGCCGCACTCAAAGATCCGAACACGATGATCATCAGCGACGGCCTGGTGTTTCCGAACCTCGTCGCGCATCCCCGCAGCTCGGGGACGTCGGCGCGCGTATTGGGGCCGCTCGTGCGCGAGCAGAAATTGCTGACGCTGATGGAGGCGCTGCGCAAGATGACACTGATGCCGGCGCAGCGGCTCGAGACGCTGGTGCCGGCGATGAAGAACAAAGGCCGGTTGCGCGTCGGCGCGGACGCCGATCTCGCGATCTTCGATCCCGAAACGGTCGCCGACAGCGCGAAGTTCGGTGATCCCGCGAAGTACTCGGTCGGGTTCCGGCAGGTGCTCGTGGCCGGTGTGCCGGTCGTGTCGAACGGCGAACTGCAGACCGGCGTGACACCGGGGCGCGCAGTTCGCGGATCCATCAAGGACTGACGCCCGTCGCGTCTTCTTCATCGGGGGACTTCGTCCCCCGAACCCCCTTACACGCTCGCTCGCGGGGGCCCCACGCCCCGCTCCGCTCGCGTGGCCGCACACCTGTCGTATCGCGCCGCCTGGCGTGAACGCCGCGCGCAGCTGGTCTGAGTCGTCGGCCGATCGCTGGAGATCAGCCGTCGCGCAGCGCGACGTTCGGATCCACACGGCCGGCCCGGCGCGCCGGGACGAACGACGCAACGATGGCAAGACCGAACAGGAGTGCGGGCACGCCCGCGAACGTGATCGGATCGATGGCGCTCACGCCCACGAGAAACGTGCTGACGACGCGGGTCAGGGCGGCGGCGCCGGCGAGGCCGAGGGCGATACCGGCGAGCGCCACGACCAGGCCCTGTCGGAGAATCAGCCGCATGACATCGCGCTCGGTCGCACCGAAGGCGACACGCACGCCGATTTCACGCGTGCGCTGCTTCGCCGAATACGAGATCACGCCGTAGAGGCCGAGCGACGCCAGGCCCAGCGCCAGGGCGGCGAACGCGCCGATCAGCGCCAGCAGGAATCGCGTCTGCGACTTCGCGTTCGAGACGTACGACCCGAGCGTGGACAGTTCGGCGATCGGCACGTCCGGGTCCATGGCCGCCGCCTCGGCGCGGATGCGCGTAATCAGGCTCGCGGGATCAGCAGCCGTGCGCACCACGTAGGTCAGGGGCAGGAACGAGTTGAAGACATAAGGGACGTAGATCGTCTCGCGACTCTCCGCGGCGAGCGAGGCCGACCGGACGTTCTCCACGACTCCGACGATCCGTACGGGAAGTCGCTCGAGCGAGAACGTCTTCTCGTTGAAGTGGTCGACGAGGAGATCGGCGCCGAGGGGATCCTCCTCGCCGAAGACGCA
>Ga0209382_10005382_pt1 | contig 16682 bp, 12 predicted proteins | sample SoiMetdeltSBSDD5_FD_187599 | JGI IMG/M metagenome (GOLD analysis project Ga0209382, IMG submission 187599) | Bulk soil microbial communities from a Populus tree surrounding site in Tennessee, USA - Soil MetaG P. deltoides SBSDD5 (SPAdes) (version 2) | ecosystem: Environmental > Terrestrial >...
CCAGCGCCACCGCCGCCTCCGCCCCCGCGCGGGCGTGCCCGGAGGCCGCCGCCGCCACCATCGCCCGCGAGAGCGTCGCCCAGGCCGCCGCCGAGTCCCCGGAGGCCTCCTGCGCGATGCCCAGCACCAGCAGCGACTCCGCCTCCATCCCCCGGTTCCCCTTCGCCCGCGCCAGCGTGTCCACGGCCAGCCGCTGCGCCCCCGCCGCGTCCCCCACCAGCAGCATCACCCGGGCCCGCGCGAGCGACCGCCGCAGGTCGCGCCGTCCCTGGACATGCGCGCCCGCACCCTCATCCTCCAGGCCCGGGCTCTCCGCGCAGTCCTCCGGGCTGGGGAGGCTGGCGGCCGCCGGCGCCGCGCCCCCGATGACCAGCGCGTCCGGCTTCTCCAGCACCTCCACCAGCGCCCGCAGCTCGGCCAGCTGTCCGTCCAGGCACGCCACCTTGAGCCCGGTCTGCGCCGGCGGCCCTCCGGCGCGGCAGGTGCGCTCGCGGGAGGCCACCCAGCGCTCGCGGAAGCGGTCGATGAACCGCTGCGCATGGGCCCACGACTCCTGTCCCGCCGGGCCGCCCGCGCCGAGGAAGGCGTCCGCCATCGAGCGCGCCTTCGACCCGTCCCAGACCGCGGCGAAGGTGCCCTCGGCGCGGCCGCACTGCTCCGGGGCGCGCATCCGCCCCCACAGCACCGGCACCGCCAGCAGCCCGCCCACCAGCAGCAGCGCGCCCGCCCCCGCGCCGAAGAGCACGCGCCGCCTCGGCGCCCGCAGCCCCCGCTCCAGCACCTGGAGCAGCTCCTTCATCGACGGGTGCCGGAGCTTCGGGTCCGCCGCCAGCCCCCGCGCCACCGCGCGCCGGATGTAGAACGGCACCGGCGAGCCCGGCGGCACGTCGCGGATCTTCCCCTGCGCCACCCTGGAGGTCAGCTCGGACAGGGTCCTCGCCTCGAACGGCCGCTGCCCGTAGAGCGCCTCGTAGAGCGAGACGCAGAAGGAGAACTGGTCCGCGCGGTGGTCGATCTTGTCCCCGGTCCACTGCTCGGGCGCCATGTACGCGGGGGTGCCCAGCAGCGCGCCGGTGCGCGTCAGCGGCTGCGCCAGGTCCTCCTCGGAGGCGCCGCGGTCCAGCGGGAGCGGGAACGGCGTCTTCCAGGCGTTGGGGTCCCCGGCGACCGACGACACCAGCCCGAAGTCCATCACCCGCGCCACCCCGTCGTTCCCCACCATCACGTTGTCCGGCTTGAAGTCCCGGTGCACCAGCCCGGCCGCGTGCGCCGCCGCCAGCCCGCGCCCCGCCCGGATGAACACGTGCAGCACCTCGCGCCAGGTGCGTTTCCGCGACTCCAGCCACTTCGTCAGGCTCTGGCCCTGCACGAACTCCATGGCCACGAAGATCTGGTCCTGGAAGGTGCCCACGTCGTGCACGTGGACCACGTTCGGATGGGAGAGGCGGGCCATGGCCTGCGCCTCGCGCATCATCCGCGCTCGCTTCTCCCCCTCCGACGCGCGGCCGGACGACTCCCCGGCCAGCATCTTCAAGGCGATCTTCCGGTCCAGCTGCGGGTCGAACGCGGCGTACACGATGCCCATCGACCCCGCGCCCAGCACCTCCAGCACCACGTAGCGGTCGATCTGCTTGCCGCGCCGCGCCGGGCGGCCGGCGCCCACACCTGCACCTGCACCTGCACCCGCGCTCGGCCCCGGGCTCGGAGTCGGGTCATCGATGCCGGGGCTGCTCCTGCTGGAGACCGGTGGCCGGTAGACCGGGGTCGGCGGGGGCGGCATCGGCGTCAGAGGGAGCTGGTCCATCTGCACCTCCGTCTCCGCCAGCAGCGCCACCGCGCGCCGGCAGACGCTGCACGTGCGCAGGTGTGCCTCCGCCTCGGCCAGGGCCTCCGGCGAGAGCTTGTGCTGGACGAACTGGAGGAGCGCTTCCTCGTCGAGGTGGCTCACGCCGCACTCATAGCAGGGCGGCAGGTAGGGAAAACCGAGCGCATGGTGCACGGCACGGTCGAAGGGGGTGAAGCCCGTTCCCCCGCGCACCATGCGCTCTCAGGTCGTTCCTGCTTCCCGGGGCCGGCAAGTAGCGCCCGGAGGTGCTTCCTGATCGAAGGACTCGAGGAGCAGGCAAGTTGTCGCATTTCACTGCCAGTGATCGCCAAGCCTCCTGATCTCAGGTGGTTGGAATGGTTCCCGGCCAACGCCGCGAAGCGTCACTCAGCGCTGCTTGAGATATCGGTGGATGCTGGCGTCCAGCTGGCTGCCCAGCAGCCCCATGACGCTCTCCAGCTCGTCCGGGCCGATCTGGAGGCGTCCGGCCAGGGCCCGGCGGGTCTCCTCCAGCAGCTTCTCGCGCGACCGGGCGATCCAGCGCGCCACGGTGGATCGGTGGGTGCCGTAGATGGCGCCGATCTTCTCGATGTTCAGCCCGTCCAGGACGTGGAGCCGCAGCACGCTCATCTCGTGGTCGGAGAGGTGGTCCATGGCGGCGCGGAAGGCGGCCTTGAACTCGGTGCGGTAGTGGGCCTTGAGGTAGTCCAGCTCCGGGTCGTCGCCGGGCAGCTCCAGCTCCTCGCCGCCCGCCTCCTCCAGCGACACCTGCCGCTCGTCGCGCCGGTGCAAGGTGAGGCCGATGCGGGTGGCGGCGGCGCGCAGCCAGGAGAGCAGCGGCCCGCGCCCGGAGAACTCGCCGATCTTCCGGCTCATCCCCTCCTGGTCCAGAAAGAGCTTCTGCCGCAACAGCTGCTTCACCTCGGAGATGAAGCCGGGCGAGGGGTCCAGCCGCTTCAGCGTCTCGTCCAGGCGGGAGAAGTACTGCTGCTCCAGCTCCGCCATCGCCTGCGGGCGCGACCGGCCGCAGGCGGCGGCCAGGTAGAGGTCCTCGGCGCGGAGCTCCTGGAGCGCGGCCAGCGGGTCCCCGTCGGGCGGGAGCCGCTGGCCCAGGTAGGCGGCGAAGGCCTCGTCCTCCAGCCACTCCGCGGGCCACTGGCGGCGCGCGGCGTCGAGCTTCTTCTCCAGGAGGTCCGCCATCGCGGAGTTCCCCGCGGCGCGCGCGGCGACGGGCTGCGGAGCCGCCTGCAACATGGCGCGGAGGGCAGCTTCCGTGACCACGGGCGGCGCCACAGTACCAGCCCCGGCGCCCGCGCGTTGATTCCCGCGCTCCGGACGGCTAGGTCACGTTCCCATGCACGAGCTGCAGGAGCGGATATCGGCCGCGTACGCGGACCGCGAGCGCCTCAAGGACCCGGAGACGGCCGCCGCCGTGCGAAAGGTCCTCGAGCTGCTGGACCAGGGACAGCTCAGGGTGGCGGAGAAGGGGCCGGACGGCTGGAAGGTGAACGCCTGGGTGAAGGAGGCGATCCTCCTCTACTTCGGGCTCGCCCAGATGAGCGTGATGGAGGTGGGGCCCTTCGAGTTCTTCGACAAGCTCCCCTTGAAGAAGGGGCTGGAGAAGGCCGGGGTCCGGGTCGTGCCGCCGGGCACCATCCGCTACGGCGCGTTCGTGGACCGGGGCGCGGTGGTGATGCCCGGCTACGTGAACGTGGGCGCGCACGTGGGCAGCGGCACCATGGTGGACACCTGGGCCACCGTCGGCTCCTGCGCGCAGGTGGGGAAGAACGTGCACCTCTCCGGCGGCGTGGGGCTGGGCGGGGTGCTGGAGCCGCCCTCCGCCTCGCCGGTCATCGTGGAGGACGGGGCGTTCATCGGCTCCCGCTGCATCGTGGTGGAGGGGTGCGTGGTGGAGGAGGAGGCGGTGCTGGGCGCCAACGTGGTGCTCACCGCCTCCACGCAGATCATCGACGTCACCGGCCCCCAGGAGGTGGTGTACCGCGGCCGCGTCCCCGCCCGGAGCGTGGTCATCCCCGGCGCGCGGGAGAAGAAGTTCCCCGCCGGGACGTACCTGGTGCCGTGCGCGCTGATCATCGGCCGGCGCAGCGAGAGCACGGACCAGAAGACCTCCCTCAACCAGGCGCTGCGCGACTTCGCGGTGTCGGTGTAACCATGGTGGACCGCGTCCTCGACCTCGGCAGCCGCCTGGCCACCCGCGCGCTGGAGCTGTGCCGCATCCCCAGTCCCGTCGGCCAGGAGGCGGCGATCGCCGACTGGGTGGATCGGTGGGCGAAGGAGCACTACGAGCCGCGGGAGGTGCTGCGCCGGTCGCACTCGTTCGTCCTCGGCGCGCTGGACGACCCGCGCCCCTCCGTGCTGCTGGTGGGCCACCTGGACACGGTGCCCGCGCACCCCACGGACGCGCCGCCGCGCATCGAGGGAGATCGCCTCCGCGGCCTGGGCGCCTCCGACATGAAGGGCGGCGTCTCGGTGATGCTGGCGCTGGTGGAGGACCTCCCGCGCGACAAGCTGCCGGTGAACGTGCTGCTGCTGCTCTACGAGCGCGAGGAGGGGCCGTTCCTGGAGTCCGGGCTGGGGCCGATCTTCGAGGCGGCGCCCTCGCTGAAGAAGGCGAAGCTGGGGATCGCGCTGGAGCCGACGGACGGGGCCATCCAGGTGGGCTGCGTGGGGAGCCTGCACGCCACGCTCCGGTTCAAGGGGAAGAGCGCGCACTCGGCGCGGCCGTGGCAGGGGGACAACGCCATCCACCGCGCCGGCCCGCTCCTGGCGGAGCTGCTGGATCGCCCGCGCCGGGAGGTGCAGATCGACGGCTTCCCCTTCTACGAGGTGTTCTCGGTCACCCGCGCCAGCGGCGGCCGGGTGCGCAACGTCGTCCCCGACGAGCTGGAGCTGAACCTCAACTACCGCTTCGCGCCGGGGAAGTCGGTGGAGGAGGCCAAGGAGGACGTGCGGGCGCTGGTGAAGGATCGCGCCGAGGTGCAGATCGTCGACGAGGCCCCCTCCGGGCGCGTGTGCACCGACAACCCGCTGGTCCGGCACCTGCGCACCGTCTCCGGGCTCCGGGCGGAGGCCAAGCAGGCCTGGACCGACGTGGCCCGCCTCTCCTCGATGGGCGTGGACGCCATCAACCTGGGGCCCGGCGAGACCGCCCAGGCCCACCAGGCGAACGAGAGCGCGGGCATCCCGGCGATGGCCGAGGTCTACGAGGCGCTCGCCGGCCTCCTCCGCACCGCGCGCCCCTGAAGCGAGTCCCCCGGGAGGCCGCGGGAGACGACGGCCTTCCGGGGGCTCGATGGCCGGTGCTGCCGGGGGCTAGTTGGGCTTGGGGGCCTGCGGAACGGACCAGTCCAGGTAGCTCTTGAAGGCGTGGTAGTCGTCGAGCGGCGCCCGGGAGCGCACGAACTCCGCGCCGCGGCCGGCGTGCGTGAACTGCGACCCGTACCCCCCGAGCCCCAGGTGCGCCGCGACCCCGTCCTTCTCGTGGATGGCGTGCCTGTACTTCGGCCCGTCGGCGTACTTGAGGGCGGCGCCGCCGTAGGTATGGGCGGTGATGTTGCCCAGCTTCTGCTCGACCTGCTGCCGGTTCAGGCCCTGCCCGTAGAGTTCCCGGCTGGCCGCGTTGATCGCGTTCGAGACCTCGATGGCGCCCTGGCTATGCCCGTGGACCTCGATCGGCCTCCCGGCCCGGAGCGCGGAGTTGATCTCGTTGGCGATCGTCTTGGTGGACGCGCTCTCCGTGCCAAACACCTTCTCGGCGGCGGACTGGCCCACGTCCTTCACCGCGCCGTCGGTCGCGTTGTGGATGGCGAAGACCGGCCGCCGCGTCTTCTCGGCGAGCGCCTCCGCGGCGCGGGCGTGCTCGGCCGCGGTGGTGTTGATCCCGTTGGTGAAATAGATGGGCTTGTTGTTGATGGTCTTCCCATCTGCGGGCCGGAAGGCGCCCGCCTCGAGCTTGTCCGAGGAGATGCCGCGGGGACCGAGGAACTTGCCGTCGGTGGCCTTCTCCCGCGCCGCGGCCTCTTCCTTCCGCTGGACCTGCGCCTTCTCCGCGCGGCCGTCGAGCGTCGGGGGGAGCGGCGACTCCTGGAACCGGTCGTTCTTGTCGTACCACCGGGGCTCCCGGCCAGGCGGGGTGTCCCCCTTGGCCGCCGTCGCCTGCTGGGCCTTGGCTGGCTCGAAGGTGTCCTTCTTCAGCTGGTCAGCGACGGAGGACGGAGCCGTGGACTGCTTCGCGGGACCCTTGTCCGCTGCCCCGGGCGCGGCCCTGGCAGGCTCGAAGGAGTCCTTGTTGAGCCCCCGGGCGGCCGAAGAGGCGCCGCTGTCCACCGGCTTGGGCGGCGGAGGTGGAGGCGGTGGTGGTGGTGGCGGTGGCGGCGGAGGTGCGGGAGCACGAGCTGAAGCGGAGTCGACGGCCATCGGGGAGCACCTCTGAGTTCAGATGACTTCTTACGGAGTAAGACACACGCCCACCTGCACTGGTCGCATCAGGACCCGGAGGGCGAAACTGGCTAGGTTCCACGGGGATGCTCCCGGCCGCGCTCGTCACGCTGGTGCTCTGCGCCGAGCCCGCGGCGGCCGAGCCGGGATCCCCGCCTCCGCCCGGGACGCCCCACGAGCTGTCCTTCCAGGCGCGCGCCGCCGGGCGGGGCACGCTGGATGAGGACTCCGCCGGCGATCTCCGGCTCCGGGGCCGCCTGGCGGCGGCGCAGCTCGAGGTCCGCTACGAGTACCAGAAGTGGCTCCGGGCGCAGGTGGAGGTCGAGCTGGGGCCGGTGCCTCCGCCCTCCGGCCTCCCCTGGATGCCGGCGATGAGGGACGTCTACGTGCGCCTGGGGAGGCCGCGGCTGGCGGTGCGCGCGGGCCACTTCAAGCCGCCCACCTCGGCGGTGGAGCTGGAGGCGAGCTGGGACATGCCGCTCGTCCGCCGCGGCTTCGTCCACGACGTGATGGAGCTCTCCGGGGTGGCGGGCCGCCGGTTCGGCCTCCAGGGGGAGCTGAAGCTCAAGAAGCCGCTGGACCTCAGCTTCCGCGCCGGGGCGTTCCACCTCCTCCCCGGCGCGCAGGCCGGGACCGCGCTGTCGCTGAGCTCGCTGGCGGGCCGCGCGGAGCTGGACCTGGGGCCGCTGGCGGTGGGGACCTTCGCGCAGGCGGGGCTCTCCAGCGGCGGGTCCGTCGCGGTGAGCGGCGGCGCCGACGCGGTGGGGGAGTGGAGGGCGGACGGGCCGTGGGCGGCGCGGGCGTGGGCGGACGTCGTCGCCGGGAACTACCCGGGGTTCCCGGCCACGCTCTACGTGGCGGGCCGGGCCATCGCCGCGGTCCGGGCGGGCGGGCTGGAGGCGCGGGCGCCGTACGCGGAGCTGTTCGCGACCGCGGAGGGCGTGACCGCGGACCAGACGCCGGGCGTGAACGGAGCGCCGCGGGCGGGCGGCGGCGGCGGCGTCACCGCCGGGTGGTGGGACCTGGCCAGGCTGACCTTCCAGGCCGAGGGGCGGTCCGACGGGGAGTGGGCGGTCCACGGCCAGGTGGGCGTCTCCCTGGACGTGGCGTTCGCCTTCTAGCGCCCCCGGCGCTCCCTACAGGTCGACCTCCTGCTGGCCGACCACCAGCACGACCTTGTTGTTGTCGTTCACCGCGCGCACCGCGTCCAGCAGGCCGGCCACGGTGGTGGAGCGCTTGGGCACCACCGAGTAGACCAGCTCCTGCAGCGCGCCCCCGGCCGCCGTCTCCACCGAGATCAGCCGGCTGTCGTCCAGCTGCTGCCGGAAGACCGGCTCCAGGGCGGAATCCGCGTCGCGGGCGAACGGCATCCGCACCCGGAGGATCCGCTCGGTGACCTTCTTGCTGAACACGTCCAGCTTGGACATGAGGACGATCACCGCGCAGAGCACCGCGCACCCGAACGCGCCCAGCAGGTAGAAGCGGGTCCCCACCGCCATCCCCATGGCCATCGCCACGAACATGAAGGTGACGTCGCGCGTCTCCTTCACCGCGTTCCGGAACCGGATCACCGAGAGGGCGCCCACCAGGGTGAAGGCCCGCGCGATGTTGGACCCGATGATCAGCATGATCAGCGCGGTGGTCATCGACACCACCACCAGCGTCTGCGCGAAGGACTGCGAGTAGGACGTCCCTCGGTGGGTGAACCGGTAGACCCAGCCCACCATCAGCGAGAGCACCGAGGAGAGGACCAGCACCAGCGCCACGTCCGTCAGCGTGAAGGCCGACGTGAGGTCCTTGAACCGCTCCAGGTCTTTGACCACCTCGTCCATGCGTGTCCTCTCTAGCCCGTCCTGGAGGTCGCCGCGGACTCCACCGGGCGCTCCAGGCTGCTCAGATGCGCCAGCCCGGCGCAATACTTGCTGAAGCGCTTCAGCTCGCAGGAGCGCCGGGCGAGCATCCGGGCCACCCAGAGCGGCACCGCGTCGTTGGCCTTCACCTCCATCACCAGCCAGCCGGGCGGGAGGAACACGTGCCGGTGCGGTCCGGGCGCCAGCAGCGCCGAGGGCTCGGTGCACCACAGGTCGTGGTCGAACGTGAGCCGCAGGCCGGTCTCGTACGGGCCGCCCATGAACGCCTGCCGGGTGTACGAGATGACGCACCTGGGGGCCAGCCGGAGCGCGCGCACCAGGTAGCCGATCTCGCCCGCCACCGCGGCGTCCTTCGGGTCCTCCAGGCCGTCCAGCGGCTCGCCCTCGCACAGGGCGTAGGCTCGCTCCAGCGGCACCGCCAGCCGCCGCTTCTGCGTGGTCCGGTTGACCCGCTGCTTGATCTCCACCATCGCCTTCGCCGACCCGTCCTCGGTGGGGTGGCCGTAGAGGCGGACCCGCAGCTTTCGCCGGTAGCGGATGCCGTCGATCTTCGAGCGGAAGAACTGCAGGTCCGGGGTGTCGTAGTAGAGGCTAGTGACCTGGTAGACGCCGCGCTCGCCGCCTTCCCGGTCCGGGACCATCTGCGCGCGGATGTCCTCCACCAGCGCGTCGCGGGTGCGGGCGTCCACGATGTACTTCAGCTCGAAGCGGTTGAAGCGCTTGATCACCGGCCGCCGCCCTCCACCTCCACCACGAAGGGGGCCGCGCCGCGCACCTCCAGCAGCTGCGGGAACGGCCCCTCCTCGCGGAGCGCCCAGAGGAACGGGCGCGCCGGGTCGAGGGTGGCCTTCTCCACGCCCCACGGCCCGCGGAGCTCCAGCGCCACCGGCGCGGTCGCCCCGGGCGGGGCGGAGAGGCGGATCGCCCGGGCGCCTGCCGCGTCCTTCCGCACCACGTAGGCGTATCCGGACTCCACCAGGCCCTGCTCGTGGGCGCTGATCGCCCCGGCCGGCGTTCCATCCAGGAGCGCGTCCGCCAGGGTGGGGTACCGCTCGAGCGTCTCCTGGAAGAGCGCCCGCTCCTTCGCCTTCAGCGGCGGGCGCTTGCCGATCTCCAGCTCCACCTGCAGCCGCCAGACCCGCTGCAGCCCGGGCGTGGCGGCGCCCCAGGCGAAGAACGCCGCCGCCGCCGCCACGGACGCCACCAGCAGGACGAAGCCGGCGCCCGGCCTCGCGCGGTAGGGGACGGAGCTCATCTCGGCCCTCCGCTCCCCGCGCCGCCGCCGCTCACGACCGGTGGGTCGAGGTCCGCCCAGCTCTGCAGCTTCAGCACGCGCGTCAGCAGGTGCTGGAGCACGGTGCCGCGGGGGAACGACCGCTGCACCCGCTCCAGGCGGATGGCGGAGCCCTGCCCCTGGTCCGTCAGCTCCCCGCACGCCACCGCGTAGAGGTCGTCCGCGCCGATCTCCGGCGGGGCTTCGTAATAGACCTGGTGCGAGTTGGTGCGCAGCGCCACCTCGTCCCGGAACAGCACCGCGCGCGCCAGCCGCGCCCTGGACGCGTTCTTGACCAGCACCCCCACCTTCGCGCCGGCGACCAGCAGCTCGGTCGCGGTGAGGTCGGTCTCCTCGCCGGCGGAGATGCCGTTCCCGGCGCAGCCGCGCAGCGCCGCGTCGCGCAGCCTCACCGAGGAGGCCATCAGGTCCAGGCAGTCGTCGCCCGCGCCCCGGACCTGGAGGCCGCGGATCTCCGCGCGGGTGAACTCCAGGTCCACCGCGTCCACCGGCGCGCCGTGCGCGGTCACGCCCGAGAGGAGCAGCCCGTCCACCGCCGTGGCGTGGAGCAGGTCCTCGCTCTTCCCCGACGCCTCCAGCGACACGCCCTCCAGGACCACGTCGCGGGTGTGGTGGATGTCGAGCAGGCCGGGGACGTCCACCGGAGCGGCCGGGCCGCGCCCGCCGCCCTTGATCTGCACGTGCGACAGCCGCGAGCCCGCCGTCCCCGGTCCCAGCAGCGCCACCGCGCCGAACGGCGCCTCGGTCAGGGGGAGGATCTGCACCGGCGAGGTGGCGGTGCCCTGCGCGAGCACCGGCCCGCGGAACTCCACCGTCCGCCCGGGCCCCACCCTCAGCACCGTGCCGGCGGCGATCTTCACCGTCTGGTGGGGGCCGAAGCGCCGGCCCTCCTCCAGCCGCACCTCGCCCGGGCCCAGCACCACGTCCTCGGGCACGGGCGGCAGGCCGAAGGCCCACGGGTGAATGGACCGGACGCCGGGCTCCATCGACGGCACCGCGTCCACCGACCCCAGGCCGGCGGAGGCGAACCCCTCCAGCGGGCCGGGGTGGCCCGGGTCGATCTCCATCGACCGGGAGGCGCCCGAGACCAGGTCCTCCGCCTCCAGCGAGACCGCCCCCGGCCGGCAGCCGCCTCCGGCGACGACCCAGAGGAGATACGAGCGCGCCTCCGGCTCCACCCGCACCCGGCCGAACTTGGGCTGGACCTCCTCCCGCGCCACCAGCTTCACGCCGGAGTACAGCTCGCCGCCGCGCTTCACCGGGAGCGCCTGCTGGCCCTCGCCCCCGGCGATCTCCACGTCGCCCGCGCCGGGCCGGCCGTCCCCGTCCGCGTCCGCCACCAGCCGGACCGGTTTCCCCGCGCAGCCCTCGCCGGAGACGGTGGCCGAGGTCAGCCGCACGCCGCCCTGGCCGCCGACCCGGACCACCACCCCGCCCGCGCTCCAGAAGCCCTCCGCCGAGCCGGACTCCAGCTGGTCCACCACAAAGCGGCTGCGGCGGGCGTAGTCCTCCAGCTCCGCGTCCGCCGCCAGCGCCCAGCGCCCCCTGGACATTGGCCGCACCATGAAGCGGTGGAAGCGGCTCACCCGCGGCAGCAGCTTGTACGCGTCCCAGTACGGGTCCGCCGCCAGCTCCGGGTACAGGGCCTCGAAGTGGCGCTGGGCCGCCGCCCGCACCTCGGGGACGGAGGCGCTCCCGTTCAGCAGCTCGAGCACCGCGCGGTTGCGGCGCGCCAGGTAGCCGGGCGTCAGCTTCAGGCGGATCAGCAGGGGGTGGTCGACCATGTTGATCCGCGGCTCGTGGTTGAAGCCGCGGAAGCTCCAGGCCACCGGCTCGAAGCGGCCGGCGTAGGGGTCGAAGTACAGCTTGTGGTTGGAGAAGTAGTCGTGCTCGGAGTTGCCGAAGACCACGTCCAGCGCGTCGAAGGCGGCGTACCGCTCCAGGTCCAGCTCCTCGGCGGCGAAGCGGGCGAACTGCCGGTGCGTGCCGCGCGAGACCGCCTCCAGCAGCCGCTCCAGCTCGGAGAAGTCCTGCGCTTCCTCCGGCGTCCGCGACGCCACCTTCTGCCACCCGGCCACCGACGAGAACAGCGCGCCGTCCCCGGTCCTCGGGTCCACCGCCTCGGTGTCGCCCGAGTAGAGGCTGCCCGGCATCCGCCGGCTCCGGCGCAGCAGGCCCTCGTCGGGCTGCGTCTCGTAGCGGTAGACGCCGAGGTCCGCGTTGTTCAGCCGCACCCGCACCGGGCGGTAGTCCGGCGTGAGCAGGCCCAGGCGCCGGGAGAGGTCGAGGATCAGCTGCTCCTCCAGCCCGAACGGGGTGGGGTCGTTGAGCAGGTTGAACACCCGGTCCCCGTCCACCAGCTGGCCGCGGTCCACCCGCACCTTCATCGACTTCTGCGCGCCCAGCAGGTGCCAGGGCTGGCCGCCGCGATAGCGGACCCGGACCTCCACCGTCCGGCCGTCCTTCTGGAGCAGCGCCGGGGCGTAGCTCTCCTCGCCCTCCTTGCCGCCGCGCCGCCCCAGCTGGTCCAGGCTGGAGCGGTCCAGGAAGAGGTTGAAGGTCGGGAGCGCGCTGCGCGCCGGGCGGTCCTGGAGCTGCATCCGGCGCAGGTCGCCGGTCAGCTCGTCGTGCAGCGCGACCTGGAACAGCTCCGCGTCCAGCGGCTGGTCCTTCACCTTGGCGGCGCGCCGGTAGCGGTCCAGCCCCGCGTAGGTGGACCACGCGTACCAGGCCACGCCCAGCAGGATGGGCGCGGAGAGCAGGACCCCGGTCAGAAAGCTCGCCTTGTAGAGGCGATAGAGCACGTCCCGGTCAGGGCAGCAGGCAGGAGCTCAGCTCCTCCGTCCGGCCTGCGCCCACCTCCTTCACCTTGCCGATCCCCCGAGCGTACCAGTACGTCTTGTCCGAGCCAGCCACGCCGCCCGCGGTGCTCACCTTGCGCACCTTGAGGGTGGTGAAGCTGCCGGCGGGGACGGTGATCACCTCCGCCGCGGCGAGGACGGTCCAGGTCTCGTCCTTGTCCACCTCCACCGGCGTGGTCTGGGTGACCAGGCTGCTCGTCCGCTCCATGTAGGACTCGGTCCACGAGGCGCTGGCGCTCGAGTGGGCGGCGGTCTGGTCCACCCGCAGGCGGCTGGGCAGGTACAGCTCCTCGATCTGCTCGGTCCCCGAGGTGGTGTAGGTCACCTCGCGGTGGCGGAGCACGCGGTCGCCGGCCACCTCCTGCCAGCTCACGTGGTCCCCCTCGCCCTGCTTGGTGGTCCGCACCCGGAACGCGCTCACGCCCGCCTTGGAGCCGGTGAGGGTCTCCTGGGCCTCCACGACGTTGGTCTTGGTGCCGGGGGGGATGCCCTGCTCCACCACCGAGTAGCTCCACTGCGCGCCCACGGCGAGGGGAAGGTACCGGTCGCTCCCGTCGCCCGGGCACGCGGCGTTGCCGGGGCCGCAGCCGGAGAGGAGCGCGGCCAGCGCGAGGCACGCGGCGGCGGTGGCGAGGGATGGAAGGTGCGGTTTCATGGCGGGGCGGGGCTCCTGGGGGCTCACGTGGGGAAGTTGATGACGTTGGTGTTGATGGTTCCGCGGACCCGGCCGCCGTTGACCAGGCTGGCCTCGTCCAGGTGGATGGACCCGGAGCCGGCGACTCCGGGCGCGGTGATCGACAGGCCCTGCCAGCGGATCAGCACGTTGAAGGAGGAGGAGAGGTCGGAGGGGACGGTCGCGCCCGGGAAGTAGCGGGGCTGCTCGATGGACATGCTCAGGTACCAGGTGGCCCCGTCGGTGTGCTCGGCCACCAGGGTGATGACCGGGCGCCCGGAGTTGGCGTCCAGCCCGGCGGTGGCGCCCACCTTGGTGAAGGTCTGCTGCACGCCGTTGATGGTCAGGCTGAAGGTGCCGCTGCCGGTGGTGTACGGGAACCACGACCCGTTGGTGCCCCAGGTGGTGGTGAAGGTGCCGGAGAGCTGGCCGATGACGGAGAGGCAGCCGGCGGGCTTGAGCGCGGGGACCGCGGGGAAGGTGCCGGAGTCCAGCTCCGCGGTGAGGGTGGCCCTCCGCCCCCGGAGGAAGGTGCGGACCTCCTCCACCGAGGTCTGGTAGCCCTGCGGGTCGCGCAGCTGCGCCACCGGTCCGATGAGCTGGTTCACCCGCTCCAGCTCCGCCAAAAGCTCGTCCTCCTTCCACACCGTGGAGAGCAGCTCGCGCATGCGGGCGATGTACCGGGTCCGCCCCTCGGGGAGGGCCCACAGCCGGTAGGAGAGCTGCGACCGGGCCATGGTGGACTTCGGGCCCTCGTTGTGCGCCGGGAAGGGCGACTGGGGGACGAACGCGCCGTCCGGGCCCCAGGGCATGAAGTGGAACTTGCCGGTGGCCGGGTCGTCGTAGACGAAGAAGTTGTTGTTGTTCGAGTCGTAGCCGTCCCAGTGGTTGGCCAGCACCTCGGTCGCCCAGAAGGTGAAGTAGGCGTCGAGGTCCACGTAGCGCTCCAGCTCGGCGAGGAGCAGCGCGTCCGGCGCGGCGGCGGCGGCGGCGAGCGCGTCGATGCGGGTCCGGTCGTTCACCAGCTCGTTGGTCTTGAGGTCGAACGTGCCGGTGAAGCCGGGGCGGAAGTCGGAGAGCGTCCCCTCGAAGAGGTTGCCGGTGACGTCGGTGAAGTGGCGGCGGAGGAGCGGCTTGCCCACCGGCTCCACGTGGACGTAGAGCCCCAGGTCGGTCCCGTTCACGTTCACCCGCGCGAAGCCGCAGCGCGGGGCGGGCACGCCCGCGGCGCGGAACACCCGGTACGACAGGCAGGTGCGGAGGATGGACTTGTCCTGCTTGGCGTTGTTGAGGGTGAGGCCCTTCAGCCCGTCGATCCGCTGGCCGGGCACGTACTCGTCGAAGGCGATCTTGAGCGACGGCCGGTCCGCGGCCAGCGAGCCCAGGAACCCCTTCTTGCGCACGCCCACCCGGTCCAGCGAGGTGCCGTTGACGGTGACGCGGGTGGCCTCCACGTAGAACCAGGGGCTGGGGAACGGCTGCGCCATGCAGGTGGGCGTGGCCATCTGCGCCGGCAGGTCGCGCGACTGGAAGCGGACCTGGTCCCACGCCTGGGGCGCCATCTCCAGGTGGACCTCCATCAGCGCGTCCTCCCGGAAGAGCTGGGCGCCGGGCTCGGGTCCCGGGTCGGGCGGCACGTATTCCGGCGGGGGCGGACCACAGCGCGCCGTGGCGAGCGCGAGGACGGCGAGGACGGCGCAGCGCGGCAAGAAACTGGGGGACATGACACCCTCCGGCAGGGGAGCGCCGGAGCGAGCAAGTGGCATGCCCCGGTCAGGCCCGTGGATTTCCCCATGGACACCGCGAGGGCCTGCGGGATGAAACCCGCACCCCTGGCCCGGGGTGCAGGGGCGGGCCTACAGCGCCGCGTCCGCCAGCGCCGCCAGCTTCGAGTCGCGCCAGGTGAGGCCGCCGGCGTCGTGCGTGGTGAGCCGCAAGGTGACCTTCCGGTAGCGGATGTCGAAGTCCGGGTGGTGGTCCTCGCGCTCGGCCGCGTCCGCCACCCGGACCACGAAGGCGACGGCGTCGCGGAACGAGGGCAGCTCGAAGGTCCGGATCAGCTCCTTGCCCTCCACCCGCCAGCCGGGGTGCTTCGCCAGGAACTCCAGCAGCTCACCCTCGCCGAGCGGCGTCCGGTCGTAGGCCATGGTCGTCTTGCAGCGTAGCCGGTCAGGCGCGCTCGACGGCGCGGCGCCACTTGGAGAGGTGCCGGTCGCGTTCGTCGGCGGACATCTTCGGCTTGAAGGTCCGGTCCGCCTTCCACGCCTTGCGGATCTCCTCCGGGCTCTGCCAGACGCCGGCGCCTAGCCCGCCCAGGAACGCCGCGCCCAGGCTGGTGGTCTCCAGGTTCTTCGGCCGGATCACCTCGGTGCCCAGCAGGTCCGCCTGGAACTGCATCATCAGGTCGTTCGCCGCCGCGCCGCCGTCCACCTTGAACGCCGGGATGTCGCGCCCGGAGTCCTTCTTCATCGCCTCCGCCAGGTCGCTGATCTGCAGCGCGATGCCCTCCAGCACCGCGCGCGCCAGGTGCCCGGCGGTGGTGGAGCGGTCGATGCCGCAGAACAGGCCGCGCGCCTCCGGCCGCCAGTGCGGCGCGCCCAGCCCGGCCAGCGCGGGGACGAACACCACCTCCCCGGACTCCTTCACCGTCTTCGCCAGCGCCTCCACGTCCGGCGCGCGCTCGATCAGCTTCAGCCCGTCCCGCAGCCACTGCACCGCCGCCCCGGCGATGAAGGCGGACCCCTCCAGCGCGTAGCTGGTGCGGTCCCCCAGCCTCCACGCCACGGTGGTGAGCAGGCCGGCGTTGGAGGCCACCGCCGCCTCCCCGGTGTTCATGAGCAGGAAGGCGCCCGTGCCGTAGGTGCACTTCGCTTCGCCGGGCGCGAAGCAGGCCTGGCCGAAGAGGGCGGCCTGCTGGTCGCCGGCCATCCCCGCCACCGGGATGCCGTCCGGGAGCCCCTTGAGCCCGCGGGTGGTCCCGTACACCTCGGCCGAACCCTTCACCTCCGGCAGCACCGACGGCGGCACCGAGAACAGGCCGCGCATCTCGTCGTCCCAGGCCAGGGACTTCAGCCCCAAAAGCAGCGTGCGGCTGGCGTTGGAGACGTCGGTGACGTGGACCTCGCCCCCGGTGAGCTTGAACACCAGCCAGGTGTCGATGGTCCCGAAGCAGAGCTGGCCGCGGTCGGCGAGGTCGCGCGCGCCCTTCACGTTGTCCAGCAGCCACTGGAGCTTGGTCCCGGAGAAGTAGGGGTCCAGCACCAGCCCGGTGCGCTCCTTCACCTTGTCGTTCAGGTTGCGCCCGCGCAGCTCGAAGCAGCGGTCCGAGGTGCGCCGGTCCTGCCAGACGATGGCGTGGTGGACCGGCTTGCCCGTCCCCCGGTGCCACAGGCCGGTGGTCTCGCGCTGGTTGGTGATGCCGATGGCCGCCACGTCCTTGCCCTTCACCTTCGCGGCCCGGAGGCAGCCGGCGATGCAGGCCTCCACGGTTCCCCAGATTTCCGTCAGGTCGTGCTCCACCCAGCCCGGTTTCGGGAAGATCTGCCTGAACTCGCGGTAGGCTTTGCCCACCACCTTGACCTTCTCGTCCAGGAGCGCCACGTGGGTGCCGGTGGTCCCCTGGTCAATCGCGAGGACGAACTTCTTCTTGGCCATGCGCGCGTTTCTAGGTGATGGCTCAGACAGGGGGAAGCAAATGAGG